>Ga0187893_10000441_pt1 | contig 109239 bp, 86 predicted proteins | sample MA1701074metaG_FD_139574 | JGI IMG/M metagenome (GOLD analysis project Ga0187893, IMG submission 139574) | White microbial mat communities from a basaltic lava cave in the Kipuka Kanohina Cave System on the Island of Hawaii, USA - MA170107-4 metaG ...
CCCCGGCTCTCCACGGCCGCGAGGCCGTGGCCCCATTGAAGCATGGCAAGCTCGGCGTGGTCCGTCGTCACCGGAAGGCCCTCTCCACGGCCGCGAGGCCGTGGCCCCATTGAAGCATGGCAAGCTCGGCGTGGTCCGTCGTCACCGGAAGGCCCTCTCCACGGCCGCGAGGCCGTGGCCCCATTGAAGCCAACTACCGAGCCGGGGCCGCCGTCTCAACGAGCCGGCTCTCCACGGCCGCGAGGCCGTGGCCCCATTGAAGCCGTCCGGGGGGCGGGCTTTCGGTCCTTCCGGGACACCTCTCCACGGCCGCCAGGCCGTGCCCCCATCGAAGCCGAATCCAGACGTCGTGAATGCCGCGGCCTCGTCCTCCGCCCCCTCCGCCGCGCGCTCGGCCAGGCCCGGATCGTCTTCCTCTCGAAGAAGGGCCGCACCCCGACGCGCGCCCTCCGCGACCTCATGGACGGCGTCCGGAGCGGGGCGGGGGGATAGCCCTCTCTCCATCCGACATTCGCATCCCGATCTACCGGGGGCGTTCCATGGTTCAATGATCTCGTGTGCAACTCCACGGGAGCGTGATACCATTCCCTCGCACGAGCTCTCCTTCCGGTGGTCGTTCGGCCGGAAGGGGCAGCCATATTGGGGTCCGCTTTCGCGGAGGAGGACATACAGACTTTCGCCCTCGCCGGCCTTCTCGCCCTTCTGTCCTCGCCCCAGGAACCGACCCGCGATGAGATCGACCGCGTGGTCCGCGCCTGCGCCGGCTCCTTCCTGGGCAAGAGCAGCTCCTTCTCGATGAAGACGTCGCTTGACACCCTCGACGGCGTTCCCGTGCTCGTGCTCGACGACGAGATCTGCGGGAAGGAGACGGGATTCGAGGTGAGACGTTTCAGGACCTTCTGCAGGAAGGACGCGTGGTTGAGCCCGATCCGGATCGACTATTCGCTCGAGTCGCACCTCCCCAAGGCGGTCCGGGAGAAGAAGAAGATTGGAGAGAAGGTCTCCATCACCGGCTCCGTGTCGTTCGGGGAGGACAAGGCGGTCCTCAAGGTCGCCGCCCTCGAAGGGTGGCCCGATACCGACGATCGGGAGTTCTCCGAGAAGGCCGTGCGCAAGCTGTTCGACCGGGAACAGAAACTCGAGCCCGTCGAGCTGGGCGGACAGAAGATCGCGTTCCGGACCTTCGAGCCCGCCCTGCTCCGGACGGCGCTCCTCGCCGAACCGAAGAAAGGCTTTCTCCGCGCGTTCGTCCTGCCCGAAGACGTCGTGGTCAAGATCCGCTTCGCGTCGTCAAGGGACGAGGGCGACGTCCGCGTCGTCTCGTTCGGATCGGCCAGCTACGGCCTGAAGACGGGCCCCAACGGGGTCGAGACCCACGTGACGGCTGGGGAGACGCTCCACGGCGTGGAGATCAAGGAGAACGCGATCGCGGGGATCACCTGGAGGCGGCAGCCGCTCGATCGCGTGGACGACGCCAAGCTCGCGGAGTTCAAGCGCGCGGGGATCGCCGCCGTCAAGGATTAGCAGGATGAGTCGCCGTCTCGTGCGCTTCCTGACCTCGGCCGCGCTCGCTCACCTGGCCGCGTGCGGGGGCGGGTAGGAGATCCGGCTCATGTCGGGCCAGAGGTGGGCTCGGCAGGTGTGCGGATGCGGGTTCGCATCGGGTTCACCCCTGATCCCCCATGAGCCGAAGCTCCTTCATCAGCGGGACCGCGCTCTTCATGGCCTCCTCTCCACGGCCGCGAGGCTGTGGCCCCATTGAAGCGTCCAGTAGCCCAGGAACGCGGTCAGTTGGAGCTCGTCTCTCCAGGGCCTCGCCCCGTGGCCCCATTGAAGCCGAACAGGCTCGTCGCCTTGGGCGCAAATCTCGGCACGTTCTCCCCTGCCGCAGACCGCGGACCCCTTGAAGCGGGCGATACCGCGGGCTCGTCCTCCGCCCCCTCCGCCGCGCGCTCGGCCAGGCCCGGATCGTCTTCCTCTCCAAGAAGGGCCGCACCCCGACGCGCGCCCTCCGCGACCTGGTTGAGTGCGTCCGGAGCGGGGCGCCGGAAACGGGTGCCTCGCGGAAGGGCTGATGGTACGCTACCCGCCGGCCCGGGGGCGGGTTCAATCCCCGGAAGGAGACGACCGATGAGACTTCGAGCCTCGACGTCCGCGATCGCGGCGCTCGCCGCCGCCTGGATCTCCTCGGGGAGCGCCGCGCCGGCCGCCCAGGAGGCCGCCGCGCGCCCCAACATCGTCTTCATCTTCTCGGACGACCACGCCTGGCAGGCCCTCTCCGCCTACGGCCATCCCGCCAAGCTCCTCGAGACCCCCCACCTCGACCGGATCGCCCGCGAGGGGATGCGCTTCGACCGCTGCCTGGTCACGAACTCGATCTGCGGCCCGAGCCGCGCCGTGATCCTGACCGGGAAGTACTCCCACCTCAACGGCTTCTACAACAACTCGAACAACCGCTTCGACGGCTCCCAGGTCACCTTCCCCAAGCTCCTCCAGGCCGCCGGCTACCAGACCGCGATCGTGGGGAAGTGGCACCTCGTCACGGACCCCACCGGCTTCGACTACTGGGAGATCCTCCCCGGCCAGGGCGCCTACTACAACCCGCCCATGATCAAGGGCGGCCAGCGCGTGAAGCACGAGGGCTACACGAGCGACATCATCGCCGACCTCTCGCTCGACTGGCTCAAGAACCGCCGCGACCCCTCCAAGCCCTTCCTCCTCATGAGCCAGCACAAGGCCCCGCACCGCGAATGGTCCCCCGCCCTCCGCCACCTCGGGCACGACAACGACCGGAAGTACCCCGAGCCGGAGAACCTCTTCGACGACTACTCCGGCCGCGGCAAGGCCGAGCTCACCCAGGACATGTCGATCGAGAAGACCATGACCCCGCGCGACCTCAAGCTCGCGCCGCCCCCCGACCTCAACGCCGAGCAGCGGAAGGCCTGGGACGCCTACTACAACCCGCGGAACGAGGCCTTCAAGGCCGCCAACCCCCAGGGCAAGGACCTCGTCCGCTGGCGCTTCAACCGCTACATGCACGACTACCTGGGCTGCGTGAAAGCCGTCGACGAGGCGGTCGGCCGCATCCTCGACTACCTGAAGGAGGCGGGCCTCGAGAAGAACACCCTCGTCGTCTACTCCTCCGACCAGGGCTTCTTCCTGGGCGAGCACGGGTGGTTCGACAAGCGCTGGATCTACGAGGAGTCGCTCCGGACGCCCCTCGTCGCCCGCTGGCCGGGGGTCACGAAGCCCGGGAGCGTCTCCGGCCAGATCGTCTCCAACCTCGACTTCGCCCAGACCTTCCTCGAGGCGGCGGGCGTGGCCGCCCCGGCCGAGATGCAGGGCCGGAGCCTCGTGCCGATCCTCAAGGGCCAGGCTCCCGCGGACTGGCGGAAGAGCTTCTACTACCACTACTACGAGTTCCCCGGGCCCCACTCCGTCCGCAAGCACTACGGCGTCGTGACCGACCGCTACAAGCTCGTCCGCTTCTACGAGCCCGAGACGGACTACTGGGAGCTCTTCGACCGCGAGAAGGACCCGCTCGAGATGAAGAGCGTCCACGGCGACCCCGCGATGGCCGATGTCCGGAAGGAGCTCGAGGCCGAGCTCGCCCGGCTCCGGAAGGAGCTCAAGGTGCCCGAGCAGGACCCGCCCGAGTCGATCATCCAGAGGAGGCGGTGATGGGCCGGATCGACCGCCGCTCGTTCCTCCAGGGCACGGCCGCGCTCGCCGCCGGCTGCGCCGCCACGGGGGGCGCCGCCCCGGCCCGCGCCGCCGAGTACGGGAGCCGCTGGGCCGAGACGCCCGACCGCGTCTGGCCCGGGCCCGAGACCTGGACGAACCCCCTCCAGGACTGGCGGGTCGCCGGCGGACGCCTCGAGACGACGAACCCCGCGCCCGACCGGAACGTCCACCTCCTCACGCGCGAGGTCGGCGCGAAGGAGGGCGAGCTCCGCCTCTCGGTGCGAGTCGGGCGGGTCGCGGGCGGCCCGCTCGCCCAGGGCGGCGGCTCGGCCGGCTTCCGCGTGGGCGTCCAGGGGCCGCTCCGCGAGTACCGCAACAACGCGATCTTCGGGAAGGGCCTGGACGCGGGCATCGCCGCGGGCGGCGGGCTCTTCATCGGGACGCCCGAGGCGGGCGACGGCTCGGTGGGCCCGGAGGCCCAGGCCGTCGAGCTCCGCTTCGAGGCGGGCGTCCAGGGCGCGACCCTCTCGGCCCACGACCCGGCGACGGGGAAGCTCCTCGGCCGCGCCGTCCGCGCCAAGCTCGCCCCGGAACGGCTCGCCGGCAACCTCTGCCTGGTCTCGAACTACGGCGCCGCCGGCCCGCGCGCGAAGGCCGGCGACCGCTTCTGGTTCTCCGACTGGGCCGTCTCCGGGAGCCGGGTCGAGGCCCGCGAGGAGCGCGCCTTCGGGCCCGTCCTCTTCTCCCACTACACCCTCAGCCGCGGCGTCCTCAAGCTGTCCGCCCAGATGCCCCCGCTCGGGCCCGACGACTCCCCGACCGTCCGGCTCCAGGTCAAACGGGACGGGGCCTGGACGACCCTCGCCGAGGAGCGGATCCACCCCGAGGCGCGGATCGCCGCCTTCAAGGTCGGGGACTGGGACGCCTCGCGGGACGTCCCCTACCGCCTGGCCTACGCGCTCGCCTGGAAGGGCGGAAAGTCCGAGGAGCGCTCCTGGGAGGGCGTGGTCCGGCGCGACCCGGTCGACAAACCCGTCCTCACCGTCGCCGACGTCTCCTGCAACATCCACGCCGCCTTCCCGAACGCGGACCTCGTGGCCAACATGGCGCGCCTCGACCCCGACCTCCTCGCCTTCACCGGCGACCAGTTCTACGAGTCGACCGGCGGCTACGGGACCCAGCGCGCGCCCCTCGGGCCTTCGTTCATCGACTACCTCCGGAAGTGGTATCTGCACGGATGGACCTGGCGGGAGCTGACCAAGGACCGGCCCAGCCTCTCGATCCCCGACGACCACGACGTCTACCAGGGGAACCACTGGGGCGAGGGCGGCGCCGCGCGGAAGACGACCCAGGAGGCGGGCGGCTACGAGATGCCCGCGGCGTGGCTGAACGTGGTCCACCGGACCCAGACCGCGCACCACCCCGATCCCTTCGACCCGGCGCCCGCGAAGCAGGGCCTGCTTCAGTACTACGGCGACCTGCTCTACGGCCGCGTGAGCTTCGCCGTCCTCGCCGATCGCATGTACAAGTCGGGACCCGACGGCAAGGTCCCGCCGACCGGCCGGCGCGGCGACCACGTGACGGACCCGAACTACGACCCGAAGACCGCGGACCTCCCGGGCCTCGAGCTCCTGGGCGAGGGGCAGATGAAGTTCCTCCGGCAGTGGGCGGTGGACTGGAAGGGCGCGCTCATGAAGGCGGTGGTCTCGCAGACCATCTTCACGGCGGTCGCGACCACCCACGGCGGCGAGCGCCAGCGCCTCCGGGCCGACTACGACGCGAACGGCTGGCCGCAGACGGCGCGGAACGCCGCGCTCCGCGAGATCCGGAAGGCCTTCGCCGTCCACCTGGCCGGCGACCAGCACCTCCCGGCCGTGGTCCACTACGGGATCGAGGCCCACCGCGACGCGGGCGTCGCCTTCGCGGGGCCCGCCGTGAACGTGGGCTATCCCCGCTGGTTCGAGCCCGAGAAACCGGGCGCGAACCGGCCGGCCGGGGCGCCCGGCTTCCTCGGCGACTTCACGGACTCGTTCGGCCATCCGCTGACCGTGCTCGCGCTCGCGAACGGGGCCGTCCAGCCGCGCCGCCCGCTCCTCGAGAACCTGCACGACAAGACCTCCGGGATCGGCCTCGTCCGTTTCGACAAGGCGGCGCGGAAGGTGACGTTCGAGTGCTGGCCGCTCCTCGCCGACCCGCTCCGGCCCGGCACCCAGATGCCGGGTTGGCCGGTGACGGTGGAACTGGCGGAGAACTACGGCCGCGCGCGGGCCGGCCACCTGCCCCGGCTCGAGATCGCCGGCACGAGCGACCCGCTCGTCCAGGTGGTCGAGGAGGCCACGGGCGAGCTGCTTTACGGGATCCGCCCGGCGGCGGGACCATTCCGGCCCTTCGTCTTCAAGCCCGGGAAGCACGCCGTCCGGGTGAGCGACCCCGAGACCGGCCGCTCCCGCGAGCTCGCGGGCCTCGAGCCCGCGGCCGACGGCGCCCCCGCGATCGAGGTCAGGCTCTGATCCGATGGCCGAGATCGCGACCACCGTCGCCGAGGTCCGGCGCGAGACGCCCGACGCGGTGACGCTCCGCCTCGATCTCGGCGGCGCGGCCTTCGACTACCGGCCGGGGCAGTACGTGGAGATCGACCCCCACCAGTTCCCCGAGCTCGCAGGCGAAGTCGCGAAGCTCGAGGCGGAAAAGGGGATGCCCGAGTCGCCCCGGGGCTTCTCGCTCGCCTCGGACGGGAGCGACCCGGGCTCGATCGAGCTTTCGATCAAGGAGGAGAAGGGCGGGAAGTTCCCCCCGGTGCTCTCCCCCTTCTTCGTCCGGCGCGCGAAGCCCGGGCTCCGGGTCGCGATCTCGGGGCCGCTCGGGAGCTACTGCCTCCCCGAGGCGCCGCCGGCCGCGCCGGGCTTCCTCCACCTCTGCGCCGGGAGCGGCGTGGCGCCCAACCGCGGGATGATCCGCGCCGCCCTCGCACGGGGCTGGCCGCAGCGGCACCTCCTCGTCCTCCAGAACCGGACGGAGGAGGACGTCTTCTACAAGGCCGAGTGGCCCGAGCTTGCCAAGCGTCACCCCGGCCTCCTCAAGGTCCGCCATGTCCTTTCGAAGACGGCCGGCGAGCACGTCTCGGTCGAACTCCTTCGGCGCGAGATGGAGGGATTCCTGGACGGCAAGACGGCCTGGGCCCTCGTCTGCGGCCCGAACCGGCCCCGCGAGGTCGTCGGGCCCGACGGCTCCATGCGCCGCGAGCCCGGCTTCTGCGAGGCCTGGTGCGGGAACGCGCGGAAGAAGGCCCCGGGGCTCCTCGAACAGCTCGGTCTCGCGCCCGACCGCATCCGGACCGAGATGTGGTGAGCCGGATGCCCCGATCGTGGCTCCGTCTGGTCGGCTGGCTCGAAGGGATCTCGTTCCTCGTCCTCCTCGGGGTCGCGATGCCGCTCAAGTACGCGGCGGGGAAGCCGATGGCCGTCAAAGTCGCGGGCTGGATCCACGGGGCGCTCTTCGTCCTCCTCTGCGCGGTGCTCCTCGCCGTCATGCGCCGCCGCCGCTGGCCGCTGGGCCGCGGGGCCCTGGTCTTCGCGGCCGCCCTCCTCCCGTTCGGGCCCTTCCTGGTCGACCGGAGGATCGCCCGCTACGAGTCGGAGCCCGCGCCCTGACGAGGAACGCCACCGCGGAGGCGCGGAGACGCGGAGTTCTTCTTCTTCTCGGCGCCTCCGCGTCTCTGCGGTTTCCTCCCCGCGGTCAGACGGTCTCGAAGACCGTGTCCGTGAGCCGCTCCTCGCCGCAGTAGATGCAGCGGGGGTGGCGGGGGGCGACCGTGCGGTTGCACTGGGTGCACATCGAGGCGCGGACGCTCACCTTGCCGTCGGCCCTCCCGTCCAGGAGGTCGATCTCGGTCGCGCGGCGGAGGAGCTGCTCCTCGGTGATCCCGGTCCGCTCCTGGACGAGGGTCCACATCGCGCGCGTGAGGAGGAGGAGCTTCTCGAGGCGCCGCTCGAGGTCCTGGGCGGTCTCCCGGGCCTGGCTCGCGTCGCTCCGGGCCTGGGGGTCCGACCGAAGGGGCTGGTCGGACCAGAGCCCGCGTCGGATGGCGCCGAATCCTGTCATGGTCGTTTCCTCCAAGGGATGGGAGTCCGTCCGGCCTCCCGCCGTTACCGGCTCCCGGGTCTTTTCCTTGCAATCGGCCCGCCGCCTGCCTGAAATCAAGGGGTCGGCCTTCCGAAAGGAGATTGAACCATGAATCCCCTCATCGATCGACGTCGTTTCCTCGAGCGGGCGGCCCTCCTGGCGGGCGGGGCGGCGGGCGGCGCGCTCTTCTCGTTCGCGCCCGGCTGCGCGACCCAGGCCCAGGAGAAGCCTCCGGCGCAAAGCGCTGAGGCGAAGCTCAAGGAGCTCGGGATCGAGCTCCCGGTGATCCCGAGGTCCGCCACGTCCCTCATCGTCCCCTGCGTCCGGGCGGGCGACCTGCTCTTCGTCTCCGGGCACACGCCGGTCGGCGCGGACGGGAAGAACGTGGTCGGGCGGCTGGGCGCGGACATGGACGTGAAGCAGGGCCAGGCGGCGGCGCGTCTCGTCGCGCTCCGGGTGCTGAGCGTGGTCCGGGCCGAGCTCGGGACGCTCGACCGCGTGGTGCGGGTCGTGAAGGCGCTCGGGATGGTGGCCTGCACGCCCGACTTCACGCAGACGCCCGCGGTGGTGAACGGCTTCAGCGAGCTCCTGGTCCAGGTCTTCGGGGAGGCCGCGGGAAAGGGCGCGCGGAGCGCGGTCGGGATGGCGTCCCTCCCGGGCGGCGTCCCGGTCGAGGTCGAGGTGATCCTCCAGGTGAGGTGAGGGCGCCGCCCGCGCTACGGGACCGCCTCCGCGCAGCAGGGGCCGTAGAGGGTGTCCCGGCCGTGCCACTCGTGGCGGACGTCGCGCATGAGGAGGGCGCTGTCGAAGGAGACCGACCCCTCGGGGAAGCGTTCGCGGTCCGCGAAGAAGCTGGAGTCGGCGCGGACGAGCTCGAGCGGCTCCACGCGCCAGTCGAGGGTCTTGAGTTCGAGGCCGTCGTAGGTCCCCGGCCTCGACGTCACGGAGTAGCCCACGGAGCCCTGCTCGAAGAAGCGGGACGCCTCCTCCATCGTCGCGAAGACCGATCCGGGGGGCAGGCTCCCGCCCACCCGGCCCTCGAAGTCCAGGCGGGCGCCGCCGTCGTCGCTCTCGAAGGCCACGCGGAGGGAGCCCTCGCCCTCGCTCGTCGTGAACCGCGCGCGGTGGTGCTCGCCCGGGAAAAGACGGCCGCCCGCCCACGCGTTGAGGCCCGACGAGGTGTCGCGGCGCGGGATGTAGACCCCCGAGCGGAGCTCGCCGCCCTCGTCCCACTCGACCGCGATCCGGTGCGCCGCGTTCTCGGAGGAGATTCCCATCCAGGCGGGGACGAGGCGGGGCCGGATCGCGCGGAGCCGGATCAGGCAGATGCCGGCCAGCCCGCGGCCCCGGACGGTCTTGGGCCGGAAGGGCGGCGGCACGATGCGTGCGAGGACCTCGGGATCGACGGAGAAATTGACCAGGATGCGCCGGTCGATGACTCCCCTCAGGGTCGGGATCCTCATGTCGCCTCCATTGTATCGCCGGATCGAACCCCGGCGGGCCGGGATCCGGGGCGGCGGCGTCACGGACCTCGCCGTCCTGCCCTCGTGGGCGGGGACCGTGGGCCACCGGAGGTCCCTGTCGGACCCCCGACTCCAGGGCGGGTCGGTCGGCAGGGCGCCTCTCTTCGCGTGAAGGGGGATTTCCCTCGCCGCGGACCTCGCGCGGCCCGTCCGGGGAAGGAGGCGGGAGCGGAGCTCCTCTTCCTCGTCGGATACGTCCCTCCGGAGATGGACGAGGCCGTGAGCTTCTCCGGGCTCACCGCGGGGGCGACCGGGAGCGACCTCCGGAAGGCGCTGGGGGGTCTGGAGGGGGATCTTCTCTCTCTCGTCGGGGCGTACTTCGGCGTCCGCGCCTTCCGGGGCTGCCCGCCTTGCCGCGCGATCGCGACCGGCGGAGGAGCGCGGCCCCGCGGCGGGAGAGCCGGTATCCCGGCTTCGGCGAGAGCGATTCGGTCAGGCCCAGCTCTTTCAGCCGGCGCACGGAGGCCTTGACCCGGGCCGGCTCCCGTCCCAGGTGGGCGGCGAGCCGCGAGGCGGGGCTCCCGGGGTGGGCGGCGATCCAGCGGAGCGCGCGCCCCGTCCAGGGAGCCGTGCCGTCGAGACGCCGGAGCCGCCGGGCGAGCTCGGCGAGCTCCGGTCCGGTCAGCCGGTCCCGGTCCCGGAGCGCAACGCGGGGGTCCGGTCCGGCGAACCGGAGCCGGATGCGGTAGAGGTCGCCTTCCCTCGAGGCGAGCTCGGACAGGAGCTCCTCGCGCGAGCCGTGCCCGGCCCGCCGGGCCTCCGGCTCCGTGAGGTCGCGCGGGAAGATCCGGTCGACCGCGTCGATGGAGAGCACGCCCACGGTGGTCCGCAGGGCGCCCCCGGGTTTCACGGTGGGCCGCCGCCAGCGCCGGAACGCCCGGTCGACGCGGCCGGCCCTGATCGCCTCCAGGACCGTCCGCCGGATCAGCACGGGTTGCTCCCCGGAATAGCGGGCGCGTCGGTGACGGTCACAGTGGCCCCTTCCGGCGGCGGGCGGATCTCGTTCCGGAGGAGGAAGGGCAGGACGGTGGTGTGCCGCCTGGAGTTTCCCGCCGCCCGCTGAGCCCCGATCCCCGCGTCCTCTCCCGCCCGACCCAGGATCCACGTCGTCCCGTGCCCCGGAAGGCGACGCCATGACCGATCCCGCCGGGGAGGGACGCGAGGAGTACGCCCGGCCGCTGGCGGGCCCGCGGGCGGCTCAGAACCCGACCTCGATCGTCCAGGCCACGACGGGAACCTCGGCGCCGTCCACGACCGCCACGATCGCCAGGTCGAACTTCCCCACGTAGGCGTCGCTCGGCTTCCAGGCGAGCCGTCCGGTCGCGGGGTCCACCCGCACCTCGTCGGGGCCCTTTTTCAGCTTGAACACGATCGACTTGACGCCCGCCGGCCGCTCGAAGTCGGGCGCGAAGACGACCTCCTTCCCCACCGTGGCCTTGGCCGGCGGGTCGTTCTTCACGCGGACCGACGGGTCGGCCCCCACCGCGATCTGCGCGGCGACGGGGCCGCAGCGCACGACGTGGATCTCGCCTCCCGCGTCGTTCTTGGGCTTGATCACGACGAGCTCGTGGCCCGGGAGGAAGAAGACGTCCGGCGAGGGGTTGGACATGTGGTACTCCGCCGGGTGGGGCCGGTAGTCCCTGATCGAGATCTTCCGGATCACGCGGCCGTTGGAGCGGCTGCTGTAGTAGATCTCGGGGCCCAGCTCCTTCTTGTCCTTGTACGCCAGCCCCCACGACACCAGGGTGGCGTCCGTCGGCGACTCCGCGAAGACGATCCCCGGCACGTCGAACGCGAACCGCTTCAGGTCGAGGTCCGCCAGGTACGTCCGGACCTGGTAGCCGTAGCTCTCGTCGATCCTCGTGGTCGGAAGGACCACGTGGCGCCGGTCCTGGGTGAGGAAGATGTGGGCGAAGGTCCGGTGCCATCCCGCGCTGGGGCCGAAGAGCGTGTTGGCGTGGAGGCTGATCTCCTTCCCGGTGCCCGTGTCCAGGAGGCTGCACCCTCCCGACGGGCTGCCCCGGAAGTTCCGCTGGGCCAGGACGACCTTCGTGCCGCGGAGGTAGGTCGCGTGCTGGATCGCGCCCTTCACGATCCGCTTGGGGCGGCCGGTCTCCGTCAGGTGGTAGAGCCAGATGTCCCACCAGGCGGACCCGGGCGCCTGCCAGAGCGTCATGATCGAGCCGTCCGGCGCCCGGCCGACCACCCGGGTCGGGACCACGTCCGCCGGCCCGTCCGGGTCGTTCATGGGAACCGACTTCACGGGCTTGCCCGCGACGGGATCGATGAAGGTGACCACCTTCGACTCCGTGCAGGTCACCACGACCCGCTTCTCGTCGCACCAGACGCTCGTCGGCGTCCGCGGCGTGAGGATCTCCTTGACCGGCTCCCACGTCTCCGGGTCGAACACCCTCACGACGGCCTCGTCGCGATAGATCGCGTAGACCGCCCCCCCGCTCGGGGGAACGGTGATCTGGAGAAGCGCCTTGCCGAGGTTGACTTTGGCCGCCGGGCTCGTCACCCGCACGAAACTCCGGCCGTCCTCCTCGCGTTCCGTCACGGCCTCCACGGGCGCCGCCGCCTTCTTGGGGACGGCGGCCTTCACGATCTCCCCCGGGGCCAGCGGGGCGGCCGGCACCTCGAACACCACCTTGGACGTCGTCGCCTGGAGGTGGACGAGCGCGCCGTCGGCCCCCTTGAAGTAGGGCTGGAGGTAGAGGTCGAGCGTCTCCGGGTCCGAGGAGGCCCGCTTCACCGAGAACGCGCCCGTGGCCCGGCCCCCGTCGATCTTGAGGACGACGTCGCTCATGGCCGCGGCGAGGCGGGCCCCGCCGGCCTGCGGAGGAGGCGCGGGGGCCTTGGCCGCGGGGAGCCAAAGGACCCCCGCCGCCTTGAGCGTGTCCTGCGGGTTCACGAGCTTGAGGACCAGGCTCAGCCGGGTCTCCGTGGCCGAGACCGGCTCCTGGGTGACGGTCAGCGCGCGGATGCCGCCCTTCAGGAAGGCCTCGACCTGCTCGGGCGGCACGGCGAAGGCGGTCCCGGTCCCCAGGATCTTGCTCTGGGCGACCCCGACCACCTTCCCGGCGATGTCGACGATGGGGCCCCCGCTGTTGCCGGGGTTGACCTCGCCCCCGAGCTGGACGGCCACCACGTTGCCCGCGTTGTCGCGCCGGATGCTGGCCACGCTGGCCCGGCTGACCGCGATCTCCGGGTTCTTCGCGTCGGCCGCGAGGCGCCCGCCGAACGGGAAGCCGGCGGCGAAGACGGCCTCGGTCTCGCGCACGGCCGTCTTCTTCCCCAGCGCCAGCGGCTGGGCGGACGTCCCGGCGTTCTTCACGCGCAGGCAGGCCAGGTCGCTCCGGTCGTCCGTCCCCACGACGTCCGCCTCGAGGACGGCCTCGTCCTTCTGGCCGCTGTTGAAGACGACCTTGACCTTCGCCTCCTCCCCGACCACGTGGGCGCACGTGAGGAGATGCGCCGTGGTCCCGGACCGGGCGAAGACGAAGCCGGTCCCCGTCCCCGACTCGGTGACGACGAAGGCCGTGGAGGCCTTGACCTTGTCGAGGGCGGCGCGGGGAAGCTCCTGGGCGGCGAGCCCGGCGGCGCCGAGGGCGCCGGCGCAGAGGACGGCGAGAAGCCTGGGACCCATGGGCGATCCTCCTTTCCCCAACCCCGCCGGCCCGCGGCGGACCACCTATTCTACGACATCCCGGACGGGAACGGAGAATCCGGCGCTCAGGGCGCCCGCGGGCGCTCCGCGATGGGACAGGTCGCGTCGCGGGGGAGGCCGCGGATCTCGAGCGCTTCCTCGAAGTGCCTCCGGGCCTCCGCGGCCCGGCCCTGCGCGCGCCGGATCTCCCCCGCCCGTCCGTTGCGGTCGGACGGGGGGACCTCCGCTACGAGCGCCTCGGCCGCTCCCGCGCGGCCGAACCCCGGCGGGCCGGGGGCGTTCAAGGATTCATGGAGACAAGCAGCGCCGCAGTCCCTCTCTCTCCGCGCCGGATGTTCCGCTTCGCCTGGAGCCACAAGACCTTCGTGCTCGCGGCGCCCCTCGTCATCGTCCTGGGGACGCTGATCCACGAACTCGCGCACGCCGCGGCGGTCTGGATCCAGGGCGGCGTCGTCACGGATATCGCCATCCTGCCCTCGTGGGCGGGGTCCTGGGGCCACATGAGCTACCTCCCGGACCCCCGGGTCGAGGTCTGGTGGGTCAGCATGGCGCCGCTCTTCGCGTGGACGGGGATCTCCCTCGCCGCGGGCCTCGCGCTGCCCGTCTGGGGAAGGAGAAGGGGGGCGAGGCTCCTCTTCCTCGTCTTCTTCGTCCTTCCGGTCATGGACGTGGCCTTGAGCTTCGCCGGGCTCTACGCGGGCGCAGCGGGGAGCGACTTCCACAAGGCGCTCGGCGGCCTCGAGGTCGAGCTTCTCCCCGCCGTCGCCGCGTACTTCGCCGTCTACGCCTTCTGGGGCTGGCGCCTCTTCCGCTCGATCGCCCCCGGCGAGCTCGGCTGGCTCGACTTCCTGGCCGGCTACGCGGGCATGATGGCCGTCACCTGCCTGCTCTAGCCGCGGGGTCAGCTCCCCTTCGCGAGCCCCCCGGCCGACGCGGACCGGAGGCGTGACGAGACCTCTGAACCAGCCGGGGCTATCGAGACTTGCGCGGGACGAAGGCGATCGCCCGGGTGGGGCTGCCGCTCTGGTCGGCGATCTTGGTCGGGAGGGCCACGTAGAAGGCGCCCCGCGGCGGAAGCTTCCCGAGGTTGACGAGCATCTCCTCCCAGGCCATCCCCAGCTCGAGGCCGGCGACGTGCGTGGGCTGCCCGCCCTGCGCGGGGCCCATGCTGGGCCCGTCGGTCCCCAGGTGCCAGACGCCCTTGGCGTGCAGGTACTTCATCACCTCCGGCTCGGGCGCGGGCCAGCCGGGCTTGGTCTTCGTGACGATCACGTCGTGCGTCATCCGCAGTCCTTCGGGCATCGGCTTGTAGTACTTGTCGGAGTAGCCGCTGTAGAAGAGCACGACCTCGCCCGCCTTGATCTCGCCGTGCTTGCGCTCCCAGGCCTGGAGGTCGGCGACCGTGATGGGCGCGCTCCTGCCGTTCTCGGCGCGGTCCACCCGGTCGGTGACGTCGATGACGACCGCCGGCCCCATCATCCGGTCGAGGGGATACTTGTCCCCGGTGAGGTTTCCCAGCGGCCCCGCGTGCGGGAGCCCGCTCCCGGGGGGCGGCAGGAAGTGCGCGGGGAAATCGGTCTGGGTGCCGGTGTGCTCGTCGAGGACGAACCGCTGGCCGTAGAAGGGCCCGTCGCAGGGGATGTCGACCGTGCCGTAGGCGTTCTTGCCCGGCGCGAACCAGTTGTAGGTCCAGCGCTGGAACGCCGGGTAGCTCCCCCAGTGCCCGGGCAGCGTCTCGCTGAGGAGGACGGTGAGGTCGACCACCTCGTGCCCGGAGAAGAGGGCGTTCGGCTCGAAAACCGGCGCGGCGGCCTGCGGCGCGGCCCGGCGCGGCGGGGGCGCGCAGGCGGCGGCGAGAGACGGGAGGACGGCGAGCGCGGAGAGGGCGGCCAGGCGGTTCGTGCTCATGCCGCGCAACCTATCGAATGGACGGGCTCGGTTCAAGACATTCGCGGCCGCCGAGGAGGGTCGTCGTGATGGCCCGGGCCGCGAGATGGAACGACCGGGCCCCCGTCGAAGCGTACGGAGGAAGCGAGGTCCTCGCCCAGCCCATCCCAGCGGACCTGGAATCCGTGGAGGCGCCCGCCGAGGAGGAGCGCCGACCTGCCGTGCCCGACCGCTTCGTGGGCGATCACGGCGACGATCATCGACCCGTAGCCGACCGGGAGGAGGAAGACGACCAGGGCGGCCAGCCGCAGGCCGAAGGAGCGGGCGGGGACGGAAGGATCACTCATCGACCGCCCCGATCATACCCCGCGCGGAGGGGCTAGGTCCGGTCCAGCCGGGCGAGCAGGAGGAGGCCCGCCACGGCCAGGATGAGGACGACGAGGGGGAGCCAGAGGGCGCGCCCGCGTCAGGCGATCCCGTCGAGGTAGGAGCCGTCGGCGAGCGAGCGGAGGTAGGCGAGCGTCTCGTCGAGCGTGCCCGTCTCGATCCCCACCTCGCGGCCGCGGTCGTCGCAGTCCCGGAGGAGCATGAGGTCCTCGAAGTGCTCGGAGGCCTCGAGCTCGTCGCGCTCGGCCTTGGGGAGCGAGCGGTCCTTGTAGGCGAGCGCCTGCATGTGGCGCTCGATCAGCCAGCGCGTCCGCTCGGGAATCGAGCCCTCGAGGGCGAGGAGGCCCGCCCCCGTGTGGTCGCCCGGGTCGATCGCCTTCCCCACGTCGTGGAGGAGGGCGGCGAGGAGGAACTCCTCGTCCCAGGGCCGCTCGTCCCGCGCGCGCTCGAAGACCTGGAGGCTGTGGTAGAGTGCGTCGCCTTCCGGGTGCCAGCGCGGGTCCTGCCGCACCTCCTCGAGCGGGGCCAGGAGCAGCCGGTAGAGCTCGAAACGGTCGACGTGATCCTCCAGGCGCTCCAGCTCCCGCTCGAGGTCGGCGTCCGGCCGCTCCTCGCGGAGCGCGCGCTCGAGGCTCGCGATCGTGGCCTTCTCGATCGGCTGGCCGGTGATCGAGCTCTTGAAGACGTAGCCGATCTTGTCGGTGGGGTAGACCGTGAGCTCGTAAGCGTGCCGGTCGCGGACGTGGACGTGGATGAAGTTCCGCTCCTCGCCGAACTTGACGATGCGTTTCCGCTCGACTTCGTAGGGCGCGCCGTGCCCCTCGAGGACGGCCTCGATCCCCGAGAGGGCGTCGGCGAATACGTGGAGGTCGATGTCCGAGCCCTTCCGGATGTGGCCGGTCCAGACGCTCCCGATCAGGCGCGGCTCGAAGGCGGTGAGCTTGCGCATGAGGCGGAGCGCCTCGAGCCGCATGTCGCGGAGCCGGGCGCGGCGGGCGTCGCCTTCCAGGAGATCCGCCAGCTTCTGGATCTCGTCCCGGATCTCCGCGTTCGAGGGAAGGTCCTTGGGGCGGTAGCGGGCGTCCACGCCCAGCTCGCGGGCGGCCTTGCGCTTGGCGGTGAAGTACTCGGTCTCGGCCCGCTCGTACATCATCTGGGCCGCGCGCAGCGTGATGGCGCGCCGAAGGCGTTCGTCGGCCACGTCGGGGTGCGCCGGATATCTCGCCCATCCCTGCCGGCGCCGGGCGTGCCCCCAGCATACCGGGTGAGGGCGGAGAAGTCCAAGTCGGAAGGGCCTGGAACGGGCGAATCCCGGGTATGATGGATCGGGTCGGAGGGACTTCCCATGAGCCTCGCTCTTGCGTTCGCGCTCTGCCTCCAGGACGGGACCGCCGAGGAGGCCTTCAGGAAGATCGAGGAGAGGATCGGAAAGGCGAAGACGGTAAAGCTCAAGTTCCGGCTCCAGGTCGACTCGAAGGAGGACGAGGCCGAGAAGCGGGAGGAGGCTTCGGGGATCGTCCTCGTGAAGGAGGGGAACCGGGCGCTCGTCGAGCTGAAGGAGGCCTCCGAAAAGGGGGAGACGGGAGTCCGCTGGGTCTCGGACGGAAAAAGGGTGAAGACCCTCACGACCTTCCTCAAGGAGTCGACGAGCGAGGAGACCCTCCCCGACCGGCTCGGGGACCGCGTGACGGCCGCGCTGGTCCGCGTCGGAGCCGTCGTCCTCGCGGAGCCGCCGGACGGCGAGGGCGAGATCGGGAAGAAATACGGAGTCTCGGACTTCAAGGTCGGCGAGGACGACGGGGGCTCGAGGACCCTGACGTATCGGCTCGCCATCGAGGGTGACCTCGCCGACGTCCGCCTCTGGTACGACCCCAAGACCCTCGTCCTCGTCAAGCGGACCGTGTCCGCGAAGACCGAGATGGGCGAGGTCAGGATCGCGGAGACGTACGGGGAATTCGTCCTGGACGGCGAGATCCCCGACGCGACGTTCCGGCTTTCCGAGGACGGAAAGCGGGAGATCACGAAGGCGATGATCGCGCAGCTCTCGATCGCGCTCGACCTCTTCAAGCTCGAGCACAGTCGGTATCCCGAGCGCCTCGACGACCTGCTCGCCAGGCCGGCGTACGTCGAGGCGACGAAGTGGCCGCCCGGCGGATACCTGAAGAAGGCCGCCCGCGACGGGTGGGGACGCGAGTTCATCTACCGGGTCCCGGGCACGGGGGGCCAGCCATACGACATCGTCTCGCTCGGGGCGGACGGCCGGGAGGGCGGCGAGGGGGAGGCCGGGGACCTCTGGAACCACGAGGCTCATGGGAAGAAGTAGGGACGCCGGCCGGCGCGACCTATAATCTGCCGCCATGACGGCCTGGGCGGCGCTCCTCCTCCTCGCCGCGGCGCAGGACCCAAAAGTCCTCGACCCGCGCCTGGAGATCTCCCTCGTCGCGTCCGACCCGGATCTGGTCACGCCGGTGGGCGTGGCGGTCGACGCGAAGGGCCGGGTTTTCGTCCTCGAGTCCCACACCCACTCGCGCGGCGGGCGCTACGCGGGGCCGAAGAGCGACCTCGTCAAGGTCTTCGGGGCCGGGTCGGGCGTCTTCGCCGACGGGCTCGACCGCGCGCTCAACCTCCGCTTCGGGCCCGACGGCTCGCTCTACGCGACCCACCTGCGCGGCGTGACCGCGCTCCACGACCGGGACGGCGACGGGAAGTGCGAGTCCCGCACCGAGGTCCTGCGCCTCGAGACGGGGAGCACGAACCCGCACGGCTGCGTGCTCGCCCTCGCCTTCTCGCCCGACGGATGGCTCCACGTCTCGCGCGGCTGGGGCGGGGGACACCCCTACGTCTGGCGCGGGACGGACGGGTCGACGGTCTCGGGCTACGGCGACGGGGGGAGCATCGTCCGCTGCCGGCCCGACGGGACCCGGCTCGAGGAGGTCGCGACGGGGTTCTGGAATCCGATGGACATGGACTTCGACCGGGCGGGGCGCCTGATCGGCGCGGACAACGACCCCGATTCGCGCGGCCCGAACCGGCTGCTGCACGTCGTTCCGGGCGGCGACTACGGTTTCCGCTCGCGCTTCGGGCCGAGCGGACTCCACCCCTACTCGGCCTGGAACGGCGAGCTCCCGGGGACGCTCCCCATGATGGCCGGCCTCGGGGAGGCGCCCTCGGGGGTGCTCGACGCCGACCGCGCCCTCCTCCCGCCCGACTATGCCGGGAACGTGCTCGTCACGATCTGGGGGACGCACTCGATCGCGCGCTGCCGGACGAAGCCGGCGGGGGCGTCTCTCAAGGCGGACGTGGAGACGCTCGTCCAGGGCGGACCCGAGTTCCGGCCCGTGGGCCTCGCCGCCGGGCCCGACGGGAGCGTCTACGTGACCGACTGGGTCCTCCGCGACTATCCGGTGCACGGCCGCGGCCGGCTCTGGCGGATCTCGGCCCGGAAGGGTGAGAAGACCGCGCGGCGGGACGCGATGCCTCCCGCTCCGCCGCCCGCGACGCCTGGCTACGGGGCGCTCCTCGAGGCCGCCCGGGGAAGGGACCCCTTCGCGGCCTCGGCCGCGCTCTCGGCGCTCGCCCGGGGCGGGTTCCGCGAGGCGCTCGTCCGCGACCTGGGGCATGCGGACCCCCGGGTCCGCCTCGCCGCGTTGCTCGCGCTCCGGCGCTGGGGCGCGCCGGGACCGTCGGCGGCGCTCCTCGGGGACGCCGATCTCGAAGTCCGCCGGATGGCGCTCGTCTGGGCGGGCGAGTCGATGGCCCTCCCGCTCGCGGGCGGGCTCGGGCGGGCGATCGCGGCGGCCGACACGACCCCCGAGCTCTTCCGGACCTACCTCGCGACCGCGCAGCTCCTGACGCCCGAGGAGGCCGAGGCGCTCGCGCGCAAGACGCCCGGCGAGCGGATCCGGCGCCCCCCCGCGCGGGCCGCGGTCGAGGCCGTCCTTCGCGACCCTTCGAAGCCGCCGGCAGTCCGGGCCGTGGCGCTCGCGTTCGTCGAGGAGCCGGAGCGGAAGGAGACCCTCGAGATCCTGTCCGGCCTCGTCGGGGGGCCCGACCCGCTCCTCCGCCTCGAGGCCGTCCGCGTCCTCGCCGCCTCTCCGTCGCCCGCCCTCGCGCCTCTCCTCCGGGAGATCGCCCTCGACCGGAAGCTCCCAGCCGAGACGCGCGCCGAGGCGACGCTCGGCCTCCCCGCGGCCGAGGTGCTCCCGCTCCTCGAGGATCCCGACGTCGCGGTCGACGCGGTCCGGGTCCTACGGTCTGCCCTCGACCGTCCGGGCGTCCGGGCGGCGCTAGAGAGGCGCCTCGCGCGCGCGGAAGGCCGCCTCGCCGAGGAGCTCCGGCTCGCGCTCGGCTGGCCCGGTGATCCGCGTCCGAAGACCGACGAGGAGTGGATCGCGGCCGCGGCCGAGGGCGGCGATCCGGCGTCGGGACGACGCGTCTTCCGCGACCCGGCCGTCGCCTGCGTCCGCTGCCACGCGGTGGGGGGCCGGGGCGGGCCGGTGGGCCCCGACCTCGGCCAGGTCGCCCGCTCGAAGACGCGCGAGGAGCTGGCCCGCTCGATCCTCCGCCCCTCGCGGGACGTTTCCCCGGAGTACCAGGGCTACAAGGTCCTGACCAAGGCCGGCGAGGTGCTGACCGGGACCCAGTTCCACTACCGGGGCGCGAACGAGGCGACGATGATCCTGGTGGACGGCCGGGAGATCCGTCTCCGGCTCTCCGACGTGGAGCGCCACGAGGCGACGGAGACCTCGCTCATGCCCGACGGCCTCGCCGACCGCCTCACGGTCGTGTCCTTCCGCGACCTCGTCGCCTACCTCGCCTCGCTCCGGTAGGGAGACCGCGGATACGCGCGGCGACCCCAGGGATGCGACGTAATTATCTCATTATGATATTGTAGACTCATTATGATACGATCAAGGCCGAAGGAGGAACCCGGGATGTTGACCGTCGAGAAGGCGAAGCTCACCCCGACCGAGGAAAAGGCATACCTCCTGATCGGCCAGCGGCGCGTCGGAACCGGCGCCCTCGCCCGCCGCCTCGGCGTATCCCGAGCGACCGCGGCGCGGGTGCTGGCTTCCCTCCGAAAGAAGGGCGTCCGGGTCGCCAGCGTCCGCGAGGGGGGCGCGTGGCACTTCGAGCTCAGGAATCGCGAGGACGCGGCCCGCGAGCGCTTCCGTCGGCTTCGCGGGATGGTCGGGTGCGTCAAGGACGGGCGTCCCCTTCGGGGCAGGGACGAGGACGCGGTGATCTACGACGAAGACTAGACCGGAGGAGGGATGCCCGAGATCGTCTTCGTGGACACGAGCGCGTGGGTGGGGCTCTTCGTCGAGAAGGACCAGCATCACGCCGCCGCCGTCGGGGCCCTGGAAGCGATGGAAGAGGCCGCTCCGGACTTCGTGACCACCGACTACGTGCTGGCGGAGACGGTGGCGCGGATCCGCCGCCAGGCGAGCCCCAGGTCGGCCGCCGGCGTCTGGGACCGGCTGGAAGGGGGCGACGCGGCCCGCGTGATCGAAGCGGACCCGGCGCACCGGCGCGCGGCGCGGAAGCTCTTCGGCAAGTACGCTCAACTCGAGCTCTCGCTCGTCGACTGCGTCTCGTTCGTCGTGATGAGCGAACTGGGGATCGAAGCGGCGTTCACGTTCGACGACGACTTCCGGAAGGCGGGATACCTCACGCTTCCCGGAAAGTAGCCGCTCATTCGCGAGCCTCAAGGTCGCGTCTTTGCCGTGACCTCGCGGCCTCCCTCTCCTCGCTCCGGTAGGACACCACGGAGGCACGGAGACACGGAGAAAAGCACGAAGGGATCTCCGCGCCTCCGCGTCTCCGCGGTGGGGTTCCTATGCCAGGATCTCGCGGATCAGGCGGCCGTCGCCGGTCTGGCTGATCTGCTTGAAGCGGCCCTCGTGGAAGTAGGTCAGCTTCTTGTCCTCGAGCCCCATCAGGTGGAGCAGCGTCACGTGGAGGTCCTTGAGCGGGTGGATGGCTTCGACCGCCTGCTCGCCGATCTCGTCGGTGGCGCCCACGACGGCGCCGGCCTTGACGCCGCCGCCCGCGAGCACCAGGCTCATCGCCTTCGCGTTGTGGTCGCGGCCGATCACCTCCTGGCCGCCGCGGATGCCGTTGTCGGGCGAGCGGCCGAACTCGCCGCCCCAGACGACGAGCGTCTGGTCGAGGAGCCCGCGCAGCTTGAGGTCGCGGATGAGGGCCGCCATCGGGCGGTCCACCGCGCGAACGCGGTTCTTGTGGGCCGTCGCGATGTAGTCGTGCGAGTCCCAGCCGCCCGCGTAGACCTGGACGAAGCGGACCCCCTGCTCGACCAGACGGCGCGCGAGGAGGCAGCGGCGGCCGACCGAGTCGGTCGCCTCGTCGCCGATCCCGTAGTCCCGGAGGAGCTTCGGGTCCTCCTTCGAGAGGTCGAGGACGGGGGGCACCTCCATCTGCATCCGGAAGGCGAGCTCGTAGGAGGCCGTGCGGGCGAGCGGGTCCTGGTGGTGGGGGTGACGGCGCGCGTCCTCGCGGTTGAGGTCGGCCAGGAGGTCGAGGTTCCGGCGCTGGTGCTCCGGGGTCACGCCCGCGGGCGGGCGGAGGTCGAGGATGGGCGAGCCCTGGGCGCGGAGGGCGGTGCCCTGGAAGTAGGCGGGGAGGAAGCCGTTGGACCAGTTGGCCGAGCCGCCCTGGGGGAAGTTGACCTCGGGGAGGACGACGAAGGCCGGCAGGTTCCGGTTGGGCGAGCCCAGGCCGTACGTCACCCAGGCGCCGATCGCGGGGTCGCCGCCGAAGCGGTTCCCGGTGTTCACGTGGTAGCAGGCGGTCGGGTGGTCGATCGACTCGGCCTGGAGGCCGCGGTAGACGCAGAGCTCGTCGGCGACGCCCGAGAGGGCCTCGAAGCCCTCGTTCAGCTCGAGGCCGACCTTCCCGGCCCGGCGGAAGCCGAAGGGGCTCTGGACGTAGTAGCGCTTTCCGCTCGCCATGGCCGAGGCGAACTTGTCCTGGCGGTTGAACTCCTTCATGTGGAGCTCGCGGAGCTTGGGCTTGGGGTCGAAGGTGTCGATGTGGCTCGGCCCGCCCTCCATGAAGAGGAAGATGCAGGCCTTCGCCTTGGCCGAGTGGTGCGGGGCGCGCGGGGCGAGGGGGTCGGTCTCTTGCGCCCGGAGGGCGTTGAGCGCCACGGTGCCCAGGGTCGCGCCGAGGCCGTACAGGAAGTCGCGCCGCGAGGGCTCGGCCCAGATCGTCGGTTTCCGCATCGCGCTACCTCAGGTAAAGGAACTCGTTCGAGTTGAAGAGGACGAGGCAGAGGTCGGCCAGCGCCCGGACGGGCGGGTCGACGTCCCAGGGCTTGAGGTCCCGCACGTAGGACTTCATGAGGTCGAGGTCCTCGTCCCAGCGGGCGACCTCGCCCGTGAACTCCTCGATCATCTCGCGCCGGACGGAGGTGGGGACCTCGACCTTGACCGGCGGGGTCGATTCGTGGTGGCGGGTCATGAGGGAGAGGTGCTCGACGCAGCGCGCGAGCTCGGCTCCGGACGGGGCCCGGCCGTGGACGCGCCGGAAGGCGAGGCCGATCCGCGCGGCGGGCTCGGCCGCCTCCTTCGCCACCGCGGCCGCGAGGGCGAGCGCGCGGTCGTGGGCGAACTGCCCGTTGAAGAGGGCGAAGGCCTGGGGCGTCACGGTCGTCTCATCGCGCCGCTCGCAGGAGAGCTCGGTCCCGGGCCGGTTGAAGACCTCGAGCATGGGGTCGGCGAGCGTCCGGGTGCGGAAGGCGTAGAGGGTCCGCCGGTGCCGGTCCTCGGGGCGCGGCGAGGGCTGGTAGGAGGGCGCGGGGCCGCCCATCACGTGCCGGGGCTGGAGGGCGACCTCCCAGTTGATCTCGGGGTAGACGCCCGGGCCGCCCACCCCGCGGCGGAGCTCGCCCGAGACCGCGAGCATGGAGTCGCGGATCTCCTCGGCCGCGAGGCGCCGCGGGGGGAAGACCGAGAGGAGGTCGTTCGCGGGGTCGAGGCGCGCGAGCTTGTCCGGGTCCGGCGGCTCGCCGCCGCGCCGGTAGGTCTCGGACGTCAGGATCAGCCGGTGGAGCTTCTTCGTGGACCAGCCGTTCTCGACGAACCAGCCGGCCAGCCAGTCGAGGAGCTCGGGGTGGCTGGGGCGCTTCCCCATCTTCCCGAAGTTGTTCGGGGTGGCGACGATGCCCTTCCCGCCGAAGTGGTGCTGCCAGATCCGGTTGACGAAGACCCGCGCGGTGAGCGGGTGCTCGGCCGAGGCGATCCAGCGGGCGAGCGCGAGGCGGCGGCCTTCGAGGGTCTCCGGGATGGGCGGGGCTTCCAGCCCCCGGACGGCGCCCGGGACGCCGGGGGAGACGACCTCGCCCGGCGATTCGAGCGCGCCGTTCCGGAGGACGGAGATCTCCTGGGCGGCGCCCTCGCGCTTGGCGGGCATGACGTTCCGCATGTTGTTCGAGGTGTAGGTGCGGGGCGGGCCGTCGTAGACCGTGAAGGCGAGGGGCTCGAAGCGGAGGACCTCGCGCGAGAGGTGCTCCTGGCGCTTCTTCCCGACCTTGTCGAGGCTCTTCCGGAGCTTCTCGTCGTCGGGCTTGAGGCCCACCGGGGTGTAGCCCTTCTCCTTCAGGCGCTTCTGGGCGAGGGCCTTGGCCTCCTCGAAGCCCGCGGTGTTCTCGGAGGGGAGGAAGGGGGCGGGCCGCTCGGCGAACTGCGTCGAGGCGAAGACGGCCTGGAGCCGGTAGTAGTCGCGCGTGGGGAGCGGGTCGAACTTGTGGTCGTGGCAGCGGGCGCAGCGCATGGTGAGGCCGAGGAAGGTGGCGGCGGTCGCGTGGGTCACGTCGTCCAGGAAGTGCTGGCGCGTGATCGCCGCGACGGCCATCGCGGTGTGCTCCCACGGGCCCATCCGGAGGAAGCCCGCGGCGACCAGCATCTCGGGGTCCTGGGGCGCCAGCTCGTCCCCGGCGAGCTGCTCGAGGATGAAGCGGTCGAAGGGCTTGTCGGCGTTCCAGCTCCGGACCACGTAGTCCCGGTAGCGCCAGGCGTTGGGGCGCTCGAAGTCGTTCGAGAAGCCGCTGGTGTCGGCGTAGCGGACGACGTCGAGCCAGTGCCGGGCCATCTGCTCGCCGTAGTGGGGGCTGGCGAGGAGCCGCTCGACCGCGCGGTCGAAGTCGCCGTCGGCGAGGAAGGCGGCGGTCTCCTCGGGCGTGGGCGGGAGGCCGGTGAGGTCCATCGTGGCCCGGCGGAGGAGGGCGAGGCGGTCGGCGGGCCCGGCGGGCTCGAGGCCCTTCTCGCGGAAGCGGGCGTGGACGAAGGCGTCGACCGGGTGGGCGGCGCCCGGCGGCGGTTCGACCTTGCGCCGCGGCGCGAAGGCCCAGTAGTCGGCCGCGCTCCCGCCGGCCCAGGGGTCCTTCGAGAGCTCCCAGGGGGCGCCGCCGGCGATCCAGCGGCGGACCGCCTCGACCTCCTCGGCCGAGAGCTTGTCGCGGTCCTTCGGGGGCATCTTGAACTCGTCGTCCTTCCGGGTGACGGCGAGGTAGAAGGGGCTCTCGTCGGGTTTCCCGGGGACGAGGGCGGGCTTGCCCGACTCGCCGCCCTTGAGGAGCCCGGCGAGCGACGTCAGGTCGAGCCCGCCCTTCAGCTTCTGGGGGTCGTCGCCGTGGCAGCCCAGGCACTTGGCCTTGACGAGCGGGTGGATGGTGCCGCCGAAGAGCTTCCCCGCTTCCTCCTTCGTGGGCGCCTCCTGCGGGGAGGGCGAGAGGACGAGCAGGAGCGCGAGCAGTCGGGCGGTCATCGGGCGCCTCCCACGGACTTGCGGTACTCCCTCGGGCTCAGGCCCGTCCAGCGCTTGAACTGGGTGGAGAAGAACGAGGCGGAGGAGAAGCCGGTCTCGCGGGCGACGGACCCGATGTCGCGCGCGGGGTCGCGGAGGAGCTCGCGGGCCTCGTCGATCCGGAGCTCGGTGATCTTCCGGACGGGGCTGGTGTCGTAAGCCTTGCGGAAGGCCCGCTGGAACTGGCTGGGGGAGAGCCGGGTGATCGCGGCGAGGGTGCCCACGCGGAGGGGCTCGGAGAGGTGGGTCCGGGCGTAGGCCATGGCGCTCGCGAGGCGGGCGACCGGCGTGGGGGCCTTCCGCCGCGCCTCGGCGTAGAGCCGGGAGAGGCGGCTGGCCAGGAGGAGGAAGAGGCTCCGGACGGCGGTCTCGCGTCCCTCGTTCCGGCCGCGGAACTCGGACTCGATCTGGCGGAGGAGGGCGCGCGTCCCGGCGAGCTCGGCGGGGGAGAGCCGGAGGCGCTGGCGGAAGCGGCGGCTCTGCTTCCAGCGGGGCTCGAGGTGGAAGAGCGCGTGGAAGCCCATCATTTCCCCGAGCCCGCGCTCGCCGGCGAAGAAGCGGCGCGGGTCGAACTGGACGTTGCAGAGCTCGAGGCGCTCGGGGTCGGGGAACCCGTGCCGGTGGGGCCGGTTGATGACGAAGACGTCGCCCTCGGCGATGGGGTAGTCCTCGACGTCGGTCCGGTGGGTCGAGCGGCCGCCGAGGACGATCACGAGCTCGGAGTACTCGTGCCCGTGCATGGGGAAGGGCTCGTCATGGCGGACGAACATGACGTTGAAGCGCAGGCGCGGGTCGGGGAGGTCCCCTCGGTAGGTCCCGGTGCAGACCTGGTCCCGCTCCTCCTCGCCCACCCGCTGCCGGGCCGTCCCGATCACGCGCCGCTTCATCGTCCATCCCTCTCAACGGCGGGCGGCCCGGAAAAGTTGCGCTTCTATTGCTACAAAAGCGGCCGCTCGGTCCCCGAGAGAATGGACTGCTGATGGCTATTATCTGCGCCTCCATGGGGTTTTCTACAAATGCGTCAAAAATGAAAGTCCCTCGGCTCGACCGAATCGCTCGAACCTCCGCGCGTCCCGGCGGTTGAAGAGGGCACCCCATCGACGCCGAGAGTCCGTCCGGTGTCGCCATGACGTCCTCCCTGTTCAAGTCGTTCGAGCGGGCCCGGCTCCGCCTGGAGCTCCCCCGCGTGCCGATCGTCCCGGCCAACCCGGAGATCTTCCAGATGGACATCCGGCGTGAGCGCGGCGCGGAGTGGTTCCGGCTCTGGCAGGGCGCGGAGGACAACACGGTCCTCGCGACCGACGTCGACCTCGGCCGCCGCCAGGTCATGCTCCTCGTCCAGGAGCCGAGCCGCCCGTTCGAGGAGCGGGTCTACAAGGGCCGCGAGATCGCGACGCCCTACCGGAAGCTTCGTCTCCTCCGGGAGGAGGGACGCTACTGGGTCTTCGAGCGCTGGACGCCCTCGGAGCGCCGCCGCTACCTCTGCGGGATGGACGAGCGGCACCTCTTCATCGCCCAGGTGCCCGGTGGCACCACGGTGCGGGACGCCCACCGCGAGCTCAAGCCCGCCGAGGTCCGCGAGGTCGAGCGCTCCAGCCCCGGCCGGATCCTCCGGCAGGGCGAGTGGTTCTTCGTCCCGCCCTCGGAGGTCGAGGCGAAGCAGCTGGGGCTCGCGCTCCGGGGCTCGCCCTGGATCGTCCGGCGCCGGGAGTCGCTGGGCGGGAACGGCCGGCCGCACGTGGCGGAAGAGGTCGTCCGCCTCGAGGGGCGGGTCTACGCCCGGGGTCGGATCCGCCACCCGGACCACGCGACGCTCGTCCTCGAGGCCTGGCGGCGCGTCCATCGGAATGCCGAGGTCCGGCAGGCCGCCTTCGGCTCGAACGGGGTCTATTGGATCGACTAGGTCACGCGGTCGCCGGCCCGTCGTCTAACGGGCGATGCGCCGGGCCGAGTACCGCCAGGACTCGCACGTCGCCTCCCTCTTCGCCTGGGCGATCCTCTCGGCCGCCGTGGCCACCTTCCTCTTCCTTCACAGCGGGAAGCTGGTCAGCCGGCCGCTTGCCGCCGCGGAGATCGCGGGGGGCGTGGCGCTTCTCATCCTGGGTCCCGCGGCGCTCGCGGTCTACGTCTGGCGGGCCCGGCGCGTCTGGATCTCGGTTGAGGGCCGGGAGGGGATCCTCGTTTCCGGTAAGGCGCTGATCCCCTGGGATGCGATCGAGCGGGTCGAGCGGAGGAGGCCTCGCCTGCGCAAGAAGGCGGGGCCTGCCGAGACGGTTCCTTTCGGGGAAATCGGGGCGAAGGACGCGCTCGGGAACATGGACGGCTGCCTCCTCTTCGGGGAGGCCGGCCTCCTGGTGCTGGCGGTGGGCCTCCTGGTGGTCGCCGTCGGATTCCTCTTCTGGATCGTCTTCTTCGCGTTCGTCCCGCTCGTGATCGTCCCTGTCCTCGAGGTCTTCGCGCCGCTCGGAGACCGGGTGAAGGTGGTCGTCCGCGACGGCCGGCCGCTGGTCCTCCGGGACCTCCGGGACGCGGACGGGTTCCTGGCCGAGATCCGGGATCGCGCGACCGTGATAGAGCGCTGAGCCCCTTTTGCTGGCGCGATCCGGCGCAGGAGGTAGAGTGGAAGCCCCCGAAAGGAGGCTTCCATGGCCAAGCGCGTCCGGATCGGCATCGTGGGCGGGGGCTTCGCCGCCCACTTCCACCTCGCCAGCTACCAGAAGGTCTACGGCGAGGACTTCGAGATCCGCGGGATCTACGGGCGGACGAAGGACAAGGCCGCGCACCTGGCCAAGGACTTCAAGGTCCCGAAGGTCTACGACAGCTACGAGCAGATGCTCTCCGACAAGGAGATCGACGCCGTCGACCTCGTCGTCGCCAACTACATGCACGTCCCCTTCGCCGTCCAGGCGGCGAAGGCCGGGAAGCACGTCTTCTGCGAAAAGCCGCTCACCGGCTTCTTCGGCCCCAAGGGCCAGGCACCGGGCGCATGGACCGCGAAAGGCTTCTCCCGCGAGGACATGTTCAAGGCCGCGCTCGACGAGGCCAACCAGGTCTGGGACGCGGTGACGAAGGCGGGGGTCACGCTCTGCTACGGCGAGAACTGGGTCTACGCCCCGCCCATCGTCAAGGTCGCCCGGCTGCTGAAGACGAGCGGCGGGACCATCCTCCGCATCCAGGGCGAGGAGTCGCACAGCGGCTCGCACGCCGAGTACGCCAAGCGCTGGCAGACCGCGGGCGGGGGCTCGCTCATCCGCCTCTGCGTTCACCCGGTCGGGGCCGCGATCTACCTCAAGTACGAGGAAGGCCGGCGCCGGAACGGGAAGCCCATCCGGCCCATCGCCGTGACCGGGGACGTGGCCAACCTCACCTGGATCAAGTCCTTCCAGGAGGAGCCCAAGAAGCACATGAAGACGGGCTGGGTCGACGTCGAGGACTATGGGACCATCCTCCTCACGTTCGAGGACGGTTCGGTGGCGCAGCTCACCTCGACCGACACCGTGATGGGCGGCATCTTCAACTACCTCACCGTGTACACCTCGCACGCCGTCCTCAAGGCGAACGTGAACCCGAACACCGCCTGCCAGGCCTACACGCCCGACGGCGAGTACTTCAAGGACGAGTACCTGGTCGAGAAGACCGAGACCAAGGAGGGTTGGTCGTACCCCTCGCCCGACGAGGACATGGTGACGGGCTACCCGGACGAGCTCCGCGACTTCGTGGGGGCGATCTCGCACGGCCGGCCGCCGAAGAGCGACCTCATGCTGGCCCACGACGTCCTGGCCGTCACCTACGGCGCGTATCTCTCGGCCGAGAAGGGCGCGCGGGTCGACCTCCGGCCCCATCTGCGGACATAGCAGAGCGGGTGAAAGGGTCCGGGAGTATTATCAGTAGAGTACCATGAGACTCCTTCCGCTCCTCTTCCTCCTGGCCCCCCAGAATCCTCCGCCGAAGCTCCCCGCGCCGGCCGCCGCCGACCTCGAGGCGACGAAGAAGGTGATCCGCGAGGGCTTCAAGGTCGACTACGCGAGCCGTTCGCCCGACGTCCAGAAGCGGCTCTCCGAGCGGCTCCGGGACGAGGGGCTCAAGGCGAAGGACCCGTCGGAAACCTTCGCGTTCCTCGAGGAGGCCCGGGAGGTGGCCGTCCGGGGGGGCGAGGTCGAGCTGGCGGTCGGCGCGGTCGACGCCCTTGCCAAGCGCTACGAGATCGACGCGGCGCGCATGAAGACGAAGGCGCTCGACGATCTCAAGGCGAAGGTGAAGTCGCCCGAGGCGGCCAAGGCGCTCGCCGGGGCGTACGCCGAGGCGCTCGAGGACGCGGCCGCGGCGAAGGACTTCGACCAGGCGCTCGGCCTCGTCCCGAAGGTCGAGTCCGCCGCGCGGACGGCCAAGGACGAGGTCCTCCTCTCCCGGATGCGCGAGCGGGCCAAGGAGCTCCGCGAGCAGCAGGCGGAGCACCGCGAGGTCGCGGCCGCCCGGAAGAAGCTGGCCGAGACTCCCGACGACCCGGCGGCCCACGCCACGCTCGGCCTCTACCGCTGCTTCGTTGAGGGCGACTGGAAGGGTGGGTCGGACTCCCTCGCCAAGGCGGGCGACGCCGCGCTCTCGAAGCTGGGGCGCCTCGAGCAGGCGGCGCCGGGGGAGCCGGAGGCGCAGGAGGCGCTGGCGGACGCCTGGTGGGAGGCGGCGCGGCAGCAGAAGGGCCGCTACCCGGACGGGTTCCGCGAGCGCGCCTTCCACTGGTACGAGGCCGCCCGGAAGAAGCTGGCCGGAGTTCCCAAGCTCCGGCTCGAGAAGAAGCTCGAGAAGCTCCAGGAGGAAACGGCCGGGCGGACGAAGCACCACGCGATCCTGGGCTACCGGCTCAAGGCCCGCCCGCGCGGCGCGCTGCCGCTCGCGGGTCGCTGGTACCAGGTCTACGCGGAGACCCCCGGCACGCGGGAGGAGGCCCAGAAGCGCTGCCGCGAGATGGGCGGCTACCTCGTCTGCATCGAGGGCGAGGAGGAGCAGGCGCTCGTCGAGAAGCTGGCCGGCCAGAACAAGGTCTGGATCGGGGGCCTCAGCGGCGAGGACGGCAAGTGGTCCTGGATGAACGGCCAGCCCATGGCCTACACCCGCTGGGCGGGAAGCCAGCCCAACAACGGGGCCCATTGCTTCGGCCAGTTCTGGCCCGGCCAGGGCTGGCACGACATCCCGTCGAACGAGCAGGACCGCTACGCCGCCGGCTTCATCTGCGAGTGGGAGTTCTGACCGCGGATTCCCTTGAAAGCAGATGAGCGCGCCTGCTCTAATCGCGTCCCCATGAGGATCGCGAACGCAAAGGCCCTGAAGGGCGCCCTCGACCGCGCGATCCGCGAGGTCGGGATCACCGACGTCCACACGCACCTCTACGCCCCCTGCTTCCGCGAGCTGCAGTGCTGGGGGATCGACGAGCTCCTCACCTACCACTACCTGATCGCCGAGTTCTTCCGCGTCTCCGAGATGCCGTACGACGACTTCTGGAAGCTTCCGAAGTCCGGCCAGGCGGACGTCATCTGGAAGGCCCTCTTCATGGAGCGGAGCCCGCTCAGCGAGGCCTGCCGGGGCGTGCTGACCGTCCTCGACCGCCTGGGCCTCGACGTCCGGAAGCGCGACCTCGCCGCCTACCGGAAGCACTTCGGCAAGCAGAAGCTCGAGAAGCACGTGGTCCGCGTTTTCGAGCTCTCCGGCCTCCGCGATTGTTACATGACGAACGACCCTTTCGACGACCTCGAGCGGCCGGTCTGGGAGAACGGGTACCGGAAGGACGAGCGCTTCAAGGCCGCGCTCCGGATCGACCCGATCCTGCTCGGGTGGGAGAACGCCGTCCCGCGCCTCCGGCAGTTCGGCTACGACGTGGGCCCGGGCCTGAGCGACCGGACGGTGGAGGAGACTCGGCGCTTCCTCCGCGAGTGGGCGCGGAGGATGGAGGGCCGCTACGTGGGGGTCTCCCTCCCGCCGACCTTCGACTACCCGGAGGACTCGGTCACGGGCCGGGTGCTCGAGAAGGTGGTGCTTCCCGTCTGCAGGGAGCTCGACCTCCCCCTCGCGCTCATGATCGGGGTCAAGCGCCGCGTCAACCCAGGACTCCGGATGGCGGGGGACGCGGTGGGCCTGGCGCGGATCGAGCCGGTCGAAGAGCTCTGCGCCCGGAACCCGAAGAACAAGTTCATGCTCACGATGCTCGCGCGCGAGAACCAGCACGCGGCCTGCGTCGCGGCCCGCAAGTTCCGGAACCTCCACGTCTTCGGCTGCTGGTGGTTCGTGAACAATCCGTCGATCATCGCCGAGATCACGCGGGAGCGGATCGAGCTCCTCGGCCCCGCCATCACGCCCCAGCACTCGGACGCGCGGGTGCTCGACCAGGTGGTCTACAAGTGGGACCACTCGAAGAAGGTGATCGGGGACGTCCTCCTCGAGAAGTACACGGATCTCCTCGGCTCCGGCTGGGCGCTCGACGAGAAGGAGCTCCGCCGGGACGTGGAGGGCTTCTTCGGCGGCAACTTCCGCGCCTTCCTCGCCCGTTCCCTCTGACCGTGACGGCAATCCTACCAGGAAGGATTACCGTCATGACGGTAAAGCTACCAGGAAGGATTACCATCATGACGGTAAAGCTACCGGGAAGGATTACCGGCGTGGGGCGTGCTCGTAGACGACGGCGCCGTGGACGTCGTGGAGCCGGAAGACGATGCGCTCGCGCGAGGCGGTGACGGACAGGAAGCCGCCCTTCACCCGGTGGAACTTGTGCATCTCGGGGTTCTCCCCCGGCGAGCCCCCCGCGTGCTTGTCGCTCGCGGGGCCGCAGCTGAACTCCTGGACCCCCGTAGGCGGGTCGATCGAGTGGTATTGCCAGTGGCGGTCGCCGCAGGCCACGAAGAAGTTCTTCGGCAGCTTCTCGGCGAACCAGCGGCGGATCTCGGTGCCCTCGGTCGCGAAGGCGCGGTTGGCGTGGTTGTCGCCCTTGTTCCCGCGGTCGGGTCCCACGATCGGGGTCGGGGAGACGAGCACCTTCCAGTCGGCGTCGCTCTCGAGGAGAGACCTCTTCAGCCACTCCTTCTGTTCCTTCCCCCATATCGTCTTTTCGGGGCCGTCCGGGTCGCGGTTCGAGGAGCGGAAGTCGCGGCCCTCGACGAGCCAGACCTGGAGGGCCTTCCCCCAGCGGAAGGTCCGGTAGGTCCGCCCGCCCATGGGAACCTGCTCGAGGAAGAGCTGTTTCCCCTCCTCGAACGTGAACTGGACGCGCGGGTCGATCCTCATCGTGGGCCAGACGTCGTTCCAGATCGTGTCGTGATCGTCCTTCTCCCAGTACCCGGGGACGCGGAGCCCGAAGGCCACGTGCCGCGGCAGGCCGTACATCCGTTGCCAGTGGAGGCGCGCGAGGTCCTTCGTCGTGGCCAGGGGCGGGTCGTTGTCGTAGTACACGGTGTCGCCCGTGGGGACCAGGAAATGAGGATCGAGCTTCCGCATCGCCTCGTACAGGTGAAAGCCGGCCGGGTCGTCGAGGTCCTTGTAGGCCTTGCCGGTAATTACCGTGAACGTGACCTCGGCCGCCGCGTCCGGGCGTGGGGCCGTCCGGAAGCGGCCGCGGAGCGGGGCGTGGCCCTCGGTCTCGGCGGCGTAGAAGACCTCCGACCCGGGCTCGAGGCCCGAGAGGGCGACCTGCGCGGTGAAGTCGCGCGCGGGATCGACCGCCTTCCACTCGGTGGCTTTCGCGTCCGAGAGGTCCTCGCGGAGCCCGTAGCGGATCCGCACGCGCCCCGGCGCGCCCGGGCAGGCGCCGCCCGCGTCGGGCTCCGCCTTCGCGGTCACGCGCATCCAGACGACCGCGGCCGTGTCGGTCACCTCGCCCACCTTGACGCCCGTGGCCTGGCGGGCTTCCCCCTGCCCGAGGAGCGCGAGGAAGAGGAGAATCATGCTTGTATAACCCCCGGCGATGTGGTGAAGTCTCTCCGCGGCCTTCGGTGTTTAGAGTATAGCTAATCCGAATGAGGTGAGCCGATGCGACCCGCCCTCCTCTCGCTGGCCCTGCTCCTCCCGGCCGCCGGCCCGGAGGCCGCCCCCCAGGCCACGCCCGCCGAGAAGGTCCGGGTGAAGGAGGGCTTCAAGGTCGAGCTCCTCCACTCCGTGCCGAAGGCCGTCCAGGGCTCCTGGGTCGCGCTCGGCGTGGACCCCAAGGGGCGGCTCATCGCGAGCGACCAGGACAAGCTCGGCCTCTGGCGGGTCACCCCGAAGGCCGACGGAGTCGACGTCGAGAAGATCGACGTCCCGGTGAGCGGGGCCCAGGGATTCGTCTGGGCCTTCGGCGCCCTCTACGCGAACGTGAACGGGAGGGGCTCGGGGCTCTGGCGGATCACGGACACCGACAACGACGACAAGCTCGACAAGGCCGAGCACCTGATTCCGCTCCAGGGCGGGGGCGAGCACGGGCCGCACGCGGTGATCCTGACCGAGGACGGGAAGGGCCTCTACGTGGTCGCCGGGAACCACACCGAGGTCCCGGAGCTCACGGGAAGCGCCCTCCCCACCAACTGGAAGGAGGACCTCCTCCTCCCCCGGCAGTGGGACGCGAAGGGGCACGCCCGCAACCGTTACGCGCCGGGCGGCTACATCTTCCGCACGACGCCCGACGGCAAGGAGCGCTTCATGGTGAGCGTGGGCTACCGGAACCAGTACGGCGTCGCGCTCAACCGCCACGGCGAGATGTTCACGTTCGACGCCGACATGGAGTGGGACCTGGGCTCGCCCTGGTACCGGCCCACGCGCGTCAACCACGCCGTCAGCGGCTCGGAGTTCGGGTGGCGGAGCGGGACGGGGAAGTGGCCGACCCACTATCCCGACTCGCTTCCCGCCGTGGTCGACATCGGCCCGGCCAGCCCCACGGGCGTGGTGGCCGGCCTCGGCGCGAAGTTCCCCGCGAAGTACCAGGACGCGATCTACGTCCTCGACTGGACCTACGGGACGATCTGGGCCGTCCACCTCAAGCCCAAGGGCGCGACCTACGAGGGCGACGTGGAGGAGTTCGTGAGCGGGACCCCGCTCCCCGTGACCGACGCCGTGATCGGCCAGGACGGGGCGATGTACTTCGCCATCGGGGGGCGCGGGGCCCAGTCGGGCCTCTACCGGGTGACCTACACGGGCAAGGAACTGACGGATCCCCCGCCCGCGACGCCGGACGCGGGGACCGCCGCCCGCGCCCAGCGGCGGAAGCTCGAGGCCTTCCACGGCCGCCGCGACCCGAAGGCGGTCGAGGGAGCCTGGCCTTTCCTGGGAGACGCCGACCGCTTCCTGCGCTACGCCGCGCGGCTCGCGGTCGAGGCGCAGCCCGTCGAGGAGTGGCAGGCCCGGGCGCTCGACGAGAAGGACCCGCAGGCGCTCGTCACGGCCCTGGTCGGGCTCGCCCGGCAGGGGAAGCCCGCCGTCCAGCCCGCCCTCCTCGCCGCGCTCGGCCGCCTCGACCTGGGCAAGATCGGCGAGCCGCTCCTCCTCGAGGCCCTCCGGGCCTACATGCTCGCCTTCGACCGCATGGGCCCGCCGGCCGACGAGGGCCGGAAGGCCGCGATCCGCGCGCTCGACGCGCTGTATCCGTCGCGCTCGGACGCGCTCAACCGGGAGCTCGCGATTCTCCTCGTCTACCTCCACGCCCCGGGCGTGGTCGAGAAGACCATCCGCCTCATGGCCGAGGCCGGGCCCACGCCGCCCCCGCGCTGGCCGACCGTGCTCGACCGGAACCGCGGCTACGGCGGGGTCGTGGAGAAAATGGCGGCCAAGATGCCGCCCCTCGAGCGGATCCACCTGGCCTTCGTGCTGCGCAACGTCCGCTACGGCTGGACGCCCGCCCAGCGACGGGCCTACTTCGAGTTCCTGAACGAAGCCGAGACGGGTTACGCGGGCGGCGCGAGCTACGCCGGCTTCATCAAGAACATCCGGAAGGACGCCCTTGCCCTCTGCTCGAAGGCCGAGCGCGAGGCGCTCGCCTCCGTCCTCCCCTCCGACGCCCCGCCCAAGCCCGTCGAGCTCCCCAAGCCGAAGGGGCCGGGGAGGGCCTGGACGGTCGACGAGGCCGTCGCGCTCGTCGGGAAGGGCCTCGAGAGGCGGAACTACGAGAACGGGAAGCGCTCCTATCTCGCCGCCCAGTGCGCCGCCTGCCACCGCTTCGACGGCGAGGGCGGCGACGTGGGGCCCGACCTCACGGGCGTGGCCGGCCGCTTCAACGTCCGCGACCTCCTCGAAGCCATCGTCGAGCCCAACAAGGTGATCAGCGACCAGTACCAGGCGACGCTGCTGCGCACCAAGGACGGGACGGTGGTCGCGGGCCGTGTCGTCGGCGAAATCGACGGGAAGCTCCAGGTCGTGACCGACATGCTGAAACCCGACCTGGTGACCGAGGTGCCGAAGGCCGCGGTGACCGAGAGCAAGCCCTCGAGCGTCTCCCCCATGCCCGAGAAGCTGATCCACCCGCTCGGGCCCGACGAGGTGCTCGACCTCCTGGCCTACCTCCTCTCGTCGGGGAACCGGAGGCACGCGGTCTTCAAGTAGGCGCCGGGGCTACGGCTTCTGGTCCTTCTTGAGCTTCTTGCGATCCTTTCGGCTCGGGCCCACGGCGGGCTCGGTGATCCGGAAGCTGACGAGGAGCGCGTCGGAGGGCGGCTTGTCGAAGGGGCCCACGTAGACGCGCTCGTGGGTCTTCGGGAGCCAGAAGTAGCGGTGGGCGGTCTGCTTCAGCGCCGTCCCGTTCGTCCGCCACCACTCCTCGTACTCTGAGCCGCGGCGGAATCGCTGTCCGGTGATCGAGGCGAGCGCGACGAGCGCGCGCTCCTCGAGCCTCCGCTCCCCGCCGAGGTCGCTCTTCTTGGCCCCCTGGATCCGGTCGACGAACGAGGCGAGCGGGCCGATCGAGGAGACCGATCCCAGCCGCCCGAGGAGCTCGATCAGCTCGGGGAGCGCCTCCAGCACCCCGTCCTGGGAGGTCCGCGCGAGGAACCCCTCGAGCGCGGGGCAGGCGCGCTGCCACTCGAGGTCGGCGAACGAGGCGACGAGGACCTTCAGGACCTCCGGACGACGGAAGTTGTGCTGGAGGGCCGCGACCAGCGCGTCGGCCGAGGCCGGGTGGTCCACCTCGGCCAGGAGCGCCGCGGCCTCGAGCCGGACCTTCTCGGTGTCGGCCGTGAAGACCTCGGCGACGGCCTTGATCACCTTCTCGTGGGGCGTCTCGAGCGCGGCCCGGAGCGCGGCGATCCGGGCCTCCTCGACCGCCCCCTTCACGGCGGCGCGCCAGGCGGCGACCGCCGCCTCGGCCTCCTTGTCGGTGGGGACCCCCTGGGCCAGGAGCAGGGTGCAGATCAGCGTCGTCATGCCAGGATGAACCCGCCGCCGAGCGGCGAGTTTCGGTTCCGGCCCATCGATTATTTGGACGGGCGCCTCCCGGCCAGCGCGCGCTCTACCGCCTCCCGCTCCGGGGGGTCGAGCGCCCGGTCGTAGACGGCGAGCTCCGAGAGCTCCCCCAGGAAGGGGTCGCGTCCCGGACGCTGGGCGAGAAGGAGCGAGAGGTCGAAGACCGTCGGCCCTCCGCCCGCGAGGCCCGTGCGCCGGGGCTGCCCGCCGCCCGAACGGACGCCGTCCCGGTAGAACTCAACGGACGGCCCGCGCCGGACGACGGTCCAGACCGAGGCGCCGCCCGACCCGCCTCCGCGGACGTTCACGCCGTGCTCGGCCGTGGACCATCGGACTCCGTCGCCGCCCACGTGACCGTCGTCGCCGTCGGAGAGGAGGGCGCCGCCGGCCGGGCGCCCGGCGAAGACGACGGTGCAGTCCCGGAGGCCGAGCCCGGGGACCTGGAGGCAGGCGCCCTGGCGACCGACCACGGCCCGGCCGGGCTCGAGGCCCGGCCGCGCCTCGGGCCGGGGCTGGACCGCGTGCCGGCCCTCGCCCGACTGGTCCCGCCAGGCCGCCACCCCGCCCTCCGCCTCGACGCCCGCGTCCGCCCGGAGCCAGAGGCGGAGGCCGTCGCGCGCGATCGCGCCCTTCTCGAAGCGGAAGGCCGCGCGGGCAGAGCGTGGCGAGGGCTTCCCGTCCCGGAAGGAGCGCGCCGCCACGACCGTGTCGCGCTCCAGCCGGAACGGCTTCCCGTAGCGGGGCGAATTCGCCGTGGGCTCGGTGCCGTCGAGCGTGTAGCGGACCTCGGAGACGGCGGGGTCGGCCTCGAGCGCGACCTCGACCGCCCCCGCGAAGGTCCCGCCGTCGGGCCGGACCGCGGGCGGGGCCGCGCCCTCGATCCGCTCCGCGGCGTGGAGGCCGTAGTGGACGGCCGGGAGGTACCCGAAGTCGTTCATATGGGTGGCGAGGAGGCCGTCGCCCCAGCCCGGGCGCCCGCGCGCGACGAGGGCGAAGCGGTCGAGGGAGGCGAGGAGCCGCCCGGCGCGCGCGGGCGACGGGTCGAGTTCCCAGGCCAGCGCCAGATAGGCCTCGACGCGGGACGGGACCGAGGACCCATGGCGGCCGGCGTCGAGGACGCCCAGGAAGACGCGGCGGAGCTTCTCGAGCGCCGCCCGATCGCCCTTCTCCTCGAGCACCCCGTGCAGGGTCAGGAACGCGGAGTGCCAGTAGCTGAAGTAGGAGTACTGCCCGATGTCCTTCGCGAACGGGTCGAGGTTCCGGTCGAAGTGGTCCAGAATCTCGATGCAGCGCGCGTAGTGGCGCTCGTCCCGCGTGAACCGGTAGAGGAGCGCCATCGAGTCGAGGTCGGTGTCCAGGTTCCGGCCCCAGTCCAGGTTCTTCACCGACTCGTGGGCGCGGCCCGCCAGGAGGAAGACGTCGCGCGAGCGCGGGTCGCCCGTCGCCTGGAGGTCGAGGAGGAGGCCGTTCAGCGGGGCGTGGGCGCCGGCCTTGTGGCGGTTTCCGGCCCAGGGGTCGAAGCCGCCGTGACGGATCATGGAGCCGACCTGGTCCTTTTCGTGGAAGTGGACGGTCGAGACGTCGCGCCGCTGGCGCCCGTGCGCCTCGGCGAACTCGCGGATCCGGGGGTCCCCGGTCCGGAGGTACTGGATCCAAAGGGCTCCGAGAAGCGTCCCCCCGTTCTCCGCGTGGCCCGCGTTGTACCACGCGTACTTCGGGTGGTAGTGCATCCAGTCCTCGGCGTTCTTGTCGAAGGTGTAGCGGGCGTTCCCGTACGCGAAGGCGCCGTACCAACCGCGGCGCTCGACCTCGGAGAGGAGGAGCTCGACGAGCCGGGCGGGGACGTCCTCGAGATCCTTCCGGTAGGCCCCGGGGAGGACCTGCTTCCCGAGGACGCCGGAGCGGACGTTCCACTCGGCCCCGGCGAAGGGGAGGAGGGGCTCCTCGTGGAGGGCGGCGAGGAGGTCGGGGTCCTTCGCGGGCCCGAAGTCGAGGACGAGGTCGTGCGTCCGGGAGACGCCCATCGCGGAGTGCTCGACCGTGTGGGCGACGTAGTGCTCGGGCGAGTACTTCGGGTCATTGAAGAGCGGGTCGCGCGCGGCGAAGTCGCGGTAGTGGTCGAGCCCGCGCTTCTCGGCGCGTCGGAGGTCGAGCTCGCCCACGATTTCCCCCGGCCAGAGCTCGACGGAGAGGGTCCGCGACGGCGGATTGTAGATGAGGGCCTTCGGATGCATCCGCCACATCCGCGCGAGGTGGACGCCCACGGCCGTCTCCGGGCCGCGGAGGACGAGGGCGCCGGGATACTTCGTCCCCTCGGCGGCGACGCGGGCGCCGTTGAAGATCCGGAAGCGGGGGAAGAACTCGTCGCGAGGGGGCCACGACGGCCGCGCCGTGTCCTCCTGGAGGACGGCCACGCGGCTGGTCGAGAGGGGGAGGCGGAGCGCGGGCCCGGCGCCCGAGGAAAAGGCGGCCTCGTCCGCGGCCTTCGGGAGCCGGAGTTCGACCGCGAGTCGCGGGATCGTGCAGGTCTCCGGGTCGCGGCTCATGACGAACGTGTGGCTCACGCGGACGAAGGCCTGGTCGCGGAGGAAGGTGAGGCGGACCACGGAGGGGGAGAAGCGAGCGCCGCCCCGGGCCTCGTGCCAGCCCTCGATCCGGACGACGGCGCGGAGGGGGCCGTTTTCCTCGAGGACCCCGCCGGCGAGGGGGAGGACGTGCTCCCGGACCTCGCCGGTCGCGCGCTCGCGCAGCTCGGCTCGGGACTCGAGGCCCCCGTCCACGGCGGTCCGCCACGCCGCGCCGTCCCGGACCTCGATCCGGCAGACGCCGGGCGCGAGGCGGGCGCGGAGGGGCCCGGTGTCGATCTCTATCCCCCCGGCGCCCTCGCGGGCGAGCGGGGGCGGGGAGGCGGGGGCGGCGTCCGCTCGCGCGAGCGCGTAGGACCGCTTCGACGTCGCGTCCTGGGTCGAGGGGAAGTCGAGGAGGAGCCACTGGACGGAGCCGTCGAGCCAGCGCGAGACGGGCCGGGCCTGGAGGGGGACGGCTGCGCCCGCCCCGTCCCGGAGGACGAGCCGCGGGAGCTCCTCCTCGCGGAGGGCGCCTCGGGGGAGGGGAACGGTGCCGTGGACGGGGAAGCGCTCGCGCACGGCCCCGCCGCGCTCGGCGACCTCGATCCGCGGCGGGAGCGCGTCCTGGGCGGCGGCCAGGACGAAGGCGGCGATCCATCCGGTCATGGGCTCGTCCCTCCCTGTACTAGGGTAGAGGGACGCTCGATCGCGGGTCTCACCGAGATTCCTGAATCCTCCGGGCACGGGATCCGGCGCCTGTAACGGGGCCCGGGCTCTCGTCACCAAGAGGTATGGCCGTGAAGGCGGAGGCTCTCGCGCTGCTGCTCGTGGGGGGCCTGCTCCGGCAGGAGGAGGCGCCCGCGGAGCTCGACGACCGGACTTTCCCGAAGTGGCGGGACACCATCGCGGCGAAGACCGACGAGCTCCGCTGGGCGCGCATCCCCTGGCGGCCGAGCGTCGCGCAGGCCCTCGCGGACGCGAAGGCGGAGGATCGGCCCGCCGTCCTCTGGGTCATGAACGGCCATCCCCTGGGGAACTGCTGAAACAACGGCCCGGTGACCCGGCGGGTCGTCTGGTCGGACGCGAAGGTCCTGGGCTTGGCGGGGAGCTTCATTCCCGGCGCGGACGACATCGACCGGCCGTGGGGGGACGATCCCGCCGTCCGCCGGGCGCTGAATTCGATCCGGAAGCTCAAGCACTGGACCGATCCGAACACGGGGGACACGGCCAACGGCCAGGGCATCTACATCGCGCGCCCGACGGGCGAGCTCCTCGAGTGGGCCTCGAGCGGCGAGAACTCCCTGGGCGACCGCGGGGCGGCGCTCGAGTGGAACGACCTCGTCGCCGAGATGATGAAGCGCGCGATCGGGAAGTGGGGCCGCCCGCTGGCGCCCGCAGCGCTCCCGGAGTCCCCCCTGGCCGCGGAGCGGAACTACGTGTCCGCGCGCCACGCCGGGAGCCCCATGCTCCTCCGTTTCACCTCGCGGGACCTCCCCCGTCCCCCGAGTTCCGAGCGCACGAAGTGGAGCCTGGATTGGTACCGCGCCGAGTGGAACCTGAACTACGCCTCCCTGAGCCGCGAGGAGGCGCGAGCCCTGGCGCCCACGCGGGCCGCGAAGGGGGAGCGGTACGAGGTGCCGGAGGGGCTGGCACGGAGGTTCGCTCGGGACTATCTACGCGACAACGTCCACGGAACGCCGCCGATCTTCACGGACCGGGGGGTCCGGAAGGCCCGCCTCTCGGGGGAGGTGCTCGAGGTCGCCGCCTCCGGCGCCGTCGCCGTGCGCCTCGAGGGGGAGGTCCTGACGGACGAGGGGGGTTTCGGCTTCGAGGCGCGCCTCGCGGGTCGCGCGGCCTGGAGCCCTTCGAAGGGGCGGTTCACGTCGTTCGAGCTCGTGGCGGCGGGCCCGCGCCGGGGGGCCGTCCACCACAGCGGCCGCGGCCCGTGGTACGACACGCCCGTCGACCTCGGCCCCGCGCCGATGGGGATCCTCTGCCAGCTGATCGAGGTCCCCTAGACTTCGGGCGCGGGCTTGAGCGAGCCCCGGTCGAAGCGGACGCGGGCCTCCTTGGCGATCTTCTCGAGCTCGGCAACCTCGACGTCGGTGAAGAGGAGGCCGCCGGCCCGCTCGCTCCGGAGGGCGGCTCGGTGCTCGACCTCGCCCGGGAGCAGCGTGCCCGGGCTGTTCCCGTGGCCGAGCACGTCCTCGAGGACGGCCTTCACGTTCTGGGCCTGGGTCCGCTTCTGGGCGAAGCCGCCGCAATCGAGGGCGTCGGGGCGGATCGCCTGGAAGTAGAAGGAGGGCGAGCGCTTCTCGTCGGGCGGGCCCTGGTCGGGACGGCAGCGCAGCGTGGGGAGGGAGCCGCCGATGTAGGCGGCCAGGAGCTCGTCGATCAGGGCCAAGCCGTAGCCCTTGTGCGCCCCGAAGGGGAGGAGGGCCTTCACCTTCGCGGCGTCGGTGGTCTCCCGGCCCTCGGCGTCGACCGCGGCGCCGGACGGAAGGGGCTTCCCCTCGCGGACGAACTGCTGGACGCGGCCCATGGCGATCGTGCTCGTGGCCCAGTCGACCACGACGGGGAAGCCCACGGCGTCCACGGTCGGGAAGCCCCAGGAGTGCGGGTTCGTCCCCAGGGTCGGGGACTTCCCGCCGAACGGCACGACCTCCGCGAGGCCCGACGTGCAGCAGGTGTAGGCGATGTAGCCCTTCTTTGCGGCGTCGATCACGTAGCCGCCGCCCCAGAGGTAGTGGAAGGCGTTGTCGACGGCGACGGCGCCGATCCCGTACTTGTCGGCGAGCTTCATCGCGGCGGCCATGGCCTCGAGGCCCACGGACTGCCCGAGCTTCTTGTTCGCGTTCCACCGCTGGACGGCGCGGTAGGGGCTCTTCAGCTTCTCGATCTTGGCCTTGGGCACGCAGCAGCCGATCTTCGAGCCCAGCTGGTCGTCCAGGTGGAGCGCCTTGATCGCGTTGTGGGTCTTGATCCCGTGCCACGCGGCCAGTCGGGCCACCTCGGCCCCCTGGAGGGCCTCGCGCGTGGAATAGCCCCGGCGCTTGTAGGCGGAGGCGACGAGATGGTCGTGCTCGCCGGGCGGGAGGATCCATTCGCCCATGGCTAGCGTCCCAGGACCTTCTTCAGGGCGGCGAGGACGCGGTCGACGACCTCGGACCGGGCCCCGTGGCCCATGAGGCCGATGCGCCAGACCTTGCCGGCGAAGTCGCCCAGGCCCGTCCCGATCTCGATCCCGTGCTCCTCGAGGAGTCTCTTCCGGCCCGCCTTGTCGTCCACGCCCTCGGGGAGCCAGACGGCGTTGAGCTGGGGCAGGCGGTGGGGCTCGGCGACGACGAACCGGAGGCCGATCTCCTGGGCGCCCTTGGCGAAGCGTTCGTGCGCCTCCCGGTGGCGTTTCCAGCGGGCCTCGAGGCCCTCCTCGAGGAGGAGGCGGAGGGACTCGTGGATGGCGTAGACGTTGTTGATGGGGGCGGTGTGGTGGTAGGCGCGGGGCCCGCCCCAGTACTGGGTGACGAGGGAGACGTCGAGGTACCAGCTCACGCACTTCACGGAGCGCTTCTGGATCTTCTCGAGCGCGCGCGGGGAGAACGTGACGGGGGCGAGGCCGGGGGGCCCGCCCAGGCACTTCTGGGTCCCCGAGTAGGCGGCGTCCACGCCCCAGCGGTCGATCTCGAGGGGGATCCCGCCGAGCGAGGTGACGCAGTCGAGGACCGTGAGCGCACCCGCGCCTCGGGCGACCTCGACGAGTTCCGGCACGTCCTGGCGGAAGCCGGTGGAGGTCTCCGCGTGGACGAAGGCCACGACCTTGGGCTTCTTTCCCTCCAGGAACGTCTCGAGCTGCCCGGGCGTGAAGCCCTCGCCCCATTTCGCGTCCAGCTTGTGGACCTTGCCCCCGGCGCGGCCGGCGATGTCGGCCATCCGGCGGCCGAAGTAGCCCTGCTCGAGGACGACGACCTCGTCGCCCGGCTCGATCAGGTTGACGAGGCAGCACTCCATTCCGGCGGTGCCGGTGCCGGAGACGGGGAAGGTGATGTCGTTCTTCGTCTTGAAGGCCTCTCGGAGCATGGATCGGACCTGGTCCATCACCTCGAGGAACTGGGGGTCGAGATGACCGAGCGTGGGCCGGGTGAAGGCCTGGAGGATGCGGGGGTCCACGGGGCTGGGCCCCGGCCCCAGCAGGAGCCGCTCGGGGGGCGTGAAGGGAGGAATGGAGGTCATGCCGGCTCCAGAGTTAGAAGTTGGAAGTTCGAAGTTGGAAGGCGCTTCCAACTTCCAACTTCAAGCCTCTAGCTTTCCTCGTACGCCTTCGCCACGAGCTCGATGGGGTGGACCACTTTAACGCGGAGGCCCGCGGCCTTCAATCCATATCGGATCTGGAGGATGCAGCCGGGGTTGCCCGTGGCGACGGTCTCGGCCCCGCTCTTCCGGATCGCTTCAACTTTGCGCGCGAGGACCTGCCGGGAGAGCTCGGGCTGGGTGAGGGAGTAGACGCCCGCGCTCCCGCAGCAGGCGTCGGCGTCCTCGAGCGGGACGAGCTCGATCCCGGGGAGCCTCCGGAGGAGCGACTTGGGCGCGGCGGAGATCTTCTGGGCGTGGAGGAGGTGGCAGGGCTCGTCGTAGGCGACCTTGCCGGGGAGCCGGCCGGCGGGCGGGGTCCAGCCGATCTCCTCGAGGTACTCCGTCACGTCCCGGAGCTTCCGCCCGAACTCCTTCGCGGCCGCGTCGCCCGGAAGGAGGTCGTCGTAGTGCCGGAGCTCGGCGGAGCAGCCGGCGGCGTTGGAGACGACGGCGTCGTAGCCGCCCGCGTTGAAGGCGGCGATGTTGGTCCGGGCGAGCTCGCGGGCCTGGTCGCGGGCGCCGTTGTGGATGTGGAGCGCGCCGCAGCAGGCCTCGGCCCGGAGGATTTCGACCTCGCAGCCGTTCTCCTGGAGGACGCGGACGGTGGCCTCGTTGACGTCCGCGAGCAGGTGGTCGGCGAGGCAGCCGGTGAAGAAGGCGACCCGGCGCTTCCGCTTCCCCTTCGCGGGGAAGAGGGCGATCCCGCTCTGCTCGTCGAAGGAGTCCTTGACGGAGGCCCGGAAGGAGCGGAAGGGGACGCGCGGGGCCTGGGCGGCGGCGGCCGAGAGGCGGCCGGGGAGCCAGCCCTTCCGGCCCAGCCAGCGGCCGAGGGCGGCGAGGCCGAGCAGCTGCTGGACCCAGAGGATCTTGAAGAGGACGCCCTGGAGCGTGCGGGAGGGGAGGAGCTTGCGGAGGCCGAACCACCGGAAGAGGCGGGCGATCCAGCCCCGCTCGCGGCCGGGCTCAAGCACGCTGCGGGTGCGCTCCAGGATCGCCGCGTAGGGGACGCCCGAGGGGCAGGCCGTCTCGCAGGCCCGGCAGTCCAGGCAGCGGTCGAGGTGGCTCATCACCTGCTCGGTCGGCGCCAGCCGCTCCTCGAGGATCCCCTTCATGAGGTAGATCCGGCCGCGCGGGGAGTCCATCTCGACCCGGAGCTCCCGGTAGGTGGGGCAGGCCTCGAGACAGAGGCCGCAGTGGACGCACGCGGAGACCTGCTCGAAGGTCGGGGCGTCGGGGTTCGGCCTCTCGCTCACACGACCATCCTCCCGTAGTTCAGCATGCCGCGCGGGTCCCGCGACTGCCGGATCGCGCGCATGAGGGCGTGGCCGGGGAAGCCCCAGGGGAGCTTCGCGCGGTCGGGCATCCCCGGGGGCGCCGACTCGACGACGGCGTAGCCGCCCAGTCCCGCGGCCGTCTCGTGGAGCTGGCGGGCGCGCTTCGAGGCGTCCGCCGTGGGGGGGAGGTCGATCCGGGCGATCCCGGTGCCGACCTGCGCCCAGGCGGGCCCGTCGGGGACGAGCCTCGGGAGGTCGAAGGGCTTGGCGCCGATCCGGACGCGGACGAAGTCGACGAGGCCGCGCGGGAGGTTCCGGATCGCGGTCCAGAGAGGCTCCGCGCGTTCGCCCTCGAGGACGGCGCGCTTCCCGCCCAGGGTCTCGAGCTCCCGGTAATGGCGGTCGAGGACGGGCCGGGTCCCCTCGACCCCCACAATCGCGAGGGCCTTGCCGTCGATCAGGTGCTTCAGGCGGCCGTCGAGGGCCTCGAGCGCGACGGGCCGGAGGGGCGAGGCGTGGACCTTGAGGAGGAGCTGGTGGGCCTCGCGGAAGGAAGCGCAGGCGAAGACGACGGCGGCCGAGAGCTCGGGCCGGGGCCGGACCTTGAAGTTGGCCTCGAGGAGGACGCCGAGGGTGCCGAAGGCGCCGACGTGGAGCTTGTGGAGGTCGTAGCCGGTGACGTTCTTGACGACGCGTCCCCCGGAGCGGGTGACCGAGCCGTCCGGGCCCATGACGCGAAGCCCGATCAGGTGGTCGCGCATCGTGCCGTAGGCCAGGCGCCGGGGGCCGGAGCTGTTGGTGGCGAGGATGCCGCCGATCGTGGCCTCGGCATAGGGGGGATCGATGGGGAGCCACTGGCCATGGCGGGCGAGCTCGGCCTGGAGGTCGGCGAGGCGGGTTCCGGCCCGGACGCAAGCGACGAGGTCTCCCGGCTCGTAGGCCGTGACGCCGGCGAGGCGGCGCACCGCGACCGGCTCGGCCTCCGAGCCGGGGCCCAGGTGGAGCTTGGTCCCGTTCCCGACCGCGTGGACGGGCTTCCCCTCGCGGAGGATCGCGGCCAGTTCGTCTTCCGTCGCGGGCTCGCGCATCAGTGTCCCACCGGCAGCTTGTTCCGCCCCGCCGGCCCGCAGGCCCCGGCGGCGGGGACGGCCTTCCCGGGGTTGCAGAGCGCGCGCGGGTTGAAGAGGTCGCGGACCTTGCGCATCTCCGCGAGGTCGGCCTCGCCGAAGAAGTCCTTCATGTAGGCGAGCTTCTCGATCCCGATCCCGTGCTCGCCGGAAAGGCCGCCGCCCACCCGGGCGACGAGGGCCAGGATCTCGTCGCCGGCCTGGCGGACGCGGTCGATCACGCCCTCCTCCCGCTCGTCGTAGAGGATCACCGGGTGGAGGTTGCCGTCGCCGGCATGGAAGACGTTGGCGATCATGACCCGGTGCCGGGCCTCGATCCGGCCGATCTCGTCGAGCACTTCGGGGAGCTTGGTGCGCGGGATCACGCCGTCGTGGGTGTAGTAGTTCGGGGCGAGGCGCCCGAGGCAGCCGAAGGCCTGTTTCCGGCCCTTCCAGAGGCGGGCGCGCTCCTCGTCGTCCTTGGCCAGGCGCACTTCGCGGGCCTTCATCGAGGTGCAGGCCTCGACGATGCGGCGGGCCTGGTCGTCGAGGTCGTCGACCAGGCCGTCGGCCTCGACGAGGAGGACGGCGGCGGCGTCCATGGGAAATCCGGCCTTGATGTAGGGCTCGACGGCGCGGAGGGTGCGCTGGTCGATCATCTCGATCGCGGCGGGGAGGATGCCGCGCGCCAGGATCTCGGTCACGCCGCGGCAGGCGTCGAGGACCGTGTCGAAGATCGCGAGCACGGTCTTGACGCCCTCGGGGTTGGGCGTCAGCCGGACGAGGATCCGGGTCGCGATCCCGAAGGTGCCCTCCGAGCCCACGAAGACGCCGGTCAGGTCGTAGCCGGGGAGGTCGGGGGCGGGGCCGCCCAGGAGGGCGACCGAGCCGTCCGGCATCACGACCTCGAGGCCGAGGATATGGTTGGTCGTGACGCCGTACTTGAGCGTGTGGGGGCCGCCCGAGTTCTCGGCCACGTTCCCGCCGATCGTGCAGGCGTACTGGCTCGAGGGGTCGGGGGCGTAGTGGAGGCCGTGGGGGGCGAGGGCGCGGGAGAGGTGGAGGTTGACGACGCCCGGCTGGACCCAGGCCTGGCGGTTGGGGGCGTCCACCTCGAGGATGCGGTTCATTCGGGAGGTCGAAAGGACGAGGGCGCCGACCGCGACGACGCCTCCCGAGAGCCCCGTGCCCGCGCCGCGGGCCAGAAAGGGGACGTTCCGCTTGTTGCAGGCCCTGACGATCGCGGCGACCTCCTCGGTGGTCTCCGGAAAGGCGACGGCGAGCGGGAGCGCCCGGTCGAAGGTCTGGGCGTCGCACTCGTAGGCGAAGAGTTCGTCGGGCGAGGTGACGCGGCGCTCCGGGGGGAGCAGGGTCTCGAGGTCGGCGAGGAGGCCGGGCGTGTCGCCCGTGACGGGGGGGATCGAGTCGCGGGCGACCTGGGTCAGGACGGGGGTGTAGGCCCGCTGTTTCATCGGCCGTTCCCCTCCGGCCGGAAGGTCCCGAGGTTCCGCTGGAGCATCCTAACCGCGCGCTCGACGTCGCCCGCCCGGAGGGCGCGGACGATGGCCCGGTGCTCCGCGTCGGCCTTCCGGATCCGGCGCTCCGTGAGGGTGCCCGACTCGACGGACGCAAAATAGCGGACGAGGAGGCCGCGGAGGCCCCAGACGAAGCGGTTCCCGGCGATCCGCCAGAGGGCCTCGTGGAACTCGACGTCCCGCTCGAGCCCCGCGCGGACCGCGGCGCGCCCTCGGGGGAGGGGCGCCCGCAGCATCGCCTCGAGCGCCTGGAGCTGGAGCGGGGAGGCGCGGCGGGCGGCCAGCCGGAGGACGCCGGGCTCGAGGAGGCGGCGGAGCTCGTAGAGCTCGGCGCGCTCCTCGTCGGTCCGGATCCGGGGGATCATGGCGTCCAGGTGGGCCTCGGGCTCGAAGGGAAGGACGCGGAGGCCGCGGCGGGGGCGGGAGTCGACAACCCCGAGCGTCTTGAGCGACTGGATGGCCTCGCGCAGGAGCGGCCGGGAAACGCCGAAGCGGCGGGCGAGCGCGTGCTCGGAGGGCAGCCTCCCCCCGGGACCGATCCGCTCGCGCCGGATCAGCTCCTGGATCTCCCCGGCCACCGCCTTCGCCCTCATGCTCCCCCAAATCAACCTGTTTGATTTCGGTTCAATTGTCTGACAAATCAGGATAGCGGGGGAGGGCTGGAATGTCCAGGAATCGGAGGGTAGGATCCGGGCATGGCCGCGCGGGTCCTGGTCCTGGCGCTCTTGCCGGCCGCGGCGGGGGCCGACGTCCGGGGGCCCGGCCGGGGGAGGGCGGTCGATCTCCTCCGGCTGGTCGACCCCAAGCGGGACGCCGTGGCGGGGACCTGGGAGTTCCAGGGCCGCTCGCTCGCCGCGCCGGCGCTCCAGTTCGGGCGCCTCCAGGTCCCCTACGTCCCGCCCGAGGAGTACGACCTCCAGGCCGTCGTCGAGCGGACGACTGGGAGCGACTCGATCCAGATCGGCCTCGCCTACGGCTGGAACCAGTTCCTGGTGATCGTGGACGGGATCGAGCGCGACCCCTCGAGCGGCCTGGACCTGGTCGACCGGCGGCCCTTCTACGACAACGAGACGACGCTCAAGGGCCGCCTGATCGAGAACGGCGTTCGTGCCACGATCAGCATCTCAGTCCGCCGGGAGCGGATCCGCGCGTGGGTGGACGGCCGGAGGATCATCGACTGGAAGGCGAACTACGCCCGCCTCTCGCTCTGGCCGAGCTGGACGATGCCGCGCCGCGACACCCTCTTCCTCGGCGCCTGGACGGGCCGCCGCCTCGTTCACTCCCTCGTGCTCTACCCGGTCACCGGCGAGGGCCGGCCCATCCGCTAGCGCTCGGGGGTGGCGCGGACCAGGATGACGAGGGTCGTGCCCTCCTTCTCGCCGGGGACGGCGCCCGCGAGGAGCCACGCGTCGTCGCGGATCTCGAGGCGGGTCTCCAGGAGCTTGGGCCCCACCTGGGTCTGGTCGCGGTCGAGCCGCACCGTGAAGCGGTCGAGGGCCGCGCCGCCCCCGATCCGGACGGAGGCGGCGAACTCGACCAGGATGGGAAGGGCGCCCGAGATCCGGAGGGAGGCGTCCGTCGCGGCCGCGGGGGGCGGGACGCCCGGCCGGACCGCGGGCGGAGCGCCCGCGTCCAGGCGCGTGAAGGCCTCCCCCAGCGTCTCGAGCCGGTTGCGGCCGACGGCCGCCGGCAGGCCCAGCTTCCGGAAGGGCTCCGGGACCCGCTCCTCCGCGCCGCTGGTCCCCAGGAGCGCGGCCACGGCGATCCGGTGCGACGAGCCCGCCCTCGGGACGTCCATCTGCTGCGCGAGGTCCCAGAGCTTCCGGAGGTTGGAGGCGTAGTCGCTCAGGAGAATCACCCCCGAGCTCTCCACGCTCAGGCAGTTCTGCGGGTAGCTCACGACGTTGATGAGCGCCGCCTGGAGGTCGCGCGGTGATACGTGCCTCGTCCGGACGGAGAGGGCGCAGAACTCGTCCGCCTGGGGCAGGGTGTCCGGCGAGACGTGGACCGCGAGGGACTTCTTCGAGGCGAGGGGGGCGGGGACAATCTCCACGACGCCCGAGGCGCGGTCTCCGGGGACCACCGCGAGGTCGGCCGACTTGAGGAGCCGGACGCCGACCTCGTAGGCCCGCTTGGGGTCGAGCGCGCCGGCCGGGACCTGGAGGCGCTTGTTCCGGAGGCCAAGCTCCTCTCCGTAGACGAGGGACTTTCCGGACTCGCGGGCCATCCACTCCACGAGCTCGGAGGCCTTGAGGTCGCGGTAGTCGCTCTCCTGGCCGGAGACCGCGAGCGCCCCGAGCATGCCCAGCACGAGCCTCATTTCCCTCTCCTTTCAAAGCGGGCCTCGCCGTCCCGGAGGACCACCCTCCAGGCCGGGTCGAGCTGGCTGTCGAGCGCGGCGCGGACGTCGGTCCAGGCCACCGTTCGGAGCTCCGCTCCCTTCCGCCAGGGGACGTCTGCGCGGGCCGCGGCCTCCGCGAAGATCCGGAGCTGCTCCGCCCGGGGAAGGGCGCCTGCGGGGGCCGCGGGTCCCCGGATGTCCGCCCCGGGAGCGAGGCGCCGGATGGCCAGCGCCGCCGACTCGGCGACGGCAGGCACGGCATCGCGGAGGAGCGGCCTCAGGGCCCCGGCCGCCGAGGGCGGTCCCGCTTCGCCGAGCGTCCAGGCGGCCTGGACGCGGAGGTCGGGCGAGGGCGAGCGGAGGAGGTCCGCCGCCAGGCGGACCGCCCCGGCGGGATCGGCCTCCTGGAGCGCGGCGAGCGCGTAGGCCCGGAACGCCGGGGACGGTCCCCGGAGCGCCGCGTCGGCCAGGTCCGAGGCGCCCGCGCGGCCCCGGACGGTCGTGTACCAAAGGTTCGGAGGAAGGCTCCGGTCGCGCGCCGCCCGGCGGGCGAAGAAGGCGCGCTCGCCGTCGTCGAGGTCGAGGGAGAGGAGCTCCGTGAGCGACGGGTCCCCCCGGAGGAGATCGGGCCGGCGCCGGGCGAGCGACGGCGGCAGCCGCCGCCCCCGCTCGATCATCGCGAGGACGGCCCTGGCCCGCGCCCGGAGTTCGGGGTCGCTCCCGAGCGCCCGCTCCTCCACGCGCGCGGCGGCCGCCTCGCCCAGGAGCGCGAGCTCCCGCTCCGCCCGATCGCGCTCGGCGACGTCGTCCGAGCCGAGGCGCTCGAGCGCCCGGTCCACGGCATCCTGGAGCGAAAGGGCCGCGAGGAGGGCGAGCGCCATCGTTCCTTGAACGCGCGGGATCCGGGAAGGTTGGCCGCGCGGCCGCGCGCGCTGGGCTCCACTCCCCCGCGGGGACCAGGGACGCGCGTCCTCCGGGGCCGGGGCGTTAGTCTTCGCGGGCGTGCCAGTCGGGCAGGCTGTTGGAGCCCTCCTTGGTGAGGGCGACGTAGTCGAGGTCGTCGCTCTCGAGGTCGGCCACGCAGATCTGCCAGGGGCCCTCGTTGGCGGGCGCGCGGGTGAAGAGGAGGTAGCGGCCGTCCGGGGAGTAGCGGCCGTCGTGCTGGATGTCGGCCCCGAACGTGACCGGCTCCTCGCCCTTGCCGTCGAGCCCCATCTGGTGGATCCGGCCCTTCACCGTCTGGAAGAGGACTTTCTTCCCGTCCTTCGAGAAGAAGGGAGTGCAGGCGGCCTCCGAGGTCTTCAGGCGCCGGTTCTCCTTCCCGTCGAGCGACAGGAGATAGACCCCGATCGTCTCCTCGTGACGGCTCGCGACGGCGAACGTCTTCCCGTCCGGATGCCAGGCCGGGACGCCGCAGCGTTCCCAGGCGTCCGGGACGACCTTCCTCTCCCGGCCTGACGCGAGCTCGCGCGTCCAGGCCTGGTTGTCGCGGATGAGGAGGATCGACGCGCCGTCGGGCGACCAGGCGCCCTGCGAGCCGGCGCAGGCCTTCTTCGGGTCCGAGCCGTCGCGGTTCATGAGCCAGACCTCGGGGAAGCCGCCGCGGAGCGACGTGTAGAGGATCCTCTTCCCGTCGGGCGAGAACCGCGGATCGGCATCCGGATGGGCGTCGTTCGTGAGCGGCTTGGGGTCGGCGCCGCTTGCCCTCATCCGCCAGAGGTCGAGGTGCCCCGCGCGGTCGCTCGCGAAGACGATCGTGCCCCGGAGCTTCGAAGGGTCGATCTTGCCGGGCGCCGCAACGACGGCTTGGGCGGGGGCGGGGGCGGCCGGCGGCGCCTCCTCGGACTTGGCCGCCGCTGGAGCCTTCTCCTTCTTCCTGCCGGCCGCGCTCCGGACGCGCCGGAAGCCGTAGAAGTCGGCGCCGAAGCAGGCGTCGGTGAAGACGGGCGTCTCCTTGAAGCGGTAGGACGCGCTGCAGCGCTCGGCGGGGGAATCCGCCGCCCCGCCCCGGAGGACCCGATGCGTCCCGCTTTCCGGCCCGCGCGGGTTCTCCTTGGGGCTTGCCTTGACGTAGTCCTCCGCGTACCAGTCGTGGCACCACTCCCAGACGTTCCCGGCCATGTCGAAGAGGCCCCAGGCGTTGGGCTGTTTCGTCCCCACGGGCCGGGGCGATCCCGCCGAATGGGGCTTGAACCAGCCGGAGGCCGGGGAGGCCTCGCCCGCGCCGCCCGCCCGGGAGGCGTATTCCCACTCCGCCTCGGTCGGGAGGCGGTAGCCGTCCGCCTCGAAGTCACACTCCCACGAGACGGGATCGTAGCAGGGCGAGAGCCCCTCCATCTCCGAGACCTTGTTGCAGAACCGCGCGGCCAGCGTCCACTGCATCCGCTCGACGGGGTTCCTCGGGTCCTTCTTCTTGGAGGGGTTGGCCCCGACGACCCTCTGGTAAAGCTCCTGCGTCACCTCGGTCCGGTCGATCCAGAAGGCGTCGACCTTCGCCGCGCGCGGCGCCTCGTCGGGCCGACCGGACGCGCTCCCCAGGGTGAACTCGCCTCCCGGGAGGAGGAGCATCTCGCCGCCCGTGGGACAGGCGCGGATCTCGAAGCGGAGGGCCGGCGCGGGCGGCGCGGCCTTCGTGTGGTCGTGGCGGTCGCACGCGGCCAGGGCGAGGAGGAGGGCGACGGCGAATCTCTTCACGGGCGCCCTCCCACAAAGACTGTTAACGCTAGAACGACGTTTGAAGGTTAACACTAGTGCCGGGCGCGCTCGAGGGCGTTCGGGTTCCGGAGCATCTTCTGGGTCCGGGCGCGGATCTCCTCGGCCAGGGGGCCCAGCTTCGGGTCCATCGCCATCGCGAGCCCGGCCTTCTGGCGCAGCGTCTTCACGATCCAGCGGAACTCGCCGACCAGCTCGTCCTGGTTGTCGCCGATCTCGGTCAGGGCCTTGCCGTATTCCTTCGCGCGGGCGACCCCCTCGGGCCCCTCGAGCGCGATCCCGTCCTTCCGGAAGTCGTCGTTCAGCGTCGCCACGTAGTCCGGCGTCCTCATCTTATCGCGGCGGGCGGCCTCGCGGGCGTCCACCTCGGAAAGGAGGGCGAGCGCGTCGTCCAGAAACGCCGCCGCCTCGGGGCGCTTCGACCTCTGCTCGAGGAGCCAGCCCTTCATGCCCTTGGCGAACTCGAGGTACTCGTCGATCCGTTTCCGGATGCTCCGGACGAAGATCAGGGTGTCGTCCAGCATCTTCTCCATCTCCTTCCGCTTCTCCTTCTGTTGGCCGGCGGGGAAGATCTCGTTGAAGCGGTCGCGGACGCTGCAGGTGTTGATGCCGGCGTACTTCTCCTTCTGCCCCTCGAGGTCGAGGATGTACTCGCAGGGCCCCATGCCGAGCGTGCTCCGGACGACGTCGACGACGGTGAAGACCTCGGGCGGCGTCGCCTTCACGCGGTTGATCGGGAAAAGGAGGGCCGGGCCGCGGAAGGTGAGCGGCCCGCGCTGGAGCGGCTGGAGAAAGCCCTTTCCATCGTGCTCGATCCAGCAGGGGTAGGGGAAGCTCCCGAGGACCGTGGTCCAGCGCTTCCGGTCCTTCCCCATCTTCCGCTGCCAGTCCTCGAACCACTCCTGGCGGTAGTACTCGCCGCCCTTCTCCTTCTGCTCGATCATTTCCCAGCTGTCGGTGAGGTCGCCCGTCCGGCTGAAGTCCACGCGCCACTGCGCGGGGAAGGGGCGGGTCCATCCCAGGGGCGTCACCTTCTTCAGGTCCGATTCCCGGACCTCCGCGTGGTGCCAGAGGCCGGCGCCCGTCAGGCAGGCGAACCAGATCTTGCGGTTCTGCCCGAAGTCGATCTCGGAGGCCGCGACACGCCGCGAGTCGCCGTCCCCCGAGAGCGAGATCCGGACGTCCTGCTCGCGGTTCTCGAAGACGGTGATCCCGAGCGCGTCGCCGGCGCCGAGGGGGTGGATCAGGAAGTTCTCGCTCGGGAGCTCGGTCGAGGCGAAGGGGAGCCGGGCGGCGTCGATCAGGATGTCGTCGGCGAAGAAGTCGGGGAGGACGAGGAAGCGCGAGGCGCACTCGACTCGCAGGGTCTTGGCCCCCGGGCCAGGCTCGACCTCGACCGCGACGTCGCCGCGCTTGAGCCGGAACTTCACGATCCCGGCGTCGAGGGCGACGCTCCCCCGGCCGTTCTCGACCAGCGACAGGCGCTCGGCGGACCCGGCCGAAAGGACGGCGCGGAGGACGCCCTCGGGCGCGTACACTTCGGCGCCCTTGCCCTTCCGGACGACGACCGTGAGGCGCCCGTTCGAGATCGCGGCGTCGCCCTGGAATGAGGACGGGGTCTGGTCGCGGGCGATCGCGGTCCAGTCGGAGCGTGGCGCGCCGGGCTTCCCCGTGTCCCAGGCCGAAAGGCCGGCCGCCTGGAGGAGAGCGAGGACAACGGTCGTCATTGCGTTTCCTCCGGAACGTAGGGGGAGCAGGAGAGGCGGGGAGAGCGGGCGAGCATCGGGAGCAGGCGATGCGTTCTCACCGGCTCTCCTCTCATTGCCGGGCCCTTTCGTGGTGGGAGGGGTTCTTGAGGACAACCTGAGTGCGGGCGCGAATCTCCGCCGCGACGGGGGCGAGGCGGGGCTCGGCGGCGAGGAGGAGGGCCGCCTGCTGCCGGAGCGTCCGGGCCACCCAGCGGCACTCGGAGACCAGCTTGTCCTGGTTCCCGCCGACCCGGGTGAGCGCGTCGCCGTAGGCCTTCACCTTGGGCTGGACGTCCGAGCCCGCCGCCTCGAGCACGTCCTTCCGGAAGTCCTCGTTCAGCTTCGCCACGTAGGCGGGACTCTGGATCCGCTCGGCGCGCTCCTGGAAGCGCGCGTCCATCTCCTGGGCGATCCGGTCGAGCTCGTCGATCGGAGCGGCGAGCTCCGGCCGGGCCTTCCTCTGCTCGGCCAGGTAGGACCGGAGCTTCGCCCCGAAGTCCATGTACGTCCCGATCCGCGCGCGGATGTGGGTGACGAAGGCGAGCGTGTCGTCCAGGGCCTTGAGCACGTCGGCCTTCCGCTTCTTCTGCTCGCCCTTGGCGAAGACGTCGAGGATCAGGTCGCGGGCGTTGCAGGTGGCCACCCCCTTGATCTCGGCCTTCTGCCCCTCCACGTCCAGGATGTAGTCGCAGGGGCCCACGCCGAGGGCCGCGCGCGCGACGTCGACCACGGTGAAGCGGTCGGGAGGGGTCTCGGGAACGCGGCTCATCGGGTAGAGGACGGCCGGGCCGCGGTAAGAGAGGACGGGGACGAACTTCGTCCGCGTCTGGAGCTCCATCGGCTGGAGGAAGCCGCGGCGCTCGGGGTCGCTCCAGGCGGGATAGGGGAAAAAGCCCAGGACCTCCGTGAAACGGCGCCGCGTCGAGGCGTTCACCTTCTCGGCCGGGCCGCCGAACCAGGCGGGCTTGACGTAGTCGTGGCCCTTCCGGTCCTGGAGGAGCATGTCCCAGCTGTCGACGAGGCCGTTCGGGCGCATGAGCTCGACGCGCCAGGACGCCGGGAAGGGCATGGTCCACTCGAGGGGGATCTCCCGGTTGGCGTCCTCGGCCCGGATCTCGACCGAGTGCCAGATCCGGGGCTCGGCGAGGACGGCGACCCAGATCTTCTTCCCCCCGAACTCGATCGACGAGGAGGCGATGCGTCGGTCGGCGAGGGCGATCCGGACGTCCTGCTCGCGGTTCTCGAAGACCGTCACGACGAGCGCGTCCCCCTGGCCCGCGGTCTGGACGAGGAAGTTCTCGCTCGGGACCTCCGCGGACGCTCCGGGGATTCGCGCGGCGTCGATCACGATGTCGTCCGCGAAGAAGTCCGGGAGGACGACGAAGCGGGACGGGCACTCGACGCGCAGGCTCCCCGCCCCGGCACCGGGCTCGACCTCGACCAGGACCTCGCCCCGCTTGAGCCGGAGCCGCACGGAGGCCCCCTTCCAGGAGGCCTCGAGGGCGGCGGAGGAACGCCCGTTCTCGACGAGGGCGAGCCGCTCGAGGGGACCGGTCCCGGCCGAGAGGACGGCGCGGAGAACGCCCTCGGGCGCGTAGACTTCGGCGCCCTTGCCGTCCTTCCGGACGACGAGCGTAAGGCGCCCGTTCGAGATGGCGGCGTCGCCCTTGAAGGCGTCGAGCATCCGGTCGCGGGCGACCGCGGTCCAACCGCTCTTCGGCGCCCCGGGGTTTCCGGTGTCCCAGGCTGAAATCCCGCCCTGCTGGAGGGCCAGGAGGAGCAGCGTCGCGGTCGTCATGGGATCATCTTCCCTCGTGGATGGCGGGGGTCCGGAGCGCGGGCTGCGTGCGCTTCCGGATCTCCTCCGCGATCGGCGCCATCGCGGGGTCCTGGGTCATCAGCATCGAGGCCTTTGCCCGGACCATCTTCACGAACCAGCGGCAGCGGGCGACGAAGTCGTCCTGATTCCCGCCGATGTCGACCAGCTCATCGGTGTACACCTTCACCCGCTCCGGCGTAGCGTCGAGAAGGGACTTCCGGAATTCCTCGGTGACCCGGACCACGTGATCGGGGGTCTTGATCTTCTCGCGCCGTTCGTCCAGCTGGCCGTCGATCTCGGAGAGGATCTTCTCGAGCTGGACGATGGAGGCCGCGAGCTCCGGCCTGGCCTTCTTCTCGCCGGCGAGGTACTCCTTGAGCCCGCGCTGGAGCTCGAGGTACTGCTCGATCCGCCCCCGGATGTGCTTGACGAAGTCGATCCCCTGCTGGAGGAACTGCTCGACGTCCTTCCGGCGCTGCTTCTGCTCGCCGGCCTTGTAGATCGCGGCCAGCTCGTCCCGGACGGAGCAGGTGGCGCGGCCCTTCCGCTCGGACTTCTGGCCCTCGACGTCGAGGATGTACTCGCAGGGACCCTGGCCGAGGGACGCGCGGACGACGTCGACCACGGTGAAGACGTCGGTCGGGGTCCCCGGCACGCGGTTGATCGGGAAGAGGACGGCGGGCCCGCGGTGGGTGACGCGGCCCTTCATCGGCTGGAGGAACCCCTTCCCCTGCGCGTCGGTCCAGCAGGGGTAGACGACGGAGTACATGAAGGAGCCCGTCCAGAACTTCCGGTCGGGGCCGACCGGCTGGAGGCCGCCGTTGACCCACCCGGGCTTCTGGAACGGCCCGCCTTCCTTCTCCTGGAGGAGCATGTCCCAGCTGTGGGCGAGGTCGTCCGTGCGGGTGAAATCGCAGCGCCACTGGGCGGGGAAGGGCTGCTTCCAGTCCAGCGGGAGGACCTTCCCGCCCTCGTCCGGCTTGACGTCGCGGGAGAACCAGACGCCGGGGCCCTCGATCAGGGCGACCCACATCCGGTTCTTCTTCGGGTCCGTCCCGAAGCGGATCTCCGAGCCCGTGAGGAGGCGCTGGGCGCCCTCGCCGGCGAGCGTGATCCGGACGTCCTGGTCGCGATGCTCGAACGCGGCCATGACGATCGTCTGCTGCCCGGGGAGGAGGTGGAGGACGAAGTTCTCGCTCGGGATCTCGGTGGAGGCGAGCGGGACCTTCGCGGAGTCGATCACGATGTCGTCGGCGAAGAAGTCGGGGAGGACGAGGAAGCGGGCGGGGGCCTCGAGCCGGGCCCCGGTCGCGCCAGGGCCGGGCTCGATCTCGACCGACACCTCGCCCCGCTTGAGGCGGAGCCGTGCGGACAGGGAGCCGCCCTTCGCGGCGGCGCAGGTCACCTCGAGGGCGGCGGAGGCGCGGCCGTTCTCGACCAGGGCGGCCTTCTCGAGGCGCACCGCGCCCTGAAGGACGATCCTCGCGCGCGCCGCGCCGTCGGCGGAACAGAGCTCGGCCGAGCCGTCCCTGCGGACGGCCAGCAACACGCGCCCGTTGGTGACCACCGCGTCGCCCCGAAACGCGGAGGGCGTCTGGTCGCGGGCGATCGCGGTCCACTCCGCCCGCGGGGCGCCGGGCTTCCCCGTGTCCCACGCGGCCATGCCCGCCTGGGCCAGGAGGGCGAGAAGGACGCTCGACATGGCTTTCTCCTATCGCGCCGGCAGGGCCGGCGATCCCGTGGTCTTCGTCCCGTTGAAAAACTCGTGGCCGAGCAGCTCCCGCGCCCAGAACTGGTAGCCCCGGTCGAGGGGATGGCTCGCGTCGGCGTACGTCTCGCTCGGGAGGACGGAGGCGACCATGTGGGGCACGCTCTCCGCCCGGAGCCAGTTCACGACGGCGCCCTTGAGCGCGAGGTAGCGCTCGAGGCTCTTCTCCTGGAGCATGTGCTCGTTGAAGGGGCCGACGACGACCAGGAGCCGGTTGCCCCTGGACCGGAGCACGTGGACGGCGCGCCGGAACTGGGCCCACTGGATCGAGCCCTCGAGGTCGACCCAGGGGACGTTCGTCTTCCGGATCCCCCGCTCGGTCCAGGGGATCGGCTCCTCGAGGCGGTCGTCCGCGGGCCCCAGGCGCAGCGTGATCTGCGAGAGGGGGTTCTCGTAGGGGTGCTCAATCGTCCACTCGGGGATGCTCTTGGGCTCGTTGTGGATGCGGAAGTACGCCACCTGGAGGTGCCGCGTCCAGGCGGCGAGCGGGAGGTGGCGGTCCATGGCGTGGCCGATCCGGCGGGAGGCGTTCTCGCGGTAGCAGGGGATGGAGGGCGAGAACTGGGGGATGAGGCGCTCGTGGTTGTAGGGGAACGTGCGCTCCCTCCGGAGCTCGGGGTCTCGGAGGTCCTGCTCGAGGGACTGCATCCATGTGGGGTTCCACTGGAGGACCACGGTCTTGTTCCGGATCCCCGACCCGTAGTAGTCCACCAGGCCGGCCAGGGCGGCGGGGTGGCTCCCGTCGAGGCCGAGGTTCGCGAAGCGCTCGCGCCCGGAGAGCGCGTTCAGGTGATGGGTTAGCGTCTGGTCGCTCCCCACGAAGTGGCCCCAGACGACGGAGTCGCCCAGGACGAGAACGTCGTGGGTTTCGGCCGCCTTCCGGGTCCAGCGGTCGAAGAGCCAGTAGTCGTTCCCGAGCGCGAACGGGATCCGGTAGTCGGAGCCCGTCTCGAAGCGCTCGATCCGGGTCCAGAGGGCGGGGAGGAGGAAGTAGACGGCCGCGCCGAGGGCGCCCAGGCCCAGCCACTGGCGGCCCGAGAGCCGCACGGCGTTCGAGGTCGTGACGGTATCGATATCGGTCACAAACTCAGTCCCGGGTCCACAGTCCGGAGTCCCGAGTCGGGGTTCCCCCCGTCCCCCCGGGGGGGAGCATCCGTCCTCGCCTGCTCTCTTGTGCTCACCGGTTCTCCCTAGAAACGCAGTCTCGAGTCCACGGTCCAGAGTCCCGAGTCGGGGTCCCCCCGGCCCCCCGGGGGGGAGCCAACGGGGAATTGACCCATTGACGATTGCACCCTGGGGCGGTCCCCCCCCCGTTCCCCCGAGGGGGGCGCATCCGTTCTCACCTGTTCTCCTCTGCTCACCGGCTCTCCTTAGAAATCGAAGTAAATGAAGGCGGCCTGGCTCGAGTGGGCCACGACGGCGAGCCAGAGGACCATCCCGGCGGCCAGGCCCACGCGGACGGGCGCCCACTCGACGAGGCGGCGCGTGGCCGCGGTCCCGCCGGAGTAGAGGAACTGGTAGATCCACACCGCCAGGACGAGGGCCAGAAGGACCACGGGGAACTGCGGGTCGACGTCCCAGCGGGTCGTGAAGATGCGGCTGAGGACGGTCCACGAGTCCGCCCAGGTCCTGCCGCGGAAGAAGATCCAGGTGAAGCAGACGAAGACGAAGACGGCGATCTGCTTGGCGAACCTCGGGACCCGGTCGCGATAGAACGCCGTGCCCTCCAGCTCGCGCGTGACGACGCGCCCGGCCGCGTGGAGGGCGCCCCAGATGAGAAAGCCCCAGGCCGCCCCGTGCCAGACGCCCGAGATGAGCATCGTCGCGACCATGTTCCGGTAGGTGGCGAACTTGGACCCGCGGTTGCCGCCGAGCGGGAAGTAGACGTAGTCCTTGAACCAGGTGGAAAGGCTGATGTGCCAGCGGCTCCAGAAGTCGCCGAGTCCCGTCGCCACGTACGGGTTGTTGAAGTTGAGCATGAGGCGGTAGCCCATCATCTGGGCCACGCCGCGGGCCATGTCCGTGTAGCCGGAGAAGTCGAAGTAGATCTGCCAGGCGAAGGCGAACGTGGCCAGGAGGAGGGCGGGGGCGTGGTGCTCGCCCGGGGCGGCGTAGACCTTGTCTACGTAGATAGCGAGGTAGTCGGCGAGCGCGACCTTCTTGAAGAGGCCGACCAGGAAGTGGGAGAGGCCCTGGGTGATGTCGTCCCGCGAGATCGTCCGGGTTCCGTAGAGCTGGGGGAGGAGGTTCGAGGCGCGCTCGATGGGGCCGGCCACGAGCTGCGGGAAGAGCGAGACGAACGTCGCGAAGCGCAGCAGGCTCCGCTCGACGGGGATCTTCTGGCGCCAGACGTCGATCGTGTAGCTCAGCGACTGGAACGTGAAGAACGAGATGCCCACGGGGAGGAGGTACCTCATCCCGAGCGACTCCATCGCCGCCCGGGCCGGGTTCACCATGGCCCACTCGGCGCCGAGCCACGCCAGGCCCACGTTCAGGTTCTCGGTCACAAACTCCGCGTACTTGAAGAAGGCGAGGAACCCGATGTTGCTCGCGAGCGTGGCCCCGAGGAGGAGCTTGCTCCTCGGGAAGCGCCCCATGCCCAGGCCGATCCCCCAGTCGGCCACGGTCGCCAGGACGATGAGGACGAGGTAGTACGGGTTCCACCAGCCGTAGAAGACGTAGGACGCCGAAGTGATCCAGGCGAGGGCCAGAGTGTTGTTCCGGCGGACGAGGAAGTAGACGAAGAAGACGGTCGGGAAGAAGAGGAGGAAGATCCGGTCGTGAAACAACATAAGCTAGTTCAACCGTGTTTTCGTGATGCGCGGCGCGGCGGCGGGACGGCACCGCGCATCACGAAAACAAAAGGGGAAGACCTCTCATTCCATCAACGCTCTCACGTGCGCCTCTCCGGCGCTTGCCAGGTTGTCCAGGTTGTAGCCGCCCTCCATCATGGAGATGAGCCGGCCCTTCGCGGTCTCGTCGGCGATCCCTTTGAGAAAGCGGGTCATCCAGCCGAAGCCCTCGCTCGTGATCGCGAGCCGGCCGAGGGTGTCGTTCTCGTGGGAGTCGAAGCCGCAGGAGACGAGGACGAAGTCGGGCTTGAAGGCGAGGGCGGCGGGCCGGAGCTTCTCCTCGTAGGCCTTCCGGACCTCCGCGTCGCCCGCGCCGCGCGCGAGGCGGGCGTTCACGATCAGGCCCTCCCCCTTCCCCTTTCCGCGCTCGGTCTCCGCGCCCGTGCCGGGGTAGAAGGGGGAGAGGTGGGTGCTGAAGTACATCACCGTCCCGTCCTCGTAGAAGAGGTCCTGGGTGCCGTTCCCGTGGTGGACGTCCCAGTCGACGATCAGGACCTTCCCGATCCCGTGCTTCTTCTGGAGGTAGCGGGCGGCGACGGCCACGTTGTTGAAGAGGCAGAAGCCCATGGCCCGGGCCTTGAGGGCGTGGTGCCCGGGAGGGCGGATCACGCAGTAGGCGTTCCGGATCCGGCCCTCCATGACGGCGTCGCAGGCCTTGAGGACCCCGCCCGCCGCGTGGAGGGCGACCTCGTAGGAGCGGCGCGAGATCGGGACGTCGCCGATCCCCTCGAAGTTCACGACCCCGTCGCCCGCGGCCTCGCAGGCCTTCCGGACGCGCTCGACGTACTCCGCGTCGTGGACCGCGGTGATCCACTCGAGGGGCGCCGGCGCGGGCTCGATCAGCGCCAGCTTCGGGAGGAGGTCCTTCTCCTTCAGGCGCCCCACAATTGCCTCGAGCCGGGCCGGGCGCTCGGGGAAGCCTTCGCCCGTCTTGTGCTCGAGGTAGATCGGGCCCCAGACGAGGCCGGTGGGCTTCTTCTCCTGGGCCGCCGGCGGGACGGCGGGCGCTCCGGCGGCAGCCGGCGCGGAGGAGGGGGCCTTCCGGACGCAGCGGAAGCCGATCGCGTCCGGGGCGAGGCAAGCGTCCGAGAACCCGGGGTTCTCTCCCGACCGGGCGCTCGAGGTGTGGTTGGGCGCCGTGAAGCTCCAGCCGCCGCCCCGGACCACGTAGCGGTCGCCGTCCACGGGGCCGCGCGGGTTCTTGTCGGGGCTTCCCGCGTAGTAGTCCTTCGCGAAGACGTCGTTGCACCACTCGGCCACGTTGCCGTGCATGTCGTAGAGGCCCCAGGGGTTGGGCTTCTTCTGCGCCACCGGGTGGGTCTTCTTATGGGCGTTCTCGGCGCTCCACCCGTGTTGCGAGAGTTTCTTCGGGTCGTTCCCGAACGAGTAGTCCGCGGTCGTCCCGGCGCGGCAGGCGTACTCCCACTCGGCCTCGGTGGGGAGCCGGTAGCCGTCGGCCTCGAAGTCGCACTCGGCCGTGTCCTCGTCGTAGCAGGGCTTGAGGCCCTCGGCCTTCGAGCGCAGGTTGCAGTAGAGCGCGGCCTTCGTCCAGGGGATCATCTCGACGGGGTTCCTCGCGCCCTTGAAGCGCGAGGGGTTGGGCTGGGCGGTCCGGTCGAACATCTCCTGGGTGACCTCGGTGCGGTCCATGAGGAACGCGTCGACTTGGACCCGGTGGACGGGCTTCTCGTCGTCGCGCCCGCGCTGGCTCCCCATGAGGAAGGAGCCCGCGGGGACGTGGACCATCTCGTCGCCGGCGGCCGTCCGGACGATCGGAAGCTCGCGCAGGACGATCGGCGGCTCGGGCTCGCCGCAGGAGCCCAGCAGGACCAGGAGGGGAAGGACGCGCCTCACTTTCCGGCCCCGGCGGGAGCCCAGTCGGGCTCCTTGTTCGACTTCCCGTCGGTGGTGAGCGCGACCCAGACGTTCTTCTTCGAGGCGTCGGCCACGCAGAGGTTCCAGTCGGGCGCCTCCACCCCGGGGAACTCGGGGAGCAGGCCCTTCAGGCTCTTCTTCTTGAACTTCGGCCCGTAGCTGAAGGCGACGTACTTCCCGTCGGGCGACCAGTCGACGTGGTAGGTCTCCATCGGATCCTTGCTCTCGACCGCGTTCCGCGGATTGAGCGCCCGGGGCGTGCCGGTGGAGAAATCGAGGTCGGCGATGCCGATCGCGAAGTCGCCGTTCCCCCAGGCGATCCGCTTCCCGTCGGGGGAGAGGTCGGGCCGGCAGCCGCCCAGCTTGAGGTCGAAGACGCCGTTCCCCTCGGCCTCGAGGGCGAGGATGCCGTGCTTGAACCCCATGCCACCGTGGACCGTGGCGACGAACCACTTCCCGTCGGGCGACCAGTTGAGGGTGTAGAGGTGGTGGATGGCGGCGTTCGGGTGCTCGCGGGTCCGGCCGGTCGCCAGGTCGTAGATCCGGAGCCCCTTCGTCGCGATGTCCGAGTAGGTGAACTTCTCGAACTCGCCGGGGAGGTAGGCGACGGCCGTGCCGTCCGCCTTCCAGCAGGGCTCGCGTCCGTTCGTCGCGATCTTCCGGCGCTCCGTCCCGTCCATGTTCATGACGTAGAGGTTCCGGACTTTCGCCTCGTCCTTCCCCTCGTCGCAGGCGAAGCAGATCTTGGTCCCGTCGGGGGAGACCTTGGGGTAGAGCTCGTCGAGGTCGGGGGTCTTCGTGAGGTTGACGGGGTTCGAGCCGTCGGCGTTCTGGACGTAGAGCTCCCAGTTCCCGTCGCGGAAGGACTCGGTGACGATCCGGTGAGGGTAGGTCCGGAGAGCCTCGAGGAGCTTCGAAGTTTCCTCCCCCTGGGCGGGGGCGGGCTCCTCGGCGACGGGGGCCACGAGCATGAAGCCCAGGATCCCGAGGAGGAGCGCGGCCGCGGCGAGGATCCCCGCGTCGCGGAACGTCAGCCGCGGACGGCGGGGGGCGGCGGCCCGGCCCGACCGGATCCGGTCCCAGAGGGCCTCGGGGGCCGGGGCCGGGGTCAGCCGGGCCAGTTCGTCTTCGATCCCGCTCATGATTCACCTCCCAGCGCTTCCTTGAGCGCGGCCAGGCCGCGGTAATACCGGTGTTCGAGCGTCTTCTCGGTCACGCCCAGGACCTCGGCCGCGTCCGGGAACGAGAGGTCGCCCCAGATCTTGAGGACGACGGCCTCGCGCTCCTCGTCGGCGAGCCGCCGGAGCGCCTGCTCGACCTGGCGTCCCGTCTCGGCGAGCTCGGCGGCGCGGCGGGGGTCGGCGGTCTCCTCGAAGAGGGGGGGCGGGGTGCGAGCGGCCGTCCGGCGCGAGCGGAGCGCGTTCAGGGCCTCGTTCCGTACGGCGCGGAAGAGATAGGCCCCTTCGGACTCCGGCTCCGGCGGGTCGCCCCCGGCGATCATCCGGACGAAGACGTTCTGGAGCGCGTCCTCGGCGGCCGCGCGGTCGGAGAGGAGGGTGGTCGCGTAGAGGAGGAGGCGGTCGGCGTGCCGCCTCCAGAGAGTCTCCCAGACCTCGATGCCCATCGAGAGCGCGAGCTCCATTACCCCCCGTGACACGCGGGCGGGGGAATCTCCCCGGGAAAAGTTACCAGCTACCAGTTTCCAGTTACCAGTTTCCGGTTGCCAGTTTACCGTTCAGGGGAGCGCGGCGGGGGGTAGGACGACGTACCCTAGTCATGCGGCTCGCGGTCGCTTGGGCCCTCCTATCGGGAGCGGGAGGGGTCCCCCCGGATGGGGAGGTCACCCGCTACGTCCGCGTGTCGCCCTCGGGCAAGGCCGCCGAGGCGGCTTTCACGGTCCGGCGAGGGGAGTCCGGCTGGGCCATCGAGAGCGTCACCACGCGGGGGAGGACGACGCTGACGGTGACCTCGCGCTACGACGCCGCCGACCGGCTCCTCGAAGCTTCGGCGGTCCTGGTCGCGGGGGAGGATCGGAAGGCGGCCCGGGTGAGCGTGGCCGAGGGCAGGGCCACGGTCGCGCGCGAGGGCCTGGAGCCGCAGGCGTTCGACGCGCCGGCCGGCCTGATCGTGACGTCGGCCCCCGACTGGACGGACACGTTCCTCCTCTCGCGCCGCTACGACCGGGGGAAGGGCGGGAGGCAGGAATTCCAGGGCCTCTGGATCCATCCCCAGCAGCCCGCCCAGCGGCCGACGTTCAGCGCCGAGCGGACCGGCGGCGCGACGGTGGAGCACGCGGGAAAGCGCCTCGAGCTCGACCGCCTGGCCATCCGGCTCCGGGGGGGGAGCGCGTACGTCGGCTGGTCGGACGCCGAAGGGCGGCTGCTGAAGCTCGTCTCGCTCCCCTACAAGGAGGGGACCGCCGACCTCGTCCTCGAGGGCTTCGAGGAGTCGACCGCCGCGCTCCGGCCCGAGTGACCCGATCAGCCGTCGAGGACGAGCGGCAGCCGTTTCTCCACGCTGACCCGCGCGGCATAGTGGAGGACGCTCCAGCCGTACTTCACGTCTCCCAGCGGATCCCCTTCCGGCGCGGCGGTCTCGCCGGATCCCAGCTCTCCCCAGTCCCGGCGGATCCGGAGGCGTTCGTTGAGACCGTCGAGTTCGGCCAGGAGGCGGATCGAGGAGCCGACGTTGCCCCAGTCGTAAAGCGACTTTCCCCTCGGGACCCTGGGCGGGGGATCCTCCTTTCGTCTGGGGTAGGGGCTTTCGCGACGCAGCCTCCGGATGAGCCTGCTCTCTTCCTTCCCCGCCCGGAGCTCCCGCCGGAGCTCCTTCCATGTTCCGGTCATGAGGGCGATGCCGTGCAGGGCCGTGGTCCTGAACGCCCAGTCGAAACAGCGACCCCAGAGGCTTTCGCGTCGTGCCGGCGCGTCGAGGATCTCGCGACAGGGCAGCGGATCGGGGAAGTCGCAAGGGACGTAGAAACCGTCGCAATCCGAGTGTTCGATCAGGTGGCGGTATCGCGTCGGGGCGTTCTGATGGTAGACCTTCATGAGGCTGGGGTGCTTCTCGTCGAACGAGGGGGCGCCGCCGGGGCCGTCCAGGGGATACTCCTGGAGCGCCGCGTAGGCGCGGAGGGCCTGGAGCGCCCCGTACTGGTACTGGACGGAGAGCGCCGCCTCTCCCTCCTCGGTCCAATCCAGGGGCCTGCCGACTCGGCGCTCGAGGTCCTCCCGGATCCGGCGGACCCGCTCGCGCGCCAGCTCCTCCGGGGCGTCCGGCTTCGGCGTCCCGATGCGCTGCGCGAGGTCCTCGACCGGTCCCCTGTATTGTCCGGCGAGGAAGCGGGAAAGGGAGAGGACCAGGAGATCCAGGCCCATGGCCCCCGCCCTCAGCCGATGACGCGCACGATCTTGCCCTCGCGGTCCTTAATCTCGCTCGGGACGACCACGACGGCAAGCCCCGGCAGTGCGTCCCACCGGTACGTGCCGCGCTTCGCCCGAAGGGTCGAGGCCATCTCGCGCGCCAGCGCCTCCGGAAGCTCGATCGTGACGAGGTCGTCCTCGGCCTTCCAGGAGGCCTTCCCCGAGGGCTTGAGGAGGAGCGTGCCCTGCCTTCCCTGCAGCGCGAAGTCCCGGCCGTGGAGGAGCCGGGCGGCGAACATGGGAAGGAACTGGGCCGCCGCATTCGCCCCCACCGTCAGGGTGCCGCGGCTCCATTCGATCCGGTCGACATAGGTCATGCCCATCGACGAGCCTTCCCGCTCCATTCGCGCCCGAATCCCCGCGGCCCGGGCGGCGTCGCTGAAAAGCGACGTGCGATTTAGGTCGGTGACGGAGAGGGGGTTCCCGAGGCGGAGCTCTTCCAGCAGGCTGTCCGTGTTCCAGAGCCGGATCGCTTCCCACTCGTCGAGCGTCAGTCCGACCGCCTGCAGGAAGTCGATCGTGCCGTGGGGGGAAGGGATCTTGCCGAGCTGGGGGTCCGCGAGGAACGCCAGGGCCTGGAGATCCGTCTCCTGGTCGAGCGCGATCGGCCCGTTGGCGTTCAGGTGATGGCCGGAGGCGAATCGGTTCCCGCTCTTGAAGACGTAGCGGGCGAGGTTCTGGAGCAGGTTGAGAGGCCACTGAGGCGGTTCCTGGTCCTTCGGCCCCCGGAGGAGCCGGAAGGTGAGCTCGAAGCCGAAGCCGCTGACCTCGGGGTCGTCCCACTCCTTCCGATGGAGCTCGCTGAACCCGTACGTGACGTAGTGCCAGTGGGCCGGCGGGCCGTCCGCGGCGTAGACGCTGATCCCGTCGATCGGATCGGGTCCGCCGAGGGCGTGCTTGAGGACGGTCCCGAAGTGGCGGGGCTCCTGCAGGCCGTAGATCCGTCCGAGCGCGACGTCGATGGCATCCCAGCCCGGCGCCTCGGGATCCGCCATCCGTCCCTCCCTTGAGTCCTCGGGAGGAGGATACCACCGCGCGAGGAGAAAGTACGGCTCCTGAGGGCGCAGGAGAGGAATCGGAAAGAAGAATCGGGCGCGAGGGGAAAGCTTTATATAGTAGAGACGCCCGGGCCGGGGCCCGGCGTAGAGTTGGCCGAGCGGGTGAAGGGAGCGCCGGAGAGCCGATGCGCGCGATCGTCCTGTCCCTCCTTGTGGCGCTTTCCCCGGCCCAGGAGGCGTCCGGCCCCGACCGGGTCGACTTCGTCCGCGACATCCAGCCCCTCTTCAAGGCCCACTGTCTGAAGTGCCACGGGTCGGAGAAGCCCAAGGGGCAGCTCCGGCTGGACTCGAAGCCCCTCGCCCTGAAGGGCGGGGTCTCGGGGAAGGTCATCGTGCCCGGCGACGCGAAGCGGAGCCGCCTGGTCGAGCTCCTGGTCGCCGCCGATCCCGACGACCGGATGCCCGCGAAGGCCGAGCCGCTGGCCCCGGAGAAGATCGAGCTCGTCCGGCGCTGGATCGACGAAGGAGCTGTCTGGCCGGACTCGGCCTCCGTCGAGGCCACGATCCAGAAGCACTGGGCTTACGTGAAGCCCGTCCGGACCGTGCCGCCCGCGGTGAAGCAGGCCGCGTGGGTGCGGAACCCGATCGACGCCTTCATCCTGGCGCGGCTGGAGAAGGAAGGGCTCGCCCCGTCGCCGGAGGCGCCGAAGGAGACGCTCTTCCGGCGCGTGAGCCTCGACCTCACGGGCCTCCCGCCTTCGCCCGAGGAGGTCGACGCGTTCGTGGCCGAGGGTGATTACGAGAAGGCGGTCGACCGGCTCCTGGCCTCGCCTCACTACGGCGAGCGCTGGGCGCGGCCCTGGCTCGACCTCGCCCGCTACGCGGACACCAACGGCTTCAACTTCGACAGCCGCCGCACCATGTGGAAGTACCGCGACTGGGTGATCGACGCGCTCAACCGCGACCTGCCCTTCACGCAGTTCACGATCGAGCAGATCGCGGGCGACCTCCTCCCGGACGCCACCCTCGAGCAGCGGATCGCGACCGGCTTCCACCGGAACACGCTGACCAACGAGGAGGGCGGGGTCGACAAGGAGGAGGCCCGCTGGGAGACGCTCCTCGACCGCGTCAACACGACCGGGGCGGTCTGGCTCGGCACCACGCTCGCCTGCGCCCAGTGCCACAACCACAAGTACGACCCCATCTCGCAGCGGGAGTACTACCGGTTCCAGGCCTTCTTCGAGACCCAGGACGAGCCCCGGATCGAGCTCCTCACGCCCGCCCAGCAGGCCGAGCGGAAGCGCCTCCGCGCCGAGGTGAAGCGGGACGAGGACGCGCTCCTCCCGCGCGAGATCCCCGGCCACGTCCGCAAGGCCATCGAGCTTCCCTTCGAGAAGCGCTCGAACACGAACCGGAACGACCTCCTCACCTGGTACCGCTCCCAGGCGCCCGCCGAGTTCCGGCCGGTCGCCGACCGCCTGCTCGGGCTCTACGCCGAGCTCGACAAGCTCGACGTCGGCACCGCCCTCGTCCTCCAGGAGAAGCCCGGGACCGAGCCGCCCTCGGCCCACGTGAGGATCAAAGGCGGCTTCGTGAACCGGGGGGAGAAGGTGGCGGCCGGCGTCCCGGCCTCGCTCCACCCGCTCCCGCCGGGCGCCTTCCCGAACCGGCTCGCGCTCGCGCGCTGGCTGGTCGACGAGGAGAACCCGCTCGCGGCCCGGGTCGCCGTCAACCGCTATTGGGGCGAGTTCTTCGGCCGCGCGATCGTGGAGAGCCCGGAGGACTTCGGGACCCAGGGCCTCCCGCCGACAAACCCCGAGCTCCTCGACTGGCTGGCCACCGAGTTCGCGCGCCTCGGGTGGAGCCCGAAGGCGCTCCACCGGACGATCGTGCTTTCGGCGACCTACCGGCAGTCCTCGCGCGTGACGCCCGCCCTCCTCGAGCGGGACGCCCCCAACCGCCTCCTCGCCCGCGGCCCGCGGTTCCGGATGGAGGCGGAGATGATCCGGGACGCGCTCTTGGCGGCGAGCGGGCTCCTCTCCCGGAAGATCGGGGGGCCGAGCGTCTTCCCCCTCCAGGCCGACACGAGCGGCGTGATCGCGATCAACAAGGTGGACACCTCCTGGACGCCGAGCGCGGGCGAGGACCGCTACCGACGCGGGCTCTACACCCACTGGCGGCGGACGGCGCCCTTCGCCGCCTTCGCCCTCTTCGACGCCCCGAGCCGCGAGTGCTGCACCGTCTCGCGTCCACGGACCAATACGCCGCTCCAGGCGCTGACGGGCCTGAACGACCCGGGCTTCTTCGACGCCGCGCGCGGGCTGGCCAAGCGCATGCTCGCGCGGGAAGGCGACGCTCGTGCGCGTGCCGAGTACGGGTTCCGCTGCGCCGTCTCGAGGCGGCCCGAGCCGGCCGAGGTGGACGTCGTGGTGGCGCTCTACGAGAAGGAGCGGGCGCGCTTCCTCGAGGACCCGGCCGCCGCCCGGGCGATCTTCAAGGGCTGGCAAACGGAACGGACGGGCGAGGCCCTCGCCGAGGCGGCCGCCTGGGCGATGGCGGCCAACGTCCTCCTCAACCTCGACGAGACGATCACGAAGGAATGACGATGAACGGATCCCTTCGCGAGACCACGAGGCGCCACTTCTTCGGGCAGGCGGGCCTGGGGATCGGGGCCCTGGCGCTGGGGTCGCTCCTCGAGCGCGAGCTCCGCGGGCAGGACGTCGCGCTCAACCCCATGGCGCCCCGGAGGCCCCACTTCAAGGCCCGCGCGAAGAATGTGATCTACCTCTTCATGATGGGGGCGCCGTCCCAGCTCGACCTCTTCGACGTCAAGCCCAAGCTCCGGCAGTACCACAACCAGCCGATCCCCGAGGACATCATCAAGGGCGAGCGCTTCGCCTTCATCAAGGGAGTCCCGAACCTGCTCGGCTCCCCCTACGAGTTCGCCCGGCACGGGAAGTCGGGCGCCACGGTCTCGACGCTCCTCCCGCACCTGGCCGGGATCGTCGACGACCTCGCCTTCGTGAAGTCCGTCCACACGAACCACTTCAACCACGCGCCGGCCCAGGTCTTCATGAACACGGGTCACACGGTCGTGGGGCGCCCCAGCATGGGGTCGTGGATGACCTACGGCCTGGGGAGCGAGTCGAGCGAGCTCCCGGGCTTCGTGGTCCTCGTCTCGGGAAAGATCGACCCCGGCGCGGGGAGCGCCTGCTGGTCGAGCGGCTTCCTCCCGACGACCTACCAGGGCGTGGAATTCCGGGCCAAGGGCGACCCCGTGCTCTCGGTCTCGAACCCGGAGGGGGTGGATTCCGAGTCGCGCGGCCGGACGGTCGAGGCGGTGGCCGCGCTCAACCGGAAGCGGCTGGAAGCGGTGGGCGACCCCGAGATCGCGACCCGGATCGTCGCCTACGAGATGGCCTACCGGATGCAGTCGAGCGTCCCGGAGCTCGTCGACCTCTCGCGCGAGCCGAAGTGGGTCCACGACATGTACGGGACCGAGCCCGGGAAGCCGTCGTTCTCGAACAACTGCCTCCTCGCCCGCCGCCTGGTCGAGCGGGGCTGCCGCTTCGTCCAGGTCTACCACCGCGGCTGGGACCACCACGGGACGAACAAGGAGGACGACCTCCACCACGGCCTGCCCGCGCTCTGCCGCCAGACCGACCAGGCGGCGGCGGCGCTCGTCCGCGACCTCAAGGCCCGGGGCCTCCTCGACGAGACGCTCGTCCTCTGGGGCGGCGAGTTCGGCCGGACCCCCATGAACGAGGGCCGCGCGACCGCCTACATGGGCCGCGACCACCATCCGCGCGCCTTCACCATGTGGATGGCGGGCGGCGGGATCAAGCCGGGGATCGCCGTGGGGGCGACCGACGAGCTCGGGTACGCGATCGCCGAGGACCCGGTCCACGTCCACGACCTCCACGCGACCGTCATGCACCTCATGGGCCTCGAGCACACGAAGGTCACGTACCGCTTCCAGGGGCGCGACTACCGGCTGACGGACGTCCACGGGAAGCTCGTCACGAAGCTCCTGGCCTAGAAGGGAGACCCATGACGGCCCGCGCGCTGCTCGCCCTCCTGGCGCTCCTCCCGCAGGAGCCGAAGGCGGTCGACCTCCTCAAGCTGATCGATCCCGCGAAGGACGCCGTGGCCGGCGCCTGGAAGTTCGAGGGGACGACGCTCGTGGCCGCGACCGTAAAGTTCGGCCGGATCCAGGTCCCCTACGTTCCCCCCGCGGAGTACGACGTTCGCCTCGTCGTCGAGCGGAAGGACAAGGCCAACTCGCTCGTCATGGGCCTGGTCGCGCAGGGGAAGCAGTTCATCGCCGTCGTCGACGCCTTCGAGCACGACCCCTTCAGCGGGATCGAGCTGATCGACGGGAAGGCCTTCCCGGACAACGAGACCGGAGTGCCGGGCCGGCACCTGGAGAACGGGAAGAGGGCGACGCTCGAGTACGGCGTGCGGAAGGATCGCGTCACGATGAAAGTGAACGGGAAGCCGCTCGTCGACTGGAAGGCGGACTGGGAGGGCCTCTCGCTCTACAAGGACTGGAAGATGCCCCGGGCCGACGCCCTTTTCATCGGGGCCTGGACCGCGCCCTACCACATCCACGAGGCCCTGCTCACGCCGGTCTCGGGTGAAGGCAAGAGGCTGCGCGAGTAGTCGGTCGGGACCTTCTCAGCGGGCGTCGTTCCAGACGCAGATGTCCACGCGGGGCGCCCCCGCGCGACGCATCGCGCGATGCGCATCGAGCGCCACCTCGACCGGGACGCCGGGACAGCAGTCCAGGATGAAGTCCGGCGCCGCGGGCGACGCGGTCCGCAGCATCTCAATCGCCGCGCTGAACGCCTCCCACCGGGACTCCATCGGTGTCCGCACTTGCGGATCGAGCGGGCCCAGGTTCATCCGCTCGACCCCGAGGTTGATTCTTCCGGTGGGCGGGTCCTCTACCAGGTGCTGCATCGAAGAATGCCAGTGGTTGTGGAGGTTGCCCCGCGCGCAGACGACGGCGCGGATTTCTTTGAAGAACCGGTAGCAGCCGGTTCCGGCGGCCTTCGCCTCTCTCGGGAATTCGATCGTCTCGGCGGATCCTCCCTCCGAGTGGATGGCCACGCGGGGGATTCCGGCCTGGCAGGCCTGCGACATCGTGGAGACCACGTACGCGAAATCGCTGCCGCTCTCGACGCGGATCAGGAGCGCCTCCGGTCCATGCGGTTCGGTGGCTCGGGTCCAGGAGCCGCGGTCCTTCCATTGCCCGAGCCAGGAGGAGAGCCTGCTGTCGTCCCCGTCGGGCCCCTGGCGGAGCCGGCTTCCGCGAGCCCACACCGAGCCGTCCCGGGCGACCCAGAGCGAGGGCGACCGCCCCAGGAGCCAAGCGGCGGTGACGATCATCGCCAGAACAGGTACCGCCGCGATCGCAAGGCGCATGCCTGTGCCAACGGTCCCGCCGCGGGCAAGGTTCGAGAAAAGGAGAGGATACTTCTCATCGAACGTTGTTCCAACAGGTGGGAGGAAGGGGACGTCCTTAAGGGAGAGGCGCGTTCGGAGGCGACCATGGGGCGCTGGGCGGTCCTGTCGATCCTGCTCCTGGGATTGCCCCGGGACGGGGGCTCCGAGATCCGTTTCGACTACCGGGACGACCACGACGGGCGGATCCTGGCCGCGGTGACCGCACGGCTCGAGGGGCGCCTGCTCGAGGTCTCGATCCGCCCCTGGGGGCCGCGGGTCGAGGCGCCGTCGGGCTTCGAGGGATTCCGCGGGGAGAACCTCCGGGCCTCGAGGGAGATCGGGCAGCTCCTCGCGTGCGGGGCGCTCTCGGCCTCGACGACCGACGAAGTCTCCTCGGAGCTCCTCCTCCGCCGCGGCGCCTTCCGAGTCCGGCGGGAAGAGGGGGGAAGGCTCGTCGAGCGCGAGGCGGAGGGGATGGTCCGGGAACTCGTCTACCGGGCCGAGCTGCTTCCGGCCGGAGCGCCCCGGGAGTTCCGGACGACCTTCCGGGTGGGGGGGCGGCCGCGCCTCGAGCTCCGGGGACGGATCGGACCCGAGGGCGGAGGTCTGGCCGGGTTCCGGAGCGTCGCGGACCACGGCTCGCTCGCCTCTCCGGGGCAGGACCCGGCAGAGACGGACGAGGCGCTCGTCCGCCGGCTCTCGGACGACTCGCCCGACGTCCGCCGGGAGGCCGAGCGGAAGCTCCACGCCCGGGGCCCGGCGGTCCTTCCGCTCCTCGAGGCGCGGCTGGCGGACGCGGACGCGGAGCTCCGCGGGCGCGTCCGCCTGGTGATCGAGGCGATCCGGAGGGACGAGGCGATCCGGCAGCTTGTCGGTCCGGGGGCCGACCGGCGGGCGGAGCAGCTCGAGGCGCTCGGGAAGGCGGTGGGCCGGGACGTCTTCGAGCATCTGAAGGAGAAGCCGGACCCCCGCTTCGTCCCGGCGCTGACCGACGTCATCCTTTACGAGCTCGACGCGGCCCTCCGCACGGGGGCCGAGGAGGCGCTCCAGGCGATCGGGGGTCCGAAGGTCTTCCCGGCGCTCCTCTGGGCGATCCGGGACCGGCAGGTCCACGCGGGGGACAAGCTCCTCTGGCTGGCGGAGCACGGCGACGCGACGCTCATCGGCGAGCTGGATCGGCTGGGGAAAGCGGGGAGCGGGGCGGCCAAGGAGACGCTCCGGCAGCTCCGGAAGCGCCTGCCGGAGGCGAAGCCGGAGCCTCCGAGGGACTGGGCGCCGATCGACGAGGCGGCGCTCCTCCGAGCCGCGCGGGTGGGCGCCACGCCCGCCGAGCGGATCCGCGGGCTCCGGGCGATCGTGACCGGGATGTCCCAGGACCCCGAGGCGCTCGAGATCCTGCGGCGCGCTCTGGCGGACCCGGAGGAGGAGGTCCGCTACCGGGGGGCCGAGGCGTACACTCATGTCGGGGACCCGGGTGCCGGCGGCGACCTATCCCGCCTCCTCCGCGACGGCGCCCAGCCGCTCCGAGTGCGGCAGATGGCGGCCGTGGCGCTCGGCCGGAACGGGGCGGGGACGGCGCTCCTCGACGCGTTCGACGCGGCGCCCGCCGAGCTCCGGGCGACCGTCGCGGGCGCGCTGGGCGACACGGGCGACCGGGCCCTCCTTGCCGCGCTTCTCAAGCACATGGGGGCGGAATCCGACCCGGCGGTGAAGGCGGCTCTGACCCGCGCGGCGGAGCGCCTTGCGTCCTCGCGGCGGTAGGGGCCGAGGTCCTACTTGCGGCCTTCCGCTTCCTGCCACGCGCTCCAGAACCGGTGGGCATTCTCCCGCGAGAGGACCCGGATCCGGCCGGACTCCAGCACGACCTCGCCGGGGTCCCGGCAGACCGCGTATTCCATGGCCCGGAAAAGCGTGCCGGGCCAGGCGCGCTGGAGCCGGGACGACCAGTAGGGATCCTCCTCCTCCTTCGGCCAGTCCAGCTCCAGGCCCGCTTCCCGGGCGAAGCGCTCCATGAGGTCCCGCGGGGCGCCCTCGAGCGGCCCTTCGAGGATCTTCGCGTTCACCCGCCTCCACTCCTCGGGCCGGCGAACGGAGTTGAGGTCGCCGAAGGAGCCGTCGTCCGGATTCGAGAGGAGGAAAGGGATGCCCTCCCGCGAGCCCAGCTCCAGGAGGACCCGGGCCGCGACCCGCCGGGTGTAGGGGTCCGGGTCCCGGAGGAGCTCCCGGACGTGGGGCAGGGCCTCTCTTCCATCGAGGGCCTTCAGTCCCCAGACGGCGGATTGGCGCACGTCCCGATCGGCGTGGCCGAGCAGAGCCCGCAGGTCGGGAATCGATTCGCGGTCCCCGAGGGTGCCGAGGGCGCTGATCGCCCATCCGACCTCGTAGGAATCGACGGACCTGAGCGACGCGCGAAGCCGGGGGATTGCCTCCCTCTCCCCCCTTTCGGCCAGCAGGCTCGCGGCGTTTCCCCGGAGGCCCGAGTCCTCGTCCTCGAGAAGCTTGAGGAGCGCGGGAGTGCCTTCCTTCGCGCCCAGCTTCGAGAGGGTCCGCGCGGCCCCCCAGCGGACCCAGCCGTCCCGGTCCTCCAGGAAGGGTACGATCCGGGGGATCGCTTCCCGCAACCCCAGTTCGCCGAGCGCGCGCATCGCGCCCAGGCGAGCGTCGGGATCCTTCAGGAGCTCGAGGAGCTCCGGGATCGCCTCCCGCGCCCCGAACCAGCCGAGCGCGCCCGCGGCCGTGGAGCGGACGCGGGGTTCCGGATCCCGGAGGAGCGCGCGCCAGAGGGGGATCGCCGCGGCGCGGGACTCTCCCCAGTCCGCGAGGCAGAGGTTGTAGAGCTCCCGTGCCGCCGCGTCGCGGGTCTCGACGTCCTCCTCGGCCGTGAGTTTCAGGAGCCCCGGGACCGCGGAGAAAAGGCTCCGGCGGGAGGCCGTCGTGCAGAGCCGCCTCTTCTCCTCCCACGTCCGGGCCCCGGAGAAGGCGCGCTCGGCCAGGATGTCGAGGTCCGGGGCCCTCAGGCGCGGGTGGCGAGGCCTCCACGTCTCCTCGTCGTCGCTCCCCGCCTCGAGGAGGGCCTCCGTCCAGTCGTGGTCTCCCCCGGCGGCCAGTCGATCCTCGAGACCGGGGAGGGCCTCCCGCAGGCGGGGCGTCAGGCGCTCCAGGACAGCGATCGTCCGGAGGAGCAGGCGGGCGCGGGCCGCGACTTCCCCGTCCGGGTCTGCGGCCGCCTTTTCGAGTTCGGGCGCGGCCGCCCGGCCCAGGGCCTTCAGCCGGCGCGCGGCCTCGACCCGTTCCTGGACCGCGTCGGACCGGAGCTTCTCCACGAGGGGCCGAGCGGGATCGTCCTGCTCGGCGCCGGACGCGGACAGGAGGAACGCAAGAAGGGGAAGCATGGCGGTCCCGGAGCATCATAGCCCGGGATCGGGATTTCCGGGAGCGCCCGCGCTACTTCTCGGCCACCTTGAGCCCGGGGCGGAGCGCCATGAGCTCCGCGGCCTGGGCGGCGGTGACGGCGTTCTTCAGGTTCAGCGTCTTCAGGTTCGGGAGCGCCGCCTTGTCGGAGAGCAGCGCCTTCAGCGCCGGAAAGCCGATCTTGTAGGGCTTCTTCGCCCAGGCCGGGGGCTTCGTCATGTGGAGCGTCTCGATCCCCAGCGGCGCCAGGTGCGCGAGCCCCTCGTCGCCGAATCCGGGGTCGTTCAGGTGGAGCGTCTTGAGCTTGGGCAGGGAGGCCAGGTGCTTGAGCCCCGGGCCCGCGATCCCCGGGCAGCCGGAGACGTTGATCTCCTCAAGGCTCGGGATGCCCGCCAGGTGCCGGAGCGCCTCGTCCGTGATCGACTTCGTCCAGCCGATCCCCGCGAAGCGGAGGTTCTTGAGCCCCTGGAGGTGCCGAACGCCCTCGTCGGTGACCTCGGCCTGCTCGACGAAGATCTTCGTGACGGTCGCCGACAGGTGCCCCAGGTGGAAGAAGGCGCGGTCGTCCGCCCCGTCGATCTCCCAGAGGTTGGCCTCCTCCAGGCTCTCGAAGGCGGTGAGGAAGCGCCAGTCCTCTCCCTTCATCCTGAGGTGGGCCCCGCCCTGGACGTGGCCGCCGAACTGGAGCGACTTCATCGACTTCACGTCCGCGACGGTCTTGTCCTGCCAGAGCTGGACCATCTGGGGCTTGCCGTCGACCTTGCGCCCCACCGGCGGCAGGGTCCTGAGGAACGCGAGCGCCTCCTCGGCCGTGGGGCGCGCGTAGGCGGAGCCGTCCTGCGCCGTCCCGGGCCCGGCGGCGGCGAGCGCCGTCAGGGCCGCCGCGACCATCGACCGTCCGAAACGTCTCATGGCATCGCCCTCCTCGTCCCTTCCGTGGCGGCGGGCGGCCGGAAACGTACGCGGGGCGGCCCGTATATAAGGCAGGCGGCGCGATCCCCGCAGGGGAGGAGCCGGCATGGCGCGATTCGTCACCGTGGGAGCGGCCCAGCTCGGCCCCATCGCCCGGGGCGACGCCCGGCCGCGCGTGGTCCGCCGCCTGGTCGAGCTCCTCCGCGAGGCCAAGTCGCGCGGCTGCGAGCTCGTGGTCTTCCCCGAGCTCGCGCTCACGACCTTCTTCCCGCGCTGGATGATGGAGGACGCGGCCGAGATCGACCGCTTCTTCGAGCGCGAGATGCCGGGGCCGGAGACGCGCCCGCTCTTCGACGAGGCGCGGGCGCTCGGCCTGGGCTTCTCGATCGGCTACGCGGAGCTGGCCGAGGAGGAGGGCCGGACCCGGCGGTTCAACACGAGCCTCCTCGTCGCCTCCGACGGCCGCGTCGTCGGGAAGTACCGGAAGGTCCACCTCCCGGGCCACGCCGAGCACGAGCCGTGGCGCCCCTTCCAGCACCTGGAGAAACGCTACTTCGAGGTGGGCAACCTCGGCTTCCCCGTCTGGCGGGCCTTCGGCGGCCTGGTCGGGATGTGCATCTGCAACGACCGCCGCTGGCCGGAGACCTACCGGGTGATGGGCCTTCAGGGAGTGGAGATGGTCCTCGTGGGCTACAACACCCCCGCCCACCACCCTCCCGCCCCGGAGCACGACCCGCTCGCGGAGTTCCACAACCGGCTCGTCATGCAGTCGGGCGCGTACCAGAACGGGACCTGGGTCGTGGGGGTGGCGAAGGCGGGGCGCGAGGAGGGCTGCGACATGATCGGCCAGAGCCAGATCATCGCGCCCTCCGGGGAGACGGTGGCGATGACCTCGACGCGCGGCGACGAGCTGATCGCGGCCCGCTGCGACCTCGACCTCTGCCGCTCCTACAAGGAGACCATCTTCAACTTCGCCCGGCACCGGCGCCCGGAGGCGTACCGGATGATCGTCGAGCGGACGGGCGCCGTCCCGCCTCCGGAAGAGACGCGTCTTCCGGAGGGAACCGGGACCCGCGTCAGCGGCGCTTGAGGTGGCGGTCGAAGAAGGCGACCACCTTGGGACGGAGGTCGTGGCCCTTGGGCTCGAGGTGGAAGCTGTGCGGCGCTCCCTCCACGACGACGAGCTCGTGCTCCACGCCGGCCTTCTTGAGCGCCTCGGCCAGCTTTTCGGACTGGGCGACGGGGACGGTCTCGTCCTTCGTCCCGTGGAGGATGAGGGCGGGCGGATCGTCCTTCGTCGCGTACGTGACGGGCGAGGCCCGGCGTAGGAGGTCGGCGTCCTGGCCGAGGCCGGAGAGGTCGTGCGGGCCGTACATGGGGACGACCGCCTGGACGCGGCAGGAGAGATCGCCCCAGGGCCCCTTCGGGTCCAGGCCGTCGCCGGGGGCGGTCATGGCGACCATCGCGGCCAGGTGCCCGCCCGCCGAGCCGCCGATCGCGCCGATGCGCTCGGCGTCGATCCGGTACTTCGCTGCGTTGGCGCGGAGGAAGCGGACGGCCGTCTTGCAGTCGTGGAGGTTGCGCGGCCAGACCTGGGCGAGGACGGCGCCGCGGTCGGGGGCCTTCTGCGCGAGTTCGTAGTTGACGCTCGCGCAGACGTAACCCGCGCGGGCGAGGGTGGTCCCGATGTTCTCCTCGCGCGCGGCCGCCTTGTCGCCCCCCGTCCAGCCGCCCCCGTGGATGATGACGACGGCGGGGAAGCTCCTCTCGGGCGGGTCGCCGGAGGGCAGGTAGAGGTCGAGCTTCTCCTTCCGGTCGGGCCCCAGGTAGTCCACGTCCCGCTCGATCCGGACGTCCTGGGCCAGGAGGAGGACGAGAAGCGCCGTCACAGCTTGTTCGCCTGGGCGTGGGGCGTCTCGCCCTTGAGGACCCGGATCAGGTTCTCCGCGGCCATGGTCGCCTGGCGCTCGACGCTCTCGTACGTGCGGGAGGCGACGTGGGGCGTGAGGACGACATTCGGCGCAGAGAGGAGGGGGTTGGCCTTGTCGACCGGCTCAGGCTCGACGACGTCCGCCCCGTAGCCTGCGAGCTGGCCGCTCTTGAGGGCGGCGGCCACGTCACCCTGGTGGACGAGCCCGCCCCGCGAGCAGTTGAGGAGATACGCCCCCCGCTTCATGAGCGACAGGCGCGCCGCGTTCATGAACTCCCGGTTCTCGTCGGTCAGGTTCATGTGGAGGCTGACGACGTCGGCCGCGCGGAGGACCTCCTCGGCGGCGGGCCGTCCCTCGATCTTCCACTGCGTGGCGAAGGCCTCGTCCCAGTAGAGGTCGTAGGCGCAGACCTTCATCTCGAAGGCGAGCGCGCGCTTGGCGACCTCCTTCCCGATCCGGCCCAGGCCGAGGATGCCGAGGGTCTTCCCCGCGAGCTCCCTTCCGGTCGAGCGCTTCCACTCGCCCTTCTTGACGAGCGCGTCCTGGGGCGGGATCTGCCGGGTGAGCGAGAGGAGGAGGCCGAACGCGTGCTCGGCCACGGTCACGTGGTTCACGCCCGGGCAGTAGGTGACGGGGATGCGGAGGGCCGTCGCGGCCTCGAGGTCGATCTTGTCCACGCCGATCCCGTACTTCGAGAGGACCCGGATGCGAGGGAGGCATTTCTCGAGGACGGGCCGGGTGAAGGCGTCGTCGCCGCAGAGGATGGCGTCGTGGGTCCCGACGAGCTTCAGGATCTCGGGCTCGGGGAGCGGGCCCCGCGCGCGCTCGACCTCGAAGCCGCCCTGGGCGATCAGATCGTGGTGCCGGCCCGGGGTGTCCTGGAAGGAGGTCGTCGTGATCAGGATGCGCGTCTTGGTCATGGACGGGCTCCCCTATGCTCCCCACTCCGTGTGGAACGGGCCCTTCCCGGGCTTGTCGATGCGCTCGTAGGTGTGGGCGCCGAAGAAGTCGCGCTGGGCCTGGGTGAGGTTGAGCGGGAGGCGCTGGGCGCGGACGGAATCGTAGTAGGCCAGGCTCGCGCTCATGGCCAGGACCGGGATCCCGCGCTCCTGGGCCAGGCGCACCACCGAGCGCCAGCGGGGCTGGGCCTCGGTGACCCAGGCGCGGAAATGGTCGTCGAGGAGCAGGTTCGGCAGCCCCGGATTCTTCCGATAGACGTTCTTGATGAGGTCGAGGAACTGAGCCCGGATGATGCAGCCGCCCTTCCAGATCCGGGCGATCTCGCCGAGATCGAGCGACCACTGGTATTCGTCGCTCGCCGTCTTCATCATGAACAGGCCCTGGGCGTAGGAGCAGATCTTCGAGGCGTAAAGCGCGTCGCGGACGGCGTCGACGAGCTCCTTCGGGTTCCCTTTCCAGGGCTCGACCTTGGGGCCGGGGAGGACCTTGCTCGCGCGGACGCGGTCGTCCTTGTGCGCCGAGAGGATCCGGCCCTCGACGGCGGAGTTCACCGTCGGGATCGGGACGCCGAGGTCGAGCGCGATCTGGCTCATCCACTTGCCGGTCCCCTTCTGGCCGGCCTTGTCGAGGATGAGGTCGACCAGCCACTTCCCGGTCTCCTCGTCCTTCCTCCGGAGAACCTTCCCGGTGATCTCGATCAGGAAGGAGGAGAGAAGGCCGCGGTTCCACTCCTCGAAGATCTCGGCCAGCTTCGGCGCCTCGAGGCCCAGGACCTGGCGGAGGACGTCGTAGCTCTCGGCGATGAGCTGCATGTCCCCGTACTCGATCCCGTTGTGGATCATCTTGACGAAGTGGCCGGCGCCGTCGGGCCCGATGTAGGTCACGCAGGGGCCGTCGTCCACCTTGGCGGCGATCTTCTCCCACACGGGCCGCAGCTGCTCGTAGGCCTCCTTCGGGCCGCCCGGCATGAGGGAGGGGCCCCAGAGCGCGCCCTCCTCGCCGCCCGAGACGCCCGAGCCGATGAAGAGGAGGCCCTTGGCCTTGAGGGCCGCCTCGCGGCGGCGGGTGTCGGCGAAGTGGGAGTTGCCGCCGTCGATCAGGATGTCCCCCGGCTCGAGGAGGGGCGCGAGTTGCCCGATCATGTCGTCGACGGGCGCCCCGGCCTTGACCATGAGGACGATGCGGCGCGGCCGCTCGAGGGAGCGGACGAGGTCCTGGACGGACTTCGCGCCCGTGAACCTCTTCCCCTTGGCCCGGCCGGCGAGGAGGGCGTCGGTCTTATCGCCCGTCCGGTTATAGACCGTGATCGGGAAGCCGTTCCGCTCGATGTTGAGGGCGAGGTTCTCGCCCATCACCGCGAGCCCCACCAGCCCTATCCGGGAGCTAGCCATGTGTTAACCCTAACACGACGTCTGGGTGTTAACGCTTGATGCGGGCGCTGCCGCCCTTGACCACGTGGTCGATCTCCTCCAGGGTGACCATGCTGGTGTCGCCGCGGGTGGACTGGGCGAGGGCGCCGTGGGCGGCGCCCCACTCGACGGCCTCCTGAGGGGACTTCCCGGAGAGGAGGCCGTAGACCACGCCCGCGGCGAAGCCGTCGCCGCCCCCCACCCGGTCCTCGATCTCGAGGCCCTCGTACTTGCGGCTCTCGTAGAACTTGCCCTCGTGGTAGAGGATGGCGCTCCAGTGGTTGACGGTGCCGCTCACCACCTCTCGGAGCGTGGTCCCCACGGCCTCGACGTGCGGGAACTTCCGGGCCACCTCGCGGACCATGGCCTTGTAGCTTTCGACCTCGAGGCCCTTGAAGTCCTCCTTCACGCCCTCGATCTTCATCCCGAGGACCTTGATGAAATCCTCCTCGTTTCCGATCAGGACCCGGATGTGGGGGACGAGCTTCTGGGTGGCGGCCTGGGCGTCCTTGGCGCTCCAGAGCTTGGAGCGGAAGTTGAGGTCGTAGCTCGTGACGGCCCCCGCCTCGCTCGCGGCCCGGAGCGACTCGAGGGCGACCTCGGCGGTCGAAGGCGAGAGCGCGGAAAAGATGCCCCCGGTGTGGAACCAGCGGACGCCGCCCGCGAAGACGGCCTTCCAGTCCAGGTCCCCGGGCTTCATGCGGCTCGCGGCCGAGTGGCCGCGGTCGTACATCGTGACGGCGCCGCGGACGCCGATCCCGACCTCGGTGAAGTTGAGCCCGACGCGGTCGACGCGGCCCACGCCGTCGGAGGGGACCCAGACGACGTGCGACAGGTCCAGGCCGCCTCCCTGGGCGTGCTGCCGGATCATCGCGGCGACCGGGTTCTCCGGGAGGCGGGAGACCCAGCCGGCCCGGAGGCCCGTGCGGGCGACGGCGTAGGCGACGTTGTACTCGCCGCCGCCCACCCAGGCCTCGAACTCCGTGGCGAACTCGATCCGCTGCCGCCCGCGCGGGGAGAGGCGGACCATGCATTCCCCCAGGGAGAGCAGATCCAGCCCGGAGGTCTTCGGGTCCCTGATTCTCATGGGGCAGTCCTGGTCCGCAGTCCACAGTCCACCGTCCACCGTCGGGTTCCCCCCGCCCCCCGGGGGGAGCCGCTCCCCCCCGGGGGGAAGGGGGGGGTGAGGACTGTGGACTCGGGACTGTGGACTCGGGACTGCACTAGTTGAACTCCATGCAGCTGAACCCGCCGTCGACGGTGAGGTGGCAGCCGGTGACGAAGCTGCCGGCCTTCCTCGCGCAGAGGAAGACGGCGGCGCCCATGAGTTCGTGGGGCTCGCCGAAGCGGGCCATGGGCGTGTGGGCCATGATCTTGGCCACGCGCTCCCGCTGGAGGATCTTCCGGTTCTGCTCGGCGGGGAAGAAGCCCGGGGAAAGCGCGTTCACGCGGATCCCCTGGGGCGCCCACTCGCGGGCGAGGTTCATCGTGAGGTTGAGGACCGCGGCCTTGGTCGCGCTGTAGGTGAAGACCCGTGAGAGCGGCCGGATGGCCGACATCGAGGCGATGTTGAGGATCGCCCCGCCCTGCTTCTGCTCGATCAGGAGCTTCCCTAAGACCTGGCAGCCGAAGACGACGGACTTGTAGTTCGTCTCGAGGATCCGTTGCATCTCCTCGTCGGCGATCTCGAGGAAGGGGGTGGGCGAGTTGGTCCCGGCGCCGTTGAGGACGACGGTGACCTTGCCGAAGGCCTTGACCGCCTCGGCGGCGACGCGCTCGAGCTCGGACTTCTTCGTGACGTCGGCGGCGAGGAAGACCGCCTCTCCCCCGGCCTCCCGGATCGCGGCCAGGCGCTTCTCGGCCTTGGCGGGGTCGCGCCCGACGAGGGCGACCTTCGCGCCCGCCTGCACGAAGCCCTGGGCGATCGCGCTGCAGAGCTCGCCGGTCCCGCCGGTCACGACCGCCACCTCCCCGGCGAGCGAGAACTGCTCCTGGAGGAACCGGTTCATGGACCGGGAATTATAGGACTTCCCGGGCGGCAAGTATAGGAATGAGGGGGGCTCAGGGGGCGACGACGATCTCGATGTCCCCGTGGTCGTCGTCGAAGTCCTCCTGGTCGAAGGAGGCCGAGAAGAGCGGCAGGCGGTCGCTCTTCCTCCAGATGAACACGTCCAACTCCCTGACGGAGTCGTAGTCGGCCACCCGGCGCTCGCCGGGCGGCACCTCGAAGAGGTCGTCGTCGTCGTCGCCCCACCACCCGTCGAAGTCGACGTGCACGACGGCGGTGTCCGCGCCGAAGTTGTCGATCACGAGCTCGTTGTCCCGATCGCGGCAGCCGGCGAGCGCGAGGAGGGAGAGGGCCGGCCCGAGGAGGCGGGTCACGGCTTGCCCCCGAGACGCGCGTCCAGGGTCCGCAGCTCCTCGACCTCGGCCTGGCGTCCCTCGAGGGGGATGGGCTGGTCGACGGCTTGCCGGCCGAGCTTGCGGAGGGCGCGCTGGAGGCGGCCCTCCGCCCACTTCACCTCGTTCCGGGCGATGAGGAGGTCTCGGGAGGAGGTCTCCTTCCCTACCTTCTCGAGGCGTTCGCGGGCCGCGCGGAGGGACTCCTCGGCCTTCCGGGCGGGGTCGGCTCCGGGTCCGGGCGCGGCGGCGAGCGCCGCGCGGCCGAGCTCCTCGAGCAGGGCGTCGCGGCGGTCGGCGTCGGATGGCGTCCCGCCGGGCTTGCGTCGCGCCAGACTCTTGACGACGCGGACGGTGGTCTCTCCCGCGCGGAGGGCGGCGACGCGGACCCGGGCCCAGGCGCCGGGAGCCGCGGGGGCCTCCGTCTTTCCGCCCCAGGTGACGGGCGGGGCGATCGGAACGCGGGTGAACCAGAGGGCCACGGGGACGGAGAGGCCCGCCAGGATGGCGAGCGGGACGCCGAGACCGGCGCTCGCGGCGGGGTCGACGGCGAGGGTCGCGAGCCGGAGGATCCCGACGACGGCGGCGAGCGAGGCCGCGCCGAGGAGGGCGAAAAGGAAGGGCCGATCGAGCGGTCGCGAGCGGTCCCGGAGGAAGGCCACGACCGCCGCGGCCGAGAAGAGGAGGAGCGTGACCCAGCCCGCCGCGGTCCGGACGCCCAGGACGGATCCCTGCTCCGCGACCCGGACCCAGGGGAGGAAGGACGCCAGGGCGCCCGCGACGCAGGCCAGGACGAAGCCCTTCCGCTGGGCGTGCAGCCCCGGGAGGACGCGCGCGGCGGCTCCTCGAAGGAGGGCGGCCGCGCGGGCGAGCCGCGCCCCGAGGGCGGTGCCCTGCTCGGCCGGCGCCGCGGAGGCGTAGCGGAAGAGCGTCTCGCCGATCCGGATCAGATCGCCGGTCCGGAGCGGCCGGGGCCGGACGAGCTGGGCGTCGTTGACGAAGGTGCCGTTGCGGCTGTCGAGGTCGCGGAGGACGTGGGCGGGCGGGTCCCCGGCCAGCTCGATCGCCGCGTGCTCGCGGGAGGCGCCCATGTCGGCGACCGCCACGTCGTGGGTCGGCATGCGGCCGAGGGTGGCGGAGGGTCCGATCCGGAAGAGCTGGCCGGTCCCCTCGCCGGACTCCTGGATGAGCCACGCGACGGGGGCCCCGGCGGGCGGGGCCGGCGAGGAGGGGACGGCGGGGACTTCACGCGTGTCGAATTCGAACTCGCCGGCGCCGTCGGCGCCGGGCTCCCGGATCCGGGTCTGGGCGGCGAGGAGGGCCTTCTGCTCCTGGGGCGTCAGGGTCCCCATGGCCAGCAGGATCTCGCCCAGCCGGGGAGGCTCCTTCGCCTCCTCGCCCTCCGGGCTCTTCTGGGCCTCCAGGGCGAGGTCGATCTCCTGGGGGGTGGCGAGCCCGTTCCGGATCGCCAGGGCGCCGAGGTTCGTGGTCTCGCCTCCCGTGTCGCCGTTGCGCTGGGACTCGAGGATGCGCCGGACCTGGTTCTGAGTGAGGAAGCCCTTCCGGATGCAGAGGTCGCCGAGGAGGAGGGTCTGGGCGGCCTGGGCGGCGTCGGACTGCTCCTTGAGGAGCGTCTCGAGCTGCTCGGCGGTGAGGTGGCCGCGCTCGACGGCGATCTTGCCGAAAAGCGCGGCGGCGTTCGGCGCCATCCCCGGTTCTCCCGCTTACGGACCGGCCCTGGGCCGCGCCCATTCTATCGCCGCGGCGCGGGGGAGGCGAAGCGAATTCGAATCCGGAGGGAGGCTAGCGGAAGCGCGAGCGGGTGCCCAGGTGGAGCTGCTGGACCTCCTGGGGGGCGAGCGTCCGGTTGTAGATCAGGACCGAGCCGATGAGGCCCGTGAAAGCGTCCGTCCGGTCGGGGACGTTGGCGCCCACGTAGACGCGGGTGCCCCGGCGCTGGGGGACGCCCATCGCGCCGACGGGGACGGCCCCGTCGTCCCGGCCGTCCACGTAGAAGGTGATCGTCTTCTCGTCCCAGGTGTAGCCGACGTGGGACCACTTCTGGGCCGTGAGCGAGGTCTTGCCCGACACGAGCGAGCGTACGCTGTTCTCCGGAGAGTTGAACCACGCGCCGACTCGGCCGTTCCAGACCCAGAGGCCGAAGTCGTCCCGCTGGGGGTCCCCCCGGTCCACGATCCCGCCTCCGCGGCGGTAGTCGTCCGCCTTGATCCAGGCGAAGACCGAGCCGTTCCTCGACATGGCCTTCACGGGCTCGGAGGCGGGGTAGTCGACGTAGCCCCCGAAGGCCTTGAGGACGCGCAGGCCCGCGTCGCTCGTCACGGCCATGTTGTTCGGCACGGCGCGGCCGCCGGCGACGAACTCGCGGTAGCCCTCCGCGTAGTCGCGCGCGGGCTCGATCCAGAAGACGAGCCCTTTCCGGAGCGAGTCCGTCCCGTGCACCGCCTTCGAGAGCGCCTCGACGTAACCCTCGGCCCTGAGCTTGGGCACGCCCGTGAGGCCGGGGAGCGCCTTCTCGTACCACATGAGCGCGCGGCTCTCGAAGCGGGAGCGCAGGAGCCCCGTGGACTTCTTCGACGCCGCCTCGCGCCAGCCGTCGCCGAGCGCGGCGTGCTCGAGGGGATCGTCGCCCGCCTCGAGCTCGCGCTTGGCGACCTGGGCGAGCCCGGCATCCGAGCCCTTCGCGATCATCGGGAGGCCCTTCGCCCAGTCGTTCCGGGCGAAGCAGCGGTAGATCCCCACCGCGAGGTTCGCCGCGGGATCGTCCGCCTTCGCCTCGAGGGCCTTGAGCGAGGCCTGGAGGGAGCGGAACTCGTCCCGGACCGCGGTCAGCTCCTTCACGCGCCCCTGCGCCGTGGCCGTGGTGGGCGCGTCCTTCCCGCTCTTGGCGCTCGACTCGGCCTTCGAGGCGAACCCGATCGCCTGGTCGTAGTCCTCCCGGTCGGCCATCTCGTCGGCGAGCGCGAGGTAGGCCTCCGCCACGTCCTTCCAGGCGGCGGGCGTCTTCGCGTGCCGGGCCGCCGTCCCCGCCGTATCGACCCTGAGAGCGAAGGCGTCCACGACGTAGCCCCGCTCCAGCTCCTCGATCGCCTCGAGGGCGGCCGCGAGGTCCCCGCCCTGTGCGGCCAGGTCCCGCGCTTCCTGGAGCATCGCGAACTGGGAGACGGGGTCGTCCTTCACCTTCCGGGCCTCCTCGATCAGCTTCTTCGCGAGGAGGACGAGGTCGCCCGGTGTCTTCTTCGCGAAGTCGCCCTTGAAGGCCTCCTTGATCGCCTTCTGCGCCTCGGCCGCGGCGGCGGCGTCGGGCGCGGGGCGCTGGACGATCCTCTTGAGCCGGATCCAGTTCACCGCATAGCGGCCGCCCGTCTCGAAGAAGAGCTTGAGCACGTGGGACCCTTCCGGTACGGCGTTCGTGAACCCGGTCGCGGTCGACCATGCGTCCCGCTGGGCGGGTTCCGGGAGGAGGATCGGGCCCGTGACGTCGGCCCCGTCCACCTCGAGGTGGACGCGGCCCGGGCCCCGGGCCCAGTAGCGGACCTGGACCTCGTAACGGCCGCCGCCCTCGAACCGGTACCGGAGCCACTCGCCGGTCTCGGGGTCTCCCACGTAGTATCCGGGTCCCTCGGCATCGGAGAGCTGGCCGATGTCCACGTCGTGGGCCCGGTAGCGGCGGCCGTTGTTGCCGGCCGTCGTGTCGTGATAATCCTCGCCCTCCACCGGCATGTCGCCGCCCGTGTAGTCCTCGGCCTCGACGTGGAGGGTGCCGTCCTCGAGGACCTTGGCGACGCCGGTCGGGACGGCGGCGGGGAGGGTGTCCGGACGCACGGCGTTGGGGTTGGCCGGCCTGGGGGGCGCGGGGACGGGAGGCGAGGGACCGGGCGTCGGCGGCGGCACGGGATTCGCCGGGACGGGGGGAGCCGCCTTGGCGGCCTCCTCCTTGGCCTTGAGCGCGGCCTCGGCGGCCTTGAGGCGCTCCTCGGCGATCCGCTTCTCCTCCTCGGCCTTGATCTGCTGGGCCTTGAGGAAGGCCTGCTGCTCCTCCTCCGCGCGCCGGGCCGCCTCCATCTGCTTCTTCAGGTCCTCGCGCTGGGCGGCGCTCTTCTCGGCCTCCTGGCGGCGGGCTTCCTCCGCGGCGGCCTCGACGGCTCGGCGCTTCTCGGCCTCCTGCTGCTGGTCGAGCCGCTTCCGCGCGTCCTGCCGCCCCTTCTGCGCCCGCTCGTTCCCCCGGTCCTCGGCGAGCGCCTGGTCGTAGGCGGCGATGGCGTCGCGGTAGTTTCCCTCCCGCATCCGCTGGTCGCCCCGGTCGAGGGAGGCCGCGACCTTCTCGAGGTCCGGCCCTCCGGAGAGGAGCAGGACGAGGACGAGGACGACCGCCGCCAGGGCGCCCGCCCCGATCCCCGCCAGGAGGACGACGGGCTTCTTTCTCGGTCCGGACACGGTCACGGCGCCCGTCGCCTCGCCCTGCATCTCGAGGAGCGAAGCGGTGAGCTCGTCGGCGAACGCCCGCGCGCTCGGGTGGCGCTGCGCGGGGTTCTTGGAGAGCGCCTTCTGGCAGGTGTCCCTGAGCGAGACGGGGAGGCCCGCGGGGAGCGAAAGCGGGGGGAGCGGGGCGTTCACGACCTTGTCCATGATCTCGGTCGAGCTTTCGCCCTGGAAGGGGGCGCGGCCGGACAGGGCTTCGTAGAGCATCACGCCGAGCGAGTAGAGGTCGGTCCGGTGGTCCACGTTCGGGAGGCCCCGGGCGTGCTCGGGGCTCATGTAGGTCGGGGTGCCCAGGATCAGGCCCGGGGCGACCGCCGCGTTGTCCTCCTTCTGGCCGACCATCTTGGCCAGGCCGAAGTCGGTGACGTGGGGCTGTCCCTCGGCGTCCATCAGGATGTTCTGCGGCTTGAGGTCGCGGTGGATGACCCCGTGACGGTGGCAGTGCTCCATCGCGAGGGCGACGTCGCGGAGCGTCTCGAGCTGCTGCTTGATGGAGACCGTCTTCCGCCAGCGGATCAGGGGCTGGCCGATGACGAGCTCTGCGGCGAGGTAGCGGCGGCCGTCGATGTCGCCGGCCTCGTAGACGCTCACGATGTGCGGGTGCTTGGGGAGGTGCGCGGAGAGCCGGGCCTCGACCAGGAAGCGGTCCTCCTCGCGCTTGAGCTCGGCCGGGTCGATGCCGGGCTGGGGGAGGATCATCTTGAGGGCGACCTTGCGGGAGAGGACGCCGTCCAGGGCCTCGTAGACGATGCCCTTGCCGCCGTGGCCGATCTCGCGGAGGAGCTGATATTTGCCGAAGGGCCGGGGCTGGAACCGGGCGGTCTTCTTCTGGGGAGCCGGCTTGGGGACGGGATCCGGCGGGGAAGACGGCTGGTCCTGGTGCGTCACGAGGAACTCCGTGCCCTCAGGGGCCCGATCCCGCTCAGCATACTACTATCAGTGGGGCCCGGGGACCGCTTTTCGCTACCCATAGCGAATGAAGTCCCCGTAATTCCAACACTCCCCGGCCGCGCCAAGTTGCCGGCCTATTCAATCCGGGAGAGGCAGAACCCGGCCAGGAGCGCGAGTTCCCGGGCCTGGACGGCGCGGAGGACGGCCTCGAGTTCCGGCTTCCGCGCCGCCTCCCGGCACCAGTCGACCATCCGGAAGGGGTCCCACTCGGGGGCGACGTCGATTCCCTGACGCAGATCCGGACGGCCGGAGAGGGCCTCGAGGGCCTCCCGGCGCACGTCGGGGAAGAGGGGATGGCGGCCGACCCGGCGGAACCAGTACTTCGAGTTCTCGTAGTCGGGTTCGCGGCGGTGCATGAGGCCGTGGAGGTAGCTGCCGGTTTCGTCCGGGATCTCCTGGGCGAGCTCGTGAGCGGCCGGGAGGTTGTCGTTCCAGAGGTGGAGGGCGGAGCGGAGGGCGCGGTGGATCTCGGGGGCGCGGGCGGAGGCGAGAGCCTCGATCTCCCGGTCGAGCGCGGCGTCTCGGGCCCGGAGGGGAACGAGCGGGGATGGGTCGAGCGACTCCAGCTTCCGGGCGATGTCGCGCGCGGCCTTCCGGTCCATGTCCTATAGTACGGGTCGCGTCGGACTTTCCTCGCCGGCTCCCCCTACGCGCGGCGCCCCGCGAGCACCTTCTGCCGCTCGGCCACGATGGTTTCGGCCAGGGCGAACGGCACCGGCTCGTAGTGGTCGAAGGTCATGGTGAAGGTGGCCTTGCCGCTCGAGAGAGTGCGGAGCTGGGTCGAGTAGCCGAACATCTGCGCGAGGGGGACGGCGGCGCGGATCTCGTGGCCGGTCGGCCGGCCTTCCATGGCCTCGATCCGGCCGCGCCGGGCGGCGAGGTCGCCGTTCACGGACCCCAGGTACTCCGCCGGCGTGACCACGTTGACCGACATCACGGGCTCGAGGAGGGCGGGGCTGGCCTTCCGGAAGCCCTCCTTGAACGCCATCGAGGCGCAGGTGAAGAAGGCGCGCTCGCTGGAATCCACCTCATGGTAGTCGCCGTCGGTCAGGCTCACCCGGAGGTCGACGACGGGGAAGGCGGCGTACGGGCCTTTCCGCATCGCGTCGATCACGCCCTTCTCGACGGCCGGGACGAACTCCTTGGGGACGTTGCCGCCCTTCACGTCGTTCACGAACTCGAAGCCGCTGCCCGGGGGGAGGGGCTCGAGGGCGAGGCAGACGCGGGCGAAATCGCCCTTTCCGCCCGTCTGCTTGACGAGCTTGTGGTCCACCTCGGAGTCCGTCGTGGCGGTCTCCCGGTAGGCGACCTGGGGCCGTCCGACCCTGGCCTGCACGCCGTACTCGCGCTTGAGCCGGTCGACGAGGATCTCGAGGTGGAGCTCGCCCATGCCCGACATGATCGTCTCCTCCGTCTCCGGGTCGAAGGAGACGACGAAGGTCGGGTCCTCCTCGGCCAGCTTCGCGAGGGCGTAGGAGAGCTTGTCGCGGTCGGCGCGGGACTCGGGTCGGATGGAGACCGAGATGACGGGGGAGGGGAACTCGATCGCCTCGAGGAGGATGGGGTTCTCCTCGGTGGAGATCGTGTCGCCGGTCAGGGTGCTGTCGAAGCCCACGACGGCCCCGATCTCGCCGGGACCGAGCTCGGCGCGGGCGATGGGGTGGTTCCCGTGCATCTCGACCAGGCGGCCGACCCGCTCGCGCCGCTTCCGGGTGGCGTTCCAGACGTAGGAGCCGGAGGCGAGGACTCCGGAGTAGACGCGGACGTAGGTGAGCTTGGCGTGGCGGTTGCTGAAGATCTTGAAGGCGAGGGCGGCCAGGTTCTTCGGGTCCCCGACGGCGGGAGAGGGGAGGTAGTCGACCACGGCGTCGAGGAGGCGCTGGACGCCGATGTTCCGGGCGGCCGACCCGCAGAGGACGGGGTGGATGCGGCGGGAGAGCGTGGCTTTCCGGAGCGCGGCGCGGATCTCCGCCTCGCTCGGCTCCCGCCCGGCCACGAACTGCTCGAGGAGGCTCTCGTCCTGCTCGGAGACCCTCTCGATCAGGTTCTTCCGCCACGCGTGGGCCTCCTCGCGGAGGGCCTCGGGGATGGGCCGCTCCTCGACGCGGGTCTGCCCCTTGGCCTCCCAGAAGAGGACCTCGCAGTTGCGGACGAGGTCGATGAGGCCGGTGAACTGCTCGGCCTTTCCCACGGGAAGGACGACGGGGACGGCGTTTCCGCCCAGCTCCTCCTGGATCTTCCGGACCACGTCGAAGAACTCGGCGCCCGTCCGGTCCATCTTGTTCACGAAGCAGATGGCGGGGACCTCGTACTTCTCGGCCTGCCTCCAGACCGTCATCGACTGGGGCTCGACGCCGCCCACGCCGCAGAAGAGGGCGACGGCACCGTCGAGGACGCGGAGGGAGCGCTCGACCTCGACGGTGAAGTCGACGTGGCCGGGAGTGTCGATGAGGTTGATGCGGTGGTCCTTCCACTCGACGGCGGTGGCGGCGGCGGTGATGGTGATGCCGCGCTCGCGCTCCTGGGCCATCCAGTCGAGGGTCGTATTCCCCTGGTCGACCTCCCCGATCTTGTGGGTGCGTCCGGTGAAGTAGAGGATGCGCTCGCTCACCGTGGTCTTTCCGGAGTCGATGTGGGCGATGATCCCGATGTTGCGGATCTTCTCGGCGTCGATCATGGGGGGCGGATGGTATCGGGAAGCGCGGGCGAATGCAAGGGGTGTATTCCGGCCGCGCGTATGGTTTATTGATCCGCATGGAGAAGACCGCCGCCCGGCTCGCCCGGCTCGGGATCGCCCCGGAGGGAGGGGCGCCCCCCTCCTCGACGCGCCGCTTCCCCGACGGCGCCCAGTTCCGGCTCGAGATCCCGAGCGTGGAGAACCCCGAGTCGCTCGAGGCGATGCTCGAGGAAGCGGGCCGCCACCAGCTCACGATCCACCGGGCCAGCCAGGGCTCGGGGATCATGCTCCTCACCGACGCCGAGATCTCCCGGATGGCGCGGATCGCGAAGGAGGCCCGGATCGAGCTTTCGCTCTTCGTGGGGCCCCGGGCGGGCTTCGACACGACCCCGCAGCCGCTCACGGCGGCCGGCAAGATCATCGGGGGCAACCTTCGGGGCTCTGCCCAGCTCCTCTACGCGGTCGAGGACGTCAAGCGCGCCTGCGCGCTCGGGATCCGGAGCGTCCTCGTGGCGGACCTGGGACTGGTGTGGGTGCTGAACGAGCTCAAGAAGGCGGGGGAACTTCCCGCCAACCTCGTCCAGAAGATCTCGATCCTCCTCAGCGTCCCGAACCCGGCGACCGCGCGCGTGCTGGAGACGCTGGGGGCCGGGACGATCAACGTCTCGCCCGACCTCTCGATCGCGCACCTGGCCGGGCTGCGGGGGGCCGTGTCCGTCCCGCTCGACGTCTACGTCGAGGTGCCCGACAACTTCGGCGGCTACGTCCGGACCTACGAGGTCCCGGAGATGATCCGGGTCGCCTCGCCGCTCTACGTCAAGATGGGGCTCCGGAACGCGCCGGACATCTACCCCTGCGGGGAGCAGCTCAAGGCGGTCTCCGTCTCGATGACGCGCGAGCGGCTGCGGCGGGCGCGGATGGTCATGGACACGATCCTCCGGTATACTCCCGAGGCCGTGATGTCGAAGCCCGGAGCGAAGGACCTGGGGGTGCCGGAATGCTAGAGGTCGCCCTCCCCCGCATGGCCCTCGTCCGGCAGCGCTTCCCCGAGACGGCGGAGCCAGACATCGAGGCGGCGGTGGGCGAGGGGATCGCGGCGCTCGGGATCCGGTCGGGGGCGCGCATCGCGGTGGGCGTGGGGAGCCGGGGGATCACGAACCTCCCGCGGGCGGTGGCCGCGACGGTCCGGTCCCTGAAGGAGGCCGGCGCCCGGCCCTTCCTCATCCCGGCCATGGGGAGCCACGGGGGCGCGACCCCGGAGGGGCAGCGCGGCGTCCTCGAGGAGTACGGGGTCACGGAGGAGTCCTGCGGGGCCCCGGTCCGCCCGTCGCTCGAGACGCGGGTCCTGGGGACGACGGACGACGGCGTCCCGGTCCACTGCAGCGTCGAGGCCCTCGAGTCGGACGGCGTCCTCGTCGTGAACCGCGTCAAGCCGCACACCGACTTCCAGGGGACGCTCGGGAGCGGCATGATCAAGATGGTCGTGATCGGCCTGGGGAAGCAGGCGGGGGCGTCCGCCTGCCACCGGGCCTCCTCGCGCCTGGGCCACGAGCGCGTGCTGCGCTCGGTCTTCAGCATCCTGGCCCGGAAGGCCCCGGTCCTGGGGGGCGTGGGCCTGGTGGAGGACGCCCGGCACCGGACGGCGCGGGTCGAGCTGGTGCCCGTCTCGGAGCTCGAGGCGCGCGAGGCGGTGCTCCTCGAGGACGCGCGGCGCCGGATGGCGCGGCTCCCGTTCGAGAGGATCGACCTCCTGGTCGTCGACCGGATCGGGAAGGACGTGAGCGGGGCGGGGATGGACCCGAACGTGACGGGCCGGACGGTCCACGGCTACTCCAGCCGCCTGAGCGACCCCGCGCCCCTCGTCCGACGGATCCTGGTGCGCGACCTCACGCCCGCGAGCCACGGGAACGCGATCGGGGTCGGGACGGCGGACTTCACGACGACGCGGCTCGTCGAGAAGATCGACCGCGGGTCGACCTACATGAACGCGCTCACGGCGCTCAGCGTCCAATCCATCAAGGTCCCGCCCCACTTCGACACCGACCGCGAGGCCGTGTCGCAGGCCGTGGCCTCGCTCGCCCTGGCCGACCCGGCGTCGGCCCGCGTGCTCCGGATCCGGGACACGCTCACGCTCGAGACGCTCGAGGCCTCCCAGGCACTGGCCGAGGAGGCCCGGGACCGGAAGGACCTCGAGCTCGTCCGTGAGCCCGCGTCCTGGAAGTTCGACTCGACGGGCCACCTCCTCCCCATCGGCGCCTGAGTCCGGTTTTTCGTCGCGTCCCGTCCCGCGCGCGCCCCGTACGACACAGTGGGTTCGCAAGGATCGTGAAGTCCTCGGGGACGTAGGGAGATGCGAAGATGGGGAAGGATCGGGTGACGGGAAACCTCCCGAACCCGTCGGAAGCGGGGCGGGACGGTGTTCTCCCCACCCCTGCCGTTCCCGTGCCCAGATCTTGTGACATCACGGGATCTCCCTACGTGCCCGAGTCTTTACGAACTCACTTGTACTGACTTAGAATCCAGGCCTCGGGAGGGCCGGTCGATGGCGTTGCATGGGAAGAACATCGTGGGCGGGGAACTCTCCGCCCTGGGAAAGACGACCTTCCGGGCCTGGGCGCCCGGACAGGGCGCCGCGGTCGAACCGCCGTTCACGGAGGCCCTCCCCGAGGAGGTCGAGCGCGCCTTCGAGGCCGCGGCCCGCGCGTTCTCCGCCTACCGGCAGCTCGAGCCCGGCGCCGTGGCCGCCTTCCTCGAGCGCATCGCCGCGGAGATCGAAGCGGCGGGCGATGAGCTCCTCCAGCGCGCCTCGCTCGAGACGGCGCTCCCCGTGGACCGCCTGACGGGCGAGCGCGCCCGCACCACGAACCAGCTCAAGCTCTTCGCGGCGCTGGCCCGCGAGGGCTCGTGGGTGGACGCCCGGATCGACCGCGCGATCCCCGACCGGAAGCCGCTCCCCAAGCCCGACGTGCGCCGGACGCTGGTCCCGATCGGCCCGGTCGTCGTCTTCGGCGCGAGCAATTTCCCGCTCGCCTTCTCGGTCGCGGGCGGGGACACGGCCTCCGCGCTCGCAGCCGGCTGCCCGGTGGTCGTGAAGGCGAACCGGGCGCATCCCGGGACTTCCGAGCTCGTGGGCGAGGCCGTCCGTCGCGCGATCGCGGCCTCGGGCGTGCCTCCCGGCGTGTTCTCGCTCATCCAGGGCGACCGGCGCGAGATCGGGATGGGCCTCGTGAAGCATCCCGTGACGCGCGCCGTGGGGTTCACGGGCTCGCTCGCGGGAGGCCGCGCGCTCTTCGACGCCGCCTCGCGGCGGCCCGACCCGATCCCGGTCTACGCGGAGATGGGGTCGGTCAACCCCGTCTTCCTCCTCCCCGGCGCGCTCGGGGAGCGGGCCGAAGCGATCGCCGAGGGTCTGAAGGGCTCCGTCACGCTCGGGAACGGCCAGTTCTGCACGAAGCCCGGAGTGGTCGCGGCGGCCGCGGGGCCCGGGCTCGACCCCTTCCTGGCGAAGCTCTCGGCCCTCGTGGCGGCGCAGCCCTGCGGGACGCTCCTCCATAAGGGCATCTTCCAGTCCTACGAGAAGGGCGTGGGCGACCTGGCCGCCGTCGCCGGGGCGCGCCGCGTGGCCGTCTCGACCGCCGCCGCCGACCGCGGGAAGACCCAGGTCCAGGCCGCGCTCTTCGAGACCGATCTGGCCACCTTCCTCAAGGAGCCGCGGCTCCGGGAGGAGGTCTTCGGTCCCTCGACGCTCGTCGTCCGCTGCGGCTCTCCGGCCGACCTCGAGAAGGTCGCGCGCGCGATGGAGGGTCACCTCACGGCCACGATCCACGGGACTCCGCAGGATCTGAAGGACCACGCGGGGCTGGTGGCCCTCCTCGAGACGAAGGTCGGGCGCCTCGTCTTCAACGGCTTCCCGACCGGCGTCGAGGTCTGCCCGTCCATGACCCACGGCGGCCCCTGGCCCGCGACGACGGACGCGCACTTCACGTCGGTGGGCACCGCCGCGATCTACCGCTGGGCGCGGCCGGTCTCGTACCAGAACTTCCCCGATGAAGCCCTTCCGGCCGAGCTCCGGAACCGGAACGAGCGGAGGCTCTGGCGCCTCGTGGACGGGAAGCTCACTCAGGACGACCTGGCCTGAGGACCGCTAGGGAAGCCGGGCCTTGATCGCGGCCAGAACCTTGTCCCGCAGGGCCGGGTCCTCGGGGCCGTCCGTCGTAACGGTGATCTCGGCCTGCGCGCCGCGCTTGTTGGCGATGACCTGGACGCGCGAGCCGCCGGCGACCTTGCCGACCAGGATCCCGTAGACTTCGCTGACGGGGGCGATGCCCGCCCCGGCCTCCGCGATGCCCATCTCCTTGAAGACCGCCTTCGCGGCCTCGATCACCTTGGGCACGCTCGCGCCCGCGGCGGCGGCCGGGCCTCCTCCCGAACCTCCCTGGCCTCCGCTCTGTCCGCACCCGGCGATCAGGGTGCCCAGGCCCAGGATGAAAGCGCCGGCCTGTCGCTTCATGTGTCCCTCCGCTTTCGACCGCCCCCAGGGTACCCGATGGGCGGGCAAAGCGGAGCTTGAAACGCGAGCCGGACGGCTACTTGTCGCCCCCGTCCTTGGCGGGCGCCTTCTTCTCCCCCTCCTTCTCGGGGGCCTTCTTGTCGCCCTCGCCGTCCTTGGGCGGGACCTTCCTCGGGCCGTCGGGCACGCCCTTCTTCTCGCCGGCGTCGGGCTTGACGCCCTTCTTCTCGCCGTAGTGCCCGCCCAGCTTCCCGAGCGCCGCCTTGAGCTCGCTCGCCGAGATCATGCCGTCGCCGTTCGTGTCGACGTCCTTGACGGGGATCGCGGGCTCGCCCTCCGGAGCCGGCTTCTTCACGCCGCCGCCGTCCTGCTTCCCTTCGACCTTCTTCTCCGCGTCCTGGGCCCAGGCCGGGCCCGCCGGCCCGATCACGAGAATCGCCGCCAGGAGATGCTTCATCGTCGTTCTCCTCACTCGGATCACAGGAGTTCGCGCACCGGGGCGCCGGTGTTCTGGATCTTGATGGGGCGGCCCATCTCGTTGATCGTCGGCTTCTTGGCGTCGATCCCGAGGCACTGGTAGATCGTGGCGGCGTAGTCCTCGACGGGAACGGGCCGCTGGCGGATCTCCATGCCGTGGGCGTCGGTCGCGCCGACCACGCGGCCGCCCTGGATGCCGCCGCCGGCCATCGCGACGCAGAAGTTCTTCGGCCAGTGGTCGCGGCCGTTCTGGGGATTGATGCGGGGCGTGCGCCCGAACTCGCCCATCCAGACGATGAGCGTCTCCTCGAGGAGGCCGCGGCGCCGGAGGTCCAGGACGAGCGTCGCGAACGCGGGGTCGAGCGTGTCCATCAGCGTCTCGGTCCCCTCGAAGTTGTTCGAGTGGGTGTCCCAGCCGCCGAGACCGACCTCGATGAACTTCACGCCGCGCTCGACGAGGCGGCGCGCGAGGAGGCAGCCCTGGCCGAACGGGGTCCGGCCGTAGGAGTCGCGGAGCGCGTCCTCCTCCTCGCGGAGGTCGAAGGCGCGGAGCTCCGGCGTGTGCATGAGCTGGTCGGCGCGGCGGTAGGACTCGCGGCGCCCCTCGGCGAACGGGGTCCCGCTCGCGAACTCGCCCTCGATCGTCCGGAGGAGGTCCATCCGCTCGTTGAAGCGGAGCACGTCCACGCCCATCGCGTAGCGGATGTTCCGGATCGGCTCGCCGGGCTGCTCGACCGCGTAGGGAGCGTACTCGGGCTTGAGGAAGGCCTCGCCCGGGACGCGCGTCTTGAGCGCGACCGTGATGCAGTTGGGGAGACCGGCGTTCGGGCTTCCGAGCTCGCGGGCGACGTAGGAACCGATGCCCGGGTGGGTCGTCGCGGGCTCGGGCTTGTGGCCCGTGTGGAGCAGGTACTGGCCGCGGGCGTGGTCGCCCTCCGTCGAGGTGAGCGACCGGATGATCGAGACGTCCTTCATCTCGCGGGCCAGTCGCGGCAGGTGCTCGCTGATCCGGACGCCGGGGGCGGAGGTCCCGATCGGCTTGAACGGGCCGCCCGTGTCGGTGCCCGGCTTGAGGTCGAACGTGTCCATCTGGCTCGGGCCGCCCTCCATGAAGAGGACGATGAGCGCCTTCGCCTTGGCCACGGACTGGGCGGTGGCGAAGGCGGGCAGGCTCGCGGCGGCGCTGGCGCCCAGGCCGACCCGGAGGAACGCGCGGCGGTTGAGCTTGCTCATATCAATGCCTCGTCACGAACTCGGTGGAGTTGAGGAGCGCCCAGACGACGTCCTCGTAGGCCTCGGGGGAACCGCCCCGGGCCTCGATCCGCTTGAGGAGGAGCTGCGACTCGCGCGCCGAGGGCGGCCGCGAGAGGATGGAGAGGTAGAGCTCCTCGAGCCGCCGGGCCGGGTCCGTCTCGGCGACCGCGCCCTTCTTCGGGCGGAGGGCGGCCTTGACGGCCAGGTTCACGGCGCTGCCGTTCAGGAAGAAGAGCGCCTGAGAGATCGTGGCCTCGGCGGGCGCGGCGAACGGGTCGGGCTGCTCGTAGGGCGGGCGGAACTCGCGGAGGAACGCCTCGCGGAGGTCCCGCGGGTCGCCCTTGGTCTGCGTGGGGAGCCGCTGGTCCTGGAGGCCCGTCGCGCGGACGAGGCTCTCGTAGAGCTGCTCGGGGGAGAGCGGCACGGCGAGGGCGCGGGCGAAGAGGCGGTCGGGCGACGCGTCCGGGCGGCGCGACGAGAGCTGGTAGGGCTGCGAGAGGAGGATCGCCTTCATGAGGCGGCGGACGTCGTAGCCGGAGCGGGCGAAGTCGGCCGCGAGCGCGTCGAGGAGCTCCGGATGGGACGGCTTCTTCGCCGCGCCGAAGCCGTCGAGCGGATGGACGAAGCCCCGGCCGACCAGCATGCCCCAGTGGCGGTTGACCGCGGCCCGCGCGAACTGCGGGTCGGCCACGAGGAGGCGCGCGAAGGCGGTCCGGCGCGGCTCGCGCTCGCCGGGCCCCTCGCCGGTCCCCTTGTACGAGGCCGCGAACGACTTCTTCTCCTTGGCGCTCGCCACGAAGGGCTCGCCCTTGGCGGGATCGTCGACGATCCAGCCGTTGAAGCTGCTCGAGTCCTTGCTCGACCGGATCTCGGCGCGGCTCTGCCAGAAGAAGCCGGCCATCGAGTAGAAGTCCTCCTGGGTCCAGTCGTCGAACGGGTGGTCGTGGCACTCGGCGCAGCGGATCTGGGTGCCGAGGAAGATGCGGCCGGCGCGTTCGACGACGTCCTTGGGGCCTTCGTTGGACATCGCCAGGCCGGACATCAGGAAGCCGGCCGCCGGGTCCAGGTCGAGGGGCCCCTTGGCCGTGAGGAGCCGGCGCGCGAACCGGTCGTACGGCATGTTCGCCCGGACGGCGTCCCGGACCCAGCCCTCGAACGCGTCGAAGGCCTGCCGGAACTTGGCCTTGAGCGGATTGTTGATCGCGAGGTCGTCGGACCAGCGCCGGCCCCAGGCGCGGGCGAACTCCTCGCTCCGGAGCCAGGCGTCCACGATCCTCTCGCGCTGGGCGGGGTCGCGATCGGCCGCGAACGCGCGGACCTCCTCGGCGGTCGGGATCACGCCCCGGAGGTCGATCGAGAGCCGGCGGAAGAACTCGTAGTCGTCGGCCAGAGCCGCGCCCTTCACGCCCTCCGCCTTCCAGCGCTGGGCGATGCCGCGGTCGATGAGGGCGCCGGGCCCGTCGCCCCCTTCGACTCGGGCGGCGTGGCCGCCCTCGCTCAGGGCAAGCGGGAGGGCCACGAGGCCCGCCGTCAGAATGATCGAGCGCATGAGTCCCCCTTGCGGTGAGCTTGTCGAACCGCTACTTCTTCTGGACCTTCTTCGCAGGCTGCTCGGCCGGCCGCGACTGAAGGTCGGCCTTCAGCTTCTCAATCTCGGCCGTCACGCGCTCCGCCTCCTTCCTGGCGCGGTCGCGCTCGGCCGCGGGCAGCTCGGCGTTCGCGGCCATCGCGTGGAGCTCCTCGAGCCGGTCCTTCAGGGTGTTGATCTCGAGGTCGAGGTCGGCCGCGGGGCGCTGCTTGTCGAGCTTGGCGACGGAGACCTTCTTGATCGCGCCCTTCGCCGCGTCGATGGCCTTCGTGTTCTGGGGGTCGAGCTTCTCTCCCGTTTCGGCGTCCTTCAGCGCGGCGGGCATGTTCCCCTTCATCGCGTGGGCGATCCCGCGCTTCAGGTAGGCGGGGGCGTAGTCGGGCTTGAGCTCAATCACCCGGCTCAGGTCCTTGAAGGCAGGGTCGGCCCGGTTGTACTCGAGGTGCCAGCACCCCCGCTCGAACAGGGCCAGGATGTCGTCCGGATTCTTCTGGAGGCGGATCTCGACTTCCTTGATGTTGATCATGGACTCGCCCTGGGAGAGGAGCTTGAGCTCCTGGCCGAGCTCCTTGGCCTTCATCTCCAGGGCCATGCGCTCGTCGGGGTCCTTGGACATCTTCATCTTCCCGTAGACCGCGTCGAGCTCCTTCTGGACCTTGGCCATCCGGACCTCGGGCTCGGAGATCTTGAGCGAGGGGTCGATCTCGACGGCGCGGGCGAAGGCCTGGTCGCCCTCGTCCCTGCGGCCCACGGTGTGGAGGGCCTTGGAGAGGACCAGGTGGGCGCGGGCGTTCTTCGGCTCCAGCTCGATCACCTTCTTCGCGTCGACCACGGAGGCGTCCCAGCGCTTCACTCTCATTCCCTCCTCGGCGCGGGCCAGGAGGAGGGTCGGGTCGTTCGGCTTCTCTTCGAGCGACTTGGTGAGTTCGTCGTACTTCGTCGGCCCCTTCTTGACCGGCTTCTCGACCAGCACGTCCTTCTTCACGGGCTTCCCGTCGGTCGCGCGGCCGAGCTCGACCTTGTGGTTGTCGATCGCCGCCTGGATCCGGTTGCGCTCCTGCTTGTCCTTCGTCCCGTCGAGCGCCGCCTGGAGCCGGTCGATCTCCTTCCGGAGCGCGGCTTCGTCGAGAGGCGCCGGCTCCTCCTTGACGGGTCCTTTCTTCTCTTGAGCGGGGACGAGCACGACGGGATCGGGGGAACGGGGGGCCAGGAGCCAGACGAGACCCAGGAGGAGCGCGGCGGCGAACGCCGCGGGGAGGAGATAGGCGGCGAGGCGGCCCGGCGGGGCGGAGAGATCGGCCCGTCCGGCCGCGCGGGCGAGGATCCCCTGCTCGGCCACGAAACGACCCAGGTCGGCCGCGCAGCGCTCGCAGTCCGTGGCATGGCGCCGGACGCGGCGCCCGGCCTCGTCGTCCAGGAAGCCGTAGGCCAGGTCCTGGAGGTCGCGGGGATTGCAGTCCATGGGGCTCACTCCTTCAAGGCGCGCCGGATCTTCCGGATCGCGCGGAACAGGCGGACGCGGAGGTGCTCGACGGAAAGGTCCAGGTGCTGGGCGATCTCCTTCTGCGGGACGCCGTGGATTAAATAGAGGACGAGAGGGGCGCTTTCGGTCGGATCGAGGGTCTCGATCGCCCGCCGGACGCGCTCGAGGTCGTCGCCGCGCTCCAGGGCCTCGCCGGCCGGGAGCAGGGTCTCCTCCGGAGGGGGGAGGAGGGTCTCCCGGCGGACCTGGCGGCGCCGGGCCATGTCGCGGATGACGTTGGCGGCGACGGTGAAGACCCAGCGCTCGAAGGGGGCCTCGGGACGCCACTCGTCGACGCTCCGGAGGACGCGGAGGCAGGTTTCCTGGACCGCGTCCTGGGCGTCGTGGAAGTGGCGCAGGCGGGCGCGGGCGAGGGCGAGGATGGAGGGCCGGAGCCGGAGGAGCGCCTCCCGGGGGACTTCCGGCCGCCGCACGGCCTCGTCGGGTTCCACCGCCACCAACCGCATCTGTACGGTACAACGGCCCACCCCGCAAGCCATAACCCTCGCTCACCCAAATCATCCAGTTTGATTTGGGTTCATTTCGTGCCACGGGGAAACGGCGTCCCCGTCAGTCAGGTACCAGATGATGGTGGGGACGAGCGCGGGACCGGAGCTCGAGGCGGTCCGGGAGGCGATGCGCGGCGGGGCCGCGGCGCGGGACCGGCTCTTCGAGCAGGTCTACGCCCGGCTCCTGCGCTACCACCGGAAGCTCTCGGGGGGCGACCCGGCTTTGGCCGAGGAGCTGGCGCAGGAGACGATGGTCCGCGTGCTCCGCTCGTTCGGCCAGCTCCGCGACCCCGACCGCTTCATCCCCTGGGTCTTCCGGATCGCGACGAACGCCTGGCGGGACCATCGCCGGAGGAAGACGGAGGCGGTCCCGGCGGAACCGGAGGTGCGGGACGCGGCGGCCGAGCGGGACGACCTCTCGCGGCGGGTGCTCGGGCTCCTCGAGAAGCTCCCCGAGCCCTACCGGTCGGCGCTCACGCTCCGCTACCTTGAAGACCTCGACTACGACGCCATGTCCGAGATCCTGGACGTTTCCCCGGTGACGCTCCGCTCCCACGTGGCGCGCGGGCGCCAGATGATCCGCCGGCAACTGGAGGACCTCAACCCATGACGACCTGCGAACTCGCGAACGACCGTCTCGAGGCCCACCAGGAGGGGCTGCTCGAGGGGGACGAGAAGCGGTCGCTCGAGGCGCACTTGGCCGGCTGCGGCGACTGCCGGAGCGAGCTGGGGCGCGCGACGGAGATCGAGCGGGCGCTTCGCCGTGGGGCGGCGCGGGAGCTGCCGTCGGCCCCGGCGGTCGCGAAGGGGCTCGGCCGGGCCCGGGCGCGGGTGGCCTCGCGCGCGATGAACGTCCCCATGGCCGCCGCCGCGGCCGTCATGGTGGGGATGCTGGCCCTGTTCCTCGGGCCCGCGAATCCCGCGGCGCAGGACCTCATCCGCTCGGCCAAGAGCGGCGCCTGGTCGGATGGGGCGACCTGGGAAGGCGGCAAGGTCCCGGGAGCGGGCTCGAGAGTCCAGGTCCGGGCGGGTCACGCGGTCGTCTACGACCAGGTCTCCGATCAGGCGATCCGGCTCCTGCACGTGGCGGGGAAGCTCTCGTTCGCCCGCGACCGCGACACGCGGCTCGACGTGGGCCTGATCAAGGTCCAGGCTGGCGAGAACGCGACCGAGGACGGCTTCGAGTGCGACGCGCGGCCGTCGGAAACGCCGCAGGCGGAGCGGCCCACCCTCGAGGTGGGCCTGCCGAACGACCCGATCCCGGCCGGGAAGACGGCGCTGATCCGGCTGGTCTACTTCGAGGGCATGGACAAGCTGACCTGCCCGGCGATCGTCTCCTGCGGGGGTCGGATGGAGTTCCACGGGGCGCCGATGAGCCGGACCTGGGTGAAGCTGGGCGCGACGGCGAAGCCCGGCGACACCGAGGTGACGCTCGAGGAGGCGGTGAGCGGCTGGAAGTCGGGCGACAAGGTGATCGTGACCGCCACCCAGCGGGACATGCGCGAGCAGGGCACGCGGCGGCCCGGGAAGGGCGGCCGGCAGGCCTTCACCGAGGAGCGGCGGATCGCGGCCGTCGAGGGGGCGAAGCTGACCCTCGACCAGCCGCTCACGCACGCGCACCGCGGGGAGGGAGAGTACCGGGGCGAGGTGGCGGTGCTCAGCCGGAACCTGACGGTCGAGTCCGCCGACCCGGACCGCGTCCGCGGCCACACCATGTACCACCGCTTCTCGGCGGGCGGGATCTCGTACGCGGAGTTCCGCCACCTGGGCAAGGAGAACGTCCTCGGGAAGTACAGCATCCACTTCCACCTGGTCGGGACCACCATGCGCGGGTCCCAGGTCCTGGGGGCCTCGATCTGGGACAGCCACAACCGCTGGATCACCGTCCACGGGACGCAGTACCTCGTGATCCGCGACTGCGTGGGCTACCAGAGCGTGGGGCACGGGTTCTTCCTCGAGGACGGGACCGAGGTCTACAACGTGCTCGACCGGAACCTGGCCGTCCAGGCCTTTCTCGGGAAGCGGCTCCCCAAGCAGGTGCTGCCGTTCGACCCCAACGACGGGGCCGGCTTCTGGTGGGCGAACAACCTGAACACTTTCACGCGGAACGTCTCCTGCGAGAACGACCGCTACGGCTTCCGCGCGGAGGCGACGCCCTCGAGCCAGGTCTCCCTCGAAATGAGCGTCCTGAACGCCGAGGGCTCGCGCGAGAAGGTCGACATCCGAACGCTCCCCTTCGTCCGCTTCGAGGGGAACGAGTCGCACTCGGAGGGCCTCTACGGGTTCCGCCTGGGCGAGTGCGTCCGGGGCGACCGCCGGGTCGGCCCCGACGCGCGGCATCCGCACGTGATCCGAGGGATGAAGATCTGGGACATCCACTACGCGTTCCGGCCGGAGGTGCCCTGCCTCCTGGTCGAGGACATGAAGCTCTGGAAGCCGGTCTACGGGGTCTACCACCCCGACTACGACCGCCACGTCTACCGGGGGCTCCACATCGCCGAGTCGACCGCGGAGCCCTTCAACCGCGGGCACGACGACAACAACCAGCAGTACGGCCCCCTCGCCGTGGACGGGCTCACGATCGAGCGCTCCAACGGCGTCCTCATCCAGGTGAGCCAGTACGGGCCCAACGGCCCGACGGCGTCGCACTTCCGGAACGTGACGTTCAAGGACAACCGGCCCTACCGGAGCTCCTACATCGACACCACGCCCAACGGCCAGCCGAAGAACCCGCCGCCGGACGACGCGATCCCCTACTACTTCCACGACCACTTCGGGCCCGGGCGGACGGCCAAGGCCCTCACGGCGAGCATGGCGGAGCGCTTCGCCGAGGGCCTCGAGTTCCAGGCCGCCCCGGCGCCCGTCTTCGGCAAGAACATGCGCGTGGTCGAGGTCTCGAACGTCGAGTTTCCGAAGCTCCTCGACCCGGTGGACGACCGTCCGCCCCAGACGATCGTGACGTCCGTCCGGGGCCGGACGGTGCGGGGCACGACCGCCGACGACGGCGAGGTGAAGCGCGTGCTCGTCAACGGCCGGGAGGCCCGTGCGCTCGCCCCGAACTTCCTCGAGTGGGAGGCCGAGCTCGCCGAGGGCGAGACCGCGGTCAAGGCCCACGCCGAGGACGCGGCGGGGAACGTCGAGCGCCTCGCGCACGAGGTTCCGCTCGCGCGCTAGGAAACCACGGAGGCACGGAGACGCGGAGATTCTACCGCTCCAGGAACTCCCAGGCGGCTTCGACGATGAGCCGCTCGCAGCGTTCGCGTTCCGCGGAGTCCGTTTCGTTCTCCCAGAGAGCGACGAGTTCGTCCATCGCCATGAAGGGGCTCATCTCCAGACCCTGCTCCCCCCACGGGGCGACGCGCAGGATCCGGCCCGCGCCTTCGACGGGGTTCACCGAACGCTCGACGATGTCCCGGGCCATGCGAACGGCCAGCAACCGGGCCGCGGCGGCGCGCGGGAGCGGGTCGCGCCGGGCCTCGCGGAAGGCGCGCTCGACGAGCTCGGGCGGGACGTCCCATCGGCCCGGGCGGTGATAGCTCACGAGTTCCAGGATCGCAGGGCCTTCGAAGCCCTGCATCATCATCTGCGCCGCGAGCTCGGGCAGCTCTTGAGAGGGGAAGTTTCCGAGGGTCCATTCCACCTGCGCGCGGTCCAGGTCCATAGGATTATCTCAAACCGGCGGGAGCGGCGGAGGTTCACGGAATCGGCGCCGCGCCCCGGCTCTCCCAGGCCTGGTCGTTCTCCTTGATCCGAATCCAGTGGAGCGCGGCGAGCCAGGGGGAAACGGCCAGGAAGAGGAGGACGAGGGGCCAGAGCTCCGCGAGCGCGGCGCCGATCGCATGGCCGATCAGGCTGTCGCCCGGACGGAACGTCCAGTCCGCGGAGATCTTCCGCCCTCCGGCAAGCGAGCGCACTCGGAGGTAGAGGGCGCCGAGGACCGCAGCGCCGCCCAGGGCGATCCCGGCGACCCACCTCATGAGCGCCCGCGAGCAGCGGCGCGGCCGGGCGGGATCGCGGGGCGGCAAAGCGACGTCGAATCCCGGCCAGGCGAGCTTTTGCAGGCCGGCGGCCCGGGCGGGGATCAAGAGGGCCGCGAGCCAGAGGATCCAGTACCAATCGCCGTCCGCACGGCCGGACGCCGGCCCCTTTGAGGCGATCCGCGCCAGAACGGCCGCGGCAGCCGCGAGCGACGGGATCGTGACCGCGAAGAGCACCCGCACATACCACTTGAACTCCATCCCCATCCGTTTCAGGCTCCGCGACTCCGCGTCTCCGCGGTGGGGTTCTAGGCCAAGGCGGCGAGCCGCGCCTCGGCCTCGGGGGCGGGGACGGGGCGGCCGAAGGCCCAGCCCTGGGCGAAGTCGCAGCGGAGGCTGCGGAGCGCGGCCCGCTGCTCGTCGGTCTCCACGCCCTCGGCGACGACCTGCATCTCCATGTTCTGGGCGAGGGCGACGATGGTCCGGACGATCTCCTGGCCGTCGCCGTCGGGCCGCAGGCCGGCCACGAAGGTCCGGTCGATCTTGAGGGCGTCGATCGGGAAGCGGTGGAGGTAACTCAGAGAGGAGTAGCCCGTACCGAAGTCGTCCAGGTAGAGCCGGGCGCCGGAGCCGCGCAGGTCGTCCAGGACGCCGAGCGCGGAACTCGTCCCCTCCATGAGGACGCTCTCGGTGAGCTCGAGGGCGACGGCGCCCTCGGGGAGCTCCGCCTCCCGGAGGGCGGCGCGGACGTGCTCGACCAGGTCGGGCTGGGCGAACTGCCGGCCCGAGAGGTTGACGCTCACGGAGAGGGGCCGGGCGCGGGGGAAACGGCCGCGCCAGTCCCGCACCTGCCGGCAGGCCTCGCGGAGGACCCAGCGGTCGATCGGGATGACGAGCCCGGTCTCCTCGGCCATCCGGATGAAGTCCAGCGGCGGGACCATCCCGCGCTCGGGATGCTTCCAGCGGACGAGGGCCTCGAAGCCGCAGACGCGGCCGTCGAGGAGGGAGACGACGGGCTGGTAGTGGACGACGAATTCGTTCCGGTCGATCGCCTGCCGGAGCTCGGTCTCCATCTTGAGGAGGGTCACGGCGCGGGAGTGCATCGCGCGGTCGAAGAGCTCGTGGCGGTCGCCGCCGCCGTTCTTCGCGCGGTACATGGCGATGTCGGCGTCGCGGAGCACGTCCTCCGCCCGCTCGTAGCCGACCGCGCTCATGGCGATGCCGATGCTCGCCGTCACGAAGATCTCCTGGCCGGCCAGCCGGAGCGTGGACTTGAGCTGGCGCTGGATGCGCTGGGCCACCTGGGCGGCCTCGGCGTTGTCCTTGACGTCCTCGAGGAGGACGGTGAACTCGTCGCCGCCGTAGCGGGCCACCGTGTCGCCCGGGCGGATGCAGCGCTCGAGGCGCCGGCCGACCTCGGCCAGGAGCTGGTCGCCGACCAGGTGGCCCAGGCCGTCGTTGACGAGCTTGAAGCGGTCAAGGTCGAGGAAGAGCACGGCGAAGAGCCGGTCGCGGCGCCGCTGGGAGTGGCGGATGGACTGGCCGAGGCGGTCGAGGAAGAGCGCGCGGTTGGGGAGCCCGGTGAGGGCGTCGTGGAAGGCGTCGTGGATCAGCTGCTCCTCGAGGGCCTTCCGCTCCGTGATGTCGACTCCCGTCACGACGAAGTTCCGGACGGCCCCGTCGTGCCCCCGGAGCGGCCGGGCCGTCCACGCCACCCGGGGCCGCGCCCCGTGCCGGGTGACCCACGAGTGCTCGTACTCGGGGGGCGGGCCGTCGCCGGGGGCGGCGGAGAAGGCGGTGCGCCCGAGTTCGTGGTCCTCGGGGGCGAGGAGGAGCTCGAGGAAGGGGCGTCCCCAGGCCTGCTCGATCGTCCACCCGGTGAGGTGCGCGGCGGCGCGGTTCATGCGCGCCACCCGGAGCTCGGGGTCCAGCACCACGACCATCGTGCTCGCCGTGTCGAGGACGGACGAGACGAAGTTCCGCTCCTCCCGCAGGGCCTCCTCGGCGCGGCGCCGGTCGGCGGCCTCGAGCGCCAGGGCCGCGAGGTCGGCCACGGACGAGGCGAACTCCTGCTCCTCGAGCGTCCATTCGCGCAGGGGACCGATGTGCTCGTGGCAGACGACGCCGACGAGCCTTCCCCGGAGGCGGATCGGGACGTCCAGCATCGACGTGATGCCGAGCGGCCCGAGGTAGCCCTCGGCGAACTCGCTCGTCCGGAGGTCCCTCCGGGCGTCCCGGGCGGGGATCGCGCGGCTTTCCTCGAGCTCGGCGAAGTAGCGGGGGTGCTCGCGGGCGTTGAGCCGGAAACCCTTCTGGTAGTCCCCCGAGGAGCGCCGGTAGAGGACCTGGCAGACGATCTCGGCGTGGCTCTCGTCGAAGAGCCAGACGCTGGCCCGCTCGACGCCGAGCGTGGCGGCCGAGACCTGGACGAGGCGCCGCAGGGCCAGCTCGAGGTCCGAGGGATCCAGCCGGGCGAGCTCGAGGAGCACGGACTGGTAACGGTGGACCTGCTCGGAGTGGAGCCGGAGGGCCTCCCGGAGCCGGCGGCGCTCGGCGGCGTATCGGATGGAACGGGCGAGCAGGAAGGGGTCGAGCCGGTCGCGGACGAGGAGGTCCTGGGCCCCGTGCTGGGCGGCGAGCGAGGCGGTGGCGGGGCCGGCCGCGCGCGCCAGGGCGATCACGGGGAGCCGGGGATCCCGCTTCCGGACGGCCTCCAGCCCGTCCATGCCCCGGGCGTCGGAGACGTCGAGGAGAAGGACGTCGTGCGGCTCCTTGTCGTGGAGCTCGAGGGCGTGGTCGAGAGCGGCAGAGGCGGTGACCGAGAAGTTGAGGAGGCCGCGGACTCCCTCGAGGATCTCCCGGAGCCGCCCGGCATCCCGGGGGTCGCCGTCCACGAGGAGCAGGCGGAACGGCTGCAGGCGATCGAGCTTCGTGCTGTCCATGGATCGGGCCCCGGGGAACGGCTCCCCGAGTATACCCCGCTAATCGCGGCGGGAGACGCCCGTCTGCCATGAGGCGAATTCGAGGACGGCGCGGCAGTGGGGGCAGACGTAGGCGCGCTCGAAGACGCGGGGCTGGACCTCGCGGTCGACGCGGCGGAGGTTGTCCCAGTCGATCTCCTTGCGGCACGAGCGGCACTGGGAGCCCTCGGGCCGGCGCGTGCGGGGGACCATCCGGCCATTCTGGTCGAGCCGGGCCGGAGAGGCAAGCACTTTGGGCGGGGGCGGCGGGCGCGCGCCGCGATCCCCGGCCGCCCCTCCCGTCACCATCCCCAGATCCTGCGACAGTACGGGATCTCCCCAAGTGCCCGAGTCTTCACGAACTCGCTTAAACTGAACCAGGGTCGGCCTCTCCGCCCCCGGGCCCGCCTCCGCGCCCGGCGAAGCGCGCGCAGGAGAAGCGCGACCCCGAGCTCCGCGCCGAGCAGGCCGCAGCGGTCGCGGTCGCCGTCCGACGCGTCCCCCGGTGAGTCTTCGGAAGCCCCGCTTCCCTCGCAGTCCGGGTCTCAGCGGTACCTGACGACGACTTCGTTCGAGTAGGGCGAGAAGCCCGCGCTGTTCCGAGCCCTCACCCGGTAGCTGTATCGCTGCCGGGGAATCGTTCCGGCGTCGACGAAGGCGGTCGAGTTCGCTCCGACCATGCCGATCTGGGTCCACCCCCCGACCGTCCCCGTCCGGCGCTCGATCAGGAACTGGTCTTCATTCGAGGATGCGTCCGTCCAGGTCAGCCGGACTCCCGACGTCGGCTGCTGCACGGCCAGCAGCGCATCGGGCGCCGCGGGAGGGAGGACGGGGGAGGCGGTGGCGGCGGCGGCCTCGTTGGAGTAGGGGGAGGGGGAGGCGCCGTTGACGGCGCGGACGCGGTAGACGTAGGAGGTGCCGGGGGCCAGGCCGGTGTCGTTCATGGAGCTGACGTTGGCGGCGGTGGAGAGG
>Ga0187893_10000442_pt1 | contig 109009 bp, 108 predicted proteins | sample MA1701074metaG_FD_139574 | JGI IMG/M metagenome (GOLD analysis project Ga0187893, IMG submission 139574) | White microbial mat communities from a basaltic lava cave in the Kipuka Kanohina Cave System on the Island of Hawaii, USA - MA170107-4 metaG ...
CTCGGCGCAACGCACCACGTACTCACCCTCCCGCGTGGGGGTGACGGCCAGTTCCGTGAAGCGACCCGGAACCAAGTCCTGTTTGACGCGGAACTCCGGCACCCAAAACGAGTGAATCACGTCCAAGGAGGTCATCCGCAACAATACCGGTTCGCCAACAGGAAGGTAAAGTTCAGTACTGATAACCGCGATGCCTTCTTCATTGGGTGGATATTCAAATGTCCACGACCACTGAATGCCGGTCACCTTCACGATCATGGCGTCGGGATCCCGGCGCAGCGTATCTTCCAGATTTCTCCCGCCAATTACAGAAAAAACAACGACAACAACGAGTGGAATAGAAGACCAAAGAAGTTCGAGCGTGGTATTCCCCTCTACGTGCACACCATCGCCTGTCTCGCCCTTTCGGCGGCGGAAGACAAACAGGCTGTAGACCATCGGCACAACGATCAGTGCAAACAAAAAGGACATGGCGATCAACATTACGTCCCACATCCAATCGATCGGCACCGCCTGCGCGCTGGCATTTACGGGCATGAGTTGCGCGGCATCCAAGCCTACGTACAAGGCAATCGTTAAAAGGATGATGAGAATTCCTACAACGATGAAATGTCGCATACGTTTCTCCTGAAACAAAAATCTGACGAGGGTTACCCAGATCAGAGCCGCCTAAGTTTATCATACTTTCAGGCGTTTGTCACAAATTTCACAAGATGAAAACCAGCGTCCCGCGAAGGGAAAGACCTTCCACCTAGGCAGCAACTCCCAACACCTCCAGCACCTCGGTGCTATGCTCCGCCGGTCGCACCTTCTCAAACACCTTGCTGATCATGCCGTTCTCATCAATGATGAACGTGGTTCGCAAGACGCCCTCATACGATTTGCCAAGAAAACTTTTCGGTACCCAAACCTGATAGAGATCGCACACTTTATGTCCCTCGTCGGCTAACAAAGGAAACGGCAATTGGAACTTCTGCTTGAACTTAACATGCGATTCAACCGTATCGGGGCTGACGCCCAAAACCACCACGCCTGCCTTTTCGTACGCAGAATAGTCATCGCGAAAGTTACACGCCTCCCTAGTGCAACCTGGCGTATCGTCTTCGGGATAAAAATAGAGCACCACGTTCTTCCCGCGAAAATCGGAAAGCTTTCTCAGCGTGTTTGTATCGTCGAGTAATTCAAAATCGGGGGCAGGTATTCCATCAGAGATTGGCATATGGAGGCATCCTTGTTTTGCTATTATACCCGGTGGTATTCCGGGAGTTTATGACAAAACAAAATCGCCACCTCATTGGCGGCGATTCAAAACAAATTCCGGACGACAAATTTCTTACAACAATTTAGCCTGCTTCAGCGCAGCTTCCAACGCGTCGATCGTTGCAGGCTTGATAATCATATCAGTCGCGCCGCCGCTCATCACCTTGCGCCGCGTCTCGGGCTGGTCATCAGATGTGATCACAATAACAGGGATGGGCACCAGGCGGGGCTCGCGCCGAAGGTATAGCAGGATCTCAATGCCATCCACGCCGGGCATGTTGATGTCGAGGCAGATCAAACTTGGCGTGAAGCCGCCTCCTAAGACCGAGATCGCCGCGCTCGAACCATACGCCACGCGCGCTTTCACGCCCAGCACTTCCAGCATTTGATGCAACGCATCCGCGGTTTGTCGGTTATCGTCCACGATGAGCGCTTCGGTCATTCATCCTCCAGAATAATGGTGCCCATCACGGACACGTCGTAGCCTGTCAACCGGGAAACGGCTTCCCGAAATTTCGAATCGTCGAAAAGTCCGAACAGAGGCGCAAGCAATTCATCATCCACATACTGTTTCGGCATCACAAGATCGTAGCGTTCCTGAAATAAAGGCACAAAGTCCAAATCGAGAGCCTGCGCTGCGGCGGCGATACCGAGTCCGCAATCGGCACGACCCGATGCTACCGCCGCGCCAACTGCGAGATGAGTATACTCTTCCTCGTGATAGCCAACAATAGAGTCGGGTGATATTGTCATAGATTTCAAATGATAATCCAATAGAACACGCGTACCAGCGCCGCGTTGACGGTTCACAAACAGGACGCCGGGTTTGCTGAGGTCTCGGAGGCTTTTTATTCTCTTTGGGTTTCCCCTCTTCACAATCAACCCTTGCTCGCGCTTCACCAATGCAAAAACCTTCACCGGATTATCAGGCAGATATTGACGAATGTATGAAACGTTGTATTCACCGGTTTCGGGGTCGAGCAGATGCGAACCCGCAAGATGCGCCTCGCCGCGTCGCAACGCGACCAAGCCGCCCTGGGAACCGACGTTGGACGAGACCAATCTACGACTCCGCTCCGATAAGAACTGCGCCATGAGATCAAGTGTGAGGTCGTGTGAGCCGATGCAAAGAATCGTCCTTTCGATCTCTGCCTTGTTTCGATAAAGCTTGACCTGAATCTTTGTCCCGGCGTCCATTCCCTGCGCACCGCGTGGAATCAACGCAAGCCCATCCGCTTGCACTAGTGAGGTGATCACGCCTGCCCCACGCGCGAGCGGCGCGGCAAGAAGTTTATCGCCGACTTTGCCAAGGACAACACGGACAAAATCATCGTCACCGGCGGGGGAAACGATCTTGTGAGTGAGGGTCGCGGGTTCAGTTGGAAGTTCGATGGGCTTTCGACCAAGCCACTTGGCGATGACGGGTTCGACAAAAATTTCCGTCGTGAGCGCCGCGGAAACGGGATAACCGGGAACGCCGAAGATCGGTATCGGATGTGATGTTCCTGAAGCCATAGAATCTTTGCGATTGATGAAGCCGATGATGACCGGGTGACCGGGGCGAACAGCAACGCCGTGAACCAAGAGTCTTCCAAGTTTCTCAACGACTTTCGCAGAGTAATCCTCCGCGCCAGCGGATGAGCCGGCGTTCAGCAAGATCAAATCATGATTAGGCACGGCTTCCAGCACACGTTCACAAATCGAATCGAAGTCATCTTTTGTGATTGGAAAACGGGTCGCCGCCGCGCCCATCGACTCGATCTGCGCGGCAAGGACGACGGAGTTGTATTCGAGAATATCGCCCGCCTTGAGTTGACTTCCAACCGGGACAAGTTCTGTGCCTGTTGGCAGAATGGCCACTTTCGGCTTGCGAGTAACGTTGATCTCGTCATGACCCGCCGCGGCGATTGCGCCCAAGTCTACGGGCCGCAGAATGTGACCGGCAGGCAGTACAAGTTGTGTTGCAACGATGTCCTCCCCCAACGGGCGGACGTGGCTCCAGGGCGCAACAGACGCGCGAATACGGATCGCCGCCGGGTTGCGAAAGTCGGTCGTGACAATGCCGTGTTCATCGAGAGATTCAACGTTTTCGATCGGGATAACCGCATTTGCCCATTGAGGTAATGGATCGCCGGTATCCACGTATTCCGCTTCGGGTCCGACCTGAAGTGCGATCGGCTTGGAAGGCAGTGCGCCATTCGTGTATATCGCACGGACGGCGAACCCATCCATTGCGGAGGCGTGATAATGCGGGGAGGAAATCTTCGCCCAAATCGGCTCGGCGGTGACGCGCCCTAGAGCGCGTTCGTCAAGCGGAATTGATTCAACCTCCAGCACGCGCCAGAGACTTGCTTCTTCGAGTGCTTGTTGAAGCCGCGCTTGTGCCTGAGCGAGCGGAATGTCGTGGAGGTAAACGGACATAAGCAAGTAAGTTCCGCTGGTTTCGATACGCGCCTTCGGCGCTACTCAACCATCGAATACTTATGAAATTGCATCCATCGCCGCGCCGAGGCGTTTGACGATCTCATCCACCTCCTCTTCGTTGATCGAAAGAGGAGGCGAGAACGCCAGCACATTCCCCAGCGGACGTGTTCGCAAGCCGCGTTCCTGCGAGGCTTTGAAGATTTTCATCGCCATCGCGGCGTCAGCAGTTCTGGCGTTTTTGTCCGACACGATCTCGACGCCGCAGACGAGACCAAGCCCGCGCACATCACCGATGAAGGAAAATTCAGCGAGCGTTTTCAGCCCTTCGAGTAATCGCTTGCCAAGTTCTTTAGCGCGAGCAGGATAATTCTCCCTCTCCATCAATTCGATGTTTTTAATTCCAACGGCACATGCCATTGCATGACCAGAATATGTATACCCGTGCATGTACGCCTCGGACTCTGCAGCAGATTCCATCGTCTCGCGGATCTCGTCCGAGATTTGGATTCCACCGAGTTGGGCATAACCGCTGGTGACGGCTTTGGCAAACGAAAGAATATCTGGCTTGACGTTCCAATGTTTGAGCGCAAACCATTCGCCTGTGCGTCCAAAACCCGTGATAACTTCATCGGCAATGAAAAGAATTTGATGTTTATCGCAAGTTTCTCGCACCAGCGGGAAGTAATCCTCCGGTGGGACGAGCACGCCGCCAACCCCCATCACGGGTTCGGCGATAAATGCCGCAACACTGTCAGCGCCTTCACGTAAGATCGCTTCTTCCAACGCGCTCGCCGCGGCTTGCCCGACCGTCTCGCCCGCTTTGATTTCGCCCTCGAAACGGTATGGATTCGGCGCGGGGATATGAACGAATCCGTCCACCGCGGGACCAAACATCGTTTGATATTTTTCAAGCCCCGTAGCGAAAGTCGCGGCGAGGGTGACGCCGTGATACGAGCCCTTGCGGGCAATGACCTTGTACTTGGTTGGTTTGCCTTTGCGTTTCCAATAATAACGCGCTGTCTTGAATGCAGAATCGTTTGCCTCCGAGCCGCCCGAGGTGAAGAACGTCGTGTTCAATCCTTCGTAAGCAAAGCCAGATAATTTTTCAGCCAGTTGAATCGATGGTAAATTCGTCATCCCCGAAAAATTGGAGGTGAACGCCAAATCTTTCATCTGGTCGTATGCGGCTTTGGCGAGTTCCTCGCGCCCGTATCCCGCGTTGACGTTCCAAAGCCCCGCCATGCCGTCGAGAATTTTTTGTCCGTCGGCAGTGTACAACCATACGCCCTCGCCGCGTTCGATGACCAGCGCGTTGGCGTGTGATTTAGGGTGATACACCGGGTGTAATTGCTTTCTGTCCTTTTCAAGCCAATTCGTCATAGAAACTCCAATCATCAAATATTTTTCGTAAATTGTAAGGGCAAGCGTCCGTTCGCCTCTACCACGACATTTCTTTATGTCTGACGCATTATAATGCCTCCAAAGGGAATAACTTGACTCCAACGCTCCAAGACGTCCTCCAAGCCGCGAAACGGATTCAACCGTACGCAAACCGCCCACCGGTGATGACCAATCACAGCCTCAACCAGCGAGTCGGCGCGGAAGTGCATCTCAAATGCGAGAATTTCCAGAAGGTGGGCGCGTTCAAATTTCGCGGCGCGTGTAATGCAGTGTTTTCACTGAGCGATGCGGAAGCCGCGCGCGGCGTTTGCACACATTCGTCGGGGAATCACGCGCAGGCGCTGGCGTTGGCGGCGCAGTTGCGCGGCATTGCAGCGCACATCGTCATGCCGGAGAATGCGCCGCAGGTGAAGAAGGACGCGGTTGCCGGGTATGGCGGTCAGATCACCTACTGCGCGCCAACTTTGGAGGCGCGCGAAGCGACTCTCCGCCGAGTCGTCGAACGCACCGGCGCGGCAGTCGTTCATCCCTACGATGACGAGCGCGTCATCGCGGGACAGGGAACTGCCGCGCTCGAACTGTTGGCAGATGTTCCCGATCTGGATGTGATCATCGCGCCGGTGGGCGGCGGCGGACTGTTGAGCGGCACGTCCATCGCCGCGACTGAAACCAAAAAGGGAATCCGCGTGATCGGCGCAGAGCCTGAAATGGCGGATGATGCGTTTCGTTCACTACAGGCGGGGAAAGTACTGCCCTCGGAAAACCCGAAGACGATTGCCGACGGATTGTTGACTTCGCTCAGCGAACGAACTTTCTCGATACTTCAAAAGCGCGTCGAGCAGATCGTTACTGTGGGCGAGCAGGGAATTGCACAGGCAATGAAATTCGTTTGGGAACGCGCAAAGATCGTGATCGAACCGTCTGCCGCGGTGGCGATTGGTGTGTTATGGGAAAAGAAAATTGATTTGACTAGGCTGAAGGTAGGAGTGATTCTCAGCGGCGGGAATGTGGATCTGGGAAAGTTGCCATGGTAAAGTCGTTTGTTGTAGAATTCTCGAAGCCAAGTAACACTAAATTTTGGAGGAACCAATGATAACTTTCCTTGCGTGGATCATCTTTGGGGCATTTGCCGGCTGGCTTGCAAGCATCCTGACCGGAAAGAATCGCAAAATGGGAGCGGTTGCCAACATCGTGGTCGGCATCCTCGGCGCGTTCATCGGTGCGGGAATTATGAACACACTGGGCATGCCGGTACCTGTGGGCTTTAGCGTAACGGGGCTTCTCGTAGCGGTCGGCGGCGCAGTCGTATTGATCATGGCAATGGGGTTGATCCGTCGCTGACGCCGAACCGTTAAATCAATTGCACTTCGACAATCTCCCCCGCGCTCAAGCCTGTAGCATCTGCGGAGATTTTCAGCAACCCGTCCGCGTTGGCTAGAGTGAATATCAAGTTTGATTTTCCAAAGATGGGTTCGGCGTGATATTCTCCCTCATCCCTACTCCCTCTCCCGTTGGGAGAGGGAGATTCTCGCAACTTTACGGGCCACCAATCCTCGCGACCCGCCTGAGAGGGCAGATTGACAATCAGTTTTGCCTGAACGGTTGCGCGCGGTCGCGGTGTTCCTCCCAACAATTTTTCTATCACAGGCACCACAAATAAATAGCCGTTGACCAGCGCGCTCACCGGGTTTCCGGGCAGTCCGATCACGGCTTTGCCATTGCACACGCCCAGTATCGTTGGCTTGCCGGGGCGCGTGTTGATTCCGTGCACAAGCACGCCGGGCTCGCCCAGCGAGCGGATGACATCCGCGGTTATGTCTCGCGTGGAGGCTGACGACCCCGCAGTGACGATCACCACATCGCACTCGGACAGCGCTTGCGCCGCCGCGTCTTTCAGCGGATCAAATTGGTCGCTGAAAATGCCGTAGCGTTTTGCAACTCCCCCACTCTTTTCGATCAGCGCGGACAGCGTGTACGAATTGACATCGCGCACTTGACCGGGCTGTGGATGCTCTTGAGGAGAAACGATTTCATCGCCTGTTGAAATTAGACCTACCCGCACCACTCTGGCTACGCGCACGGAGGTGATTCCCAACGCGAACAATCCTCCAATTTCAGCAGGACGTATCACGCGCCCTTTCGGCAGGATCAGTTGTCCTTCAGCCACATCCTCCCCCACGCGTATGAGGTTCTCGCCTTCCGCCGCCGAGCGAAATATCTCGATTTCGTTCTCTTTCACGCGTTGCGTGAATTCGAGCATCACCACCGCGTCTGCACCGACGGGCAACATCCCTCCCGTGTGGATTAACGCGCATTGACCTTCAGCAGTCGCAAACGCAGGCGCATCTCCCATCGGAATTTCGCCGATAAGAGTCAAATACGCGGGTTGCGAATCGGATGCGCCGAACGTATCCCTTGCGCGGACGGCATAGCCATCAACGGTTGTGCGCTCGAACTGTGGCAGAGGATGCGGTGCGAGGATGTCATCCGCCAGGGTGCGATTCAAAGAGGCGGAAACTTCAATGGCTTCGGAATCAACTGTCCCTGCTGGGAGACGCGAAAGCAGTAGAGCGCGGGCTTCGTCTGGAGGCAAAAGAGTCAAAAACTCAGGCATGAGTTAAAGTGTCGAGAGTCGAGATTCACGTGTTAGATGTCGAGTCAACGCAACCAGAATGTGAGGGTCAAAAAGTATATGGTGAGTCCAAACACGGAAAGCGCGGTGGCATGGAGGAGAGTCCAATTAGGTTTTGCGCCAAGACTGATGTTTCGCAGGAGAAAAATTTGAAACAAGGCAAAAGGAAAAGTGAGGAAAACGGGCCAAATCAACGAAAGCGACAGACCAAAGACCGGCGACACGGCAAGCAACAAATAGGCGAGCAAAACGAACAGATGGTGCAAAGGCACAACGCGTTCCCACCCAAGACGTGTCAGGAAGGTGATGCGGTCCAGCTTCTGGTCTTGGGCAAACGATTGAAAATTTCTGACGATAAGATAGGAAAAGGTCAGAAGTGTCAACGGCGCGGCAAGGAGAAGGAAGCGGTGGGTTTCACCTGCCTGCAGCGTGAAAGCAAACGAGGGAACAACGTACGCAAGATGAACAGCCAGCAAGAATTCCCCGACACCGCGGTTGACAAATCGGAAGGGAGGAATCGAGTAGGTGAGGATTACGATAATCGATAGAACCAGAAAAAAGAAAGAGGAGAGAGGTAGTGCACTGTTTGCAAAAAGGATATACGTTGTCAGCCCAATCACTACGAGACATGCCAGTGAAGTGTACAGGACATTGTTGCGCAGGATCTGCCTTTTCGAGCGAGTCTCGTTTTCGAGAAGAGGCTCAACGTCAAGGCGAAAGACTTCGGGCAAGAGAATCATCGTGGTTTGCGCGAGAAGGACAACCAACAAACCGAGCCAAAAGGAACCTGCCAGAAACGGTCTGCCGAGGTAGTCAGCGATGCTTGCGCCAAAAGTGTAGGTCAGTGCGGCGAGGAAGAGGTGGAGGGGGCGAAGGAGACGACTCATTATGGATTACGGTCTATTCTTACTCAGGTGACTTTCAATCCTTTCCACCGCCTGCGGAAGATTCTTCCTCCCAAGCCCAATGCGGAAATGATTGTCCGCATGGTCATACATCGAGCCGGGCAGGAGTAAAACACCTGCCTCTTTCACAAGATTGTCACAAAATACTTCGACATCGCCTTTCAATAACTTCGGGAATCCCATCGAACCGGCGGCGGGACGAACCCACGTAAACAATTCAGAGTAACGGGTGAAGAGTTCGTCAACCACTTCGAGATTGCTCTTGATGATGCCTACATTCCGGGCAATGAACTTCTGGCGATTCCGTAACGCGATCTCTGCCAAAAATTCACTCGGCGCGGAGTTGCAAATCGTCGTGTAATCTTTCAGCCCAGCCATCTTCTCGTAAATTCTTCGGTTCTTCGTAGCGATCCACCCGATACGCAGACCAGCCAAGCCGTAGGTCTTGGAAGTGACGCCGAGCGAAACCGCATGTTCGCCCATATCACATCCAGCGGACAGCCGCAGTGACGGGTCGTATTCCGATTCGCGGTAGACCTCATCACAAAACAACAGTACGTTGTTTTCTTTGGCGAACTGATGCAGCGCCTCATAATCGGATCGCGACATCAGATAGCCGGTGGGGTTGTGTGGCGTATTGACGACAATTACTTTGGTATCTGGACGAAGAAGACCCTTCAGTTCATCCAAGTCCAACGCCCAGTTATCTTCCTGCCGCGCCTGCCACCCGCTGACCGAACACCCCATTCCTTTTGCGATCTCACTCAACGATTGATAATGCGGCGCATGGACAATGATGTGGTCGTTCTCATTCAACACTGCAAGCATGAAGAGAAAAATTGCCTCTTCCGCGCCCGTGTGCACGAGTACATCCTCAGCTTGCATCGAGTCGTAAATATTGGCGATTTCTGTTCGCAAGGTGGGATGCCCCTGTGACTCAGTGTAGCCCAACCAAGTTTGCTGAAATTTCTCCGCCGAGCCCGGTTCCATGGCAAGCACGTCTGCGATGGACATAGCTTCACAATCGGAGGAGCACAACACAAACTCAGTATTGAATTCGTATTTGGCAAAATAACGTTCGAGCCTAAATGGAGGGAGATTCATAAACCTTTTTCGAAGATTGGGATACTATTCACTTCAACGCCTTCCGCATATCCCGGTAATGGTTCTGGTTGTGGATGTACAACATTTTTATCATATCCCGAATTTTGGTCATGCCCAGGAACGGATGGCGCCCTTGAATCTCCAGATCCCCTTCCTTCAACCCCAAAACCCACGCAACCGAATTGGAACGCACTTCTTTATATTGCTCGAGCAGGTCGCGCGCGGGCAAATCTTTTGTCCGCTGTTGCTGCGCGGCGTTATAGCGATCAATCGAGAAATCCTCCGATGAGCCTTCGCCGGTTGTCCGAATGCGCTCGAAGAGTTTCAACAGTCCGCGCTCCGAGGTCACGAAATGCGCAAGCACGTTGCGGATGGTCCATGTTTCGCCTTCGGTGTAGACTTCCGACAGCCATTGCACATCGTTAAAACCCGCAAAGATGGAATAGAACTTTTCGCCTTCCGATTTCAACTTATCCGCAAGTTCTTGTAACTCGGACATGTCAATTACTCCTCTCAGCGCAAATCATAACAGTGAATACCCTCCGTCTACCGCAATCGTCTGACCGGTAATATACTCGTTCTTGACGAAAAATTCGAGGGCGGATGCCACCTCTTCGCTTCGCGCCGGACGTTCGAGCGGGACCCGGTTTACCAAACGCTCCCACTCTTCAGCGGAAACCACATCCGATTGCAAGACCAAGCCGGGAGCAATCGCATTGACGCGTATCCTCGGGGCAAGCGCACGGGCAAGAATTTTCGTCAACGATTCCAACCCGGCTTTGCTGACTGTGTAAGACGGATAACGGCTCCATGCTTTTTGCGCGCCCACGTCCGTAATATTGACGATCAGTCCGCCAGCGGACATTTTCTTCGACGCCGCTTGTGCAAGCAGGAACGGCGCGCGAAGATTCAGATCGAGGGTTGCATTCCATGCTTCAACAGAGAGCGATTCGACATTTCCGCTAATCATCAACGCCGCGGAGTTGACTAGAACATGCAACGCCTGAATGTTGAAGAACAACGATTTGATCTGGGCAGGGACAGTAAGGTCTGCTCGGGCGAGGATAACGCGCCGATTGAGCGATTCAATCTCCATCTGAGTCCGACGCGCTTCGTCATCGGCTGAATGATAATGAAGGATGATATCGTAGCCAAGCCGGGCGAGAGTCAAGGCGAAGGATTTCCCCAGTCTGTGCGCGCCGCCGGTGACAAGGGCGATTTTCTCCATCGTTATTTTCGGAAGTAATTTGAAACGAAGAACCAAATGTTCGCAGGACGCTCCGCCAGTCGGCGCATGAAGTACGGATACCACTGCGTGCCGAAGGGAACATACACGCGGACGGGATAGCCCTCCCTGACGAGCGATTCCTGCACATCGCGGCGGATGCCGTTCAGCATTTGAAATTCGATGGCTTCTTTCGGTAGTCCGATCTTTTGCGCGTGTTTCTTTGCAAAACCTGTCCGCTTTTCGTCATGCGAGGCAATCGCGACAAAGGGCGGCGTGCGCCCGTCTATGCTGACAGTATTCTTCTCGCGCGCAACACTCGCGTCGATCATGATCTTCGCCAGCAGGTCAAAATTTGAGTCAGTGTCTGATTTCTTAGTGAACGCCTTGTCCGGCGGTTCATTATATGCCCCTTTCACGAGACGAATCCGTGCGCCGTCTTTAAGCAACGCGCGCGTATCTTCTTCTGCCCGAAGAAGATACGATTGCATCACGACTCCAAGATGCTCGGGTGTAAAACCACGCTCGATCATCGAATGATACATGCCAATGGTTATGTCGGTGTATGGCGTGTCTTCCATATCAATGCGGACAAAATTATTGTTTTTCTTTGACTGTTCGAGGATACGCACAAGATTCTGACGACAGGTCTCTTCGTCCAACCCCATACCGATCTGCGTCAATTTAATGGAAATGTTGGCTTTAACCCCCGCTTTATCTATCTCGTGTAAAACCTGCACAATGAAATCTGCCGCGGCGTTGGCTTCTTCGACCGTGGAGGTATGCTCGCCGAGGCGGTCAAGCGTGGCGTTGATTCCTTTCGCATTCAACTCGCGCACAACACGGATCGCATCATAAATCGTTTCGCCGGCAACAAAGCGCGAAGCGGCTTTCCATGCAAAACCCCAACTGGTGATGAGTTTTCTCGCCCAAGCGGCTTTGGAAAGATAGATCAAAAGAGCTCGCAACTTCGCTCCATCCTGCAATGGATTTTCCTGCCAGACCGCGCAGGCGCAAAGTATTCTAGCACAATCATCAAAATTGAGTATGTTATACTTTTTTACCGACTTTCGGAGGCAAATTGAGAAGCAGTAGTTCCATTCCCGTCCTGCGCGGAATTTCCATTGGGCTGCTTTCCATCGCGCTGGTGATGGCAGTCATCTCCCTCATCGGGTATAGCCGCCAGAGAAATAGTTACCCGCGCGGCATGAGCATTGCCGGGGTGGATGTCGGCAGCGTGGATCCGCGCATCGCTTCCGAACGCGTCTTGCAAGTGTACAACTCACCGATAGAGGTGCAATACGGCGATGCAACCATCCACATAGACCCTGCGACGGTTGGCTTTGAGTTGGATCTGGACAGCATGATTGCCGCCGCCGACCTTGAACGCACCGGCGGTTCATTCTGGGGTGGATATTGGAATTTCCTTTGGAACCGCGAACCTGACCCGGTGGATATTCCTCTTAGCGCCACGATTGCACAAGATCGCCTGACGGCATATTTGCGTGATGAAATTTCGGCCCGCTACGACCAGCCTCCCACGCCGGCGCAACCTGTCCCGGGCGGAACAACCTTCACACCGGGCGAACCGGGCACTGTCCTGGATATCAACCGAGCTGTGCGACTCATCGAAGATACCTTGCGCTCTCCCACGAATCGGACGGTCATCCTTTCGTTCCAACGCAGCACGGCGGCGCGCCCCACGTTCGAAAATCTTAAGATCCTGCTCCAGCAAAACATCACCGTCGCCGGTTTCGATGGCGTTCTCGGCTTCTACTTGTTCGACCTGCAGAACGGTCAGGAAATTCATTTCGCCATGGACAAGGGAGAATTGATTTCAACCAATCCGGACATCGCTTTTACTGCATCTAGCACGGTAAAGATTCCCATCATGGTCTCTTACTTCGTTAAATTCGGTACTGCCGCACTCGAAGAGCCATCCTCCACCCTGCTTTTGGACATGATTCGCCTTTCAGAAAATCCGCCTGCAGATCGGTTGATGGAAAGTCTCGACCCGTTCAGGGGACCATTGATTGTTACGGAGGATATGCGGAAGATCGGGCTCGAAAATACTTTTCTTGCTGGTTTCTTCTGTAGTCCGGAGTTTCCCTGCCCCTTGCTGGAACAAATCGAAACACCTTCCAACCAGCGAAACGATGTATTTACCGACCCCGACTTATTCAATCAAACGACACCGTCGGAGACTGGAATGTTGTTGACGGATATTTATCAATGCGCCACCGAAGGCGGAGGCGCATTAGTTGCGGCTTATCCGGATAAGATCAATAACGAGATTTGCCAGCAAATGATCAACTTCCTATCGTTGAATAAAATTGGCGTGCTGATCGAGGCGGGCGTGCCTGAAGGTACCCCATTCGCGCATAAACACGGTTGGATCACCGAACCCAGTTCAGGGGTTATCAAAAATATCAGCGACGCGGGAATTGTCTATACCCCCGGCGGAAACTACGTGCTGGTTATTTTTTCCTTTCACCCGGTGCAAACTATCTGGGAGCCTGTATCCACCCTCTTCGCTCAATTGTCACAAACCGTTTACAACTTTTACAACCTGCCCACTTCACAGTAAGGTCGTATATAATCAGCGCATGAGCGCGGCGCTTGGATTGTATCGTCTTCAACAAGTGGACAGTCAGATGGACCAGATCCATGCGCGGCTCAAAACGATTCAAGAGACTCTACAAAACGACGGCGTTGTTCGACGTGCGAGCGAAGATTTAGCTTCGGCAGAAAACAGGAATAAGTCCGCAGAAAGGGACATGAAATCAACAGAAGCCGAGTTTGAAAAGCAACGCCTGAAGATCGAACAGGCGGAAGCCAGTTTGTACGGAGGAAAAGTCCAAAACCCAAAAGAGTTGCAAGACCTGCAAAACGATGTCGCATCGTTGAAGCGTCACCTGGACACACTCGAGAATCGCGAACTCGAAGCGATGATGGCGTTCGAATCCACAGAAAAAGAATATCGCGCGGCAATAGCCCAACTGGAGCAGGCTCAAGCGAGCGCATCTTCTCAGCATAGTGAATTTACAAAAGAAAGCGAAGCGCTTCAAAGAGAAATCGAGCGTCTTGCTTCCGAACGCAAGGCTGTCATGAGCGATCTCCCGCACTCATCCATTGAAAACTACGATCAATTGCGCGCTCGCAAGCACGGGCTTGCCGTCGCCACAGTCAGCGACTCGGCGTGCGCCGCTTGCGGTACCACCTTGACCCCCGCGCAACAACAAAACGCGCGCTCGACCGCGCAACTATTCAACTGTCCAACCTGCGGACGAATCCTATATGCAGACTAGAATTTCACGAAGCGGCGGATAATGCCAATACCGCGAATTGAACCCACCTCGTTCTTTATCGGCTTCTTCGTCGGCATCATTTTCTGGCTGCTGTTGGCTCGGGCTCGCCCCTTGTGGGACCAGATCCGTGAAAACGCGAAAGAGCGTCGCGAGACGGCAAAGGTCAAACGCACGACCGGTCTCGAGGATAACCATCGCCGGATCACCCTTCGCCGCGCGCAGGGAATGCACCTTGCGGCTTCGCTTTTTGCACTTGACGACATTTTACAGGAACCAAGGTTGATTGCACCGCCAGCACGCGTCGAACCGGGCGTCATCGGTTTACAAGAAGACATCATTTCACAGACCCTTCCCTATATGTCCGATTGGCCCGAACTTGCGGCGGTATATGGCGCTCCGACGCTCACTCTAACCGATGCTATTTCAGGCGGCGCAAACATCGTCATCACCGGCGCGGCTGGTGCAGGGAAAACGGTCGCGCTGGCGCATCTCGCTTCACTGGCGGCAAATCTCAAGATCCGGCTTGACTCGGATTCAGAGGTCGCGGCACTTCCCTATTTGTATCACGTTGCAGATCTGGCACTTCCGCACGAGACATCAAAAGATCCTCTCAACGTACTTACAACCGCTGTGACAGAATTCGCGCCGTTCTTCGACTTAGGTCGTCTTCCTGGCTTCGTTCAGCGAACCTTTCAAACGGGCCAAGCGCTGTTACTAGTTGACGGATTCGATGAGCTTGATACAACCAGTCAGCAGGCAGTCACCGTGTGGTTCAAAGCACTCATGCAAGCCTATCCAAAAAGCCATATCGTCACAACAGGATGCCCGACTCAATTGAACGGCTTAATCAGCCTCGGCTTTAGCCCGCTAGCCTTGATGAGCTGGAATCAACGAACGGTTGCAAACTTCGTTCGACAGTGGGGAGAGCAATGGTCGCAAACCGTCGCGGCGGAATCGTGGGAAAAATCGGATCCAGCACAAGTAGATCCTCTCCTCGTCAATTCGTGGGTGATGACGGACAACCACGGTCTGACTCCGTTCGAGTTGACTCTGAAAGTGTGGGGCGCGCACGCCGGCGACAGCTTGGGACCCCGAGTATTAGACGCAATCGCCACTCATTTACGCCGTGTTGCCCCTAGCGGAACGCCTGTTGCCGCACTTGAATTGCTCGCCATGCAAGTCGTTCTCACCGCGCAACCGGTCTTTGAGCCGCGCACCGCGCGCGCTTGGGTGAAGCAATACGACATTGTTGACGATAAACCTACACAAAACACTGAGCCTGTATCGGAACCTGTTGATGGAGAGAAGCGATCGGTCACAGAGTCGCAAAAGATTCGCATCAAGAAATCAAAAGCCAGCGAAGGTATGCCTTCGTACGGTCTTCTGGGGAAAATGGTGGATAGCGGCTTGCTTATCTCTCACTCGAACAATAAACTGCGATTTCTGCATTCGGTGCTGAAAGGTTATCTTGCGGGCCCGGCGATCGGCGATAACGACGCTGATCGAAAACTGCTCACCCAGCCGAACTGGAACGGAAAAACTCTCTCGATGCATTACCTCGCCGCACGAAGAGATGCCTCTGCCGCGGTGGAAGTACTGGTGAAGGAATCAGAACTGCCGCTTCACAGTACGTTGTTCGCTGCGGCGCACTGGTTGCGCGACGCTCCTAAAGATGCGGCATGGCGCGGTAAAGTCTTTGCCAACTTGCTGACCGTCCTTCAAGCCGAGGGTCAACCACTAGGTTTACGCGGGCAGGCGATGTCCGCCTTCGTAACCAGCAACGACCCCGGTACGGCAGCGCTTTTCCGGCAATTGCTTGGAGCCAAGTCATTCGAATTGATTCCGCTTGCCGCGTTGGGAAGCGGCGCCATACGAGATTCAAAAGCAGTGGAGGCTCTTGAAGCCGCCATGCAAGCCCCAATCGGTTCGGTTCGCCGGGCAAGTTGCCTGGCACTGATCACAATCGGGACGGAGAAAGCTTTCGAAGCGGTTGGGCGCGCGTTATTGCAGGGCGATGATGATATGCGAAAAGCCGCGGCAGAGGCGCTGGCAAACGACCCAGTCGAAGGATATGCAATGTTACGCGAGGGAGCAGAGTTAAAGGACATTATGGTTCGGCGCGCCGTTGTTCACGGCCTTTCGCGCATCGAACAAACATGGGCAATAGAATTGATGCAAAAAATGCAGGTAGAGGACGAGCAGTGGGTCGTCCGCAATCTGGCAACACAATATCTCGAGCAAAAGAATCGCTCCGATCCTCGCATCCCCCAGAAATTACCCACCCCATCCGAAACTCCATGGCTGATCGAATTCGCCGGCAAGCAAGGAATGGGAATTCCGCGCGGGGGGCCCGCAACGGAAGTTTTCATCACGGCGTTCAAATTTGGCACAACCGAAGAGCGCCTCGCCGCCCTTCCGTATTTGAAACCATTGGCAAACGAAGGAATTTTGGGTGCGCTATACAGCGGCGTTTATGGCGAGGACCCAGAAGTACGCGAAGCCGCCTTCCATGCTGTGCAGGAGATTGGCGCAAACGGGACCCATCTTCCACACCCTAACCAATTCGGGCTAGGCTGACATGCTGATCACCAACGCGAACCTCATCACATGGGAAAAGGACAATTGTATTCTCGATGACCATGCTGTCCGGATCGAGAAAGACCGCATTGCTGAAATTGGAAAGAGCAATGACCTGCTGGAAAAATATCCGGACGAGGAGAGGCTCAATGCGCGCGGGCAATATGTCATGCCGGGCAACATCTGCGCACACACTCACTTTTACGGCGCGTACGCGCGCGGCATGGCGATCCCCGGCGTCGCGCCGAAGGATTTCCCGGAGATTCTGCAGAAGTTGTGGTGGCCGCTCGACCGTTCGCTCGACGCGGAAAGCGTCCAATACTCCGTCCTCCCCAGTCTTGTCGACGCGGTCAGACACGGTACCACAACGCTCATAGATCATCACGCCTCACCGAATGTAATTGACGGCTCACTCGACATTATTGGCGAAGCAGTGGAAAAGTCGGGGTTGCGCGCTGTTTTGTGCTACGAAGTGACCGACCGTGACGGCGAAGCCAAAATGAGAGCGGGCATCAAGGAGAACGTTCGCTTCATCAAGAGGAAGAAAAGCCCGCTTCTCGCCGGGACGTTCGGCCTGCACGCCAGCCTGACGCTTTCAGACGCCTCGTTGGAGCTGTGCCGCCAATCGGCGCCGGAGGATGTCGGCTTTCACGTTCACACTGCCGAACACGAAGCGGACGAATACGACAGCCTGAATAAATCTGGGAAGCGCGTGATTGACCGGTTGCAGAAGCACGGCATCCTCGGGCAAAACACGATCACCGCGCATGGAGTTCACTTCGACGCGCGCGAAATGGAAATCCTTGCCGAAACACAGACCTGGCTTTCTCACCAGCCGCGCTCGAATATGAACAACGGCGTCGGCGTGGCACAAATCGAGTCTATGCTCCGCGCTGGCATCAAGGTCTGTTTGGGAAACGACGGCTTCTCGAACGCGATGTGGGAGGAATGGAAAGCCGCTTACCTCCTGCATAAAGTCCACCACCGCGACCCGCGTCGCATGGGCGGCTACGACGTGACGCAGATGGCGATCTACAACAACGCCGCGCTGGCGAACATCTTTTTCAAATCTGCCGCCATCGGACAATTGAGCGAAAGCGCATTTGCAGATATGATTTTCGTGGATTATCATCCCAATACGCCGTTGACTGCCGGCAATCTGCCGTGGCATATCATTTTTGGCTTTCAACAAAGTATGGTCACGACGACAATTGTCGCAGGAAAGGTCTTGATGAAGGACCGAGAACTGCTCACACTCGACGAAAAGGAAATTGCCGCAAGGGCGCGGGAGATCGCGCCGAAAGTTTGGGAACGATATCAAAAGGAAGTCGCAAAGGTGATGTGACATGGTAACTGACGGAATCAAAGAACCCTTGCTGTTGACCATTGCCGTGCTCGGCGGCACAGGCAAGGAAGGTAAGGGACTTGCCTATCGTTGGGCAAAGGCTGGTTACAAAGTATTGATCGGTTCACGTTCATCCGAACGCGCCGTGACCGCCGCGTCCGAGATCATGGAATTGGCGGAGGGCTCGACCTCGATCGTGGGTACAACGAATCATGAAGCAGCGCAACTCGCAGATATCGTTGTGCTCACCGTGCCGTATGCCGCGCATCGCGAAACCCTGGAAAGCGTGAAAGGTGTTCTCAAAGGCAAGATACTCATTGACGTCACGGTTCCTCTCGTTCCGCCGAAGGTTACCAAAGTACAGATGCCGCCAGCCGGCTCTGCCGCGCAGGAAGCGACGCAGATCGTCGGCGAAGGCGTGGAGGTGGCTGCCGCCTTCCAAAATATCTCGCATGAGCATCTGCTCAAAGACGAAGTTGTGGATTGTGATGTGCTGGTAACTGGCTCAAGCAAGGAGGCACGCGGAGAAGTATTGAAACTCGTCGAAGCCGCCGGGCTTACGGGCTGGGATGCAGGTCCCATCGAAAACTCGGTCGTTCTCGAGGGTCTCACCAGCGTGCTCATCAACATCAACAAACAATACGGCTCGACACACGCTGGAATCAAGATCACAGGCGCAAAACAGGCTTCGTAACCAGCCCGAATCTCACGCGGCGGTTCGTCCTATGTCTCTCACGCTGACAGCCCTCTCTGGATTGCCCATCATCCGCCATGGCGACGACGTGGCGGATATTGTTCTTAGTGCCTCGAGGGAAAACGGAATTGCACTGCACGACAACGATATTCTGGCCTTTGCACAAAAGATCGTCTCTAAAGCCGAAGGGCGGACGGTGAATCTAACAACGGTCGTACCCTCGCCGCGCGCTCTCGAACTTGCGAGACAGACCGAAAAAGACCCGCGTCTCGTCGAGCTGATCCTTCAGGAAAGCAATGATGTATTGCGGACGCGCATCGGCGCGATCATCGTGGAGCACCGCCTCGGCTTCATCTGCGCCAACGCTGGGATCGATCATTCCAATGTGGATCCCCCTCTCGCCACAGGAGATCATCGGAAGGCAAGCGAAAACGCAGAAGAGTGGGTTCTACTACTTCCACAGAATCCAGACAAAAGCGCGGAAAAGATGCGTGAAGAAATCGAATCCAAAAGCGGGAAGCGGATAGGCATCCTCATCATCGACTCGCATGGACGAGCATGGCGCAACGGGACGGTCGGCTCTGCAATCGGAATCGCGGGCATCCCCGGCCTCGAAGACCTGCGCGGCAAACCCGATCTCTTCGGCTACAGGTTGCAGGTAACGCAAGTTGGCGTGGCAGATGAGCTTGCCGCCGCGGCTTCTTTGGTGATGGGTCAAGCCGCCGAGGGAACCCCGGTCGTACACGTTCGCGGGTTTCCATACGCATTACGAGAAAGTTCGATGAAAGAGCTGATCCGCCCGAAAGAACAGGACTTGTTTCGTTGAACGCTAACACGAATCTTATTTGCACTTGATAGACTCGGCTCTACTTCGATCATAGGACAGGCAATGACCATTCCAACTAGGTATCAAGACCTCGTTAGCGACGACTCGAAAGCATTCCTTTATCTCGCAACTCTCATGCCCGATGGCTCTCCGCAAGTCACGCCCGTCTGGTTCAGCGCCGATGACGAGCACATCCTCATCAACACTGCGGAGGGCCGCCTCAAGGACAAAAACATGCGAGCGCGCAAACAGGTGGCAATGACGATTCAAGACCCCAATGACCGCTACCGTTACATCGGCATTCGCGGCGAAGTCGTCAGTTCCACACGGGAAGGTGGGCTCGAACACATTGACGTGCTTTCACGCCGATATGACGACAAACCCTGGAAACCCCGCGCGGGACAGACACGCGTCATTTACAAGATAAAGCCGACCCATGTCCACGACCACGAGTGATTTGCATCACTTCCTGCGGACGCGTCGCTCGATCCGTCGCTTCACTTCGGACGCTGTGCCTGATTCGGCCATAGAGAGGATTCTCACCACCGCGACATTCGCGCCTTCCGCACACCATCGCCAGCCGTGGAGATTTGTGGTCTTGAAAAGTTCGCACTCGAGAGCAACACTCGCCGAGGCGATGGCGATTGATTTTGAACGCGATCTGACCGCGGATGGTGTGTCAGCCGAAAGAATACAAGTGCAGGTACGACGTTCCAAGGAGCGGATTACATCCGCACCTGCAGCCATCCTCCTTTGCCTCGACATGAGTGAAATGGATTCGTACCCCGACAAAAGACGAACGAAAGCGGAGTTCAGGATGACAGTCCAATCAGTTGCCGCGGCGGCTATGCAACTCCTACTCGGCGCGCACGCCGAGGGACTAGGCGGCGTCTGGGCTTGCTGGCCCCTGTTCGCGCCAGAAACGATTCAAAAGACGTTGAGTTTATCCGAATTATGGGAGCCGCAAGGGATGGTCTTTCTTGGGCACCCACAGGACATTCCACAGGCAAGAGAGAGAAAGCCTCTTTACGAGATCACCCTCTTCCTATGAAAATCGTCGCCCTTGCAGGCGGAGTCGGCGGCGCGAAGTTCGCGCACGGGCTTGCCCAAATCCTCAAACCCGAAGAGTTGACAGTCATTGTCAACACAGGCGATGACTTCGAGCATTACGGCTTGTACATCTGTCCCGATTTGGATACAGTCTGCTACACACTGGCAGGATTGGCAAACCCTGAAACAGGCTGGGGCCGCGTGAATGAAGCATGGAATGCAATCGAGATCGCATCCGGACTTGGAGGACCAGATTGGTTCAAGCTAGGTGATAAGGACTTGGGAACTCACCTCGAGCGAACGCGGCGGTTGAAGGGGGGAGACTCGCTCAGCCAGATCACAAGGGACTTTTGCACAGCATGGGGAATTCAACATACAGTACTACCGATGTCTGATCAGCCGGTCAGGACGATGATTGACACCAACGAAGGTGAATTGGCTTTTCAGGAGTATTTCGTCCATCGAAGGTGCGAGCCGCGTGTCAAAGGCTTCCGCTTTGAAGGGACTGTGGAGGCTGAACCAGCACCGGGAGCGCGTGAAGCGGTTGAATCCGCCGATTCAATCGTAATTTGCCCGTCAAATCCGTGGGTGAGCGTGGATCCGATCTTGAAAGTGATCTTCCCCACCCCTTCCCCTTTCCTGACGGGAAATGGGAAACGCATAGTAGCCATCTCCCCCATCATCGGAGGTGAAACAGTGAAAGGACCTGCCGCAAAGATGTTTCGTGAACTGGGAATCGAGCCTTCGGCGCTGGCTGTGGCGAATCACTATCGAGGGTTTGCCACACATTTCGTCTCGGATGAGATTGATTCGCAACTTATTGAAAGTGTAAGGGGTTTGAATATTCAGACACTCGTAACCAATACGCTGATGAAGAGTCATGTAGATCGCAGGAAGCTGGCACGCGAAGTCCTAAACTTCATCGGAGTTGCCGTATGACTCTCTGGGCAATCGTCCCTGTAAAACCTTTACGGCGGGGGAAATCCCGTCTGGCGGGAACGTTATCCGAAGACGAACGAACCGAACTAAACCGCGCACTGCTCGTGCATACCCTCGAAACCCTCTCTGAGTTGAAGGAAGTGGACGAGGTGCTTGTGGTAAGCCGCGACCCCAACGCGCTCAATATCGCACGCAACCACGGCGCACGTACCGTGCAAGAAGACGGTCAGCCGCATCTGAACACCGCGCTCAAACGTGCGACCATCGTTGCTCAACTCTATGCCACACGCGGCGTGCTTGTCTTGCCCGCCGATTTGCCGCTCATCACAGGCGACGATATCCGCACCCTGCTGGATCGGGCGGTAAAGCCACCCGTCATCGTCGTCGCGCCAGACAGGCATAAACGCGGCACGAACGCGCTGGTTATTTCGCCCGCAGGTTTGATTGAGTACGATTTTGGCGAGAGTTCCTTCCAACGACATTGCGAGCGGGCACGAAAGGCAGGCGCACGGCTGGAAGTCGTAGACCTTCCATCATTGGGGTTGGATTTGGACGTTCCCGAGGATTTCGAATTGATCAAGAATCTGGAGAGCACGATTACCTTCTAGCAGGCGTATAATCGGGGGTATACCAATAATCTGAAAACCACGAGGAGAATGCCATGACCGAGCGTGTTGCCCTGTATCTTCAAGACTCGCACGATTTGCGAGATGGACTCGATTATGTGAGGTACGCTGAGGAAAAGGGTTTTGAAGCCGTCTGGCAGGCGGAGTCTCGGCTTGTGCGAGATGCCATCGTCCCCATGGCGGCATACGCGGCGGTGACGACTCGAATCAAAGTCGGTTCGGGCGTTATCAATAACTGGACGCGCAACATCGGGCTGCTCGCCGCCACGTTACTCACGCTGGATGATCTCGCGCCAAACCGAATCATATGCGGGATTGGTGCATGGTGGGATCCTCTCGCAAAAAACGTGGGGATCGAACGACGGAAACCTCTCCTTGCCATGCGCGAGACCATCGAGGTTCTTCGAAAGTTGTTGAACATGGAACGCGTCACCTTCCACGGTGAGTTTCATCATGTAGACGAAATCGAACTCGATGTCGTACATGGTCGCCGCGAGCCTCGCCATGTGCCGATCATGATTGGCGCGACAGGCGATGTAATGATGGAGATGACCGGCGAAATCGCCGATGGCGTTGTGTTGAATTACTGTGTTCCGCCCGAGTACAACGACAAGGCGATGGAACTGCTCGAACAGGGCTTGAAGAAATCGGGCCGCAAAATGGAAGACTTCGACCGCCCGCAGCTCATCGTTTGCTCGGTTGACGAGAGCCACGACAAAGCGATTGACTACACCAAAGAATTGCTCTGCCAGTATCTGGCGCAACAGCCTCACATTGCCAAAGCCTCACGCGTCACGCAAGATGTCATCACGGAGATTCAATCCATCTTAGGATGGCCCGCCACAAAGGAACAGATCAACAAAGCCAAACATCTCGTCCCTGACGAACTGGTCCACGGGATTACAGCATCAGGCACGCCCGCAGAGGCAAAAGCCAAAGTAGAGGAATACAAGAAGCGCGGATGCACGTGCCCGATCCTCTACCCGGTCGGCGGCAATTTCAAACTTCTGATTGACACCTTCGCGCAGGCATAAGAGATTTACAGTTTCCCCTGCAAGTAATCCAAGACCAATTGTAAAGCCGCATCAGCCGATGCGGCTTTGATTTGTCCGCGCTCACCAGAGAAGCGGTGAAGACGTGCCCATTCACCATCCGGTGCGGTAAGCGCCAGCCAAACGGTCCCCACAGGCTTTGCGGGAGTCCCACCACCCGGACCGGCTATCCCTGAGATCGAAGCGGCGAGGTTCGCTTGAAAAACTTTTCGCGCACCGCGTGACATTTCCAGCACTGTCTCTTGGGATACCGCACCAAACGTGTCTAGAGTATCCCATGAAACGTTCAAGAGATTTGCCTTCGCTTCGTAGGAATATGCAACCATGCTCCCTAAAAAATACTCTGAAGACCCGGGAACATTCGTAATCCGGTCACTTAGCAATCCTCCGGTACAGGATTCCGCAAAGGCGATCTTCAAACCTTTTTCCCGAAGGAGAGAACCCATCTGGGCTTCCAACGATTGAATCATTAGACCTCAAATGATAAAGTCATGGCATTATACACGGGGGCAACTCTTTCTAGATTATAATTTTCGCATGGCAGACTGGGCTGGTAAAACGCTCGGCAAGGTCCATATTGACAAACTCGTAGCCCGCGGGGGCATGGCAGAGGTATACAAAGGCAGCCACAAAACATACGGCGTGGTGGCGATCAAGGTCTTACGAGGCTTGCTGGATCGGGACCCGGAGCAACTCAGCCGCTTTCAACGCGAGGCGGATGTGGTTGCCGAACTAAAGCACCCCCATATCGTTCAATTGCTCGATTACAAAGTGGAAGAGGACACTCCGTGCATTGTCATGGAGTACATTCAGGGTCCATCCCTCGCGGCATACCTCAGAATGCTTCACGAGAAGAAACAACGCTTGCCCATCGGACTCGTGGCGTCATTACTCAAATCCATAGCCAGCGCCCTGGATTATGCACATAGCAAGGGAATTATTCATCGAGACATCAAACCAGCAAACGTCCTCTTGCGCTCGGTTTCAGAAGAAATTCACATGGATAAGCCGCTTCCCGCGGACGTGGAACCGGTTCTCACCGACTTCGGCTTGGTACGCCTCCTCGACTCCACGATGCATACAACCACTGGCTCGGTCTCCGGCACACCCGCCTACATGAGCCCGGAACAATCGCGCGGCGAGAAGGTGGATAAACGTACAGACATTTATTCGCTTGGCATCATGCTCTATGAAATGCTTGCAGGAGCGGTGCCTTTCCAGGCAGACACCACCTTCGGCATGTTGATGAAGCACATCAACGAGCCGCCGCCAACGATTGACGGAATTTCCTCTGACCTCCAAGCATTGCTCGACCGAACGTTGGCAAAAGACCCGTCCATGCGTTATGACAGCGCCGGCGAACTGGCAAATGAATTTCTCACCATTTTCAATGGTCAGACTATATCGCCGGGAACAATTCACATTGCCCAACTTGCGCGCCAGGCTGCAGAGGAAGCCGGAAAACCCAAAACGGTTCCCCCCGAGAGTTCTTTTCTGCGTCGGTTCAGAATAGGAATCGAGATTGCAATCGCAATCGGTCTGGCGGTGCTACTTTTTCAACTTTTGCGCCCACCAACGGTGAGCGTGACAGAAACGCCGCAAGTGGCAGCGGATCCAAACATCCCCGTGGGCAGGCTTCGCTTCAACGATTTCAACGGCGTATTAGACAGGGTGACGATCATTCTAAACAACGTCACTTTGCCGGAAGAAGGAATGCGTTACGAAGCCTGGCTACGCAACAGCGCAAGCGGGATCTTTCGGAACATCGGCTCTATTCGATTCAATTCTTCCAATACCGGTCAACTCGAGTTTACTGCGCCGAACCAGCAGAATTTGTTGGAAAGTTTTGACGAAGTCATCATTACTGTTGAGGAAGGCGATGCTGTGGTCACCCAGCCATCGGAAGAATTCGTCTTCTCTTCCATCTTTCCACCACAAGCAATGGAGAGCGCGCAGAGCCTGCTCGTCAGACATCAAGACACACCCGATGAATACGCGCCCATGCAAGGGTTGTATTACTATAGTGGGAGTTACATTACTGGCGCAATCAGTGGCGACCCGATCAACCCTGACTTTGTCGGGCTGGTGGAGGCATATCAAAACGGTGACGAGGCAACTGCTCGCAAACGCACGGAAGACGTTATCAATTTGATCGTCGGGGATTTGAGCGATCAATATCAGGATTATGATCGCGACGGTGTGTTTGACAACAACGACAGCGATGGATATGGCAGTCTCCCCAACGGGGATCGTCTCGGTTACCTGCAACTCACCGCGCTTGGCGCGAAGAACGTAGCAGATGCTGAAGATTCGACGCCCAACATACGGTTATACAGCGAAAATATCCAGGTATGTATCCAAAATATGGAAGAGTGGACCAATCAATTATTACCGCTCGCCCTGCAACTAACGGAAACATCCTTCGGACCGGAGATGGAACCGATTATCAACGAGATGTCCACTTTGGGCGGGTATTTATTGCAGGGATCCGATACGGATCAGGACGGGCTTGTTGAACCCGTTCCCGGCGAGTGCGGCGCGGTACTCACATACGAATACGGCTGGTACCTTGTGGATATGCCACTCTTTATTGGACCCGATCGGATACCGCCATCGGGAAAATAAAACCTCCTGAGCAGGAGGTTTTATTTTCGCCACAGACGCAATACGTCACGATTGATGAAGTAAAATTGAATATATGGAAGTATCTGACAAACTACAGGGAATTCTATCCACGCTCCCGATAAAGCCCGGTTGCTATTTGATGAAAAACGCTGACGGGAAGATCATATATGCGGGCAAGGCAATCAATTTAAAGAATCGCGTGCGATCGTATTTTCACGCTGATGCCGGTCACGACAACAAAACGCGGCGCCTCGTGCGTGAGATTGCAGATGTCGAATGGATCGTTGTCGGCTCCGAACTCGAGGCGCTCATCCTCGAGATGAACCTCATCAAGAAACATCGTCCAAAATTCAATGTCCGGCTCAAAGACGATAAACGATATCCATACATTAAAGTTCATTGGGGAGAGGCGTTCCCCAAAGTTACAGTCACGCGGCAGATGGTCGAAGATGGGTCACGTTATTTTGGTCCGTACACGTCGGCGTGGGCGGTTTATCAAACGCTGGATGTGTTGCGGAAAATCTTCCCATACTTGACGTGCGACCGTGAAATCACAGGCATGGACAAGCGTGCGTGTCTGTATTACGACATCAAACTGTGTATCGCCCCTTGTATCGGCGCGGCAACCCAGACTTCGTACCGCCAGATGATCTCCGATCTGATGGATTTCCTCAGGGGACACAGTGAAGATATCGTTACGCGCCTGCAAAACGAAATGCAAAAAGCATCAGAGGAGATGCGCTTCGAAAAAGCAGCAGCAATACGCGATCAACTCAAGGCCATCCAATCCATCATCGAACGACAGAAAATTGTCTTCGCCACCGATTACAAAGATTCGGACGTACTTGCCATGGCGCGCAGTGACGGCGAAGCCTGCGTGCAGGTCTTTTTCATTCGCGGCGGAAAACTAATTGGGCGTGAATATTTCATCTTGGAGGGCACGGAAGATACAGCCGACGCTGAGGTGATGGAGCAATTCATCACACAGTTCTATACTGAAGCGGCTAATATTCCACAGCAAGTCATGTTGCCGCAGGAAATCGAAGAGGCAAAGATCATCGGCGAATGGTTGAGATCGAAGCGCGGCGGCGAGAAGATCGAATTTTTCGTGCCGAGGGAAGGACAGCCGCATGAATTGGTAAAAATGGCAACTGAGAATGCGACTGAAACTCTGACCGCGTTGCGCGCCCAGTGGCAGGCAGACACGCACAAACAAGAGCAGGCATTAGCCGAATTGCAACAAGCCTTCAGTCTTCCCGAGCCGCTGAATCGCATCGAGTGTTACGATGTTTCGAACACGCAGGGGACGGCGATCGTCGGCGCGATGGTTGTGTTTACCCAGGGCGTGCCCGACAAAAAACTTTATCGCAAATTCAACATCGAGAGCGTGGTCGGCGCGCCGGATGATTTCGCTTCGATGGAGGAAATGCTGACGAGGCGGTTTCGCAGGTGGAGGTCGAGCCAGGAGACAGAGGAGCAGGTGGGAGCGAAGAAGGACGCGTCATTCTCCTTCTTGCCGGATCTGATTATTATTGACGGCGGTAAGGGCCAACTGGGGCGCGCCGTCGAAGTCCTTAAGAAATTTGAACTGAGAGGAAAAATCCCGATTGTAGGATTGGCAAAACAACAAGAGGAGATTTTCTTCCCGCACAAATCGGACTCGCTGATGTTGCCGCGTCATTCTCAAGCCTTATATCTGGTTCAGCGGATTCGAGATGAGGCGCACCGCTATGGAATCACCGCGCACCGCAAGAAACGGCAGAAACTCGGCATGGCTTCGATCCTTGATTCGATTCCCGGCATTGGACCCGCGCGGCGCACAGCCCTCTTGAAACATTTCGGTTCTGTGGATAAGATTAGGGTCGCTTCGCTGGAAGAACTCCAAACCGTTGTGCCCGAAGACGCGGCGCACTCCATCAAGGCAAACTTGGAATGAGAGAAATCTGGGTTGTAGACGACGACGAAGAAATGAGCCGCGCGATCGCGTTGATGCTTGAACTGCTGGATTGCCGTGTAACTGCGTTTAATAATGTGCGCTCCGCCGCGCAGTCGGTCATATCAGGCAAAAAGCCAGACTTGATCGTCTTGGATGTCAACCTGCCGGAAGTCTCCGGGTTGGATATGGTCGAATTCCTGCGGCGGCGAACCGAGACCAAAGAATTACCTATCATAATGCTTTCGTCCGAAGCAAACGATGACACCATTGATAAAGCGCTGAAACTGGGCGCGGATTCATACATTCTGAAACCCGTAACCGTAGAAGAACTTGAAAAAGCCATGGCGACTGCCTTTTACAAACACCTGAACCTGAGAGTGGAAGATGGCAAGTAGAAAACCGAAGAAATCAGAAACCCCTCTGTCAACCAGAGTCATGCAGATAGTGTTCGTCATCTTTTCGATCCTGTTGATTCTGACCATGATTCTCACTGCATTCATAACTCCTCAGTAGAGACGCTACTGTCACCGACCCAATCGCGCGGCCAATCAAGCCGTGCTTTGTTGTGAGTTGCACCGCACATCATTGTACGTTATCAAAGGAACGCATGCTAGATAAACTAATAGGCATCGAAGAACGTTTTAAACAGATCGGGGACGAGCTACTCGAAGTGGGTTCCAACTATCAACGCGCCGCAGAGCTGAACAAGGAACGCGTCGATCTGGAACCCCTTGTCGAAAAGGCGAAGAAGTATCGTCAGGCTCTAAAAAGTTTTGAGGAAGCGAGAGCCATCCTAGAATCAGAAAAAGATGCGGAACTGGTCGCTTTGGCAGACTCCGATATTGAGGATTTGACTCCGAAAATCGAAACACTTGAAAAAGAAATCAAAGGAATGCTGGTCCCAAAGGATCCGCGTGACGAGAAGGATGTCATTATGGAGATCCGCGCTGGTACAGGCGGCGACGAAGCCGCCATCTTTGCCGCGGACTTGTTCCGTATGTACACACGCTACGCAGATACCAAACGCTGGAAGGCCGAAATCTTGTCCGAAAACGCGATAGGCGTGGGTGGCTACAAAGAAGTCATCTTCGAAATCAAAGGCAAAGGCGCCTACTCGAGACTCAAATACGAGTCGGGCGTCCATCGTGTGCAACGCGTGCCCGCCACCGAAGCGCAAGGGCGAATCCACACGTCCACTGCTACTGTTGCAGTGCTTGCGGAAGTGGACGAGGTAGAAATCGAGATTCCGGAAAGCGATATCGAAATCGAAGTGTACCGCTCCTCCGGCGCGGGTGGACAGAACGTCCAGAAGAACTCAACGGCGGTGCGATTGACTCACAAACCAACGGGAATCGTCGTCACTTGTCAGGATGAGCGTTCGCAATTGCAAAACAAATTACGCGCATTGAGCATTCTGCGGGCGCGTCTGTATGAGATCGAGGAAGAAAAACGCCGCTCGGAGGTCGAGGCAAGTCGCCGCTCGCAAGTCGGAACCGGCGAACGCTCTGAAAAAATACGAACCTACAACTATCCGCAGAATCGTGTTACCGATCATCGCATTGGGTTGTCGAACTACAACCTTCCGGCGGTCATGGACGGTGAAATTAACAAGTTCATTGAGGAACTGTCGACGCGCGACGAGGCAGACCGCCTTGCGGCATCAGGTTTGGACGACGAGTAAAGGCCGGAAACTTATGGTAAACGAAAATCCCGCTTTCGGAGCCGGCCTCCAACCGTTCATGGGAATTACATCGTTTATGCGCCTGCCCGTGACACGCGAGTTGAAGAATGTTGATGTTGCCATCATGGGGGTGCCATTTGATAGCGGGACCTCGTATCGTACAGGAACAAGGTTTGGTCCAAGAAAGGTTCGAGAGGCGTCGCTGATGATTTGGGGGCATAACTCAACACTCAACATTACGCCGCTCAAGAAGCTGAAGGCGGTGGATTACGGCGATGTCTCGGTCGTTCCCACTTCCATTGAGCATACAATGACCGCGATCACCGAAACGGCAAATGAAGTTATCAAATCAGGCGCAACGCTTATCACGCTTGGGGGCGATCATTCGATTGCCCTGCCGCTCCTACGCGCTCATGCAAAAAAGCACGGACCCCTTTCCCTTGTTCACATCGACGCGCACATTGACACATGGGAATCGGAATTTGAGTCTGTTCCATATAGTCATGGCACACCGTTTCGTCATGCTCTTCAAGAAGGGTTGATTCGCGAGGGCGAATATATGCAGATCGGTATTCGCGGACCCTTGAGCGGCGAGAACGATTATGCCGATGCCAGGGAACTCGGCGCCCGCACGGTCACAATTCACGAGGTGATTGAAAAAGGCATTTCTGAAATCCTCACGGAAGTGCACCACCGCATGAACGGACCTACGTATGTGACTGTGGATATCGATTCTGCCGACCCGGCTTTTGCCCCCGGAACAGGCACCCCCGAAGTCGGCGGGCTGACAAGCTATCAACTGCTTCAACTCGTTCGCGGATTGCATGGCATGGATCTCATCGGTTTTGATCTCGTCGAAGTTTCGCCGCCGTTTGATCACGGTGACATTACAGCCATCCTCGCTTCGAACATTGTGTTTGAATATTTATCCCTGCTTGCAATAAAGAATGTTTAAAGCGCGCTCGCTTCACGCTGACGTTACATCGCGCCTCGCCCCGATCAGCGACACTCCCGCGCTCGACGCATCCGTCCTGATCGCTCACGTGCTGGACAAGCCACGCACATGGACATTAGCACATCCTGAAGTTGGTCTCTCCGAAGAACAGCAAACAAGGCTGGATGACTCACTAGCACGATTGGAAAATGGCGAGCCGCTTCCTTATGTACTGGGTCTCTGGGAATTCTTTGGCTTGGAGTTTGAAATCACGCCCAACGTCTTGATTCCGCGGCCCGAAACTGAATTGCTCGTCGAAAAAGCCATCGCATGGTTGCAAAAGAATCCACAACACGTGAAAGTTGCAGACATCGGCACGGGCTCGGGTGTGATTGCAGTGTCGATTGCCGTCAATGTCCCCCATGTCAGGATTCTCGCTACCGATGTTTCGTCAAAAGTGCTACAAGTCGCAAAACGAAACGCGACAAGACATCGCGTGGAAGAAAAGATTGAGTTTATCGAATGCGACATCTTCCCCAAGCCGACAACCGCAGATCAGGTACCTGACCTGCAACGCGCAACTTTCGATCTGCTGTGCGCGAACCTCCCGTACATCCCAACCAAAACTCTCAGTCGCCTCCCCATTTACGGTAAAGAGCCCACCCTCGCATTAGATGGAGGCGCGGACGGGCTGGATACTCTTCGAAAGTTACTCAAAGCTATACCCGGTCGGCTCGCGTCAAATGGTTTGATCTTGCTTGAAATCGAGGCGACGCTCGGAGTGCAATCACTGGAACTTGCGCGGAATACATTCAACATGGCAAATATCAAATTACATCAGGATCTTACGGGTCGCGATCGCTTGATTGAGATCCAAACATGAAGACGCTGATTGTTTCCGCAAACTCGCCGGAGGCCATCCAACGGGCGATGGATGTCTTTAGTAAAGGCGGTTTAGTCGCCTTCCCTACCGATACGGTGTACGGCGTCGGCGCGCTGGCGTTCGATGGTCCGGCAGTAGAATCGATTTATCGCGCAAAAGATCGCCCTATCGAAAAGGCGATCCCTGTTTTGATAGCAGACGCGAACGATATGGAAAAAGCTGGGATGGATATTCCAGACATTGCTTACAGACTCGCCGAACGTTTCTGGCCCGGACCGTTGACCTGCATCGTTCCCAAACAGCCAACTCTCCCTGACGCCGTCTCTGCCACCGCCACCGTAGGCGTGCGCGCGCCGGATCATGATTTTGCACGCGCCTTGCTCCGCGCGACGGGACCGATGGCAGTCACCTCCGCAAACATATCGGGTCAGCCGAGCCCATCTACAGCACAGGAAGTCCTTGAGCAACTCGGAGGCAGAATCGAGCTGATCATTGATGGCGGCAGAACACCCGGCGGCGTTCCATCTACTGTAGTAGATTGTACCGTGGAGGAAATCAAGATCCTGCGCGAGGGACCAATTTCACGCGAGGAAATTCAGCGCAAACTCTCATCCCCTGCTTAATGTCGGTTCAGGTTGCCCTAAACTCGAAGAATATAATCATAAATGCATTCTCCTTACAAACCGCCTGCGGCTCGGGCAAGCCAAAGGCGGTTTGGGTTATTAAAGCAAAAGTCCTCACAGGCTTTCAAGACCTCTGAGGATTTTTTCTTTACGAGAGCGGCCACGTCGGCTGGACATCTATCGTCAAATCCGAGACATAACCGAGTATATGTCGGTAATATCCTGCCGCCGCGATCATCGCGGCGTTATCGGTGCACAACGAAAACGGGGGAATGTGAACCTTGAACTCCGTTTGAGATTGAAACGCATTCCGCAACGCGCGGTTGGCTGAAACGCCGCCTGCAACCAGAATCTCTTTTGCCTTGAAGTCACGCGCGGCTTGCATGGTCTTGTGGAAGAGAATATCAACGGCAGTCGCTTGAAATGCGGCAGCCAAATCGGCGACAGGGAGTTCGGCGCTTTCCTTCTTCAAATCATTAACTTCGTACAATACCGCCGTTTTCAACCCGCTGAATGAAAAGTCGTAGCGGTTATCCAACTTGGCGCGCGGAAAGTTGAAGCTCGTCGCGTCACCGCCTTCCGCGGCTTTTTGGATCGCCGGTCCGCCCGGGAATGGAAGCCCGAGCAGACGGCCAACCTTGTCGAATGCCTCACCCGCCGCGTCGTCCAAGGTGGAGCCGAGTTGTTTGTATGTCAAGTGATCGGTCATCAGATTCAATTCGGTGTGCCCACCTGAAACAAGGAGCGCCATCAACGGGAATTGTGGTTCGGGGGGGACCGCTTCGCCGGCATTGTATACCCATGCAGAATACACGTGCCCCTCGAGATGATTCACTCCTATAAGCGGCAAGCCCAAGCCAAGCGAAAGCCCTTTCGCCATATTCATTCCGACCACGAGCGAGCCTGCCAGACCGGGACCGCGCGTCACTGCGATGGCATCGATATCCTTAAGCGCGAGATTCGATTTTGCCAGCGCCTGTTGAAGGACGGGCATAATGCTCAGCACATGCTGACGTGAAGCAACTTCAGGAAACACCCCGCCGTATCGCGCGTGGATATCCATTTGCGATGCAACGACCGAGGCAAGAAGCGCACGCCCGTCTTCGATAACAGCGCAAGCGGTTTCATCGCAGGAAGATTCGATAGCTAGGACGCGGGCTCGTGACAGAGTTTTCATTTCACAAGTGTCGCAAGAACGACGCAGGATTGTTCAAGAAGTCTTTTGTCAATTGCACATGTTCGAGTTGGTCATATTGTACTTCGCGAATAGTTCCGTCGGCAAATTGCAGAATCTGTGCATCGGGAAATGCCAGCAGGATCGGTGAATGTGTAGCAATGACAAATTGCGCATTTTCACCAAGCATCTGCTTCAACACAGCGAGGAAGCTGAGTTGGCGCATGGGCGAGAGCGCGGCTTCCGGTTCGTCGAGCAAATACAGCCCGTCGGGAACGAAGCGGGATTGAAATAGGGTTAGAAAAGATTCGCCATGCGAGTATGTATCCAATCCGTCACCATAGCGCCGCTGCATATCAGCAAGCTGACCCTGATGCGGCATACTTGCCAACGATTCGGCATATTTGGATCGTCCCATGTATTCTTCTTTGACATTCTCCAACTCTTGTTGCAATTCTTCTTTCGTCTGCCGCATGGATTTGGCGTACCCGAAGAAATCTTCTGCGCGAAGGAAGAACCCCTTGCGGGTGCGCTTCGCCCATGCAAGGCGGAAGTATCGAGCCAGCTTTCGCAAAGGCGCGAGAGACTTGTCTGTCCTTACACTTTCACTCCCAACCGTGATCGATTCGACCGCGCAGGCAATTGCTTCGAGAATGGTTGATTTCCCCGACCCGTTTTCACCGACCAAGAAAGTGACGGGTGCTGTGAATTGCAAATCACGGAGGGACCGGACAATCTCCAATGAGAACGGAAACGAGGCTTGGTCTTGCGGGCTCGGCTCGCGAACTTGGATGGAGCTCAAGTGAATCATCGGCGTTAGAAATCGCCGCTGGGCGATTCCAAGCCCAGGATTTTTCGATCAAGTATCTCAGCGACTTCACGTATCGAAGCGGACACCGGCAACTCTTCGACGTACTGAACCAGCAAAATGACAGTGATTCTGTTGCGCTCAAAAACCAGGATTTCTGTGCGCGTATGGTATTCGGGAAATCCGATATCATCCATAGACTCGTTGAACGTACGGCCCGCGTAGGCATCGCCAACTGGAGTAGCAAGTTTCATCTCCTCGACATCCACATTGCGACCGAATGTATACCCTTTAGTGATCGATCTCGTAAGCACATCCATCTGCGATCGGATGCGCTCGATACCATCAGTTGCGTCGCGCTGAGTATAGGGGTAAACGGTAGTCATGCCAATAATCGTTTGCAGATTTCCCACCTCAGTCTTGAAGGAAAATTCGTTTTGAACGTCGAATAGGCTGTCTTCGCCGAGCATTCGCCCGTCAGCCGGCACGTATTCCACGAATGAGTCGGGCAGGTCCTCTGCATCAAGGTTGACCTGCGCCGCTTGTTGTTTGAGAAGATCCAAATTCACGTCTGCCGGCACAGGTGAATTACCGGAAAAACTACATGCTGTTGATGCAAAGACCCCCAGCAGGCTGACTAGCAATGTCCTTTTCATCTGCATCATTCCTCATCCTTTCTTCCATTTCTTCATCGGCAGGACGAAGTCGTAGGGATACTCGGCGAGTTTCTCCATCACGCCGTCGGGGCGCACCCATAGCGTATCTTCGATTCGAACACCCAGTCCCTTTTCGGGATAATACAAACCCGGTTCGGAGGTAATCACAACACCCGGAGCGAGCCGCTGATCGTCGCTTGCTGTCAAGGCGCTAAATGGACGTTCGTGGATATTCAACCCAACGCCGTGACCCAAGCTATGAACATACCCATCCACCGGCGATTTTGCACTGAGCGGCGTTTGATGTCCCTTCGACCCATAAAACTCACACGCCATACGATGATAATCCTTGAACGTCGCGTTGAGATCGAAATTATCCATTAAAGTGTCGAAGATCTCCTTCACCTGATCGTAGATCGCCTGGGCTTCAGGCGTGGCATAACCCAGACTCCATGTTCGCGTGAAATCGTAATAGTACCCGCCGCCCGCCTCAGCAGGATAGATATCGAACACAATGGTCTGACCTAGCCGCATCAGATCGGATGGGTTACCCGCGGAATGCGGCACGCCCGCATCGCGCCCGATTGCGAAGATAAAGCCCGAAGGCAACTCTGCACCCGCCTCCGATACCCACAACCGAATCTTGGAATGAACATCCCCGACGGTTAGCGGGGTTCCATCCTCTTTCAACAGCACATCATCGGCGCGCACATCGCAGAAGGTAAGGTAGCTGCGGACGCGATCAACCACAGTCGTTGTTATTTTGCCCATCTTGCGGATGCGCGCCACCTCCATTTCATCCTTGGTTTCCATTGCGCGCATGAACAGCGAGTCTTCACGCGGCTCGCCGACGAATTCAAGTTCAGGCATTAGTTTTCGCAGATGTGTCAACATGCCGAATATCGCGCTGACGTCGTACGTGCCATACAATCCCACTCGGCCTGAGGTAACTCCCGAATCCTTGAACATCAATTCATAGCGCAAGGCACTGGCTAACAGGATATCCTTGTTCGCTTTAGCGAACAGTTCATCATAATCATATTTGCTATACGGGATACGCTTCAATCCGCTCTTAGCGGCTTCATCTCGTTCCATATCCGAGTGGAAGTAGATCGGTTCTCCGCCGTGCTTCTTAATGATCGTCGCATGGCTCACGTGCCCTCCGCCAGTGAAATAATACATCGGCGGATTGTGCTCCGCGTTTCCAAACACAACTAATGCGTCTAGATTTCGGGCTTTCATGAGGGCGTCAATGTCTGATTTCATTTCGTCTCCGTTGCTGGTGTATTTTGCACTTCAGAGGTTCAAAGCTTTGATTTCTTTTGCAATCTCATCGTTCTCAAAGATCAGCTTTAGCGACTTTTTCTCTTTAGTGAACCTCGCGGAAAAACCGATCGCATCTTCTGAGTCATTGAAGAAGCCGAGAATCGTCAAGGGGCGTTTCAATAGCAGTTTGCCATAGACCGGGGCAAACAACAACTTAAACACAAATTCGTCTACTGTGCCCCCAATGACACCGACCACCAAACCGACAAATCCGGCAGAAACAAACGGGAATCCAACAGTTGTTGACGTTGGACCCTCTGGAGCAACCAATAATACCGGGATGAATGCAATCGCGCCAACGATAAATCCCGCGATCACAAATGGCAAAAGCGTTACGCTAGTGATCCGGCGTTCTTTTTTCTCGCAGTCGGCACATAAGGGCACAGGAAGATCTATCAGCACTGCCTGCCCCCGCTTTTCGACGCCCATGCTTAGTTTTAGCGGCATCAATGCATGTTTCGGCTTTCCGCAATTCACACAGCGGTCGCGGAGTTTCAAGGCCGGTGGGCTTTTCGCATCCTTGATTGGTATTTCAACGGTAATCACTCAATGCCTCTTGTAACGATGCCAAGAAGAGTTGGTCATTCAAAACAGTGCGGGGGTCAAACAAAACCCTGTCATTTTCCGTTCGTGCAATGACCGGCGGATTTGACTCGCGCAATCTCGACATGAACTTGTCCGGGCTTTTCACTTGCAGTGACAACACAAGGGTCGGCATTGATTCTTCCGGCAGACTTCCGCCGCCTACTGTTGATTCGGATCTGACGACCTCCCCCTGCCCCGCGGCATCGCGCCACGCCTCCGCACGGATTTTGACCTGCTCTGCCGTAAGCGACATCATCTTCAACACCGGGATCTCGCGCTCCGCTTCATCTTTGAGGTAATGCAACAAGGTTGCCGTAACGCCAGCCAAAGAGATTTTGTTCGCCCGCACCGCGCGCGCCAGCGGATGCTTCTTGATCTTGTCAATCAGATTCTTTTTCCCTACAATGATTCCCGCCTGAGGACCACCCATCAATTTATCGCCGGAGAAACAAACAAGGTCCACGCCCGCCGCCAGCGACTCTTGCACAGTGGGCTCGTGACCCAATCCGTATTTCGCCGTATCAATCAGCGCGCCGGAACCAAGGTCATCTAGGACGGGCACTTCCATCTGGTGAGCAACTTCCACGATCTTTGCGAGTTCGGGTTCTTCGGTGAAGCCGACGATCTTGAAGTTACTGCGATGCGCTCGCATGACCAGTGCGACGGGCTCTTCGAGCGCTTCTTTGAAATCGGAAAGACGAACCTTGTTCGTTGTGCCGATCTCGACCAGTTTGGCGCCGGATTGTTTCATCACATCCGGCACGCGGAAACCACCGCCGATCTCCACGAGTTGCGAGCGCGGAATGACCACGCGCTTTCGATTTGCCAGAGCGGTCAGCGCCAACAGCACCGCCGAGGCGTTGTTATTGACAACCAACGCGGCATCAACACCCAGTAACTTTTGCAGAATCGATTCGGCGTGAACAAGACGTGAGCCGCGCTTGCCTGATTCCAAATCAAACTCAAGGCTGGAATACTCGGCGGCGGCATTTTTCATTGCTTCAATCGCGGATTCGGAGAGAGGCGCACGGCCAAGGTTGGTATGCAGGATCACACCCGTCGCGTTAATGACTCGTACGAGCGAGGGGCTTGTCCACGCGGAAAGGCACGACTCTGCATCGGCAAGAATTGTGTCGGAAGCGGGCAAAGCAGATTCCCCGTCCGTTTTGATGCGTGTTCGGGCTTCGTCGAGGGTCAATCGGAGCGCGTCCACGGTCAAGGGGCGGCCGAATCTCTCTAACAGAGAGTCTGCCCGTTGGAGCAATTGATCCACAGAGGGAAGGTCACGAAGGTTGGTCATCGGAAAGAATCGGGGGTTTCCAACGCGCGCGTTCCCGGAGGCGTATGAAGTATTCAATGGCAACGAAACCACCCGCCAACCCAAGAATCACATACACCGTTACCAGCCGTCCAAGTTGAAGCCAGGCAAGAGTCGCTCCGTACACGCCAAACCACAGCGCCTGCCGCACGATCACATTGGGCTCTGCCGGCGGTTCGGATGGAAAGCGGCGATGGAAGAAATACACGATCGGCAGCATGGTACCGGTGAGCGCTACGATCAACAGCACAAAGAAGCCCCAGCGGAACCAGACCAACGGCACGGAGAGATAGAGAAGAGCCGTTAAGCCTGCCCAGCCGATGAGAAACAAAAGGAAAGATGAGATTGCAAATGACCTGAAATTCATTTGGAACGGAAATTAGTTGGCGCTAAAAATCAATACACGACGGCACGATGTATGGAGGCGAGAACACGCAACCAAAACGGAACCCACTCTCGAAGCGGACGATGATGAACGGCTCAGATTCACCGTACTCGACGAACGGACGTTGAACCGGAAGGAGATCCGGGTCGTCGCCGATCTGATAAGTGTAATCGCCCTTTGCCATCGCCGTGAATCCTTCCACATCCTGTAGCGGATCCGGCAATTCACTTCGCCTGGAGGCTTGGCAACCTTCCGCCATGAGCGATTCCATCCGTTCGAGCGATTGGCGCACTTCCGGATCATGCAAGGAGAAGCCTCCAAGCCCTGCGGCGACGAAAAACCAGATGAGCACGGGCAGGAACCGCCGGGCGGGGGCCATTGGACGTTGGCGCGGGTGGAAATCCACGCGATTTACCAGCGACCGAACCAGCAGAGCGAACGGAACATAGTAAAACATGCGCGGGATCAAAATGATGAATAGCACAACGTATGCCCCGCCGCTCCTTGTCACGCCGGTGATGATGCTCCAGATGGAAGATAGCAGCGTGCCGACCAAAGCAGATAACAGCACGCCGGGCAAAGTTTCTTCTGTCCATGCGGCGAGCGTGCCTAAAATGCCAAACAAGAAGGTGGAGAGCACGATCAGCCCCACGGTGCCGGGCCACGGCACATACAACGGTATCTCCGGTAAGTATAGCTCATTGATCAAATTTGAAGTCAGCGAGAAGCCCAGCCCAAGCAGCAAACCGATGATCGGTCCCAGCCGCCTTTGTGAATTGAACGCCATGAAGTTCTCCTTGTACGGCGAGATTATATCAGCGGTTCAGCGAGGCTCGAAACGGTATAATGGATGCGCAAGCTCAGAGCCAACAGTGCATATCAAGAGGATTTATGAACGTAGCAGATGCCATTCGCTTGAAGCGCGCGGTGAGGAAATTTCAAGATAAGCCCTTGCCCGATGAAGTAATTCACGCCATACTCAACGCGGGACGCCGGTCACAATCTTCGAAGAATGAGCAGGGCTGGCAATTTATCGCGATCCGCGACAAGTCCATGCTGGAGGCGCTTTCAAAGACAGGGACGTATGCCGGTCATCTCTCGGGCGCGGCGGTTGGCGTTGCGATCCTCACGCCAAATCCCGACGCGAAATTTCAGGACTTGTTCGACGCCGGTCAATGCGCCGCCTACATGCAGCTCGCGGCATGGGAACTGGGAGTCGGCTCGTGCCTCGCTTCGATCTATGAACCCGAACAGGCTCGCCAGATTTTGGGCTTCCCGCCCGATTGGCATTTGCGGATCGCGCTTTCGTTTGGGTATCCCGCCGATGAGGCAAAACTTACATCCGAGCCGAAAAAAGGCGGACGAAGATTATTGGAGGAAGTTGTACATTGGGAGAAGTGGTGATCAATTGACGATTTTTGATTGACGATTTACGATTGGCAAATCTTCAAGAAAAAGGAGTTCCCCCATGGCAGACAGCGTTTACAAAGTAATCGAATTGGTCGGCACGAGCACAGAATCGTGGGAGAAAGCCGCGAGTGTGGCTGTGGAGCGCGCGGCAAAGTCCCTGCGCGATCTGCGCGTCGCCGAAGTCGTCCAGTTGGATATGGTCATTGACGACAACAAGGTCACCGCCTACCGCGCCAAGCTCAAGGTCTCGTTCAAGTACGAAGGCAGCGGGTAGGTCAAAATCCATTAAACACGAAGGGCACAAAGTGTACTAAGGAAACCCTTTAAAACTTTGTGTCCTTCGTGACCTTAGTGTTATAAAAAGCCGGGGAGTTTTTACCTGGAAGCGCAATCAAGTACAATTGCGGCTTATGTCTATTATTTTGTCATCGCTCATCTACTACCCCATCAAAGCCTGCCGCGGACATGAAGTCGAATCGTGGAACGTCGAACGCATGGGGCTCGAACGCGACCGACGCATGATGGTCGTTACACCCGAAGGGCAGTTTCTTTCGCAGCGACAATTCCCAAAGCTGGCATTGGTCACACCGGTTCTAAGTGATGGCATTCTCACGCTCTCTGCGCCGGGATTTGATTCGATACAGATTGTCGTCCGCACTTCGGGATTTTCATGGTCTGTCAATATTTGGAAGAGCAAGGAAGTCCGAGCGATTGATCAGGGCGAAGAAGCCGTCGAATGGTTTTCAGAATGGCTGGGACTCTCCGTAAGACTTGTCCATATTGCGGATGAATATAAACGAATCGTAGATCAAAGGTACGCTGTCAAGGCAGACGACCACACCGGCTTCGCAGACGCGTACCCTGTTCTGTTGACATCGGAGGAATCGCTGGCTGATCTGAACACGCGGCTTGAGGCTCCGATTCCAATGAATCGATTTCGGCCGAACATCGTTGTAGGAGGCTGTGACGAATTCGCCGAAGATGGCTGGAACAGAATCCAAATCGGCGACGTTAAGCTAGCCATCGTCAAGCCGTGTGCGCGCTGCGAGATCACGACGATTGACAAAGAAACACTCCAACGCAGCAAGGAACCGCTCAAGACGCTGGGAAAATACCGCAAGCACGCTCTCGGCGCAATTTTCGGGCAGAACGTCATTCCCCTACGGGAAGGCAGGCTGAAACTGGGAATGAGCGTCGAGGTCTTATCCTAACCTGTGTCATTGCGAGGAGGAGCGCAGCCACGACGAAGCAATCTCAACGATGTATTCAAACAATTGCTGGATGTATTCACGAGATTGCTTCGTCGCTCTCCGCGAAGCGTGTCGCTCCTCGCAATGACAAGAGGAACATTGACACATGAAAATTCATCCGGTATAAAGTTTTCATGCGTAGAAAAAACAAGTTCATCTGGCTGGGCGTTCTTGCTGTCACGCTCGCGTGCCAGATAATCCCGCAAAGCCCGATCACACCACCAACAGCCACCATCACGCCCGGCGGACCAACGCTCACGCCCAGCCCGACAGAGACACCGACACCATTCCCTACGCCGGTGCCTGTCGTGCGAATCGAGTCGGGCGATGAGGCGTTGTTCTTCGGCGATTTCGATTCAGCACGTGAGCAATACCTCGCAGCATACAACGATTCGGACGATAAGTCGCTGAAAGCCGCTGCGTTGTGGGGGCTCGGACGCACCGAGCTCGCCGACGGGCGCTATCAACTCGCGCTCGATAACTTGAATCTCCTCGTAAGCGAACATCCCGATTCAACGTACGCCGCGCGCGCCCACTTTCTGATGGGGCGGGCACATGCCGCGCTGAGTCAACACCAGCAAGCCGCGGACGCGTACAACACCTATTCCTCGCGCATCCCCGGCGTGTTAGACGGTTACGTGCAGGATTATCGCGGCGACGCGCTGTACGTGATCAAGGACTATACCGGCGCGATCAACGCCTACACCGCCGCACTCAACGCTTCGCGCCTCGACGACGGCTTGACTCTCCAAATCAAGATCGCCATCACCCGCGCGGACTTCGGCGACTACGCCGGCGCGCTCGCCGCGTACGATCAGATCTTTTCGTCCACCACCGACGAGTTCGTACGCGCGCGGATGGATTATCTCGCAGGGAACGCGCATTTGGAACTGGGCCAGACGACCGAAGCACACACACGTTACCTTCATGCCGTAGAAAACTACCCTCTTTCGTACTATTCGTATCTCGCGCTCGTCGAACTCGTGGATGCGAACGTCCCCGTAAACGAACTCGACCGCGGGCTGGTAGATTACTTCGCCGCGCAATACGACGTGGCGCTTGCCGCGCTCGATAGATACATCGCCTCGACGCAAGCCAGCGATGGGACAGCGCAGTATTATCGCGCGCTAACTTTACGTGAATTACAACGCACCGACGAGGCGCTCGCAGCGCTGGAGAGTTTCATCCAATCCTATCCTTCTCACCCGCGTTGGACCGAAGCATGGGAAGCCAAAGCCGCACTCGAGTGGGTAGTCAAAGGCGATTATCAGGCAGGCGCGAAAACACTGACCGATTTTGTCGCGGCTGTGCCGGACTCCACATCCGCGCCTGAATTTTTGTTCGTCGCGGCGCGCATCACGGAACGCGACAACCGCCTCGAAGAAGCTGCACAGCTCTGGGAACGCGTGGCAAACGAATATCCGGGGAGTGACGAGGTTCCGTTGGCGTTGTTCATGGCTGGCATTTCACGTTACCGCCTCGGCGACTATCAGGGCGCGCTGACGGCATTCCAACGCGATCTGTTACTTTCCATCACGTCGGAAGACCGAGCACGCGCCTATTTTTGGATCGGCAAAACACAGGCTACGCTTGGGGAGACGAACGCGGCGCAAGAATCCTGGCAACAGGGACAAGCCATTGACCCCACAAATTACTACAGCATCCGCGCCCGCGATCTGTTGCTGGGCAACAGCCCATTCCAGTCGCCTGCCAGCGCCAATCTCGACATTGACCTGGCACAGGAAAGAATAGATGCAGAAGCGTGGATGCGCCTAACCTTCAATCTTCCGGCGGATACGGATTTGACGAGCCCCGGCGCGCTCGCGCAAGACCCGCGCTTTGTACGTGGAACGGAACTGTGGGAACTCGGCATGTACGACGAAGCGCGGCTCGAATTCGAGTCTCTGCGCGATGCGGTAAGCGACAGCCCCGCTGATAGTTTTCGGGTGGCGAATCACCTGCTGGATATCGGCTTGTATCGTTCGGCGATCTTCGCGGCACGCGAAGTGCTCACGCTCGCCGGGCTGGAGAGCCAATCCGCGTCACTGACCGCGCCGCCGTATTTCAATCACGTTCGGTACGGGCTGTATTACCACGATCTGGTCATCGAACAGGCACAAGTTTTCGATCTCGACCCACTCTTCCTGTTCAGCGTCATCCGTCAGGAGAGTTTGTTCGAGGGATTCGTCCGCTCGACGGCCGGCGCGCACGGCTTGATGCAGGTCATCGCACCGACAGGCGCGCAAATAGCCGGAGAACTCGGCTGGCCCCCCGGCTATGAGGAAGAGGATTTGTATCGCCCTTTGATCAGCGTTCGATTCGGCGCGTACTACATGGATAAGAATCGCGGCCAACTCGGCGGCAGTATGTATGCGGCGCTAGCCGCCTACAACGGCGGACCCGGCAACGCGATCGTTTGGAATCAACTCGCCGGGAACGATCCCGACTTATTGCTGGAGGTCGTGCGCTTCGAGGAAACCCGCAATTACATTCGATTTATTTACGAGATCTTCAACACGTACAAAAACCTTTACGCTCCCCCGCAATAAATCAAGAAACCTGACGGGTCTTTGAATCCGTCAGGTCGAATTTCATCAACTCAAATGCGCCACGATGCGCGAATGGGCGGTCTCCACGTCCATATCGAGAACGGTGATCAGTTTATCCCGTCCTGTAGTCCCTGCCACAATGTCCAGCCGAGATTTTGCCACGCCGAGGATCTCGGCGAGGAATTCAACCAACGCGGTGTTCGCTTCATGGTCCGCGGGCGGCGCGGCGATCCGCACCTTGATCGTGCCGTCGGGCATCACCTCCACGATCTCGTTTCGGCTGGCGCGCGGCGTCACGCGCACGGCAAGCGCCGACCCCTTCTTACCGTCATGCAACCGCATCTTTCGGTCAGCCATGGTTACCTCAAGGTCAATAAGAACGCAATCAGGAATCGCGCGCCGAACTGGATGAGCAGAATGAGCACCAGCGGGCTGAAGTCGAACATGCCCACCCGCGGCATAATGCGGCGTATCGGCGCGAGCATGGGTTCTACGAGATTATCAACCCCGCGGCGGATGGGATGATACGGGTCCATGAAATACGAGAGGATGACCGAAACGAATACGAGCAGAACGAGGATCTGGGATAACGCGCTGACGATGGCGATCAAAATGTTCATGTACGCTTCAATTCTCCGACGTTGATTTGCGTTCGCCCACGATAGCCGTCCCTACACGGACCAGGGTCGCACCTTCCTCGACAGCCACTGCATAGTCCGCGCTGGTGCCCATCGAGAGTTCGCGCCAATCCGCGCCGGGGAGTTGTCTCGCCAGCCACTGGCGGAGCAGGCGCAATTGGCGAAAGAAGCGCCGCGAATCTTCCGCGTTGGTTCCCAGCGGAGGCATCGTCATCAACCCCTGCACACGCAGGTGAGGCAGTTCGATGATCGCGGCGAGTTCCTGCAATAGCATATCCCATTTCGTTTCATCCGAGGCTTCCCACCCAAATTTGCTTGCCTCGCCGCCAACGTTTACTTCCAGCAGAACGGGCATGATTCGATTTGCTTCACCGGCAAACCGGTCGAGGCGCGTCGCGAGCTTAAGACTATCGAGGGAGTGTAAAAGTGCAAAATGCTCAGCCACCGGCCGGGCTTTGCGGCTTTGCACGTGACCGATCATGTGCCATTCTACACCAGTTTGCTGAGGGAGTGATTGAATTTTCGTGACACCTTCTTCTGCATAATTCTCACCGAGGTCGCGCACCCCCGCCTCGACCGCGGCTTGTACAACTTCGAGGGGCTGCGATTTTGTCACTACGACAAGACGAATTTGATTCGGGTCGCGGTCACTTTTACGCGCGGCTACAGCGATTTCGTCGAGGGTGTAGAGGTATTTTTCGCGAATGGAGGAAACAGAGTCAAGCATGAGGCTCTCCCTCACCCCTTCCCTCTCCCGCAGGGAGAGGGCGATCATCACAACGCAATCAACGCACCAAAACGACCTGTGCGTCCCTTTTCTGCGCGGTGCGAGAACCAGTCATCGGTACGACATGCCGTGCAGATGCCGGCAGTTTCGATCGCGCCGACGCCGGCGCGCTCGAGCAGAATTTCGTTGGTCTTCCACAGGTCGAAATGAATCTTTCCGTTGATGGAATGCAAGACGAGATCAGAATCATCGCCAAATCGTTGCATCACTTGCAGAATCACATCGGCTCCGATCTCGTAATGGTCGGGTCCAATGGACGGACCGATACACGCGACGATATCCGCCGGATCACAGTTGTATTCTTTCTTCATGCTAGTTACCATCGAGCCGGCCACGTCGCGCAAAGTCCCCACCCAACCGGAGTGGGCGATCCCCACCACGCCCTTGCGAGAGTCATGAGCGAGGATCGGAACACAATCTGCAAAGCGCATGAAGAGGCTGATGTCAGGCTGGTCGGTGACAATGACATCAGCCTGCCGAAGAGATTCGTTTACCGGTCGCGGCGCGCGTGCGTAGACGACGTCCGCGCTGTGCACCTGCCACACCTCAAATGCAGATTCGGTTGCGCGCCCCGCGGCTCGAAAAGACAATTGCCTGTTCCTTTTCACGCGCTCAAGGTCGTCCCCCACGGTCCCGCCGACGTTCAACGAACCCCACGGCTCCGGGCTGACTCCTCCATGACGCGTGAAAACTGCGTGGCGTGTTTTCAGCGTTTCAAATTGAAAGTATCGAATTCCGTCTTTCTTGTCGAATGGCATTGAAGTTCAATTCCCGCTTTGGTACTGCGAGCGGATCATGCCTTGTTCTGTTCGATGGATGCAAATTTCTTGATGAAGAATTGGCGCGTGTCTGCCATTGATTCTTCCATATTGGGGTAGGCAAACCATGCCGTGGCAAAGCCGAACAGCCCTCCGGTAAGCACGCGCAGGAAGGGCGTGCTTTCGCGATACGGCAGAATGTTCACAAGCCAGTCCCATTCGAGTTGGCTAAAGAGTTGTGAAAAGCCGTCCAAGCCTATGGGACCCATACCGATCAATATCCAAAACATCCAATGCAAAGGCTTTAGCCGGCGTCCGCTCACGGCATAGACAGCGCCGAACAAGAATATCGCTCCATAGATCGCCATGTCGCGCTCACACAACGCCATTTTATAGCCAACGGTTTCGTCGCCGATGTATTGACGCGCGTCGAACCGCGACCTGCCGGTTGGATCTGCAACATCCTGAATTCCCGTCGCCTGCTCGAAGGTTTTGACGCCGCTGATATCCGCTTCTGCCAGCGGATAGTACGCCTGCTCGCCAAATAGAAAAAATGACCGAAAGCCAAACTGATGACACAACGGTTTATAGATGGTGTAAATCAGACTCGCGGGAACCGGCGCGCCGACTTTCATCAACACCGGTGCAAGGATTGGCAACCCAAAGTACAACAGGATAAAGCCATTCAGAAAAGCAAGGTAATGACGAGAGAACCAATACATAACACGGTCGCTGGCGCTGATGGCTTGTCCGCGTCGGAGGCGGTCATGGTGGTCTTCGCGTCCCAGCCGATCCAACTGTCCCCGCCGATCGGACGCGGCGCCGAGCGTCATGCCCAGTTTTTGCTTATCGAAGGGATGCTTCAAACTGTAGGGACCAACTTCAACAACCGGTGCGTTATCACGGTAGTTTTTTTGGAGGGCAGGGTCTGAGTCCACATCTACTTCCACAAGGCGATGCGGAAATTTTTCTTTCAGGGTCAGCAAATCGGCTCGCGCCGCATTGCTGTTTTCATCATCCTTGCGAAAGTATAGCGTGACCGTGATCATGGAAATTTTACAGCCCGAAATCAATCCAGAAGAATTGACCCGCTGCGGCAATACGCTCAAAAATCCCGGTGAACAACATCACGCCGACAATGATCAGCACGATGCCCATGCCTACTTCGACGTAACGCATCACGTTTCCGTATTTCCGCAGGGTGAGCGATACCCAACCGACACCCAGCGCCGCGAGCAGGAATGGAATTCCGAGACCAGCCGAATACGCGCTCAACAATGATACGCCTTGCGAAACCGAGCCGCCGTTTAGGACCAACGTCAAGATGGCGCCGAGCACCGGTCCTACACACGGCGACCAACCTGCAGAGAAGAACACGCCCATCAATGCAGAGGAAAGATAGCCCCACTTCCGGTCAGGCACTTGCTGGACGCGCGTATCGTATTCCAAAAATGGAATGCGGAAAACACCGATCATGTGCAAGCCGAAGATGACGACGATGATCCCTCCCACTTTCGTCAACACGAAGCGCAGATCGAATAACAATCTTCCAAATGCGGATGTGGCAACGCCCAACGTCACAAACACAAGGCTGAAGCCAAAAACAAACGCCAGTCCGTGAGTGAACGTCGTAAAGCGACTGCTTTCCGAGGTCTCGCCTCCGGCGGCGCGTCCGCCTAAATAACCGACGTACGCAGGCACCAATGAAAACACACATGGAGAAAGGAACGAAGCCAATCCCGCTAGAAATGCCAAGCCTATCGTAATCTGTGTAAAATCCATTTAACTCCAGAACTCAAATTATCTAAAAGGTAACCTCGGACGTAACAACGATCGTTCCGTGATCGGGAAGTGAGACGCGCGTCTCACTTTGCGCAAGCGAAACGTATGGGGTTGTCCAGCGGAAGATATATTTCGCATCTTCCGGTGTGACATTGATGCACCCGTGCGAACGTTTCTCACCGAAGGCGTTGTGCCAGAACGCGCCATGAATGGCGATCCCTTCACCACTAACCATCGTGGTCCACGGCACCGCCGGTGTGGAATAGCCAGACTGAAACGTACCTGCGGTCATGTTCAGCGAAACGATCTTCCAATGTGTCAGGAGGTTGCCCACCGGGGTAGCCAGTTTGTTGTTGGTTTCCCCTGTCGTTGGGTCGAAGATATTCTTCAAGCCGCTGGACACGCGACAGAAATACACTTCTGTTCCGCCTTCGTAACAGGCCAATGTTTGAAAATCCAGGTCAACCTCGATGCGCTTGTCGTTCGGGTCAACATCCGGGCTGATCGGAGCGACATCCTCTTCGATCAGCACTTTGAACCCGGCGCCATCTGCCCAATAATATTCGTTGTATGCGCCACCGCCATAGCCATGTCCCGCATCTTCGTTCCAACGATATTCGACAAAGCCGCTGCTGTTGCGGATCTGGTCAATCCATACCACCTGACCGTAATAAAGCCGCGGAGGAAAATTGTATGCAATAAGGTCCTGTAACCACGGCGACCATACCGCGCCCTCGTGCGTGAGGTCAACATATGGGACGGTCACCTCCGCCCAAAATCCTGGCTGCCCGTCAGGAATGGAAGTTATTGGCACATTCGGGATGTTGCGCGTGGGCTGCAGGACAGAGGCATAGATATAACCTTGCGGAGTTTCAACAAACTTTTGATTGTTCAACCCGCCGCGTACGACCCCAACTACCTGTTTCCCCCACTCCACTAGCGTGTCTGCGCCAAGTTTTGCAATAGCATTCTCGATACCAGGATCGTACAGTGGCTGACTCCTTAATGAAATATCAGGATCAACCACTCGCCCAATGATCTCGCTTGCAGGGAACTGAGGAAGTCGCTTGGGTCTAGCTAATTCATTGAACTTGAAGGATCGACCGGGCAGGAACGCCAATGCGCCCAACCCCGCACCGCTAAGTTTGAGAAAATCGCGCCGTGAAATAATTCGAGTCATTTGTTTCGATTACCGTTCGAGCAAGGATACACACAAAAGAATGTGCCGTCAATGTACAGATTAGAGATGACTAAGCGCAGCATCTCCTTACCAAACCTTACAATTGCTTAATCAGCAAAAAAATTCTTCAGAGCCGCAAGACAGCGCGCGCCCACTTTGTGACCGACTTTATCTTCGCAATACGTTAATTGCGCGCCAGCTTCTTCGAGCAAGCGGATCGAATCACGCGCGCGGTCAATTGTCACCGTATCATCTTTGGTTCCGTGCGTGACGAAAAATGGTTTGCCATCCAGCGGTCGTTGTGGCGTCAACTCCTCCAGCCCGCTTGGAACAAAGCCAGCAAGAATGCCGGCTTTGCGAATCCGCTCCGGGAACAGGAACGACAAGACGTTACACATCACTGCGCCTTGACTGAATCCCATGACATCAAAGACGCTCGCATCGATCCCCGTGGAGGCTTGGTACGCATCAACGAGGCGGATCAACGCTTCGGCAGGCGGGCGAAGTTGATCGAGGCTAGGTTGGCTAAAATCGAGGCGGTGAAGCGGCCGCCACGTGAATCCGCCTGCATCGGCAGGGTGAGGCGCACGCGGAGCGACCATCCAGTAGTGTGAAGGCAGTCCCTGCGCAAAAACCCACATCGAGTTTTCGTCGCCGGTGTATCCATGGATCAACAACATCAATCGTTTAGGGTTCTTCGCTGGGAGGACGCGCAATGTCCAACCTTCGAATTCGACAAGTTCTGTTTCAATCAGAGTTTGCACGTTTCTGAATCCAATCCAATAAAGCGAGGGATAGAAATATTAGAACCACAGGCACCAGGGCGGCGAGCAGGCAGAAGAAACCCATCATGGCCGCGCCTGCGCCGTAGATCATGTAGATCAGAGCAATGCCGACCACGAACAACAAGAAGAAAGCACCCGCCCCGAGGCGGACGTTGGTTTGCTTTGCGTATTTGCGCAAATCGCGTGTCATGGCAAAATCACTTGCTATTCATGCGACCGAACCTTTGCTTCAAATAGATCTTTCAGCGCGGGCAATGAGGAGTCTATGGCTTCCTCCCCTTTTTGGGCGATAGCCCGAACGTCCACCTTTTCTAATGTGTTCAAATGCGCGACGGCTGGCCGAATGATGAGGTCTGGTTTGGCTTTTTCAAGATGATACTTTGTGTGCGCGCGATTCATCATATCCTGTACTAGGAAAAAAGCGTCTAAAGCGCGAACGAGACGCATTTGTTTGATACGCTCTCCCAGCCAGCGCGGCATAAATCTCGGAAAAATGATTCGCTTCATGCTCGCCGGAACCCCGAGCGGAGCGGTGAGCGGAACAGCGACTATCGGAATACCCGATTCGGTGAATGTGCGCACTGCCTCCACGGGCACCGGATTCAACATGCCGCCATCCACCAGCCCCATGCGATTGATGTATTTCATCGGGAACACACCGGGTAACGCGACAGATGCAAGCAAAGCGTCTACAAGCGAACCTTGATTGAGAAATACCTCCACGCCATATTCAACCCACGTGGCGGTGACGATGAATGGAATTTTCAGGTCCGCAAACGTGCGCTTCCCAATCAGTTCATTGAGACGGCGAGTGAGTCCAGCAAGACCAAGCAAGGAGGGTTCCTGTCCTCGCATTTGCCCGTAGATTCGGGTCTGTTTGAAATCGGCAAAGAGACCCTCGATTTCATCAACAGAATAGCCAAGCGAATAGAACACTCCCACCAGCGCGCCAATGCTTGTCCCGGCCATGGCATGAATGCGAATGTCGTGCTTTTCAAGTCCGCGCAGGATTCCAATATGGGCAATGCCCTTGACTCCACCTCCTCCGAGTGCCAGCGAAATCTTTTTATCCATCGCTCAATTCCAAATCCTCAACGAACGAGCCGCACGGTTCTGCCATGAAAATAAGGCTTTCAACTTCGGTAGAGCGGCATCCACGGCCTGCTCGCCACGCTTTGCAATCTCGCGCACATCCACTTTGGCAAGCGTGTCAATGTCGGCAACACGCGGCCGAATGATCACGTCTGGATGATCCACTGCGAGCCGGTACTCCGCAACTGCACGGCTCATAATATCCACAGAGCGGAGAATTACATCCACGGCTTGCGCATATCGCATGCGACTTAACCGATCAACAATGGATTGCGGGAGATAGCGGATTCTCGGCAACCCCCACGATTGTGCAGGTTCACCCATCGGTGTGGCGAGCGGGACGGCCACCACAGGCAAACGAGGCGAGAGGGAACGCGCCGGCGCAACCGGCACAGGATCCAACACCCCTCCATCAACGAGGAGCCAGTCGTCCGCCCGTTGTGACGGAAAGATGCCCGGAACCGCCACGGTGGCAAGCAGCGCATTCATCAGTGATCCATCAGACATCAATATCTCTTTGGCAGAGTTCAGGTCCACTGCGGTGAGGGCGCATGGAATTTGCAGATCGCTAAAAGTTCGTTCACCAATTTTCTCCCGCAGCCATTTCACTCCTCCCGCCAACCCCATGAACGAAGGCTCATCTTCAGGAAAGTGCCCATACAACGATTCCTGATCGAATGTTGAAAAGATCTCCTCAATTTCATCCGGAGTATAGCCCAGAGCGTAGAAAACCGCGACAACGCCACCGAAGCTTGTGCCGGCAACCGCGCGCATGCGAAACCCTTCCTGTTCAAGCCTGCGTAATACCCCAATATGCGCGTTCCCTTTCGAGCCGCCGCCGCCAAGTGCAAGAGAAATATCCATTACGATAATCAATTTCCTGCCGTTATTATACTCACAGCTAAGTGAGTATCTTGTGAATCTTTACGGAACGTTAGTGTTGGTTGGCGTTTCCGTCGGCGACGGAGTTGGACTTGGCGTATCTGTTGAGGTCGGCGGAGCGGATGTCGCTGTGGCAGGAACCGGCGTGTTCGTCGGAGTCCCAACCACAATGGAAACGGTGAGTGTCGAACCGAAAACACTTCCCGTTTGGGTTCCAAGCCGCCATGTGCTGGTGTAAGAACCGGCTTGTTTGGGTGCGATAAGCTGAAGGGATAATTGCGTCCATTTTTGGGGTTCGATCACTTTTCCCAAACCTGATGGATTTGCACCCATTTGATTTCCACCAATGAAGACGAGCCGATATTGCAATGCCCAATTACACGTTCCGTTATTTTGGACCTTCCACGTCTTGGTGAACGATTCTTGAGGCTTCACGACCGTGCCAGCGGGAATCGTAACATCGCTAATCAACAAAAGGTTATTGCACCCAAATGCGAGAGAACCCGGATTTGGCGTTGCCGTAAACTGCGTACCACTGGGCGAAGGTGACCCGCCGATCGTGGAAACAACTGGGTTGAAAACGAATCCCTGCGTGGAGGTTGGCGTGGATGTTACAAGCCCTATCGCGGTATTCGTCGGCTGGCTGATTGGCGGCGATGTTTGTGTGACGGACAAGGCTTGCGCTGTTTGGGTTTCGAAAACGGATGCCGCAAACGTGCCGATACTGGATGTGAGAATGGCATCCACATCCAGTCCAGCTGGCGTTTCGGTAGCAGGTTGACCTGCACACGCCGCGAGAAACATCGCGACAAACATGATTATTAGTATTGGGTTTCTTGCAGTTCTCATTGTACCTCGGTGCGGGATCATAACGATGATGGAACGCGTCTTCTCGACGAGCAACCTGCAAACGCCCTACGGAATTTATGCAACCTTCAAGAGATTAGAAAGGGCATGAAACAAAGCATCAAGATCGTCTTGCGTATTGTATCCTTGAACGGAAACGCGAATCAAATTGTTCCCGTTCCATTCGAGGATAGGAACTTCGATTCGAAATTCGTCGTACAAATGGCTTTTTAGCGATGTAATGTCCACGTCCCTCGGCAGTGGGACGCTAAACATCTGACGAAACCAGTTCCCTTGCGCTGGGTGAAGCGGATGAAGTCCGGTCAACTCGCACAGCCGTTTCTGATACTCCTTTGCCAGTTGATGACACGCCTCGCGCACTCGCTTCCAATTATGACTTTCTTGAAACTGGATCGCGGCGGGGACAGACAAAAACGCCGACATGTCGCGCGTACCCCACCATTCATAATGATCAACAAACATAGAGCCGCTGGGCGTCTCCGATTCGTATCCACACGAAACTACCAGAGGTTTGAGTAATTTCTGCACTTCGGGGCGCGCGTACAGGAAGCCTGCCCCTTTCGGCGCGCAGAGCCATTTATGCAGGTTGCCGGCATAGAAATCCGGGCCCAGAGAATCGAGATCAAGCGAAATCTGCCCCGGTACGTGTGCACCGTCAACAATGGTGATAATCCCTGCTTCGCGCGCCCTCGCTACGATCTCTTCCACAGGGAGGATAATCGCAGTAGACGATGCGATATGGCTGATAAAGATCACTCGAGTCTTTGGCGTAACGCCTGACCAAAACTCTTCGATGAATTTTTCCTTGGACGGAATGGGGGTTGACGTTGCCCGATTGATGTAATGAAATTCAAGTTCTTTGGCAAGGAAGCGCCACATTCGATCCATCGCGCCGTACTCGTGAATCGTCGTTAGCACCTCGTCCTGCGCTTTCAAATCCAGCGAACGCGCAATGATATTTAGAGAGATTGTCGCATTCTGGGTGTACACCAGATTATCGGCATGAGTACCGATGTAAGCGGCAAGGGCAATACGCGCATTTGCCATCAATCCGGTGATTCGTCGCGCTAGGAACTCAACAGGTTGTTTCTCCAACTCCGCCTGCCAACGCTGATATTCCCGAAAAACAGGTTTCGGCGTCGCACCGAACGAGCCGTGGTTAAGGAAAATAATTGAAGGGTCGAGCATAAAGTGTTTATGAAGATCGAACATGGTGTAATCGTAACCCAGAAACTCAAGATTCGACCGAGGCTTTTCACAATATGATTGTGGTAACATAAATTCATGGTTGATAACGTGAAGGTCGTTGCCACAAATCGCAAGGCAGGGTTTGAATATTTCCTGCTCGAAAAACTTGAGGCGGGCTTGGTACTGCAGGGAAGCGAGATCAAATCCATTCGCGCGGGGCAGGTCAGCATTCAGGAATCCTACGTAGACATTGAAAATGGTGAACAGGCATGGCTCGTCGAATCGCACATCGCTCCTTACGAACAAGCCAACCGCTTCAATCACGATCCCAAGCGCAGGCGGAAATTACTCCTTCATAAAAAGCAGATTCGAGAACTGTGGAACAACGTCCGCATCAAAGGTATGACGGTCGTGCCGACGCGCGTCTACCTCAAGAACGGGCGGGCAAAGATCGAGATCGCTCTCGCCAAAGGCAAGAAGGCTTACGACAAACGCGCCACAATTGCTAAACGAGACGAGGCACGAAGCGCCGAACGCCAAACCCGTGTTCGCTAAGCCATGACCACACCTTCAACCATTGGTAGTATCAACAAGCTTCCCGAGGAAGAGAAGCGGGAAATCTATGCTCGATACATCCCTCCCGAACTGATCCAAAAATTCGATCTCGGTGACTTAGCCAAAAACCGAGACTTGCTTCGTTTTCGCTTCGCCCAAGGCTCGAGCGATGTTGAAATGACGCTCTATCATCAGGCTGATTTCCCCGACCCGATTCTCTACGCCCATCTGGCCGATTCAATGAACGGGCAGATCTTCATCCTGCTTTACATCCTGAATGACCCTGCCTCGCATCGCTTCGATGTGGACAAGATGCCAGACGGAAGCCCTACTCAGTTTGGGATACGGAAGAGAAATTTGGATGCGGAACGATCTGCGATGGACGCCGGACTCGCACCCGGTCAGTTTCGGCGCGGCTTGCGCTTACTTGGTAAGGCAATAGAGACGTTCGAAAACTTCATGAAGCATCTTGGCCATGAAATGTACTACATCGAGCCGCTGTACTATCACAATGCGGTCATCTTCGAACGTTACGGCTTTAGCTATCAAATGGGCAGGAGAGTGATGAACCAAATTCACGAGGGATTTGCAGAGCGAGGGATTCTACGCCAGCGGCTGGATGACTCAAATATCTTCCGCTCAACCAACGCGGCAAACAGCATTCGATTGCGCTCGTGGGCGATCCATGATGGAATCTTAGGCGAATCGTTCACGAACGTTACCATGTATAAACGCGTTGGCATCTCTGCGAGCATCAACACAGCCCCCGGTTGCGAGTGGTGAATGAAACAAAAAAAGACCATGAATTGATTCATGGTCTTTTAGTAGCGGAGTTATCCTCGACATCTTCACGGGGCGCAACAGCACAACTGATGTCGCGCGAATTTGGTTGCAAAGAACGGAGCGATATACCAAATCCGTTCGGGATCGCTCAACGACTCGGGCACATGGACCGACACCAGCCGGTACGATGTTCCCAACGCGTGTTACCCCCTGACAAGGCTGTGATGACCGTATAAGCGGGATATTACACACTCGGACATGCTCTTCCAGCGAAGGGCAGGCACAAGGCTCTTGTGAGCATGTTTCGCGGCTTACCATCCAATTTTCTGTGGAAAATCCAGAAAAATACGTATTGACTTAGAAAACGTTTTCCCGTACAATACGCCGTGAAGAAAACGTTTTCTCAAACACGTTGACGACGAGAAAAAATATGTCAGTTAAGTTGGAAGATATCGCCAAAGAAACTGGTTTTTCAATCTCTACGGTTTCCCGGGTTCTCTCGAACAGCAGTTATCCCGTTTCAGAGCCGATCCGCGAGAAGGTCCTCCGCGCCGCCGAACGGATGGGCTATGAGCCAAATATCGCCGCTCGAAGTCTGCGCACGGATCGCACCGACACCATTGGAATCATTGTTGATGACCTCCTGAGCCCCTTCACTCCCCCCATCGTCCGCGGCATACAAGACTACCTGAATAAAAACGGCTTCCTGAGCCTGATTGTCAATTCGGATTGGGATCCAAGCCAGGAACAAACCGCGATCAAAACCCTGCTTAGCCGGCCTGTAGACGGAATCATTTTTGTCGAGTATTCCCACCAAACTACAAGTGATGAACTGGAACGTTCGCACAAGCCGCGAGTGTTCGTTCATCGTTTGTTCGGCTCACCCATCAAGAATTCTGTGGTGCCAGACGATTATTATGGCGCCAGCCTGGCGACGGACCACCTGATTGAATTGGGCCACCGCCGCATTGGATATATCAATGGTCCCGAAAGTTGGCACACCTGCCGTGCACGTTTGAGCGGTTATCAAGACGCCCTTGCCCGCCGCAATCTGCCATTCGAACCAGCATTGGTGCAGCCCGGGGATTGGGAACTCGAAAGCGGGTACACGGCGGCGAGCAACTTTTTGAAACTTGGCAAGCAGCCAACCGCGATCTTTGCCGCCAACGATCTGATGGCGCTGGGTGCGATTTATGCGATTCAGGATGCCGGCCTAAACGTTCCCGGGGACGTGGCATTAGTAGGTTACGACAACCGCAACTTTACAAAAACAGTCAGGCCTAGGATTACAACCGTGAGTATGCCTGTGATCGAAATGGGAGGAGCGGCGGCTGAACTGTTATTGAAACAGATTGCCGAAGGGCGAAAGGAGGAACAAGAAATAAGAGTAAAAGGTCAATTGATCATCCGTGAGACGTGCGGGGCGCCTGAAGCCAGCCAGACCCAGCCGGAGCCGGACTCTCGAATACTCTTCCGGCGAGTGTTGTTCAACAAGCAGCCCGAGGATTGACTCGTCCATCCGGCGCTTGCACTACCGATAGAAGAATCACCTGTTCCCAACGAGTATGCCACTGCAATTTCACAGGAATTGCTGTGGCGAATTTACAAGAAGGAGAAAAAAATGAATCAAGATCGCAAGATTTCACGCCGGGACTTTATGAAGATCGCCGGGGTGACGACGGTGGGCGGGATACTGGCGGCATGCGGCGTCGCACCCGGCACCGAGGCGCCCGCGACACAGGCGCCTGCCGTCCTTAAGGGCGGGAAGGTGCGCGTCGCAGTGGGCGGCTGGGCAGAACAAAATCTAAAGGATCTGCTGGCAGTCACCGAGTTCACCAAGAACACGGGAATCGAGGTCGAGGTCGTCTTGAGGACAGATACGAAAGAAACTGAACTAGCGCGCATCGCCAGCGCGGTTCAAGCGGGCGATACCCCCTACGATCTTCTCGACTTTGAAGATGAATTGACCACCACGCTTTCGCAAGCCGGTTATATGCTGCCCTTGAATGACCTGATCTCACAGGAAGTTTGGGACGACCTCTCCTCCGGCATGAAAGCCTACACCGACGTGTGGAGCACCCACAATGGCGAGGTCTTCCGCATGATCCACAACTGGGAGATGCCCTACTGGTTCTATCGCAAGGACTGGTTTGACGAGAAGGCTGCAGCAGTTCCCACCACTTGGGACGAAGTCAAGACCACGGGCAGTGTCTTTACCGATGAAGGCGCGGGCGTGTGGGCCACCGAGGATGGGCTGATTAAAGGCGCATTCTTGAACGTCTACCTGGCTTGGATCACCCTGCAAGCCGGCGGCAATCCCTTCGATGTTGGGCCGGAGTACAAGCAGGCGCTCGAGTACATTTACGATTTGATGTATACGAGCAAAGCCCTCAACCCGGCTTCCCTTCAAAAGGATTATAACCAGCAGAATGGCGACTATCTCGCGGATAAAGTGGCTTTCATGCGTCAGTGGCCCTTCTTCGGCGATGTAGCGCGCGGCGACGACAATAAGGCGTGGTACAGCGAAGACAAGGTTGCCATCGCACTCCCGCCAGTCGGACCGGGAGGACCCGGCGGTTCCACCTACGCCGCGGGCTGGGGCTGGGGCATCCTCAAGAATTCACCCAACCTAGAGCCAGCCAAGGAATTGTTCAAATTCCTGGTCTCCAATGAAGCGGCGGCACAAGCGGTCGGAGTTGGCTTCTGGTTCCTCAGCGCGCGCAAGTCCGTCCTGGCGGCTGCCCCGGCTGACAGTTGGCTGGTCCAGGCACTGAACACGTACACCGATGCAAATGTGATCGGCGTGCGCCCGCATCACCCCCAATTCGTCGAAGCGCTGACGATCCTCGAAGACACGGCGGCGGCTTATCTGACGAATCAGATCAGCCTCGATGAGTCGCTGAAGCAAGCCAAGGACCAGTTGGCAGCGCTCGGCTAGACACACGAGAAAAGTGTCTAATCTTCTCCTTACCTGGATGGGGATGTCGGGTCCCCATCCAGGGACCGCCGTGTCTTTTGCGAGGGATCGGTTTCGGTCAGGTTCCGACCCGAACCTTATTCTACACTATGAAAAGATTACACCAATAGCCGATGGATAAAGCATTGAAGATGTCCGGGAAAACGCCTGTTGCCGCGTCTTCGCGGCGCCCTTTGTCCAGAACAACCCGCCGGCGGTATCTGCTCTTCATTGCGCTGATCGCGCCGGCATTTTTATTGCGGCTCACGACTGCGGGCTACCCGATCCTGCAGACCGTCTATCTGGGCTTTACCAATCTCTCGATCCTCAAGGGTACCGACGACTTCGTCGGTTTGGAAAATTACCTGCAAATGGGAAGCAACATCGGGGTAAGAGGCGCTGCGGGCTTCACGATCGTCTTCATTCTTACAACGACGCTCCTGGATCTGGTCATAGGAATGCTGATCGCGCTCCTGCTCAACGCCAACTTCCGTGGTTTGACCTTTGCGCGCACGATCAACCTGATACCCTGGGCGGTCCCGACGATTGTGGCAGGCTATGCCTTCCGATGGCTGCTCGACGACCAGTTCGGACTTCTCCCCTTTTGGGTGACGCAGCTCACCGGGCTGCGGCCCGCTATTTTTATCAATCCCCTCGCCTCGCAGATCACCGTGATTCTGGTCCACGCGTGGAAGGATGCGCCGTTTATGGCTATCATCCTGCTGGCGGGCATGCAGGGCATTCCAGAGGATCTCTATGACGCGGCGCGCGTGGACGGTGCGAGCGCCTGGCAGCGTTTTTGGCTCCTTACCGTTCCGCTCATTATGCCGCTGACCATCACCATGGGATTGTTCCGGCTGGTATGGTCGCTCGGCGGCTTTGATCTGGTGTACGGTCTTACCTTCGGGGGACCGGGTGTGGCAACGTCCGTGCTGGCTTTGCAGATCTTTCGCGAAGGCATCCTGTTCTTCAAGTTTGGTTTTGCCTCAGCCATCAGTGTCATCCTGCTGATCCTGGTGGCCATCATCGGCGTGATCGGCCTGTGGCTGTTCCGAAAATCCGAAGTCACATATTGAGCCGGGAGAAAAACCATGAATAAGCCGCTTGCAAGTGTCTCCTGGCAGAGAATATTCTCTTCTGCCCCCACGTATCTGGCATTTATCGTATTCACGATCCTAGTCCTCCTGCCGATCTATTGGATGACCAGATCGGCGTTTGCCGTATCCACCGACTTGATCGAACTTCCCCTGATTTATTTCCCTCGACCGACACTTCAGAACTTTGCCACGCTGTTGGATCAAGTGCCGTTCGGCTTATACCTCCGTAACTCGCTTCTGTTCGCCCTCTCCACCACGCTTCTAACGCTCCTGGTCAGTTATCTGGCGGCGTATGCGTTTGCCCGCATTCACTTCCCGGGCAGCGGTGTGCTGTTGTGGACTCTGGTGCTTTCGATGGCGTTGCCCGATATCGGAACAATCGTCCCACTCTACCGGATCCTCAAAACACTGCAACTATCGGACAGCATCGCCGGCATCACCCTGGTACTGACCAGCACCTTGACGCCTTTTACCGTATGGGTGCTGGTCTCATTCATCAAACAGGTGCCCTATGAGGTCGAGGAAGCCGCCATTCTCGATGGCGCCTCGCTGCTCCAGATCTTCTGGCATATCCTTCTGCCGGTCACGATGCCGGGTCTGGTTACGATGGGGCTGATCAACTTCGTGAATGCCTGGAATAACCTGTTATATCCTCTTGCGTTCACAACCTCTCCATCCGCCAAGACCCTGAGTGTGGCTATCACCGAAGTTTATGCAGGGTATTCACCTTGGGGAAAGCCGTGGGAGTTGATCATGGCTGTGGGCGTGACCATGACCATTCCCATCATTATCCTGGTTCTGATTTCACAGCGGTCAATCGTCCGTGGCCTGACCGGTGGAGCGATCAAGTAGACGTGATCTTTTCGCAGAACCACTGGATAAAGGGAAACAATGTCAACGATCAAACGCCAACTTGAGCCTGTTCCTTTTACGCAAGTCACCTTCGACGGCGGTTTTTGGACGCCCCGCCTCGAAGTGAACCGAACCGTTACGATTCCTCACATCCACCAACAACTGGAAGCAGCGGGCCGCATCAGCGCTTTTGATCTGGGCTTTCAACGTCCGGTGCCATCGCCGATTGTTTTAATCTTTGGCGATTCGGATCCCGCGAAATGGATCGAGGCGGCATGTTATTCGCTGGCGACGCACCCCGACCCGGCATTGGCAGCGCTGGTAGATTCGCTCGCCGACAGGATCATCCACGCGCAGCAATCAGACGGCTATCTCAATACCCACTTTATCGCCACTCAACCCGATACACGTTGGCGAAATTTGCGCGATTGGCACGAGTTGTACTGCGCCGGTCATCTGATCGAGGGTGCGGTCGCCCATTACCAGGCAACGGGGCAGCGCAAACTGCTCGATGCCCTGTGCCGCTACGCTGATCACATTGACGTTACGTTCGGTCGCGAACCGGGTAAAAAGCGCGGCTACTGCGGCCATCCGGAGATCGAACTTGCACTGGTGAAGCTTTACCGGGTCACACAGAATCCGCGATATTTGAAACTGTCAATGTATTTTGTTGACGAGCGCGGGCGGCAACCACATTACTTCGACGCCGAGGCGGAGGAGCGCGGCGAAGACCCGGCGCAGTTTTGGGCAAAATCTTACGAGTACTGTCAGGCGCATATGCCCATTCGGGAACAAACGAAGGTTGTGGGACATGCGGTCCGGGCGATGTACCTGCTGAGTGCAGTCACGGACCTGGCAACCGAAAATGACGATCAGACTTTACTCGAAACCAGCGAACGGTTATGGAACAATCTGGTCACCAGGCGCATGTACCTCACAGGAGGCATCGGCGCCGCGCATAACATCGAAGGATTCACCCGGGACTACGACCTGCCGGATGAGACTGCGTACGCAGAAACCTGCGCGACCATCGGCTTGATCAATTGGAATCATCGCTTGCTGCAATTCTCCGGCGAAGGCAAATACGCGGACGTTATAGAACGTGCCCTCTACAACGGGTTCCTGAGCGGCGTATCCCTCGACGGCGCACGCTTTTTCTACGAGAACCCGCTGGCAAGTCCGGGTCACCATCACCGGGAAAGCTGGTTCGCATGCCCCTGTTGCCCGCCGAATCTGGCGCGCACGCTCGCAAGCGTGGGCGGCTACTTTTATTCCACGGGCACGAACGGTCTATGGGTACATTTGTACGGTCAAGGAACAGCGAAAATGGACATCAACGGGCGCGAGGTGAGTCTTCGCCAGACGACAAAATATCCATGGGATGGTGACGTCAGGTTTGATGTACGTGTTGCCAGTCCGCAACATTTTACGCTACACTTGCGCATGCCTGCGTGGTGCAAACGATGGCAGGTGATCGTGAACAGTGAGAAGTTGTCGCTGAACGATGAGCAGGTGTCAACGAATGGCTACATCCCCATCACGCGCCAGTGGAAGCCCGGCGATGTGATCGAATACAAAATGGAAATGCCGATCGAGGCAGTGTGGGCGAATCCCGCGGTGCGTGACTTACAAGGACGCGTAGCGTTGACACGCGGCCCCCTAGTCTATTGTCTCGAAGGCGTTGACCACAGCGGGATCGCCCTGAGCCGCATCGAGGTTGATCCGCAAAATGCGTCCAACGAATTTAGAGCGGAATACGACGACAATTCGCTTGGCGGGGTCTTCGTACTGCGCGGCAAGGGGAGTGTAGTGGACGAAAGCGGATGGGAGGACGTCCTGTACCGAACTAGGCATCCCTCGTCGAAAAGCGTAAGCCTCAAAGCGATACCGTACTACGCGTGGGATAACCGCGCGCCGGGCGAGATGCGCATTTGGCTGCAAAGTGGATGCAGTTGAGCAACCCTTCACCGCCCGTTGGTTCTCAGATCAAGCCAAGCCAGCTCCTGCGCCGTCAACTGCACTTCACTTGCTTCGATGTTCGCCCTGAATTTTTCGCCGCTATGCGGACCCACCACCGCGAAGACGTTCATTGGCTGATTCATCACGTAAGCCAGGGCGACTTGGGCTGTCGTCAATCCTTTCTCTGCCACCAGAGTGCTCGCCCGATCAAAACGCTGGAAGTTGGCTTCGTTCGCATACGTCCGCAGAGCCACTTCATCCCATTCGCGCTCGCCAAATAGATGGAGGTTATCGCGGCGGAAACGACCGGAGAAGAATCCACTCGCCAGCGGCGACCACGCAAGCACGGGCATTTGGGTTCGGGTGTACCATTCCCGCGCGGCCGTTTCGCTGGGACCGCTGATCGTCAGGCAGAGGGGCCACGGTTCGTCAAGAGATTCAGCTAAACTGAATTGCGGACTGCTCGCCACAAACGACTCCACACTATTTGCCTGAGCATACGCATTGGCGGCTTCGATACGTTGATGAGACCAGTTCGACGCGCCGACAGTACGGATTCGACCCGCCTTCACATGCTCATTCAGCGCGTCCATAATCGGCTCGAAGGGAATATCAGGGTCGTCGCGGTGCAGAAGATATAAATCTATATAGTCTGTTTTGAGACGCGCCAGAGAATCGTGCAGGTCAGAGGCGATATCGAACGGCGTCATCCTGCGGCGGTCTTCGGAGTGCGCCGCGCCTTTCGTGATGAGGACGATCTTCTCGCGCAGACCGCGCGCCTGCATCCACCGCCCGATGACTCGCTCGCTGTTCCCACCGCTGTAGACGTGCGCCGTGTCAATCGTATTGCAGCCTGTCTCGTACACCTCATCCAGCAGCGCAAAACTCTGCGCTTCATCCAGATCGCTTCCGATCATCGTCGCGCCCTGCACCACGCGCGCGACCGGTTTATCAATTCCGGGGATTTCTCCGTAACGCATACTGCCTCACGATAGTCCGTTCTTGAGGTGATAGTACAGATCGTTCCAGCGCAGTTCCTTCTTGAAATCCTCCACACGCGTGTTTTCATCAATCAGGAGAAACTCGATGCCAGCCATCTCGGCGAAATCGCGCAGGTGATCGGCAGTGACGGAATAACCGAAGCCCATATGATGCGCGCCGCCCGCGTGGATCCACGCTTCTGCCGCGACCTTGAGGCTGGGCCGCGGAATCCACAGCGCGCGCGCCACTGGAAGTTTGGGAAGAGGGGCAGACGTCGGGACAACATCCACAACGCTCGTGACAAGTCGGAAACGGTCACCCATATCCACGATGGAGGCGCAGACGGCAGGTCCCGTCTGTGAGTCAAAGACTAATCGAACGGGGTCAGCCTTCCCGCCGATGGAAAGCGGATGAATCTCCAGTTTGGGTTTGTGTGCCGCGATAGACTCGCAGATCTCCAGCATGTGCGCGCCCAACACCTTGTCGCCTGAAGGATCGAAGTGATAGGTGTAGTCTTCCATGAAACTGACGCCGCCCTTCATGCCCGCGTTCATCACCTTCATCGCGCGCACCAACGCGGCAGCCTTCCAATCCCCTTCCGCGCCGAAGCCGTAACCGTCGCGCATGAGGCGCTGCACCGCCAGACCAGGCAATTGCACCAACCCGTGCAAATCTTCGAAGGTATCGGTGAAGGCTTTGAAATTACCTGTGCTGAGGAAATTGCGCAGTCCAATTTCGATGCGCGCCCCCTCGATCAGCGAGGCATGTTTTTTTCCGCCGGGTAGCAGCGCCGCGACAACCTCATATTCATCGAGATAGGCTTGCATCATCTTTTTGACCTCAGCATCGGAGGCTTCAACGACCATTTTCACCAGATCGCCGACACCATAACCGTAGACACCATAGCCAAGTTGAATCTGCGCAGAGACTTTGTTGCCCTCCGTTACCGCGACATCGCGCATGTTATCGCCGAAGCGCGCGATCTTCGCCCCCTGCCAATCTGCCCACGCGCACGCGGCGCGAATCCAGACGCCGATGTTTTTTTGCGTTTCATCATCCTGCCAGTGACCGACAACCACCCTGCGGTTGAGTCTCATTCTGCTGCCAATGAATCCGAACTCGCGGTCGCCGTGCGCCGCCTGATTCAAGTTCATGAAGTTCATGTCAATTTCGGACCACGGGACTTCGCGGTTGTACTGCGTGTGCAGATGCAGGAAAGGCTTCCTGAGCAGGCTTAGTCCCGCGATCCACATCTTGGCGGGAGAGAAGGTGTGCATCCATGCGATGAGACCCACACAATTCTTCGTGGAATTCGCTTCAAGCGACAATTGGCGAATATCTTCCGGCGTGGTCAACACAGGTTTAAATATCACTTGAACAGGAAACTCTGCCGAGTCGTTCAATGCCTTTGCTATCGCCTGCGAATCCACAGCCACTTGCTCCAATGTCTTGGAGCCATATAAATGTTGACTTCCCGTCACAAACCAGACTTCATATTGTTTTAGATCAATCATGCTGGCTCTCCTTTTTTTCTACGTCATTGCGAGGGTGATGCTCTTTCGCCCGAAGCAATCCCCAACACGACGAGGAGATTGCTTCGTTGGGATTTCGACGCTACGCGTCTCAACCCTCCTCGCAATGACGGATAATTTATTTATTGCCCATACACATTCATATAGCGATGATGCAATTTCTCCACGTCTTCCTGTGGAATTTCCTCTGGCGCACCGATCTGCATTGCCAGCCAGACTGTTTTGGCGTTATCTTCGGTCATGACAGCCGCCTTGACCGCCGATTTCGCATCCCTGCCGATGGTGAACACGCCGTGATTCTTGAGCAGAACCGCAGGGGATTTTCCAATGCTTTCGATCACCACTTTTCCAATCGATTCATTACCAATCAACGCGAACCCTCCGCATGGAATTGGACCGCCGAACTCATCGGCAATTGCTGTCAACACAACAGGGATGGGCTTATTCACTGCCGCAAATGCCGTGGCATAGACGGAATGCGCATGAACCACGCCACCCACGTCAGCGCGGTGTTTGTAGATGTAGAGATGGCTGGCCGTATCGGACGACGGCTTGAAATTTCCTTCGATGAGTTTGCCATCCAAATCCAGTACAACCATGTGCTCGGGGCGCATCTCTTCATAACGAATGCCCGAGGCTTTGATGACAACGAGCCCGGTCTCTGCATCCCGCGCGCTGACGTTGCCCCCCGTCCATACGACGAGATTATTTTTCGGCAATTCAAGGTGAAGTTCAACCAGTTCTTCTTTTAGTTTTTCGAGCATGGGTTTCCTCGTGAGTGCATAGGCAGACGCATGTCTACTTGTTTACATGTCTACTTCAGACCTTCCACCGCCGCCCTCTCGATGATCAATCCCTTTTTGTAACGCTCCATGAACAATGCAAAGCCAGCGACATCTCGTTGATCGGGAGTGATCGTCGCGGCATTTTCACCTGCAAAGACCCTGTCCGAAAGATAGGCTTCAAGAGGTTCATCCTTGTTCTTATTCAGCATGTATAATGCAAGCAAGGCAATTCCCCACGCGCCGCCCTCGCCTGCGGTCTCCATCACGGCCACAGGGACATTCATCGCCGCCGCCATAACTCGTTGTCCTACTTCTTTTGTTTTGAAGAAACCGCCGTGGCCGAGGAGTTGGTCAATCTTCACGTTTTCCTGCTCAAAAAGGATGTCCATTCCGATCTTCAAGGCGCCGAGGGACGAGAAGAGATGAGTACGCATGAAGTTCGCAAGGTTGAAACGGCTTTCGGGGGTACGGACGAACAGCGGGCGACCTTCTTCAAGGTGCGTGATGTGTTCGCCCGAAACATAATTGAAGGAAAGCAGTCCGCCGCCGTCGGCATCGCCTGTAAGCGCCCGTTGATATAGCGTTTCATAGAGTATCGACTCATTTACCTCCACACCAAGCGCATGAGTGAATTCCTGGAACAAATCCACCCATGCATTGAGATCGGATGTGCAGTTGTTGCTATGCACCATGGCGACCGGCTTGCCGGTGGGGGTCGTTACCCTGTCAATTTCGGGGTAGACCTTCGACAGCGCATTTTCCAAGACGATCATCGCAAAGACGGACGTCCCTGCGGAGACATTGCCCGTTCGCTCGGCGACGCTGTTGGTTGCGACCATGCCCGTGCCCGCGTCGCCCTCGGGTGGACAAAGTTTGGATCCAGCGAACAACTCTCCCGTAGGGTCGAGGCGTTTGGCTCCCTCTTGGGTGAGGCCTCCTGCTTCATCCCCCGCGAGGAGGACTTTAGGCAGGATGTCCTGCAAAGTCCACGAGATGTTTTCTGCTTTGAGAAGTTCATTGAATCGACCGACCATGCGCTGATCGTAATCATTGGTCGTGCTATCAATCGGGAACATGCCGGATGCTTCGCCAACGCCCAACACTTTTTGCCCCGTCAACTGCCAATGGACATAGCCCGCCAGCGTGGTGAGATGATTGATGTCGTTGATGTGAGATTCTTTGTTTAAGATCGCCTGATAGAGGTGGGCGATACTCCAGCGTTGGGGAATGTTGAATTGGAAAAGTTCCGTGAGTTGTTCCGCTGCCTGCCCCGTGATCGTGTTGCGCCACGTGCGGAACGGGGCGAGCAGGTTTCCATTGTTATCGAACGCCATGTAGCCGTGCATCATGGCGCTGAAACCGATCGCGCCGATGGCTTTGAGCGGAGTGTCGTACTTTTCAGAAACTTCTTTGCCGAGGTTGCGATAACTTTCCTGCAAGCCTGACCAAACGTCTTCGAGACTGTATGTCCAGACACCGTTTTCGTAGCGGTTTTCCCATTCATGGCTGCCCGCTGCGATTGGAGTATGGGCCTCGCCGATCAGCACCGCCTTGATGCGCGTCGAGCCGAGTTCGATACCAAGAGCGGTCCTTCCGCTTTCGATTGCCTTTTGGATATCGTTTCGATTCATGTTCATCTCTCATGTTTTGAAGTCGTTATTTCAAACTTATTTCTTTGGGGATGCCTCGTGTTATTCTCGGTCATTTCACTTCAAGAATGGCTGATCGCCGGATCACCTGATCGCCAACTTGAATCTCCATCAGGGGCCAGCCGCTCATTTCGGTCAGGATTTCATTGATTTGCTCGCCGACCAAAATGGTATCTTCCGATTTGACACCTTTGATGGATGGGTTCCAGGCGAACACCTGTCCGCTGAGGATCGGTTCATCTGACATTGGCATGGCTGTGAATTCACGGGGCATGTATCCAGCCGAGCCGCCTTGATGATGATCCCGCCACTCGTCGGGGAAACCGGTCGCGGCGTAGGCCTCCTGCGCCTTGCGAAATACATCGTCAAGCGTTTTGCCCGGCCGCGTCGCCGCAATCATCTCTGCGTCTATTCGGGCGACCGCTTCTGCCTTGCGACGAATCTCATCGGACAATGCGCCGAAATGAACCAACCGGGTGAGCGAACAGATCAAGCCCCATTTGCGCCCGCACACGACCAGCATGGCATATTTCTGAAGAGGTTTGGAAGCAGGCAAAGGATGACGATAAGAAAAGATCCGTTCGTCTGTCGCGATCAGACTGACAACGACCTGCACGCCCCTGCTTTCGACCGCATGCGAAAGCAAACCGGCAATCTCGAATTCCGTCATGCCGGGTCGGACGGAGTTCGCGGCTTCACTCATCCCGTTGGCGCATAACTTTCCCAGTGCCTCGAAACGTCTCCCCTCTTCAGGAGTGAGTTGACGGCGTACCTTCGCGATTTCCCAAGATAAATCAACGGCACCCGGAAAGGGTGAGTCCACGCCCAAGTTCATCCCACTGAATAATTCTGAGATCCCGTCCTTTTGGTCATACCAGTTTGAAACCCTGAATTCCCAGCCCTGTCTGGTAAGACCTTCTTCTTCGATCAACCGCGCGGATTCGATATTGTTCGTAACCACGAAACGGTTTGTGGGCGTAATCAACAGCGACGCCACGCCGAGGGAATCCGCGCGGTTGATATACGAGTCCGCACCGCATGTTGCCCAAGCAAAATTGCTCGTCTGCCGAAGCAGGAGCGCATCCAGGCTGGATCGTTCAAGTAATGTACGGATGCGTTCCAATTTAACTTCGAGTTCCGTCCGGGTTGTGTCCATCGTTCATGTTACTCCTGCGGGCGCAAGGAACTCTCTCGCTTCACCAGCGTCGGCGAGAGCATAACGGATCTTGGCTCAGTGGATCCGCTTCCTTTCCGGCTCGATTCGATCATTTTGATGATCTCCTCCACCGCGACCCTGCCTACGGCATGTTGGTCCTGCTGAACGGTAGTCAATGGTGGATAATAGAAGGCAGATTCAGGAATGTCGTCGAAGCCGACAACCCCAAGGTCTTCGGGAATTTTCAGTCGTCTTTGATAGGCAATCTGCATCACGCCCAATGCCATTTGATCGTTGGCGACGAACACGGAATCCATTCCAGAGCTTCTTTCGAGCAGCCTTTCCATCGCCTGCGCGCCGCTCGCAGAAGACCAATTTCCCTCCACCCAATGCTCGTCCGACGCGTCGAAGCCTGCTTCCCTCAAAGTGTCCCTCCACGCCCGCATACGCTGGCGCGCTTCCCACCAATTCATGGGACCCGCGACATGTCCGATACGCCTGTATCCCTGCTCAAGGAGGTGGGACACCGCTATTTGCCCGCCGAGGTAATTATCCACATACACAACGGAAAGATTCTCCCGCGGTTCTGTCGTCAGGTGAACGACTGGGCTCTTCGAATCCAACGACAGTTTCGCAACCCAATCCCTGTTTTCTCCGACCTCGGGCACAGCCCATATGACCCCATCCACGTGGTGGGAAAAAAGCGCCCGGAAAATCGGCAGAACATGTCCGGCATCGAATCGGGGAAGCTCCTTCAGAAGCAGCGAATAACCTGCATCCTCTGCGGCGGAAGCAATGCCGTTCAGGGTACGAGAAGGTCCAATGTACTTCAGCCCGGCTGTGACTACGCCTAACGTATAACTGCGCTGCTGGATCAGACTTCGCGCCAACGCGCTGGGCTGGTACTCCATTTCATGGATCGTCCTAAGAATGCGCTCCCGAGTCTCCGGTGCAACGTCCGGGCGGTCATTGATGACGCGGGAAACGGTCTGAGTGGAAACGCTGGCTGCCCGGGCAACTTGTTTGATCGTCGCACGTCTAGTGATAGTCATCATCGCGTAAAATATGTTATCGTTATCGGGAACGATAACATATTAGCGAATCCGGGATTATTTGTCAAGTCGAATTGTGTGTGGGAATACGGGCGAGCGGATCGCTCCACTTAGATTGGCCCACACGATCTCCGCACAACACCTGGCAACCCATGCATTGGACTTCGATGTGGATGACAATATTAAATATCGGACCAGAAGTGCGCTTTTGGTATTTGGTCACTACCACTGGCACACAGGTGCAGGGTTTAATAAAGTTGCTATCAATAGCCGCACGAACAAGGATTCATCGCGGCAATGAGCCCAAGCCATAAAAAATAATCGTTTGCAAGCTGTATTTCAAAGCAGTAATAGGACTGGAGCCTGCGGATCGCAGGCTCCAGTCCTATTTACATATACGTTTTATAGCGGGGGTAGGACTTGAACCTACGACCTTCGGGTTATGAGCCCGACGAGCTGCCACTGCTCCACCCCGCATCGAAGCCCGTCGATAGTACCACAGGCACAAGTCATCGTCAAGCAACGATGCTTATGGAGGGTTAATGGTCCATTGGTTTGAGTTGCGAAATATTGCATCTTGATAGGAATCTCGATTTGTAGTTTAATCGGCGCTACCTTAAAAAGCCGCATGACACTGCAAGATAAATTTTGTTAAGATTTAAGGTATAATGCCCTGCGCTCTCAGAAAATTGATTAGACCCAAGCGCAGTATGCTTTCATCATGAAAAAGACCACCCTGCTCCTTGTTGAAGGACGAAATGCAGAAATCCCTTCCTTTGCAAACGATTTGCAAAGGAAGGGATTTGATATTCGCTTGTTCCAAAACGGGAGTCAGGCGGCATCGAAGTTGAAACAGATCAATCCCGCAGTGATCGTCGTCAATGCCGCATCGTTGAGAAGTACCGGGACGCGCATCTGTCTTTCGCTTCGAAAAAAGGACCAGAAATTTCCCATCATTCTGATACTGAAAAAGGAAAAACCTGTAGATAAGGGACTCGTCGATTCGGTGCTCGCCCTTCCGTTCACAGTGCAAAAATTGGTGAACCGCGTGAAAGCCTTGATGCCTGGTGATGGAAACAACTTGATCAGCGCGGGTCCCATTCGGCTTGACATCGAGCATCGCCGCGTGCGTTCGCTCGGAAAGAACACAAAACTTACGCCTCGGCTTATCACTCTTTTGCACATCCTAATGGATAAGCGCGGTGAAGTTGTCGAGCGCGAATCACTGTTCAAAAAAGTGTGGGAGACCAACTATACCGGCGACACACGCACGCTCGATGTCCACATTTCATGGTTGCGCCGCGCAATCGAACTCGACCCGGATAACCCAAAATTCCTCAAGACCGTACGCGGCGTGGGATACCGGCTAGACGTCTAACTGGTATCGCTGTCCCTTCGCCGTGATCAGTCGGATGCAAGGTCTGCGTCCGACTTTTAGTTTAAGTTCGCGAGCGATCTCCCCGCTTCGTAACGGACGGGATGCCTGTGACGCGCTTCGGAAGACTTCGCCATCCCATTCCGGATCAACTTCCCAATAATCCAATTCAAGTTTTGTCTCCAAAACAATAGCATTCGGCGAAACTCGCGGCCTTGTGTTTTTTGGAGCCGGTAGAAATGGGTTCTCTAAACTCGCGTCGCGTTCTATAGAAAACGGTGCTGAAGCACCCAGAAGGCGCTTGCGGGCCGTATGAATCGAATGAAAGGAATCATCCGCCGCAATCCAATTCCGCCTATGCTTTGCAGCGACAAAGGGAGCTGTGCCTGAGCCGCAAAAAAAGTCCGCAACCAAATCGCCCGGCGTCGACGAAGCGAGGATAATGCGGTCCAGCAACGCTTCCGGCTTCTGGGTCGGATAACCCGTGCGTTCATTATGCAGGCGGGCAATAACCGGAAAGTACCACCAATCTTCCGGCACCTTGCCGCGGACAAGATCGGGCACTTTTCCAAATCCTGCTTTGCGAGACGATCTAAACGTGTTTACTGTATTTTTGTTATATGGTTCGCGTACAGCATCAGCGTTGAAGGTGTAGTCCTCCCCTTTGTAGTACGAGAGGATTGTGTCATGCTTGCGGTTAAATGCGCGGCGAACAGGTGATGGCCCGTGATAAGTCCAAATTATCTCGTTCAGGAAATGATTCGCACCAAAAATTTCGTCTAGAATCAGGCGGGCATAGGAATCAGCATGCCAGTCGAGGTGAAGGTAAAGTGTTCCATTCGGCGCAAGCAGGCGAAACATCAGAATGAGCCGCTGATAGAGAAAGTCAAGATACGAATCGAGATTTTCCCAAGAATCTTGGTATCCCTTCGCCAATCGCCACTGATTTGGCTTGCGCGAGTCCTCACCGCGGCCAATACGCGCATCGAATTTTTTGTTTGTAAAGAACGGAGGGTCTGCATAGATTAGATTTATCCGCCCTTCATAATTCGGCAACAGTGACGCCATCACCGCAAGGTTATCCCCGAGCATTAACCGATTTTTCGGAATCGATTTTGGATATCCACTTCCGCCGGGGAAGATTATTGAATCTGTAACCAGAGGAGCCGGAACCGGGGCTATGCGATTTTTATCCCGCCAGACCAGTTCAGGCATAACTCAATAATAAATCCGCACGAGCGTGCCAAACCCGCGATTGAAGGTCTTGCCGACCTGATGGTCTGGTTTTGCCCAACGGAACAGCCACATCGCCTCGTTGGTGCGCATGTTGATGCACCCCCGGCTCATCGGAACGCCGAAGTTCTCGTGCCAGTACGTTCCATGAAATGCGTGACCCTGTCCTGTGAAGAAACTCGTCCATGGCACGCCCGGCAGTTCGTAATCGGTAAAGTCGGCAAATAGGTTCCCGTTGCCCATGTGCTTGTTCGGCATCTTGTCCATGATGCGGAATTCGCCCTCAGGCGTTTTCGTTGAGAGTCCATTCGCATCGCGCGGACCATTCGGGATGCCGGAACTAATGGTGGCGCTTAGTACCTGTTTATCGTATTCGAACGCGGTCAGCGTTTGGGTCGTAAGATTAACGTCAATGCGTTTCTTCTCTATAGGTACCTCGGCAGTGATCGGCGTCAGATCCTCCAATGGTATGGGTCGCACGTGCGCCGGGTTGATGAAGTACGGAAAGCCCGTCAGGTCATCATAAACGCGATACCACTGCTCCCCTGTGGGACCCTGCTCAATCGCCTCCGCCCAGTGAACTGAACCGTAATACAAGCGAAATCCCAATTTTTGCCAGCCGAATGCCTGACTTGTTCGCCATGGCTGGGTGAAGGGAACCGTCATTTCCACGAGCCTCGGGGCACCCTCTTCGATTGCAAAGAGTGTCTTGTTTAAAATGACTTTAACTTTCTGTAACCGCGCTCGATGAACATAACCTCCCCACACGCGATACCACACCGGGTTGTGAGCCGGCTCGCTCACCTTCACTTCGTCGTAGATGTGAATCAACTCGTCGCGATACCACGTGGACACGATGGAACTTTCATCGGTTGGCTCTTTGTAAACGCTGACAGAATCGGTTGCCACGCGCACGAGACTACTATCGTCGAAGTTGAACAGATTCTCAAACGACGGCGAAAATCCCAGGCTGGCAAGGCTTAGTCCGCCGAGTTTGAGAAAGTCGCGTCGGGTAAGGTATTTCATGGCAAGAAAATTGTAATCGAATTCGTCAGTTTGTAAAATACTCTCATTAAATTTTCATACGAGCACGCGCAACAGCTACCGGCTTTGGGTATACGAAAACTGCCCTCGGGTCGAGGGCAGTAGAAGGTTCTTGAATTGTCGGCTATGGCTCAACAGCCTCCGGTGCCATGTCTTTGAGCAGGATATCGATCGCCATAGTGTGAGCGCATCGGCGATGCGTCACAAAGAACTCGCAGTCACAACTAAAAACGCCACTGTCGAAAGTGACGTGATGGTTGTTATTATCACCATGAAAAGTCAGATCGAACTTGTTGAACAGGAAACGCTTGGGTTCCTCCGCGTACCGCTTGGCTTTCTCTCGTTTGCCGATCATTCCGTAATCCATCGTTCAATCTCCTTTCAAAGTTGGGAATAAAAAAGCACGCGAACACGCGCGTGCTTTCCATTCGTTATGTAAATCCTTGTCACCATCTACTCGCATAAGTCGTACACCTCGTTGATTTGCAGTATAGCCCTATTCAAAGTGCGAGTCAACACCCAAATGGGTCAAGCAGGCGTATCGTATAGGAATCGAATGGTTCGTGTCAGTCCGCCGGCGCAACCGCGAGATTCGACTCGTCACCGTCATACGAAACCAACTGGGGCCACTTCCAAATGATAAGCAACATCCCCACAATGCACCCAACCCCGCCGCTGATGATGGCGAACGGCACCCCGAACAGGGATGCAACCACTCCCGCTTCCACCTCCCCTAGCTGAGGACCGCCGAGGAAGAAAAGTTGATTCACGCTAGTCATCCTGCCGCGGATATGGTCCGGCGTCTGCAATTGACGGATCGTATTCCGAATCACCGTACTGACCGCATCTGCCGAGCCTATCAGCAAAAGCGAGACTATAGCAGGAAGGAAAGTTCGACTCAGTCCAAACCAGATTGTCGCCAGACCGAAAAGTGTCACCGATGTCAGGAACAACGGTCCCTGACGGCGAAGTTCACGCACTTGCGAAACCATCATCCCCGCCAGCACCGAACCGATTGCCTGTGCCGATACCAACCACGAGTAGCCGCTCTTACCCACGGACAGAATATCCCGCGCGACGATGGGCAACATGGTATTCGCCGATGCAAAAAACGTTGCGATGAAATCCATGAACATTGTTGAGAGGATCAGTGGCTTCGAAAAAATAAAGCGAACACCTTCTCCCATTGCCTTCAGATTGATGCCGCCGGCCTGATGCACATCTTGATACACCTGTCCCATCAAGAACAGCGCAGCAAGAACCGCCAAAAACGTAATCGCATTGAACATATACGCCAGTCCCTGGTCGTCCTCCGGAACAAACCCAAACAACAACGGACCGAGGATCGCGCCTGTGTTGAATGCCACCGAATTCATACTAAATGCAGACGGCAAATGCTCGCGCGAAACAAGATTCGGGATCATCGCTTGACGAGCAGGCAGATCGAACGCCGCCGCGGATGCCTGTATCGCCGTCAGGAGGTAGATGTGCCAAATTTGAATCAGGCCAGCGAAAGTCAGGTATGCCAGTGTGATCGCCTGAACTGCAAGTGTGGATTGCGTAATAAAGAGAATTCTCCGGCGATTGTAGTTGTCCGCCACTGCTCCGCCAAGAAACGAAAAAATCACCACAGGCAAGATTCTCACAAGACCGATCCCGCCTAGTGCCAGTGGGTCGGGCTCGCCGGTCAATTCTCGGATATGCCAATGGATCGCCGCGAACTGCATCTGTGAGCCAGCCATCGAAATCAACAAGCCCAGCCATAAATACAAGTATTTGCGATGTGTGAGTGCAGGAGGCAGGTACAAACTCATCAAGTTCCCCAATCGCGCAGATACAAAAAGTCGTAACCGATGGTGCGATTGCTCAACTTGGCGATGGGCGGCTGCATGCGCTTGAATTGCATCCGCTGGATGCGTTTGACAACCGCATCAACAAATTTTTCATCGAAACCCGCTTCAACGCATTCCTTCGGACTATAACGATGGTCGACGAGAAGGTATAACAGCCGATCCACTTTTTCATACGTGAAACCAAGCTCGCCTTCATCGGTCTGACCCTCCCACAAATCCGCGGAAGGCGCCTTTTCGATGATCAGCGCAGGAATATTCAACGCTCGGGATAACTGTCTGACCTGTGTCTTATATAAGTCACCGATCGGATTCATTGCCGAAGCCGAGTCCCCGAACTGTGTGCTGTAGCCGAGCAGAATCTCGGTTTTATTGCCTGTGCCAATCACGAGTCCTTTGAACACTTCTGACTGATCATAAAGCACAATCATGCGTTCTCTCGCCATGATGTTGCCCTTGCGCAGCTTGCTCATCTCCGGGTCTTTTGCAAAAAGCGGCTCGAGCATTTCTGTGATTTCGATGGTCTTGCTCGGAATTTCCAACTGCTCGATCAACAGTTCTGCGTGAGCTAGCGAGTCGGGGCTGGATGAACGATAGGGCAACCGCACAGCCAGAACGTTCTCGCGCCCCAAAGCTTCGACTGCAAGTACACACGACAGTGCTGAGTCAATTCCGCCAGACAAGCCAATGACCGCGCGCGAAAAACCGACGCGTGTCACTTCGCTCTTGATGAAGCCAGTGAGGATTTGACGCGCAACATCAGTATTTATGGACAAGTCAATTTGCATGGTGTAGGAATAACTAACGAGCGGAAAGTATCCTGCCCATCTCTTTTTGAACAAGTGCAGTTCGCTCATCGCGGAGCAGGGGCAGACGGGCACGGGTGCGGCGCAACTGATTGAGATCAAGCTCGCAGACCGTCAGCGCTTCATCAAAGTACGGACCTTGAGCAAGCAGTTCACCGTTCGGGTCGTTGATAGTCGCCCCGCCCCAGAAAAGCAGACCATCCTCAAACCCGACGCGATTACAGTGCGCAACAAAAGACGTGAACATACTGGCATAGGCTTTATTCACGCGTTCGACCCAACGGGCAGATTCGAGTTTCTCATTGTCGTTCAGTCCGCGGCCCGGCGAAGCAGAGGAGAACAACATCACATCTGCGCCGTCCAGCCAAAGCAGGTACGGAGGCGACGCATGCCAGAAATCTTCGCAGATCAACATGCCAACCCGTCCGAAGCGCGTATCGAAAGCGCGCACAGCATCCCCCCACGCAAAGAAGCGTCCTTCATCGAAGAGTCCGTAGGTTGGGAGATACACTTTGTGGTGAACATGCAACACACGTCCGCCGGAAAGATAGGCGGAGGCGATGAAGAAGCGATGACGCGAGTCTTCATCCACGAACCCGATTACGAGGTCAAGGTCTTTTGATGCTTTGAGCAACTGTTGAAAGACGGGGTCTTCTTCCGTTGGACAATGCGCTACAGACGCGACCAAGTCTTGCAAAACGTAACCTGTGAGCGACAGTTCGGGAAACACGAGCAAATCAACTTTTTCTGCCTTCGCCCGCTTGATGAACTCCAGATGTTTTTCGAGATTCGATTCCACATCCCCCAGTTTTGTAGCAATCTGCGCAAGGGCAAGGTTGAGTTTCATTTTCAGAATCTTACCACCAAAGTAAAACCTGACGGTTCATCGAAACCTGTCAGGTTTGTGTAGCGGGAAGGGAGGGATTCGAACCCTCGGTGGACCGGAGCCCACAACGGTTTTCGAGACCGTCCCATTCAACCACTCTGGCACCTTCCCAATGCGGGCGAAATTATATCTCAGATTTCCGTGCTATCGTGCAGGTCGGGATAAAACACCTCGCGCATTTTCTGTTCCGACAATTTTTCCATCAATGGGACAGCGGCTCTCTCTTCGCCATGCACGAGAAACGTTTTTTTCACGGTCTTTTTCACTGCGGTTGCATATTTCACAAGCAAGTCCTGACCTGCATGACCGGATAAGCCGCCGATTGTTGCTACTTCGGCGCGGACGGTATACGGTTCGCCAAATATTTTTATCTGCTTCTCCCGATCGGCAAGCCTGCGCCCCAACGTGTGCGGAGCCTGCCACGAGACGATACACACCGTGTTGTTTGGATTTTCGATGTTGTTTCGAAGATGGTGCAAGATTCGTCCTGCTTCAGCCATGCCTGACGCAGAGATGATGACCATCGGGTCGGTCCGCTTGTTTAACGCTTTCGACTCTTCGACCGATCGAACGTACGTCAGCATTTTGAAATCGAGCGCTGGGTGGCGAGCCTCTTCCACGAATTTTCGCGTCTCCGCGTCGAAGACCTCCCGATGACGCATAAATACGTCCGACGCATTGACTGCCAGTGGACTGTCTACAAAGACCGGTATATAAGGCACATCGCCTTCGTGCATCATCATGTTGAGGTGGTAGACAAGTTCCTGAGTACGCCCTACAGCGAACGCAGGAATAATTACTTTTCCGCTTCGATTCACCGTCCTTTTGACGACTTCGCGGAATTCATCAAACGCCGCGGAGGGATCGTTGTGTTTTTTGTCGCCATACGTACATTCCATCAACAAGTAATCTGCCGGTTCGGGCAGGACTGGGTCACGCAATAACGGAAGACCGTATCGTCCAATATCGCCTGAAAACCAGAAGCGGATCTTTCTTCCTTTTTCTTCGATTTCAAGTGAGATTGCGGCAGAGCCCAAAATGTGTCCCGCCTCCACAAATTTCGCTGCCACCCCGGGAACGGGCTCGAAAGGCTTACCGTAGTCCACTCCTCGAAAAAGGTTGGCAGCGTGCTGGGCATCCGCCTCGGTATACAACGGCTCGATCAGCGGTTCGCCGCGATCCATTTTCTTCCTATTTACAAACTCCGCATCGGATTCTTGAATCCGCCCCGAATCTGCCATCATGATCGTAGCCAGATCAGCCGTTGCGCGCGTGGCGTAGATAGGCCCATCGTATCCATTCTTCACGAGGTTGGGCAGGTTGCCGCAATGGTCAATATGCGCGTGAGAAAGGATAACTGCATTCACTGAACGAGGGTCGTACTCAAAGTTCAAATTGCGAGAATACGTTTCCTGTCTTCGACCTTGGTACAGCCCACAGTCCAGCAAAAGGCGATGCCCGTTGACTTCAAGTAAATGCTGGCTCCCTGTCACTGTGTGCGCCGCCCCGTGAAAACGAATCCGCATCTCAGCCTCCAAACAATCCCAGAATTTGCGTGCCGTACGTGTGAAAGCGCCAGGGGGAATCAATCATCGCCGCTTGGAGATCGTGCAAGTTCTTTGGCGGAGATTCTGCCAACAAACTCAAATATACTTTCGGCAGAACAATGTCGGACTCGACTTTTAGTTCCTGCGCGACTTTTTTTCTCCATGCTTTCAACTTTTCGAGACGCCTGAGCATCGCGTCACTCGGACGTTTTGGCTGTTCCAGTTTCACCAGCGGCGCGACCGCCCCGCGTCTCGCCGCCGATAGCATCTCCCCGCCCCATAAACGGATCTGTTTTGGGCTGAGACCAATACCAGCCAGGTCAACTTCTTTTTCAGGTGTTTTCTTGGCAATCTCAAGCAGAAGATTATCATCTATGACCTTAAATGGCGGACGATCCAACTTCTCGGCAATGCCATCACGCGTCTGGCATAGTTCAGATAGTATGGTCAACTCCCGCAGACTCAACTCTTTACGCGCGCCAAAACGTTTCCAAGAAGCACCATTTGGCTTCTCCTTCAAATCATCTACGCTACAGGCACGAGCGAAATCCTCGAGAGCCAACTCCCAGCGCCCTTTCTCGTGCAATTCGGCTTTCAGCAGATCACGCAGAGCAAACAAATAGTGTGTATCCAGCCGGGCATAATCAATTTGCGCCGAGCTTAGCGGCCTTGCTCCCCAATCCGCCTTTTGATGGCGCTTGTCCATTTTCACGTTGAACTTTTCCGCGAGCAGTGTATCCAGCCCCACCGCCGGGTAGCCAAGCACCCGCGCCGCTTGCATCGTATCGAACAAGTTGGAGAGTTCAAAGCCGAAATCGCGTTTCAAACAGATCAGGTCATATTCTGCCGCATGGAAGATTTTCTCGATATTGGGACTGTTGAAAATCTGCGAGAGCGGACTGAGATCGTCAACGGCAAAAGGGTCAATTACATAATCGCGCTTAGGCGTCGAAAATTGAATCAAGCACACGCGCTCGCGATACGCGTGGAGGCTATTCGATTCGGTGTCGACCGCAATGCAGTCGTGCACCGATATATCTGAATGCATCTTGCGAAACAATTGATTTGTGTTGACCCAGACGGGAGGAGCAAGGGACTCGATCATGAGCGTGGCAACGCAATTGTAAACTCAAACCCTGAAATTGAGCGACAACGATTTCTCCATCACCAGCCCATCCTCGCCGTCCTTGTAATACCCGCGCCAAATATCAGTGGTGCGATACCCCTCTTTTTCATACAATGAGATCGCCCCGTGATTGGAGACACGGACCGTCAATTTCACCCTGTCCAACTGGATCCGCGACTCGCACGCATGCAATAACGCCCGCCCAATACCCTGCCGTTGAAAGTGCGGGTCAACCGCAATGGTGGCGATCCAAGCCGTCCCGCTGGAGTGACGCGTTTCGCCTGCTGCAAACCCAACCATCTGACCGCCTTCCACAGCCTTGAGTCGAATCACGGTACCCCAGGATAGAACCGCAATGAGGTCAAATAACGACCACGCGTCTTTATCAAAACAGGCATGTTCGAGTCTACGCAGGGAGTTCAAGTCCAGAATTGACGCGGGAATAATTTCCATCCATTAAAGCAGTGTAGGGGCGACGGATATGTCGCCCCTACAAGAATCATCGATCATTTCACTTCTTTCCGAGGAAGTTATCCAACATGCTGGTGAATTCCATCGGGAAAATATACTTTGTGGAAGGACTTGAACCAATCGATTTGAGCGTTTCGAAGTATTGAAGCGTCATCGTCTTCTGGTCTACAGTCTTAGCCGCATTGAAAATCGCCTCGAGTGCCTGCGCAAAACCCTCTGCGCGAAGCAATTGCGCCTGCCGCTCACCTTCCGCCTGTAGGATCGCGGACTGTTTCTGCCCTTCGGCTCGCAAGATGCTAGACTGCTTTTCGCCCTCGGCGACGTTGATCGCCGCTTCGCGCGTACCCGTCGATTCGGTGACTACCGCACGGCGGACACGCTCTGCGGACATCTGCCGGTTCATGGCGTCCTGCACATCGCGCGGCGGGATGATTTCGCGAATTTCCACGTTGGTCACCTTCACACCCCAGCGCTCGGTCACTTCGTCAAGGCGCGTGCGGAGCATGGTGTTGATATGTTCCCGTTGCGAGAGCACATCATCTAATGGAATACCACCGATCACGGCGCGCAAGGTAGTTGCGGCAATGCCGGCCGCAGCTTGCTCAAAATTTGTCACCTGCAACACGGACATACTCGGCTCCATGACCTTGAAGTACCAGAGGAAGTCAATGGAGATCGGCGCATTGTCCTTCGTGATCGACGTCTGTTGCGGCACTTCGCGCACCTGCTCGCGCAAGTCCACTTTGACTGCGCGGTCAACGACCGGAATCAGCAGAACAATGCCCGGTCCTTTTGGTCCGACGCTGCGACCAAGACGGAACACGACGAGCCGCTGATACTCGGGCACGATGCGAATCGCATTGGCAAGAAAAACTATGCCAATGATCAGAATCGCACCAAATAAACAAACAGCGCTACTGGTGAGGATTTCCATGATATTTACTCCTTTATGATAGTTTTATTCTTTCTTCTCGACTACGACAACGAATCCATCCCGACGAATTATGCGAGTCTTACTTCCAGCTTTGATTAATTTTTCACTCCGGGCTGACCACAATTCCCCTGCGACCTGAACGCTGCCTTCTACGTGAATGTCCGTCTGCGCTTCTCCAACCTGCCCGATCAGTGCATCCAGATCATGCGTTGGCCGTGCGAACGCGGCTTCCATGGACTTGCGCGCCGCAATCCATAAAAAGCTCGCCACAAGTGCAGAAGCGGAAGCCGCCACAAGCGGGCTAACTGCGGGAAGTCCGCCTTCGCGTGCAAACATGAAAACTGAGCCAACCACAAGCAACAGAATCGACAGCGCAAGCATCCACTCGCGTTTCGGTTTCTGCAGTGCATAGATGAATGGCACCACGCTGAGACCGATCACAATTAGCGCCCAAAAATTGATCGACAAGGTATAGATGGCAAAACCCGCCAGCACAATGCAGAAAAACGCTCCTATCTCAAGAATCCCCGTCCCCGGCGTGGCGATCGCCATCAATGCGAGGAACACACCTCCCAACAAAAACAAGTACGCAATGTTCGGGTCAAGCAGAAACTCCATAACTCCTCCAATTCATTATACAACAAGACGAGCGGTTTCGATTCCTTCTACGGCGAATCACGCATTAAAGTTGCGGAGGCCGCCTCTGATCGAGGCTTTATAATAAAGCGGCAAACTTCAGCCAAAGGAGTTCGAGTGAAATTCGAAAAACTATGCGTTCTCGGTCTTGGCTATATCGGGCTTCCCACCGCCGCGACCTTCGCCGCGCATGGCCTTAAGGTCCATGGCGTGGACGTAAATCCAAGCGTCGTCGAATCTTTGCAAGCGGGGAAGATTCACATTCATGAGCCTGGGTTGCAAGGTGTGGTGGATGAAGCAGTTAGGTCTGGCAACCTAACGGTATCCAATCAGCCCGTGGAGGCCGATGCGTTTATCATCGCGGTGCCAACGCCTTTCAGACCGGATGAGCTTGGCGAGTATCATGGACGCAAATTCAAACTCGCAGACTTGAGCGCGGTGACATCTGCGACAGAAGCCATCTTACCGGTTTTGCGGAAGGGGAATCTCGTAATCCTTGAATCGACTTCGCCGCCTCGCACAACGATCGAGCGGGTCGCACCAATTTTGGCTCGCTCCCATCTTCAGGCCGGGATTGACTTTTATTTGTGCTACTCACCCGAGCGCGTTCTGCCCGGTCAAATCCTGCGCGAACTCGTGGACAACGCGCGCGTCATCGGAGGAATTACGCCAGAGTCCGCGCGAGCTGGCCGCGAACTGTATGCAACATTTGTCAAGGGTGAAATTGTCGAAACGGACGCCACCACCGCCGAAATGGTAAAGATCATGGAAAACACGACCCGCGATGTGAACATTGCCATAGCCAATGAGTTTGCCCGCCTCGCTGAAAAATTTGGCGTGGATGTGTGGGAGGCCATCCGCCTTGCCAACCTGCACCCGCGCATCAATATCCTCAACCCCGGGCCTGGTGTCGGCGGTCATTGCATCAGCGTAGATCCGTGGTTTTTCGTCGAAGCCGCGCCAGAGTTGTCGTCACTTATTTATCAGGCTCGCAAGGTCAATGATCAGCAACCGAATTTTGTAGTTCGCAAGGTAAAAGCGGCGCTTGGAAATAGCCTGAAAGGGAAAAGTGTAGCCGCGCTTGGCCTCGCCTACAAACCTGATGTGGACGATTTGCGCGAAAGCCCGGCGATTGAAGTCGTACACCTCCTTCAGAAAGAAGGCGCGCAAATCAAAGCATGGGAACCTTTCGCTCCTTCAGCCCATTTAGAGGGGATCACAACAACTTCAGATTTTGACTCCGTAATCAAGGACACTGACGCAATTCTTCTGCTCGTAAACCATTCTCAATTCCGCAACCTCAACCCTGTTAGCCTCGCGTCAAAAACTACAGCCCGTATCGCGATAGACACAGTCAACGCATGGGATCCAACGGATTGGGAATCTGCCGGCTTTGCACTTCATCGCCTCGGCGTCAACAGTTCGCCAATCTCTAATTTCTAGTTCCCATTCACGCATGAAGATTCTTTCCGTATTCGGCACCCGCCCCGAAGCCATCAAAATGGCGCCCATCGTCCGCCTGCTCAGACAAAAGGAAGGGATCGAAGCGCGTGTATGCGTCACTGCTCAACACAGGCAGATGCTTGATCAGGCGCTGGAATTATTCGATATCAAGCCCGAGTATGATCTTGACCTGATGCGCGAAGGGCAGTCGCTGGCGCAAATCAGCGCGAGAATCTTTACCCACCTCGAACCGATCTTAGAAGAGTTCAAACCAGACTGGATACTTGCTGTCGGCGATACAACGACGGTGCTTACTACATCGCTCTTGGCCTTCTATCGAAAGATCAAATTTGGTCACGTTGAAGCAGGGTTACGCACCCATAACAAGTGGCATCCATTTCCCGAAGAGATCAACCGCCGACTTGCTACGGTCACAGCCGAGTTGCATTTTGCTCCTACTGAATGGTCCAAAGGAAACTTAATTCGCGAAGGTGTGGACGAAGAAAAAATTCATGTTACCGGCAATTCGGTCATTGACGCCCTCAAATTTGTGGCAAGTCAGGAAGTGCCGTCTGGGATAACCGCGTTGCTAGGAAATCTTGGGGTAACCAGCCAGCGGAACAAAAGACTGATTTTGGTAACGGCGCATCGCAGAGAGAATTTTGGCGAACCGATGGAAAATATCTACCACGCCATCAAAGAACTCAGCTCACGCTCAGACGTGGAGATCGTGTACCCCGTTCACTTGAATCCGAACGTTCGAGAGCCGGTCAATCGGATTCTGAAAGGCACGAGTCGAATCACCCTACTTCCGCCGCTGGATTATCTTCCCCTCGTACATTTGATGAAGCACGCATATTTGATTCTCACCGACTCAGGAGGAATCCAAGAGGAAGCACCAACATTCGGAATCCCAGTTCTGGTGTTGCGCGAAACCACGGAGCGCCCGGAAGGAATCGAGGCGGGCACATTGAAGCTTGTCGGAACCGAAACAAGTCGAATTGTGAATGAAGCGTCACACCTGCTGGAAGATCCCGTCGCCTATGCCGCGATGGCGAAAGCCGCAAATCCTTATGGCGATGGTCACGCAGCGGAACGAATTGTGGGAGCACTTCTCAAGGCATAGTCATTAGGCGCCTATCAAGGCTGGGCAATCGCGTTTTAGAACTCGCTCAAGTCAAAGACCGGACCGTCTTTACAAGCCATCATCCAGCCAGATTTAGCAACCACAGCGCACACGCCGCAATCTGCAAGTCCCCCACAGGGCATCGGTGCCCGCACAAACACTTGCGCATCCTTCGCTCTGGATAACAGGTTCGATGCCTCGAGTCGCCTTACCAGTCCGGCTAGAGCTTCGCGGCTTACATCGAACGCGGCGTAATCTGCCCAACCCAGAATTTCATTTATAGATTTCAACGGTTGAATTTCAATCTCATCCGGTAAATTGTCCACGGCAAAATCGGTCAGCAATACAATTGCCGCATCTTGCTTCAGCGCAGGCGGGATCAACCCGCGCAACGTTGACGGGGGAGAAACAGAGATGACAAGGGCGACTTTTTTTGCAGTGGCGGGCAAGCCAAATCCCCGCCCTACCGGCCCACGAAGGAAAAATTCACTTCCGGGAACCCATGTATCCATTGCGGGCGAGGCAATAAAACCTTCCGGGGTGGATTCCGTATGAAACAGTGGAACAGGCACAGGTGCGTTTGAGCCGTCGCTGGCGAGCAGATATTGTCCCGGCGCGGGAATCAAATCCGCCCGGCAGATTATGCTCGCTTGACGTATTCCATCCAAGAGAATTAGCTCGTTAACCCTGCCTTTACCTGTTTGCACATCGCCATCGTATCATGGCGGTATAATTATTTCAACACTTAACTGGAGGTACTATGAATATTGCTGATTTCATAAAAACACTTGCAGGGTTTGCGTGGTTGGTCGTGGTCGGGGTGGGGCTTATGGCGGTCATGCGCGCGAGCCGCAACCAAAGCGCCAAGGGACTCAGTTCGCTGGCTGTAGGGATGCTGGTGCTGGCTGTTGTACTGACTCTGGCGGGCGCAGGCTTGGTATTCATCGAGCCCACCGAGGTCGGCGTGGTTGTGACCATCTTCGGAGAAGGCGGTATTCGGCCCGCGCCGCTTCAAGCCGGATTGCATTGGATCGTCCCATTTGTAGAACGCGTGGAACGATATCCAATCTCCATTCAAACGTTCACCATGGCTCGAACCGCCAGCGAAGGGGAGACGCAGGGCTTGATCACGGTTGAATCGCGCACCTCGGATGGACAGCGCATCTTCGTTGATTCTTCCGTGATTTTCCAACTCAACAAGACTGAAGTAGTCACAATCCACAAGGAATGGCAACGGCGGTATACAGACGATCTGATTCTGCCTCAGGCGCGCGGTATCATCCGCGATGCGGTCTCTCAATACCGAGTGGATGAAGTACTGAGTACGAAACGATTCGAGATGAGCGACCAGATCACCCAGGATTTGCATACGGTGCTGGCAGACAACGGTTTGGTATTAGTAGATTTTGTCTTGCGCGATATCACTTTCACCGACGAATATGCCCAATCCATCGAGCAGAAACAAATCGCAGAACAGCAGGCATTGCAGGCTCAGTTCGTTGTTGAATCGAAAAGGCAGGAGGCTGAGCAGGCCCGCCAGATCGCACAAGGTCAGGCGGATGCGGCAGTGATCGCGGCGAAAGGTGCGGCAGAAGCGCGCTTGATCGAGGCACAAGCAGAAGCGCAGGCGCTTGAATTGCTAGCATTAGCGCTGGAAGACAATCCGCAGTTACTGCAATATCAATACATTCTCAAGCTTTCACCGGGCGTACAGACGATTTTCATCCCAACCGACAATCAGTTCATCCTGCCGCTGCCAGGCTCTACAACAGTCCCGCCGCAGTAAATTTGTTGGGGCACGAGAACTTGTGCCCCAACTCTTATCAAAATGCCGATCCCTAGAACCGGACGCGAAGTCCGCCTCACGACGCTTTCGACGTGCGCGGGTTGAGCATCCAAATTAAGCGCTGAAGCGCTGACGCAGGTACTGCGTCCCGTGAAAGATATCTTCGACGCCGCCTCATTTCCGGACCTTTTGGTTGGTTTGCGCGAACCGGATGACGCGGCTGTTTGGCGTTTGGATGATGAGCGCGCGCTCGTCGTCACCACTGATTTTTTTACCCCCGTGGTTGACGATGCGTATGACTACGGTTCAATTGCCGCGGCAAACAGCCTCTCCGATGTGTATGCGATGGGAGGAAAACCCTTCCTTGCACTGAATATCGCCGCATTACCCGAAGATTTGCCAAGCGACGTTTCCAGCGAAATCATTCGCGGCGGCGCAGAGAAAGCCCGCGAGGCAGGCGTAGTCATTGCGGGCGGGCATACAGTGAAAGACAAAGAACCAAAGTACGGATTGGTTGCCGTTGGCTTCGTTGACTCGCGCAAGATGTTGAGCAAAGACGGACTCCAAGTCGGCGATGCGCTGGTTCTGACAAAGCCCCTAGGATTTGGAGTGACTACCACCGCGCTGAAACGCGAACAAGCGGACGACGGTGATGTACAGGAAGCCGTGAACTGGATGAAACGCCTGAATAAAGATGCAAGTCAATTAGCCTTCGAATTTGGTTTGCGCGGCGGCACAGACATCACCGGTTACAGCCTGCTGGGTCACGGCTTGGAAATGGCACAAGCCTCCCGCGTATCGTTAGATTTAGAGTTCGATAAGATTCCGTTTACCGCCGGCGCGCGGAAATACGCTGAGAATGGTTGCTTTGCCGGCGGCGCGTTCGACAACAAAGCGCATTTTGAGTCGCAAGTGAAATTTGCCGATTCGATTGACGAGGCGAATCAAATGCTCTTGTTTGACCCGCAAACGAGTGGTGGGTTATTGGTCAGCATCCCACAGGAAAAACTTGATAGCTTTGTTGAGCGCGCAAGAGAAATTAAGCAGCCCGCATGGGTGATCGGCCACGTCAAAACGGGATCAGGCATCCACATAGAATGATGCGGCGTATTCATAGTACAATACGAGGGGTGCGGAAAGCCCCCGAATCATGTCAGAAGTCCCCATAGATAGTCCTTCAGCCAAATCCACATCAGACCGCCGCCGGCGTTTGCCTGCGGCTTCACGTACGTTCCCAGGCAATTAACACACTCAATGAATATCACGACAGACATACTTCTCATTATTTTCGTAATCCTCCTCAACTCGGTATTCGTATTATCGGAAATGTCAGTGGCTTCGTCACGCAAGGCGCGCCTACAACAACGGGTCAACGAAGGGGATAAAGGAGCGAAGACCGCGTTGGAATTAATCCAAAACCCCAACCTCTTCCTGGCTACCGTGCAGATCGGCATCACGCTCGTTGGCGTGTTCATGGGCGCAGTCGGCGGAGCAACGCTGGCAGAGCCTCTTGCCGCATCATTAGATAATGTCCCAGCACTAGCGGAGTACGCCGGATCGCTCGCTCTCGGAATTGTGGTAATTGCGATCACATTCTTTTCCATCATCCTGGGCGAGCTTGTCCCGAAACGAATCGCTTTACATAGCCCGGAACGAATCGCCTCCGCTCTCGCCGCCCCGATGGTCGTGGTCTCAAGAGTTTTCGCGCCGATCGTGTGGCTGTTTGGGCGCATCACCGATCTAGTTCTCAAAGCGCTCGGAGTGAAACCAGGCAATGAGCCGCCGGTGACGGAAGAAGAAATTCAATTATTGATCGATCAGGGCACACAGGCTGGCGTTTTCGAGGAAGCCGAACACGATATGGTCGAGGGCGTTTTCAGCCTTGGCGATCAAAGAGTGTACTCCTTGATGACGCCTCGAACGGATATCGTTTATCTAGATGTAAACGATTCCATGGAGGAAATTCGCCAGAAAATCAGTCAGAGTGAATTTTCACGCTTCCCCGTCCGCCAAGCGACCCTTGATATCATCCTGGGCATCGTCAAAGCGCGCGATCTTCTGGTGAAGAGTCTAAGCAGCGAGGAAATCCGATTGAAGGATATGCTGAAACCGGCATTCTTCATTCCAGAAACGATGTTCGCTTCTCGTGCATTGGAGATATTCAAGGAAAAGGGAACGGAATTGCTGCTTGTGATTGACGAGTTTGGCGGTTTACAAGGATTGCTCACCATGCACGATATTCTCGAGGAGATCGTCGGGCAGATCGAACTCGAGGAGCCGCAAGCCACCCAAAGGCAGGATGGATCATGGCTGTTGGACGGCATGCTCGAAGTAGACGAGTTCAAGGACATATTCAAATTGCATGTCCTACCCCATGAAGATGAATACGAAACTCTGAGCGGTTTCGTGATGATGTCGCTTGGACGCGTTCCGCTGCCTGCCGATCACTTCGAGTGGCATGGGCTGCGCTTCGAAGTCATTGATATGGATGGCCGCCGCGTGGACAAAGTGCTCGTCACCACTCTGCCTCACCGCCCCGCACCGCAAGAACCGGTAAAAGTGAACTAAAAATTTCCTATGATGCATCCAACAAAACAAGGAATAGATTCGCGACTGATCATCGTCGCGTTACTATTCCTTTTCTCCGGCGCAGCCGGGTTAATTTACCAGATCGTCTGGCACCGGTTGCTCGAAATCTATTTTGGGGTAACGATGACGGCGATCACCTTGATCGTGGCCGCTTACATGGCAGGGCTGGGTCTTGGATCGTTACTTGGCGGTCAAATAGCCAGCCGAATCAGGCGCGTCGTTCTGACGTATGGCGTAATCGAAGTGGGAATTGCCATCTTCGGTATTTTTAGTTCAAGCCTCATTCAGTGGATCGGTCAGCGAACTGCCGGGAGTCCGTATCCTGTTGTCTTCCTATTGAGTTTTGGACTTTTACTCATACCTACATTATTGATGGGCATGACATTGCCCTTGCTGACTCAATCGTTTGTGAGTCGAGTTGACTCCTCAGGACATGTCATCGGGCTGTTATACGGAATCAACACGTTCGGCGCCGCGCTCGGCGCCCTCATCAGCGGATACCTGCTCATCGGCTGGTTTGGGTTCGAGGGCACAACTCTAGTTGCCGTCGCTCTCAATTTACTAGCAGGCGCCGGGGCGGTTCTTCTGTTCAGGAAGAGCGAACACCTAGATCACCGAGAAGAGGACAACTTTGTTCCCGCCGAACTCGGATCGGCTCTGCCGTACCGAACAATTCTGGTTGCTGCATTTCTAGTCGGGTTTATCAATCTGGGGTTCGAAATGCTCTGGTTCCGCATACTGGGCGTGCTGAACAAAGGCACTGCTTATGGCTTTCCCAGTGTCCTCTTTGTCTTTCTCGCCGGTTTGGCAATTGGAGGATTCATTTGGGGCCGCCGAGCAGATCAGAGCAACAACAGGATTTCTTTATTCTGGAAACTGCAACTCGGTAGCGGAATAGTTACGGTCTCATCCTTCCTTATCTTTTGGGGCGCTTTGCATTTTCCTCCGCTACAATCGTGGATCCACGAAACCTTCACTAACCCACAACAACCCATTCCTCCGTTTGTGGAAACAGAAAATGGGCTTGTATTCTCGCGCCGATTAATGATTTCCAGTCTGTTTGAATATTTCTTGCCCATCCTTGTGCTTGTCTTGCCTGCCAGCTTGATGATGGGCGGAGGACTACCACTCCTTGACCGTATTGCAATAACGAGCGCTCGCGTCTCGGGCAAACGCGTGGGCGACATTCATCTTGCAAACATTTTGGGCTCGGTGATGGGAACCCTGGCAATCAGCTTTATCTTTCTTTCGGCTCTTGGGACTGAACTAACCCTAAAAGTATTAATTTCGCTCAGCCTGGTATTTACAAGCCTGGTTTGGAAAACGAAGCGCAGCGTTGGCAGGAGTATTTACGTTCTACCGGCATGCCTCGTTACGCTAGTGCTCATCGCTCCTTGGCAAGGTGCATTCTATGAAAAGTTGTATCAGACCGCCACTGGGATTCCGGCGCTCGTTCATGAATCGGGCGAAAGCGTTCTCGCACTAGGATACTACTCCAGGCCGTCGTCTCCATCCACTCTATGGATCGGAGGAATCCAAAACAGTTACTTTCCTACCTTTGGCGACTACGAGCGATCGGCTTTCACGTGTGCAAGCGCAAGTCGCCCGCAACGAATTTTGATCATCGGGTTGGGTGGTTCGAATACCGCCTACTTCTTGACCCGCGTACCCGGCGTAAAGGAAGTCGTCATTGTGGAACTGATGGAAGACCTCGGCGCGCTATTGGATCAGTATGTGCCGGTTGGGCAAAGAACCCTTGCAGATCCGCGCGTGCAATATATCGCAGATGATGGGCGGCGTTATTTGTACGCGCACCCCAACGAGAAATACGACATGATCTTCATCGATCCTTTGTACAGTTTCACGGCCGGGCATAACAACCTGTATTCTCGTGAAGCAATGCTGTTGTATCAATCGCATCTGACTCAAAACGGCGTATTTTGCGGCTGGATGAACGAACGCCATATGATCCCCAAGACCGCAGCAAGCGTATTTCCTCACCTTGAGCAATTCCGCGACTGGATTGTGGCGAGCAATACGGAAATTGGCTTCGACCTCCAATACATGGATACAGCGTATACGTCTTACATCGCTTCAAGCGAAGGAATTGCGACGGATGGAGCAAAAGAAACCTTACAGCCAGACGTCGTTTTCGAAAAATATGTCGGTGACCGTGAGTGCGTAATCAAAAAACAGTCTGCCACAGCCGTGCTTACAGATACGCATCCGTTGCTGGAGTACTATTATTTCGTCAAACCCTCGGGACGCTCCATCAGATGCAATTAGGTTCATAACAGATGCCTAATAATATCCTGCGGGCTGTAATATTCGATCTTGGCGGGACGCTCATGCACGAGCGCGATGCTACACAGCCCGTCAGCGCGCGTGGTGATGAGGCATTAACTCTCTACTTGCGCGAGCAAGGGCTCGAACTCAATCTCACGACATTTCCGCTGGAATTTCGACGTCGGCTCGGCGAGTACTTCAAACAACGCGAAAAAGACCTGCTCGAAACTACGTATTCATTCGTCCTCCGAGATGTTTTGAATGATAAAGGGTATGGGGACGTATCAGATCAGGTCATTCGCGACGCATTGGATCGGTTGTTTGCGGTCACTCAATTGAACTGGGTGCTGGAAGAAGATGCACTGCCGACTTTGAGAAGGATCGAACAGGACGGCTATCGCATGGGTCTGATATCCAACGCCGGGGACGACAGGGATGTACAACAACTCCTGCACAAGTTCGGCATCGGGAGATTCTTTGATTTTGCACTGACCTCAGCTGCATGCAGTTACCGCAAACCGCATCCGCGCATCTTCGAGTTGGCACTTTCTAACTGGTACTTCGTGCCCTCCGAGGCGGTTATGATCGGCGATAACCTTGACGCCGATATCCGAGGGGCAAAAAATGCCGGGCTGGCCGCGATCTGGATCAAACGACGCGCTGAATCACAAAAGGCGAACCCACCGCAAGTTACACCCGACGCGGTCGTCTCCGCACTCACAGAAATTCCATCCTCGCTCGATCGCTTGCAGGTTCAATAATCCATGACTCAAAACAAATCCTATCTCGCTTACGCCGCTCTCGGTGTAGGCGTACTCGCCTTAAGCTTCTCTGCCATGTTCGTACGCTGGGCGAACGCGCCGGGACCGGTAACAGCTTTCTACCGTTTATTCTTTTCCATCTTTATGTTGTTTCCGTTTTTTGTTCTGAGAGCGCGAGGCAACAGAAATATCGCCACACGTTCTACAATATTTCCATTGCTGGCGGGAATTTTTACGGCGCTGGATCTCGCATTATGGACTTCTGCACTCGCGTATACCACTGCCGCAAATGCAACACTGCTCGGAAACACTGCACCGCTGTGGGTTGCATTAGGTGCATGGTTAATTCTCAAACAAAAACTCAGCCATGCATTTTGGCGCGGACTCATTATCACACTGGCGGGCGCAGCGCTGATTTTGGGGACAGATTTTATCCTGCACCCGCGCTTTGGCTTGGGCGATGTGATGGCGATCTTCACCGGATTCTTCTACGGCGGCTACTATCTGTTTACAGAAAAAAGCCGCGTGCATTTTGATTCCATCAGCCACATCTGGCTCGTCGGAGTGGGAGCCAGCTTCGCGCTATATGTTGTCAATCTCCTGCTGGGAAACGCCTTGACCGGCTTCGATTCGCGTACCTGGCTCGTGTTCCTTTCGTCAGCTATCGTCTCGCAGTTAATCGGTTATATGGCGCTCGCCTACGCATTGGGACATTTACCTGCTTCAATCGTCGCGCCGACGATGATCCTGCAGCCTGTAGCGACCACCTTGTTTGCGATTCCGCTTCTCGGCGAAATCCCGACCATCTGGCAGGGAATCGGCGGGACCATCGCACTTGTCGGAATTTACATCGTCAATCGCTCGCATCAACAGGGATTGCCTGAAACGCCGAATGCCTGAGGAGCAATTTCGCCCTTTTCAACTTTCACGGCAGGGATATAATCAAAACACACGCGAAAGCAGAGGAGATACTATGGAAACCAAGATCTTCACCGAAAACGGGCGCGTCCCGGTGACTGTGATCCATGTGGATGGAAACATCGACTCATCCACACACGAACAGTTCCTCGCACAGGCAAACGAGGCGATCAAAGGTGGCGCCCGACACATCCTTGTTGATCTGTCGCATACAAAATTCGTAAGCAGTGCAGGCTTGCGCGCTCTTCACGAAATTTTCAATCGGCTCCGCGCGCAAGATTCGAATCCTGCGCTGAGTGACGAGGACGTCAAAAAAGGCATTAGCGCTGGCACTTATAAATCTCAACACCTGAAACTTCTCAACATCTCACCCGAAGCCCGCGTAGCATTTGAAACAGCAGGGTTCGACATGTTCATCGAAACCTACACGGACATGAAAACCGCCGTCGCTTCGTTCTGAACTTCAGACTGATCCAACCTAAGGACGCATCAGCGCGTCCTTTTGATTCACTTCCCCTATTCTTGAGGATGGGAGCTGAATGGTGAGGGTATAATCGCGTTCGTGTCCGACCTCTTCGATCATGCGATGCAGGAAAGAATGAAAAACGAAGCTCCGCTCGCCGCGCGGATGCGCCCGCGCACGTTGAATGAGTACATCGGGCAGGAACATATTGTCGGCGAGGGAAAACTTCTGCGCCGCGCCATCGAGGCAGATCGCTTGTTTTCCTCCATCATCTTGTGGGGACCGCCGGGAACAGGCAAGACGACACTTGCACAGGTGATTGCCAACACAACCAAAAGCCATTTTGTCACGATATCGGCCATCCTTGCGGGTAAAGCAGAGTTACGCGAAGTGATTGACGAAGCTATCGAACGCCGGCGACTGCACAACGCACGGACAATTCTCTTTGTGGATGAAGTCCATCGCTGGAACAAAGCACAGCAGGATGCGCTCCTTCCTCACGTCGAGGCCGGAGTCGTTACTCTCATAGGCGCAACAACGGAGAATCCGTTTTTTGAAGTCATCAAGGCGTTGATCTCGCGCTCGCGGGTATTCCAGTTGCGAAATCTAAACCCGCAAGAGACCGGTATCCTCATTGACCGCGCACTTGCTGACAGAGAACGCGGTTACGGGCATAGAGCCATCAATCTATACAACGATGCCCGCGCCCATTTGGTCGAAACCGCCAGCGGCGACGCGCGCAACGCGCTCAACGCCATCGAACTTGCTGTCGAATCCACTGCACCGGATGATGGCGGCGTGATCCACATCACGCTTAATGTCGCACAAGAGTCCATCCAGCGTCGTGCCGTTCTTTACGACAAGGATGGCGATGCACATTACGACACGATAAGCGCGTTCATCAAATCTGTGCGCGGAAGCGACCCTGACGCGGCTTTGTATTGGCTTGCCAAGATGATCTACGCCGGCGAAGACCCGCGCTTCATCATACGTCGCTTGATCATCCTCGCGGGCGAGGATATCGGACTTGCCGACCCGATGGGGCTGGTTGTTGCTTCCTCCGCCGCGCAGGCGTTCGACTACATTGGCTTGCCCGAAGGCATTTATCCGATCGTCGAGGCGACGCTGTATCTCGCGACCGCGCCCAAATCGAACAGCGCCGGCGCCTATTTCTCGGCGATGAAGAAAATCGAGGAAGAAGGGCAAATCTCTGTGCCGCGCCACCTCATGGATGGGAATCGAGATGCCGCAGCCCTAGGCCATGGCAAGGATTATGTGTACCCGCATGACCACGAGGGGCACTTCACTCCCCAGCAGTATTTGCCCAGGCGATTGCTTGGCACATATTTTTACTCCCCCAGCCAAGAGGGATACGAGGCGCAAGTGGCCGCCCGTCTTGAGATGTGGCGCGAGGCGCAACGTAAGGCATTGGGTATTACAAAAGTGGAGAACATGCCTGTGATAAGCGAAGAACAAATACAAGAGATGAAGCGACGGATCAAATAATAAACCGCCCTTTTCGAGGCAAATTCGTCAAGGCAGGTCGCAAAGATTGAAGAAGTCGAGGAATCAATTAGCCGTGAATCAAGCGATAACAATTGGCTTGGCGCGCATGCACATGGAAGTCGGAGAACGACGAGACTTCCTGCCATCCTTCGTTGCGCGGCTGGTTCGGCACGGTTCAAAGGTCGTATTGGAGCATGGATACGGCTCAGGAATGGGATTCGCTGAAGACGATTACCAGACAGCCCAATCTAATGTCCAATTCGCAGGGCGCGAAGAAGTCCTTGAGCAGGAATATGTATTGGTGCTACGCTGTCCTCCAGACTCGGAACTGAAACAACTAAGAGCTGGCACAACGCTCATCTCGATGCTTCACTATCCGACGCGGCCCGAGAGGGTCGAGTTGCTTCGCTCGCTCAAAGTCGAGGGCATCTCTCTTGATTCGATCAAGGACGACAATGGAAAACGTATCATTGAAAATCTCAAATCTGTCGCGTGGAACGGTTTGGAGGCGGGTTTCCAAGTACTGAGCCGAACTTACCCGACCCCCGGTTTCGAAAGCGGAGATCGTGCGCCGATCCATGCGACGGTTCTCGGTGTCGGCGCGGTTGGTATGCACGCCGTCCAAGCCGCGAGCCGCTATGGCAAGTTGCAATTGTGGCAAAGCCTTGCAAGCCGAGGCGTGCCGGGCGTTCAAGTCACCGCTGTGGATTACGACGTTGCATCGCGCGAGCACATCCTCCGAGAAATTCTTAGCAACACCGACATTCTTGTGGACGCTACACAGCGGCCCGACACAAGCCGGTATGTAATTCCCAACGAATGGATTGCCGATATGCCATCGCACGCGGTGATCGTAGACCTCTCTGTAGACCCATACAACTTCGATGTCACGCCTCCTGAAGTCAAAGGAATCGAAGGCATTCCCCAGGGAAATCTGGATCAGTACGTATTCGAGCCAAACGACCCAGCCTTCGAAAGCTTATCGAATTTCGTTTCCACAACGAATCGACGTCACGTTGTATCGTGCTACTCGTGGCCCGGAATCCATCCCCGCGACTGTATGGAATCATATGGGAATCAACTCCGACCGATCATGCGCAAACTGATCGAGAAGGGCGGAGTTCAGAACATCAATCCCAAGGGTTTGTACTTCGAACGCGCCATTGCGCGAGCGACGCTTTCGCGCTGGCAGGGAACAGAGCAATCGGAATTCATCAAAACCAAGTCTCGCGAGACTTCAAACAAGGAATGAAGAATGAGCCTTCCAAGATCCATCGGTTTTCCGCGCATGAAGAACGAGCCTGGAGAGAAACGCGTCTTCCTACCGGAATTCATCCAGTTCATCGCGAATTTGGGCGTTAAGGTCTATGTTGAGGAGGGCTATGGCTCGCGCTCTGGATATACCTTCAACGACTATAAGAGATCCAACTCGAACGTCATAATGTGTCGTCGGGAAGAGGCGTTTCAAAAGGATGTGGCTGTAGTTCTACGATCCCCAAAACCGGATGAATTCCAACTCGTCAAACGGGGCACCGTGCTAATCTCGATGCTGCACTATCCCACCCGCCCCTCCCGCGTAGAATCGTTGAAGGAACTTGGGATCAACGCCATCTCTCTCGACAGCATCGCCGACGATAGAGGCTTGCGCATGGTAGAGAACATGAAGGCGGTTGCATGGAACGGACTCGAAGCCGCCTTCGACTCGCTGGAAAAGTTGTGGCCGGATCTCGTTCGCCCCGACAAAAAGCCGATCAACGTGTTGATATTGGGGACCGGCATGGTCGGCAAGCATGCCATCGAAGCCGCCACGAAACTCGGCAGCGTGGAGCGAAATAATGACCACATCGCCTCAAACGGATCCGGAGCCGTGGCAGTTTCAATAGGAAGAAACATAGCCTCCAACGCGGGGACGATGAAGTCGCTGATGGAACAGGCAGACATCCTGGTAGATGCGACGCAACGGCGCGACGCCTCCAAGCCCGTCGTTCCGAACACCTGGATCGGATGGCTTCCAAAACACGCGGTGATCGTAGATCTCGCAGTGGATCCGTATCTGCTTGACGTGGACCCGCCTGTCGTCCGCGGAGTTGAGGGCATACCGCAGGGAAATCTCGACCAGTATGTTTTTAGTGCCGAGGACCCCAATTGGGATAAACTGGTCCCCGCGTCGATTCCTTCCCAGCATCGCCGCACCACCGTCAGTTGCTACTCGTGGCCGGGAGTACACCCTGAAGCGTGCATGAATCACTATGCCCAACAACTTGAGCCGTTCATGGAAGTCTTGATCGAGAAGGGATATGACGGATTGTCACTGGAAGGCACGTTTTTCGAACGCGCCTTGTACCGCGCAACGCTCAAGGCATGGATGCTCGAAGAGATGTCGAGTCCGCACTCGGCGCGCGAAACGGATTGATATATGCCACTCCTTCTGTTGATCCGTCATGGCGAGAACGATTACGTCAAGTCAGGCAAAATGGCTGGCCGATTGCCGGGGATACACCTGAATGAAAAGGGAAAGAAACAAGCCCAGTCACTGGCGGAGGCGCTGAAAGAAATCCCGCTGGAGGCGGTGTATTCGAGTCCGCTGGAAAGGGCGATGGAGACCGCGCAACCGATCGCAAAAATTCACAAGCTAAGGATCCTTCGCGAGCCCAACCTGATGGACACAGACGTCGGCAAATGGCAGGGCAGATCGTGGCGCGTGCTTGGTTTGACGAAGGTTTGGAAAATCGTGCAGAACGCGCCGTCGCGATTTCGCTTTCCCCAAGGCGAATCGTTCCTCGAAGCGCAGACGCGGTATGTCAATACGATTGAACAAATCATCAAAAAGCACAATAAGCCGAAGGATATTGTTGTGGTAGTCTTTCACGCGGACCCCATCAAACTCGTTGTAGCACATTTTCTTGGCATGCCGCTCGATCATTTTCAGCGACTCAGTTGCGACACAGGTTCGGTAACAGTTATCTATGCAAGCGAATCAAGGGCAAATCTCATCAAACTAAATCAACGCCCACCGTTCGACCTTCTGCCGAAGAAAAAATAACATGCCGTGGATCAAGCAGATACCCGTAGAAGAAGCGACTGGATTGTTGAAAACTCAATTCGACGCAGCGCTCAAACGCGCCGGGCGGGTATGGCACATCGTTCACATCATGTCGCTCAACCCCCGCATGCTGCGTGACAGCATCGCGTTTTACGTCACCGCTATGATGGGCGAATCGCCCCTCTTGCGCGTGCAACGTGAATTGTTGGCGGTGGTCGTTTCGTTCGAGAATCACTGTCACTACTGAACGCAATCACATGCGCATGACCTCCGTGTTGAGGTCGGAAAGATAATGAACGATGAGGAAGCGGATGTGTTCGTCCACGCAGTTGCTCGGGATTGGCGAACCGCTCCGCTCTCAAGACAGGACAAGGCTTTGTGCGAATTTGCATCAAAACTTACGCTGACTCCATCACAGATGTGCTCAGACGATCTAAATATCCTTCGCTCGCATGGCTTGGACGACCGCGCCATCCTCGATGCGACCCAAGTCATCAGCTATTTCAATTACATCAACCGCATCGCAGATGCGTTAGGCGTGGAACCTGAAGATTTCATCCAACCGTGGGGCAAATGAGATGACACAGCCTCCGAGCGGCACGGTCACATTTCTTTTCACGGACATCGAAGGCTCGACGAAACTTGCACATGAGTATCCCGCGGAGTGGGAGCACATGTACGAGCGGCACAACGCCATCCTTAGGTCAGCCATCGAGAATCACAATGGATTCGTCTTTCGCGTCGTGGGCGATGCTTTTTCCGCCGCGTTCCATACAGTGGACGACGCATTGAATACCGCGCTTCAGTCGCAACGAGATTTGCACAATGAAGTATGGTCCTCCGTGCCTGTAAAAGTGCGGATGGGAATCAATACCGGCCCGGCTCAAGTCAAACAGGATACGAACGAGTTGACGTATGAGGGATACACTACCCTTGCCCTCACCCAGCGCGTCATGTCCGCTGGGCATGGCGGGCAAATCCTGCTCTCGCGATCCGCTCACGGTCTGGTAAAGGATTCTCTTGGCAACGGCGCAGAATTGCGAGACATGGGCGAGCATAAACTCAAAGACATCATTGATCTGGAACGGCTTTATCAGGTTGTCACGCGTGATTTGCCGTCTGAATTTCCGCCGCTTATGGCACATAAGGCAATCAATCACAACCTCCCTCCCCAATTGACATCATTTATCGGGCGCGAACACGAATTGAAAGAGGCTCATGAACGGCTCGCATCAACTCGATTGCTCACACTGAGTGGTCCCGGCGGAACGGGTAAGACGCGCCTTTCGCTACAGATCTCGGCGGAGCAACTCCCCAATTTCAAAGACGGCGCGTGGCTGGTGGAGCTCGCTCCCCTCAGCGACCCTGCATTCATTGTCCCTGCCATAGCGTCCGTGTTCGAAATACGCGAGGTGCAAAATGTGTCTCTCATTCAACTCGTCATGGATTATCTGCGGGCGAAGGAATTGCTCCTCGTGCTCGATAACTGCGAACACCTCGTCGAAGCCAGCGCGCAAATCGTAGATCAACTCTTGCGCGAATGTCTGGATCTCAAGATCATCGCTTCGAGCCGTGAGCCGCTGGGCGTAGACGGCGAGACGATCTATCGGGTACCCTCGTTGAAGGATGGGGAAGCCACGCGACTCTTTGCCGAACGCGCGACGAAAGCCGAGCCGCGCTTCCGTCTGGCGGACGAGAACGCCTCCTTCATCGCCCAGATCTGCTCCTGCCTAGATGGGATTCCGCTGGCGATAGAGCTAGCCGCGGCGCGCGTCAAGCTATTTACCCCCGAACAGATTGCGTCTCGCCTCGACGACAGATTCAAATTGCTCACGGGCGGAAGTCGCACGGCCCTGCCTCGGCAACAAACCCTGCGCGCGTTGATTGACTGGAGCTACGACATGCTCTTGGCGGACGAGCAGGTCCTGCTTCGACGACTCTCTACATTTGCGGGCGGCTGGAGTTTTGAAGCCGCGGAGGCGATTGGCAGTGAACTGGATGTTTTGGATTTATTATCACTACTTGTCAACAAATCTCTTGTTGTTGTGGAAGAAGGGAATGAGGCTCGCTATCGTTTGCTCGAAACGATTCGACAGTACACGCGCGACAAATTACTCGAATCAGGCGAGGGGGAAGACGTACGAAACAAGCATATGAACTTCTTTTTACGGCTCGCTGAAACGGCAGAGCCAAACCTGGAGAGTTTCGGATATTTGTCCTGGGCCGCAAAACTCAACACCGAACACGACAATATCCGTACGGCGCTGGAATGGGGACTGGCAAAAGACATTGAAGCCGCGTTGCGATTCGTCGGGGCGCTGGGTTTCTTTTGGACGACGCAAGGCTATTCAGCGGAAGGCAATCGCTGGGCAAAAGAAGTATTGGAAAAGGCAAGATCAATCCCAAGTCAAGAGAATGATCTGACGGAGGAGCAGATAAATGCCCGCGCTCGGGCGTTCCTGACTTTAAGTAGATTAGCAACGGATCTCGGAGATAACGAAACGGTACGGTCTGTTGGAAGTGAAAGCGTTGCTCTGGCGCGAAAATCGGGCGATCAGCTGACCCTGTCTCTTGCGCTGGCATATTTGGCGTCCGGAAAAGGCAATTTAGGCGAGGGGGAGGATGCATACAGACTTGCGGAAGAGGCGCTTGCGCTTGCCAGCAAACAGGAGCCCAACACAGCGCTGGGGTTTTCGCTGGTGATGATGGGACAACTCAGAGCGATAGCCCGGCAGGATTACAAGGGTGCGTTGGCTTACGGGGAGGAAGCTATTGCAGTTTCAGAGGCAGGCGGAAACAAGTGGGGAAGCGCAATGACCACCTTCGGACTGGGATTCTTTGCAAAAACCATCGGGGACTATGAACAGGCCCGTTCACGGTTCAGAACGTGCTTTCCGATATTTCTGGAATTAGGCGATACTCATCGGATCAACATGATCCAGAGCGAACTGGCGCATATCGAACGAGAGCAGGGTCATTATGAACAGGCAATACCGATGTATCGTGAGACAATTCTGGAGTGGCAGAGGCTGGGTCACCGCGCCGCGGTCGCCAATCAATTAGAGTGTTTTGCCTTCATCGCAAAAGCCGAGGAACAGCCCGAACGCGCCGCAAAGCTATTGGGCACGGCGGAGGCATTACGCAAAAAGATCAATATCCAAATGACCGACATCGAGCGCGTGGAATATGACCGTCAAGTCGCTGACCTGAAATCGAATACGGACGACAGGGAATTTTCCATACACTGGTCAGAAGGAAGATCCATGACGATGGAACAAGCAATTGAATTGGCATTGGAATAACAAAAAAAGCGACCCAATTGGGTCGCTTCAATCTTTCTATACCCCGTCGAACAAGTCGTTCTTTCGCTTGAACTCTCCATTTACAGGCGGGTACGCGCGCATGAAGTCCTCGCGCTCACCGATGAGCCTGAAGATAAATCCTGTGAGTCCGCGGCGCATTTGCCCGCCGCCTTGAGAGGCGTGCTGAGCGCTCGCTTCGCGTTTCACATCAGCAACAGAACGAATATCCAACTTCACATGGATCGGAAAATCTACCATCAGGTCAGTGAGGTCAATGTCGCGGTTGCGCCCCCACTTGCGCGGGTCTCTTCCAAACAGCGGCATGAGTCGCACCATCCATTTTAGGAAGGCACGAGCAAAAACCTGATAATACAGCGCACGCGGTTTGAAAGGTGCGCCAGCCTCCGGATGAAAAGACGCGTCGTCTGCTTTTTTGAAGGCAAGCGCGGTCGCGCGCTGTATGTGAATATGATCGGGATGTTTGTATCCGCCAATTGGATCGAACGTGATGACAATATCCGGCTTTAGCTCGCGGATATGTTTGACGACACGTCCCGCCACATCCTCGATGGGATGGTTGATCTGTGCCTCTGGATGTGTGTTTGCTTCCATGCCAGGCATCCCCGAATCGCGATAACCCAGAAAGAATACTTCTTTCAGTCCGAGAATCTTCGCCGCGCGCATTAATTCATCTGTGCGCATTTCTGCAGTATCTTTAAAACCTCTAAGATATTCTTCGTCTACTGAACCGGCCTCGCCGCGCGTCGCACAGACGTAGTATGTGTTGTACCCGCGTCGCGCATATAGCGCCAACGTTCCACCTAAACCGAACGTTTCGTCGTCGGGATGCGCCAATACTGCCAGAATGGTTTTTGTCATGTTTCCTCGTATAATCGAATTTGTAACAGTACTTATGACGACAAGTTATGCACAAAATTTACAAGGAGCATGAATGAAATTCGAAACACTTGCCATCCACGCGGGACAGGAACCCGACCCGAATAACGGCGCAGTGATGACTCCGGTGTATTTCACATCCACCTACATGCAGAACGGCGTTGGCAAGCCTAGGCAGGGATATGAATATTCGCGCACCATGAATCCCACACGCAAGGCTCTGCAGGATTGTCTTGCCGCGCTCGAAGGCGGACAATTCGGCTTGGCATTCGCTTCAGGGCTCGCTGCGACGGATACGGTGCTTCGCTTGTTGAGCGCGGATGCGCATGTACTCGCAGGCAATGATGTGTATGGCGGCACTTTCCGCCTGTTCGACAAAATACTCCGTCGATTCAATCTTGATTTTGCGTTTGCCGACACCACCGATCCCGAATCAGTCGCTGAGGCACTGACTCCATCCACGCGCCTCGTGTGGCTGGAGTCTCCGACAAACCCATATCTTCGAATCACTGATATTCGAGCCGTTGCAGAAATTGTCCATGCGCATGAAAATAATCCTTTACTGGTCGTTGACAATACATTCGCCACCCCATACTTGCAGCGACCGCTCGAGCTTGGTGCGGATATCGTCGTTCATTCCATGACAAAATACCTCGGCGGTCATTCGGATGTGGTCGGCGGCGCAGTTATTGTCAACGATAAAGAACTTGCGGAAAAGTTGTACTTCCTGCAAAACGCGGTCGGCGCGGTGCCGGGCCCGATGGATTGCTTCCTCGTCCTGCGCGGACTCAAAACCCTTCCCCTCCGCATGGACAGGCATTACGAAAACGCACTAGCGATCATTGAATTTTTAGAAGAGCACCCCAAAGTGGATAAGTTGTTTTATCCATTTCACGAGAGTCACGCCCAACATAAAATAGCAAAACACCAAATGAGGAACGGCGGAGGCATGATTTCGTTCATCGTCAAGGGCGGGCGCGAGGCGGCAATTCGGATGGTCGAAGCGACAAAAATCTTCGCACTCGCCGAATCGCTGGGCGGAGTCGAATCGCTCATCGAAGTCCCTGCCGCGATGACGCATTTATCTGTGGCTGGCTCACATCTGGAAGTTGACCCCGCGCTTGTGCGTTTATCCGTTGGAATTGAAAACAAGGATGATCTGATCGAAGATCTCAAGCAAGCGCTAGAACAAGCCTAACAACAGACCGGGCTCACGCCCAGTCCGAATTCAATTTGCGTGGACAGCCACCAGTGTCACATCGTCATCCTGCTTCGATCCGTTCTGATACTGGGTAAGTGTTTCCAGCAAGTGATCGCAGGCAGATTGCGCGGAATGGGAGCGTAAATCCTTCATCGTCTGTTTGATGCGCTCCAATCCAAACGGCTGACCTGACGGGTTGCGGCAATCGGTCATCCCATCCGTGAACATCACCAGCAGTGATCCTCTGGTCAGTTGAAAACTGTTTTCGTCGAGGGCAAGGTTCTCCCACAAACCGAGCGCCATGCCGGGCTCGTGCGGCAGGCGATGCACATCACCGTGTTCACCGATGAGTAAAGGCGGTTCGTGTCCGGCGCGGGCATAAGAAAATTTCCCTGTCTTCACGTCCAGAATCCCGAACAAAGCAGTGACAAACTGAGTGGATTTTTCCAACCGAGTGATATGCGTGTTGACCATGCGAAGCACTTCGCCGGGGGAGGTTGAACTATCCGCCTCGGCAATGATTAGCGCATGAGCGCGTGCCATGAATATCGCGGAAGGGACTCCTTTGTCGGCCACATCGCCGATCAACACCCCAACCTTGTCGTCCCCTAGCTCAAACACATCATAGAAATCGCCTCCCACCTGACGAGCCGGCAAAATCCGCCCGCCGAAATCGAACCCAGCGGGTGTCGGCAACACATTCGGGAGAATGGACATCTGAATTTCTGCCGCAACCTGGAGCTCTTTTTCGAGGCGCTCCTTTTCGATCAATTGCTCCTGCGCGGCTTTGAGTTCATCGTAGGCGATTTGCAATTGGCGATTTTTCTCGGTCAGGTCACGGAAGGTCTGCACATTGGTGTTATCAAGGCGCGTACTCAGCACGCCGACCATCGCATTCGCCAATTCAGGATGTCGGTGTAACAGATCCTGAAACTGCGTGCGGCTCATGCTGAGCAGCATCACATCCCCGCGCGCCTTTGCGCCGGCGGTGCGCTTACCACCGGGCATGATGATTCCCATCTCGCCGAGGTATTCGCCCTCACTGATGACGTTGAGTATGAGTTCATTCTCAGTCCCGGACGCCATATTGATTTCAAGTTGTCCGCGGGCAACGATATACAAATGCTCGGCAGGCTCCCCCTCCCTGAACAGAATATCGCCTGAGTTCAAACGCACCCTATCAAGCGCATTCAGGAGCAGTTTCAATTCATCTGTTGGGAGCTGCGAAAAAAGGGGAATCCGAGTAAGCAGGCTTGCAGAAAGATTGGTCGCTTGCAGAGATTCGTCCATGGCACGGGCATTATCGCACGAAAACACCCAGCCTGCAATCAGAATTCGACAGTTTCTTTCCCGGCAAGTTTATTCTGAATTCGCTCCACGACTGTATCCAAATGCTTTGATTGATGGACATAATCGAGGTCGTCTGTGCGGATTGTCAACACGGGGCACAGGTCAAATGCACCCAACCATTCGTCGTAGAAAGAATCAAGCAGAGACAAATATTCCGGCGTGATACCCGATTCCATTCCCCGCGCCCTTCGGCGGATGCGATCCATAAGTACTTTTACGGGCGCCTTTAAGTAAATGAGTAAATTCGGGCGCGGCACGCTCCCCACAACCAACTCAAATAACCTGCGATACGCCAGGTAATCGCGTTCTGCAAAATCACCCATGTGATGCAACGCGCGTGCAAAGATGTGAAAATCCTCGTAGATACTGCGATCCAGGATCGCCGAACGCGGATCTTGCGCCGCTTCGAGGTATTGGTCCGCCCGATGACCGAGGAAGAAAATTTGAAGGTGGAACGACCACGAGCGCATATCGCCGTAAAAATCTGCGAGGTAGGGATTATCCGCCACAGACTCATACCCTGTCCACCATCCGAGGCGCGAGCCGATCCGTTCGGTGAGCGAAGTCTTCCCCACACCGATGTTCCCAGCCACCACCACCAGATATTTCGCCATCGCGCCTCCATACGAAGATGAGCGGAGTATAGGCGAGCCTACACCTTTTGTCGAGGTCACCTGCAAAAAAGCGCCTACAATCCTTGTTATAATTTCACGCAACACAACATTTTCCGGGAGTCCTATCATGACATACAAAATTTCATTCGGCACAGATGGCTGGCGCGGGGTGATCGCCGAGGATTATACTTTCGACAATGTCCGTCGCGCCGCGCAGGGATTTGCATCTTATCTCGTCGAAAAGGGGTTTGGCGGAAAATGGGTTGTAGTGGGTCACGACAAACGTTTTCATTCAGAGAATTTTGCCGTAGCAGCGTCAGAAGTATTGGTTGGCAATAGGTTAAATGTGTATCTGACCGATGGGGCAACACCGACGCCGGTCATTGCGTTTGCAGTAGTGGAAAAGAAAGCCTGCGGCGCAGTCAACATCACTGCTTCACATAACCCGCCCACTGACAATGGATTTAAAGTCCGAGACCCGAACGGCGGAGCGATAGACCCCGAAGGCTTGAAGCGAATCGAAGCGTTGATCCCAGACTCCCCGTCGGACGCGAAACGGGTTTCATTTCAAGACGCAGAGCGCGATGGGAAAGTCGTTGTGTTCGATGCTTCTGAGGGATACATCAAAAACCTTCACAAACTCGTTGATATGCAGAAGATCAAAGATGCAGGATTTACAGTGATGATGGACGCGATGTGGGGAAACGGCGCGGGCTGGTTTACGCGATTGCTCGCGGGCGGCAAAACAAAAGTGATCGAGATTCACAACGAACGGAATCCAGCCTTCCCTGAAATGAAACGCCCCGAACCGATTCGCCCGAACGTTGACGTCGGACTCGAGGCGACGGTGAAAAACAAGGCGGATGTACTCCTCATCACCGATGGCGATGCAGACCGATGTGGAATCGGCGACGAGAACGGCGAATTCATAGATCAATTGCGTGTATACGCGTTGCTTGCGCTATATCTGCTCGAAGTGCGCGGCGAACGCGGCGATATTGTCAAGACGCTTTCGACGACCACGATGTTGAATAAACTCGGGAAGATCTACAACGTTCCTGTGCACGAAACCGGCGTGGGATTTAAATACGTCGCGCCGAAAATGATCGAGACGAACGCGCTCATCGGCGGCGAGGAAAGCGGCGGGTACGCGTTCCGCAATAATGTTCCCGAACGCGACGGAATTCTCGGCGGTCTGTATTTTCTGGATTTCATGGTGCAGACAGGCAAGAAGCCAACCGAATTATTGAAAATGCTGTTCGACAAAGTCGGCGAACATTTCTACGACCGCGTGGATACCCCCTTCTCAGGTGATAGAAAAACGCGCGAGGAAACAATCCTCAAAGCAAATCCCAAGACTATCGGCGGCTTGAAGGTTACCGAACTTGTCACTGTTGATGGTTTTCAATTCAAACTGGAAGACGGCGGTTGGTTACTGATTCGCTTTAGCGGCACGGAACCGATCATGCGCGTGTATTGCGAGACGACTCATGCGGACAAGGTAAAAGCAATTCTCGCCGATGGATTGAAAGTGGCAGGAATCAAATAAGCCTAGAATGATTACACGAAAAGTCCGCTCGATGAGCGGACTTTTCGTTTTCCCCAGCAGTTTTATATGTTATAATTTTCACAAACGAAGTCTGAATATGCTAACAGACACGCACTGCCACTTGTATCTTGAACAGTTCGACGGGGATATCGCCGATGTGATTCAGCGGGCAACTGATGCGGGCGTTGGAAAAATGCTGGTTCCGGGCATGAACATGGAAACGAGTTACGAAGCAGTGAGGTTGGCAGAAACATATTCAAATGTTTTCGCTGCAGTAGGGTTCCACCCCACAGAGACCGACAAAATGCATGACAAGAGCTTTGCGGAACTCAGCAAACTAGCCCAACATCCAAAAGTCGTGGCAATCGGCGAAATTGGGATTGACCATTACTGGGTGAAAGAAAATGACCGCCGAATCTTGCAAAAGCAAAACATGGAGCCGCACCTAGAACTTGCCGCCGAAGTCAAGAAGCCGGTCATCCTGCACTTGCGAGAAGAAAACGATGCAACAACGGGGAGCGCGACAAACGATTTATTTGAACTACTCGAACTCTGGCACAAGAAACTTATTCAAATCAACAACCAGCATGATTTCAAACCTGGTGTCTTTCATTCATTCAACGGGGATATCGAATCTGCACGACGTGCGATGAACATGAATTTCTTCATCGGAATCACTGGACCCATCACCTACAAGAAAAACGATTCGCAACGCGATCTGGTCCGTCAACTGCCGCTGGATCGAATTCTCATCGAAACCGATTCGCCATTTCAAACCCCAATCCCCCACCGCGGTAAACGTAACGAGCCGGCAAACGTGGGACTCATTGCTGATAAAATTGCTGACGTCCATCGGACGACGCGCGAGGCAATCGCCGAGGCAACCACGGCAAATGCAGATCGCTTGTTCGGATGGGAGGCGCACACGTGAACACAACGACCTTCTTCACTTCGGTGCACGATCAACTTCAATTCGTCGAACAGCGGATGCGCGAACAGGCCGGCGATGAGCAACACCCGGGCTTGCAATCTGCCTTGGAGCATTTGCTCTCCGCAGGAGGAAAACGCATCAGGCCCACCTTGGGCTTGCTCGTCGGAAACATGCTAGGCGCGCCCGAAGAGAAATTGATCACCCTGGGCGCCTCGGTGGAGTTGCTTCACACCGCGACGCTGGTGCACGATGATCTGATTGACGGCGCGCTGTTGCGGCGTGGAACGCCAACGTTGAATGCGCGCTGGTCACCGGCCGCGACCGTGCTCACCGGCGACTTTCTTTTTGCCCGCGCCGCCAAACTCGCCGCGCAGACCGACTACCTCCCGTTGATGAAACTCTTCGCTGAGACACTCGCCACCATTGTCAACGGCGAATTGACGCAGATGTTCTCCGCGCGCGGCGCACTTGACCGCAACAACTACTACAATCGAATTTACGCCAAGACCGCGTCGCTGTTCGAAATGTCCGCGTTAGCAGCAGCGATGGTCGCGACCGAAGATGAAGATGTGCGAACCTCGATGAAAGCCTTTGGCTACGAGGTCGGCATGGCGTTCCAAATCGTGGACGATATCCTCGATTTCACCGGGGACCCGTCTACAGTTGGCAAACCGATCGGTTCCGATCTTCTCAACGGACTGATAACGCTTCCTGCAATCTATTTCGCAGAAGCCAATCGCTACGATGACGACATCTTATCTCTGCCGGACGGTGGATGGAAAGAAACCGCCCGCGTGCAACGTCTTGTAGACGCGATCCGCCAGAGCCTTGCCATTGAGCAATCGCTGGACGAGGCGCGGAATGCTATCAGCCGCGCGCTTGCCGCATTGGAGGTTGCGCCAGCCTCCCCGGAGAAAGACGCGCTTGAAAATCTGGCGAAGTTCATCGTTGATAGAAGAATATAATCGGTAGTTGAGTAAGCGGCGGAGTCTAGATACGGACTTCGTCCTACTCGACTGCCGCCGTATCGAACTACCATGTCTAATCCCCGTAAACCTTTCCGAATCAATGTCGGCTTTATCGTCCACGAGGAGGTCGGCTATAGTCACGAGATTCCGTTTGAATTCGACAAAGCAAAACTCGAAGACCTCGAAGTGTCGGATCTCGCCGGCTCGGTTCACATCGGCCGCACACCGCAGGGACTGATATTACAGGGAAAGTTTTCTGCGGATACCGCGCTCGAATGCGTGCGGTGCCTGAGAACGTTTTCTGATAGGCTGGACTGGGAATTCACTGAACTGTTCGCCTTCAACAAAGACTCGGTCAGCGAGACCGGGTTGATGCTCCCCGATGATATGCAAATTGACCTTGCGCCGATGCTGCGCGAGTACGCGCTTCTCGAAGTGCCGATCAACCCCATCCACGACCCGGACTGTAAAGGTCTGTGCATCGAATGTGGGCAAGATCTGAACGTGAAAGATTGCGGTCACAGACAGCATTCCGACGATTCGCCGTTTTCGGTTTTGAAGAAAATGTTGTAAAATACCTGCATGAACGCGAGCTTGGCTTTCAAAGTGTTGATGCCTATGGAAATGCGAATCCGAAACGAGTGGAGAGCGCGTTAGATCGTCGCGTCTAGCAGGTAACGGGCTGTCCACGGTTAGGACAGCCTTTTTATTTGAAATACACTCATGTCATTGCGAGGGTTGAGGCGCGCAAGCGCCGAAACCTCGAAGCAATCTCATGGAATCACTTTTTCATTTTGCAAGGAGATTGCTTCTTCGCAACGACACTTGAAACGAGAGGCAAGAATGCCCGAAAATATATTAATCGCCATTGCCTGGCCCTACGCCAATGCCGAAATTCACGTTGGGAACATCACGGGTTCCCATTTACCTGGTGACATTGTCGCGCGCTACCACAGACTCAAAGGGAATAAAGTTTTAATGGTCAGCGGTACGGATTCGCACGGCACGCCCGTCACGCTCGCGGCGGATAGAGAAGGCAAACCCGTTGAAGAAGTGTATAAGAATTATCACAATGGATTTCTTGAATTGTTTCAAGGTTACGGAATCACATACAATCTATTCACAACCACGCACACCGAGAATCATTTCAAGGTAACACAGGCGATCTTCCTTGCCTTGAAAGAGAACGGCTATCTTTATACAGATAAATCCATGCAGTGGTACTCCCCTTCCACAAAACGCTTCTTGCCTGACCGTTACGTAGAAGGCACTTGTTACATCTGCGGCTACGAAGGCGCGCGCTCCGATCAATGTGACAATTGTGGCAATGTACTTGAGCCTGAAAAATTAAGGAGCCCGCGTTCAAAAGAAGGCGGGGCGCTCGAGCTACGCGAGACCGAGCATTTCTATCTCGACCTCTCAAAACTCGAGTCGAACGTCAAAGACTTTCTTGAAAAACGTCAATCATATTGGCGCGATACGGTCATCGGCGAGTCACTGCGCAAGATCGAAGCCGAAGGACTCAAGCCGCGCCCGATCAC
>Ga0187893_10000443_pt1 | contig 108843 bp, 88 predicted proteins | sample MA1701074metaG_FD_139574 | JGI IMG/M metagenome (GOLD analysis project Ga0187893, IMG submission 139574) | White microbial mat communities from a basaltic lava cave in the Kipuka Kanohina Cave System on the Island of Hawaii, USA - MA170107-4 metaG ...
AGCGCTCGGCGCGCGCGCGCTCGTGCTCGGCGGGCTCGGCGGACACGCTCCCGTGTCGCCCGCGGGTTGGCTCGCCGCGCTCGGGCCCACGCTCGCGCAGCTCGCGGGCGCGTGGTGGCCGCAGCCCCTCCTCGCAGCGCTCGCCGCCGCGGCCGCGGCGGTCTGCGCGGGGCCCGCCGCGGCGCGCTGCGCTGCGCTCCGCGGCGGCGCGCTCGGCCTCGTCTGGAGCGCCTGCTTCGCCGCGGCCGCGGCCGCGGCGGGGCGCGTCGAGCCCTGGTACGCGCTGCTGCCGGGCGCCGGACTCTGCCTGGCGCTCGCGGCGCTCGCCGCGGAGGCGCTGCAGGCCTGGCGGCAGCGCGCGGGCGGCGCGCGGCGCAGGGCGGCAGCGCTCTCGCTCGCGCTCTGCTGCGCACTGCTCTTCGGACCCGCGCGCGGCCCGGGTCTGCTGCGCGACCAGCCCGAGTGGCGCGAGGCGACGCGGGCCGCGGAGCGCTACCTCGCGCAGCTCGAGCGCGAGCTCGCGGCCGACCCGGGACGCCGCGCGCTCGAAGCCGCGCCGCCGCCGCGCTGGATCGCGGCGCCCGCAGGCGCGCAGGGCCCGCGCGGCGCCGCCGTGCTCGCCGAGTACTCGGTCGAGGCCTGGCTCGCGCTCCACCACCCGGGCGTCCGGATCAGCTTCCGCGGGCCGTGAGCGCGATGCGCGCCTCGGCGAGCTCCTGGAAGCGCAGCTGAGTCGAGAAGGCGCCGTCGCCCTGCGCGAGCCGCCACTCGCCGCTTGGCAGGAGCCGCCAGTGGACGGCATCCGGTGACAGATTGATCGCGAGGATCTCGTCGATCCGCCGCGCGAGCTCGGGGCTCTCGATCGGCGCCATCACCTCGACGCGCTGGTCGAGGTTGCGCGGCAGCAGGTCGGCCGAGCCGACGTAGCTGCGGAAGCCGCGCGCCGGACTGCCGAAGCGCCAGATCCGCGAGTGCTCGAGGTAGCGGCCGAGGATCGAGCGCACGCGGATCCGCTCCGACATCCCCGGCACGCCGGGTCGCAGGCAGCAGATCCCGCGCACGACGAGGTCGATCTCGACGCCCGCCTCGGAAGCGCCGTAGAGCGCATCGATCACCGCGGGGTCTCCGATCGCGTTGACCTTGATCGCGATCGAGCCGTCGCCGGCCTCGCACTCGCGGCGGATCTGCTCGAGCAGCGAGCTGCGCAGCGACTCCGGCGCCACGAGCAGCTTGCGGTAGGGCTGGCTCTTGTCGAAGCCGGTCAGGTGGTTGAAGAGCCGGCCGACATCCGCGCCGATCTCGGGCGACGCCGTCAGCACGCTCACGTCCTCGTAGCTGCGGGCCGTCTGCGGGTTGTAGTTGCCCGTGCCGAGCTGGCAGTAGCGCCGGATCGCGCCTCCCTCGCGCCGCACGATCAGCGCGACCTTGCCATGCGTCTTGAGATCGACCGGCCCGTAGACCACGTGCACGCCGGAGTCGATCAGCGAGCGCGCCCACTCGATGTTGAGCTCCTCGTCGAAGCGCGCGCGCAGCTCGATCAGCGCGACGACCTCCTTGCCCTCCTGTGCCGCGCGCATCAGCTGGCGCACGATCGGGTTCTCCGTTTCGGCGGTCCGGTAGAGCGTGTGCTTGATCGCGAGCACGTCCGGGTCGCCGGCGGCCTGCTCGAGGAAGGCGACCATCGAGCTGTAGAAGGACTCGTAGGGGTGGTGCACGAGCAGGTCGCCCGCGCGCAGCACCTCGAAGAGATCCGTGCGCGCACCGTCCTCGCGCCACTCGCGCAGCCGCGGCTGGGTCGTCGGGAGATGATTCGGAAGCTTCAGGTCCGGGCGGTCGAGGTGATAGACCTTCCAGAGCTCGCCGAGATCGAGGCTGCTGTGCGTCTCGTAGACGTCCGCGTCGTCGAGCTCGAGGCCCTGCGCGAGGAACTGGCGGACCTCCGGATCCGCGCCCGCGCCGATCTCGAGCCGCACCGCGTCGTTCAGGCGGTGGCGGCGCTGGAGGCCCGACTCGATCGCCTCGAGCAGGTCGTCGGCATCCTCGTGGTCGTGCATGTCGACCGCGAGATCCGCGTCGAGCGTGACGCGGAAGGCCTGCTGCGAGACGATCTGCATGCCCGGGAAGAGCTCGTCGAGGTGGGCGCAGATCAGCTGTTCGACCGGCAGGAAGCGGCCGCCCTCGAGCGGCAGGAAGCGCGGCAGCAGCGCGGGGACCTTGAGCCGGCTCTTGCGCTCCTCCCGGCTCTGGGGGTCGCGCACGACGAGCGCCAGGTTGAGCGACAGGCTCGAGATGTGCGGAAAGGGATGGCCGGGATCGACCGAGAGCGGCGTCAGCACCGGGAAGATCTGCTCCGAGAAGAGCGTGCCGAGATTCGCGCGGTCCCGCTCGGGCAGGCTCTCCCAGGTGACGAAGGCGATGCCCTGTTCAGCGAGCGCGGGCTGCAGCTCCTTCAGGAAGATCTCCTCCTGCAGCGCGACGAGCTCGACGACCCGCTGGCGCACGCGCGCGAGCTGCTCGCGCGCCGAGAGCCCGTCGATCGCGGGGGTCCCGACGCGCGCGCGCACCTGGGCCTTGAGACCCGCAACGCGCACCTGGAAGAACTCGTCGAGATTGGTCGAGAAGATCGCGAGGAACTTGACGCGCTCGAGCAGCGGCAGCGACGCGTCCTCGGCCTGGGCCAGCACGCGCCGGTTGAACTCGAGCCAGGAGAGCTCGCGGTTGAAATAGCGCTCTGCCGGCTGCGCGGGTCCGGGGCGGACCCTCCGATCGTCGTGCAGCCGCGGCTCGTCCACGCTCCCGAATGCCCCCGCTGAGCGCGCTCAGCTCGTCGCAGGAGCGGATAGCCCACTCCGCTGGCGACCGGAACGGCGCAGCCGTTCATACTTGCGTGACGTTTGTGTGGAGTCCACCTGCGCGCCGCGCGCGCTGCGCGGCGCCCCCGCAGGAGCGAAGCGAGGGCGGGGATCCAGCCCGTTTTGCGCCGATTCTTCGCCTGCGCAACCCTCCGCGGCGCACCGCTCGGCCGGTCGGGGGGAAGGTCCTGGTGGGTGGCGAAGAGAGCGACCGGCGCCGCGGTCGCGCGCGCCGATCTCCGGCTCACCGGGCGTCCTCGCGGCGGAGCGCCGCGCGGGTCTCGAGGCGCCGCTCTTCCCCCGCGGCTGGCTCCGGACGCCCCGCGCGCGCTGGCGTCCTCGACCTCGGCAGCACCTCCTTCAACCTCCTCGTCGCGGACCTCTCGCCGCGCGGCAGGCTCCGGCCCCTCGCGCGCCGGCGCGAGATGCTGCGCCTCGGCCGCGAGCTCGCGCGGGGCGTGCGCTTCTCCGCTCCGGTGTTCCAGCGCGCGCTCGCGTCCGCGCAGCACATGCGCGACTTCGCCGAGCGCGAGGGCGTCGCGAAGCTCGTCGCAGTCGGCACCTCGGCGATGCGCGAGGCGGAGAACGGCCGCGAGCTGCGCGACGGCCTCTCCTCCGTGCTCGGCGTGCCGGTCCGGATCCTGAGCGGGCGCGAGGAGGCGCGCGTGATCTTCGACGCGATCCGCGCGCGCCTCGCACTCGGCCGCGAGACCACGCTCGGCCTCGATCTCGGCGGCGGCAGCCTCGAGTTCGCCCTCGGCGACGCGCGCGGGATGCGCTGGGACGCGACGCTGCCGGCCGGCGTGGTGCGGCTGCAGGGCCAGCTGATCGAAGAGGACCGGCGCGGCCGCATCCCGCTGCGCCAGCTCGACCTCGTGCGCGAGCGCGTGCGCAAGCTCGTGCGACCGCTGCGCCGCCGGGTCGGCCGCGCGGCGCCCGCGCGCGTCGTGGTCACGGGCGGCACCGTGCGCGCGCTCGCGCGGCTCGCGAGCCGCGGGCGGCGCTCGGATGCGGCGCTGAGCGGCCTCGAGCTCGACGCGCTCGACCTGAACGAGATCGCGGCCGAGCTCGCGCGCGACACGCGCGCGGAGCGCCTGCAGCGGCGCGGCATGACGCCGCGGCGCGTCGACCTGCTGCCGGTCGGCGCCGCCGTGCTCGCGGCCACCCTCTTCGAGCTCGAGCTCCCCGCGCTCCGCTGCTGCGACTGGGGGCTGCGCGAGGGCCTGGCACTCGAGGTGCTCGGGGCCGGACCGCCGCGCGGCCGCTCCCGCAGGCGCTAGGCAGGGCTCAGGGCGAGAGGTCGCGCGGCCTCACGAAATCCGCGAGCTCGCCCGGCTCGAGGTCGAAGTCGCTCCAGCGCTCCGCGCGCATCCGCAGCCGCACCAGGGCGGCCGTCGGGAAGCCCTCCGCGATCCCGCCCTCGGCGCGGCCCGCCGCCTCCCCGACGAGCGCGAGCGCGAGCTCGTGCAGCCCCGGGTTGTGGCCGATCACGAGCACGCAGCGGCGCGCATCGGGCAGCGCGCGGAGCAGATCCGCGATCTGCTCCGCGGGAGCCAGGTACAGCCCGCGCTCGAAGCGCAGCTCGCAGCCGCGCGGCAGCCGGTCGGAGAGCGCGGCCAGCGTCTCCCGCGTGCGCCGCGCGGACGAGCAGAGCACGAGCTCGAGCGCTGCGCGCTGCGCGATCCAGGGCGCCATGCGCGCGGCGTCGCTGCGGCCGCGCGCGGCGAGGCCGCGCTCGAAGTCCGCGAGCCGTCCATCGGCCGCCTCGGCCTTCGCGTGCCTCCAGAGCAGCAGCTCGAACACGGCCTAGCGCGCTTCCGCCGGAGGCTGCGGCGCAGCGGGAGCGGCTGCGAAGCCCGCGGCGAAGTGGCGCTCCGCGGCCGGCGAGCAGAGGCGCTCGATGCGCGCGCCGGAGCGCGCGGCCGCCTTCGCGCGGCGGCGGTCCAGCCTCTCGATCAGCGCACCCGCCGCGAGCAGCGGGCGCTCGCCCTCCGCGGAGCCAGCGAGCTCCGCGGAGAGCGCCTCGAGCGCGGCGATCTGGACGTCGCAGTCGTGCAGCACGCCGAGGCTGTCCTGCAGCCGCGCGAGCGGGCGCAGGGAGCGCTCGACCCGCTTCGCGGGAAACAGGCTGCGGAACGCGTCGATCGCATAGCGGAGCTCCTTGCAGCGCACGCGCAGCTCGTGCAGCTCCTCGTAGGACGCGCCCTTGCCGAGCTTGCGGCCGAACTTCCGCACGCGGCGGTAGAGCTTCGCGATGCTGCGAGCGGCGAGCGCGGCGACGGTCGCATCGCTCGCGGAGCTGGGCACGCGGTCGAGCAGCTTGCGCCAGCCCTGCAGCAGCGCGCGGTGGCGGGGGCCCTCGAGCGCTGCCTCGAGACCGCTGCGCGCCGCGCGGCGGCGCCGCGCGACCTGTTCGGCGAGGCGCTCGAGGCCGGAGCGCAGGGCCTCCGGCAACGCGTCCCGGGAATCGGCGAGGGAGAGCAGCTGCACGTCCAGGTCCCGCACCGGGCCGGTGAGCCGCGCGAGCCAGCGCAGTTCGGAGCGCAGCGCGTCGGCCTCGGGAGGCAAGACCGCGCGCAGGAGCTTCGCGGCCGAGCGCGCGCGGCGCAGCGCGACGCGGTAGTCGTGCAGGCACTCCGGGTCGAGGTCGAGCGCGACTCCCGGCTGGTTCGCCTCCATCGCGTCGAAGAGCGGCAGCAGGATCGCGCGGGCCGCGGCCGCGGCGGGGGCGTCCGGGTCGAGCTCGGCCGGCGCGAGCGGCGGCGGCGCGCTCGGCTCGATTCCGAGCGCCGCGAGCGCCGCCACGAGCGGGTCCGGCGCGGCGCGCTCGAGGCCGAGCGCCTGGATCGCCCGGCCGAGCGCGAGGAAGGCCTGTCGCTGCCCGCGCCGCTCCTGCAGCTCGACGCATGCGGGCAGCGGCTGCTCCCGGCCGTCGCCGTTCGCGCGCGCGCGCACCCGCTCGCGCACGATCCACGCCGCGACCACGCCCTCCGCGTCCAGCACGGGCGTGCGCACGAGATCGAAGCTCAGGACCAGCTGCGGCAGCAGCGCGCGCTCGCGCGCGACGCGCCGCAGGCTCTCGCGCAGCGGCCCGGCCGGGAGCTGCCAGGCGAAGCGCGGAGCGACCTCGAGATCCAGGCTCTCGCGCTCGGCGTCGCCGTCGAGCGAGCGCCACACGAGGCGCGCGCCGCGCGGTCCGCGCTCGCTCGAGAGCGCGCGACCCGCGCGGTAGAGCCGCCAGTCGAGGGTGTCGAGCTGGATCCGATCGACGCACTCGCGCTCGTCGGGCCCGGTCCGGAACTCGCTCCCGAGGCACTCGGCCAACCGCTCGCGGGAGAGCGGGGTGGTCTCGAGATGGCGCTGGGTCCCGAGAGCGCGGGGCATCGCCCGCCTACTCTAGAGCGCCGCCCGCGCCCTCGCTCGCGCCGAAGCCCGGCGATAGGATCGCCGGCCTGGAGGTTCCATGGACTGGCTCTCCGACCCGTCCGCCTGGGTCGCGCTCGTGACCTTGACGGCGCTCGAGCTCGTGCTCGGCATCGACAACATCGTCTTCATCTCGATCCTCGCGGGAAAGCTGCACGCGAGCGAGCGCGAGCGCGCGCGCCGGCTGGGACTCGTGCTCGCGATGCTGATGCGCATCGCGCTGCTCTTCTCGCTGTCGTGGATCATCCGGCTCACGAGCCCGCTCTTCACTCTGATCGGCAACGAGATCTCGGGGCGCGACCTGATCCTGATCGCGGGCGGGCTCTTCCTGATCGCGAAGAGCACGCTCGAGATCCACCAGAAGCTCGAGGGCGCCGAGCACGCGATCTCGCTCGAGGCCACGCCGACCTTTCGCAGCGTGATCCTGCAGATCATGCTGCTCGACATGGTGTTCTCGCTCGACTCCGTGATCACCGCGGTCGGGATGGTGCGGCAGCTCGGCGTGATGGTGACGGCCGTCGTGATCTCGGTGATCGTGATGCTCCTCGTCGCGCGACCGATCAGCGAGTTCGTCGAGAAGCATCCGACGCTGAAGGTGCTCGCACTCTCCTTCCTGCTGCTGATCGGGACGGCGCTCGTCGCCGACGGCCTCGATCACCACGTGCCCAAGGGCTACATCTACTCGGCGATGGGCTTCTCCGTGTTCGTGGAGGCGCTGAACCTGCGGCTCGGGCGGCCGAGGCCGGCCCCGGTCAAGCTGCACGAGCGCATCGTCGAGCGTCCGCCCGTGACGTGATCCTCCGGGAGCCGGGCTCAGTAGGGCCGCGAGCCCGGCTCGCGCTGCCACTCGGCGAAGAGCGCGCGGCATTCCTCGGACAGCACCCCGCCGGCGAGCCGGACGGGGCTGCCGCCCGCGCGCAGGAGCTCTGCGGCCGGCAGGCGCAGCTCGTTGAAGCCCGCCTCGGCCGCGTCGGCGATCGTCGCGCCGTAGACCACGGCGCCGACGCGCGCCCAGTGCAGCGCGGCCATGCACATCGGGCAGGGCTCGGTCGTGCTCGCGACGAGCGCGCCCTCGAGATGGATCCGGCCGAGCCTGCGGCAGGCCAGGCGCAGCGCGCCGACCTCGGCGTGCGCGGTGATGTCGGTCGCGAGCCGCACGCGGTTGTGCTCGCTCGCGACGACCTCGCCGCCGAGCTGGATCGCGCAGCCGAAGGGACTCTGGCCCGCAGCGATCCCGCGCCGCGCGGCCTCGATCGCGCGGCGCATCAGGGCCTCCGCCTCCCGCAGCTGCATCGAGCGCCTGCCTCCCGCGACGTCTTCCGGCCGCAGCCTAGGGCATCTCGATGCGCGCGCCCCGCGCGTGGCGCAGCGCCTGCGCGTGCGCGCGGCGCGCGAGGCCGTCGTCTCCGGTCCGCTCGGCCTCGCGCGCGACGGCTTCGGCGATGTTGCGCGCCTGCTCGTGCCGCCCTTCGCTCGCGTGCGCGAGGGCGAGCACGAGCTCGATCTCGCCGCGGTCCTCGGGACTGCGCGCGAGCACCCCCTGCACGAGCGCGAGGGCCTCGCCCGGTCGCCCGAGCGCGGGATCGGCGCTGACGAGGAGCGCGAGGTTCAACGCCGAGGCCGAGTGCTCCGGATCGAGCGCGAGGCTCTCGCGGTAGTGGCCCGCCGCCGCGGCGAAGTCCCGCGTTCCGACCTCGGCGGTCCCGAGATAGGCGAGCAAGAGCGAGCGCAGCCTCGGCTCGGAGGCGCGCTTCCCCTCGAGCGCGCGCCGCAGCGGCTGCAGCGCGGACTCGAACTCGCCCTGCTCGACGAGCAGCGAGCCGAGCGCGCCGAAGACGCGCTCGTGGTTCGGGTCCGACTTGGCGACGAAGCGCAGGTGGCGCAGCGCCTCGGCGGCGCGGCCCTGCTCCCGGAGCAGCGTCGCGTACTCGAAATGGCTGTGGGAGTAGTCGGCCTTGAGCTCGATGCTCCTCTGATAGGCCGCCTCGGCTTCGGCCGCGCGACCCGCGCGCGCGTGCTCGTCTCCGATCACCTTCCAGGCGAGGTAGTTGCCCTCGGTGACGCGCGCGGCGTGCGTGAAGAGCGAGGTCGTGTCGCGCCAGACTCCGACCTGGCGCTCGGCCACGAGCGCGAGCGCGAGCAGCGCCGCGGCCGCGGCCGCGGAGAGCGCACGGCGGCCGAGCCGCGTGCGCGCGAAGAGGTCGTGTGCGCCCCAGGCAACCGCGAGCGCGAGACCGATCTGCGGCAGGTAGCTGTAGCGGTCGGCGCGCGCCTGCAGTCCCACCTGCACCAGGCCGAGCATCGGCACGAGCATGCCCAGGAACCAGAGCCAGCCGACGATCAGGTAGCCCCGCGTCCTCGCGAGCGCGAGCGCCGCGGCCGTGATCGCCGCGAGCAGGCCCGTGCGCGCCGCGAAGCCGAGCGGCGTGATGGTGTCCGGCGGATAGGGATAGAAGCAGGCCAGCCGCGTCGGCCAGAAGCTCTGCCGCAGATAGGCGAGGTAGGCATCGACCGCGTTCTCGGCGCGCTCTAGCAGCGGGGGAGCGTGCAGCGGCATCGCACCCTGGTCCTGCTGCACCCAGTAGGTCGCCGCGCTCGCGGCCGCGGCGAGCGCGAAGAGCGGGAGCTTCTCGAGCACGACGCGCAGCGCGCCGCTCCGCTGCCAGCGGCCGAGCGGCCAGAAGTCGAGCAGCAGCAGCACGCAGGGCAGCGTCACGAGCGTCGGCTTCGCGAGCAGGCCCAGCGCCTGGGCCGCGACGACGGCCAGGTAGCGCAGCGCGCCGGGCTTCTCGGCGTGGCGCGCGTAGGCGGCGAGTCCGAGCGCGAAGAAGAGGCCCGAGAGCACGTCCTTGCGCTCGGAAGCCCAGGCCACCGACTCCACGTGGAGCGGGTGGATCCCGAAGACGCCCGCCGCGAAGGCGCTGCGCCAGGTCGAGCCGCTGAGGCGGCGCAGCGCGAGGAAGAGCACGAGCGTCGAGGCCGCGTGGAGCGCGACGTTCGTGAGCAGCCAACCGCGCGGCTCGAGTCCGTAGAGCTCGAAGTCGAGCTGCATCGAGAGCGACGCGAGCGGCGTCCAGTTCGTCGCGAAGGGCGTGACGAGCCAGTACCAGGCCGTCTCGGCCGAGAGCCCCTCCCTGAGCATCGCGTTGTCGAGGATGTAGTAGTCGTCGTCGTAGTGGACGAAGCCGTGGTTCCGCACCTGCCCGAAGACGGCCCAGACGAGCAGCAGCAGGGCCGCGGCGATTCCGGCGGTGCGCGCCACGCGCGGAGCGTAGCCGCTGCGCGAGCGCCCCTGGTATGATGCGCTCCCATGTCCGAGCAGCCGTCTCCTTCGCATTGCGTGGCCGTCATCGGGGGCGCCGTGGCCGGCGCCGAAGTCGCCGGTGCGCTCGCCGAACAGGGCGTCGAGGTCGTCGTCTTCGAGCAGAACCCGCGGCCCTACGGAAAGATCGAGGACGGCCTGCCGCGCTGGCACGTCGCGCTGCGCAACAAGGAGTACGAGACGATCGGCGCGCGCCTCTCGCAGCCGGGCGTGCACTTCCTGCCGCTCACGCGCATCAGCCGCGACGTCGGCTTCGCGGAGCTCGCGCGCGACTGGGGCTTCAGCGCCGTGGTGCTGGCCTGCGGCGCCTGGCGCGATCGCCCGCTGCCCGTCGATGGCGCCGACGCGTACCTCGGCAAGGGCCTGATCTACCAGAACCCCTTCATCATCTGGTTCAACCACGCCGAGGAGGCCGGCTTCGACGGCCCGCGCTTCACGCCGATGGACGGCGCGATCGTCGTCGGCGGCGGCCTCGCGTCGATCGACGTCGCGAAGGCGCTCATGCTCGAGACCACGCGCCAGAAGCTGCGCGAGCGCGGCATCGAGGCCTCGATGCTCGAGCTCGAGACCAGGGGGATCCCGAAGATCCTGGCCGGCCACGGACTCGCGTTCTCCGATCTCGGCCTCGAGGGCTGCACGATCTACTACCGGCGGCGCGAGGAGGACATGCCGCTCGCCGAGATCCCCGAGGACGCGACGCCCGAGCGCGCCGAGAAGGTGCGCGGCAGCCGCAGGAAGCTGCTCGAGAAGGCGATGGAGAAGTACGGCTTCAAGGTCGAGGCGCTCTGCATGCCGGAGGCGCTGCTCGTCGAAGAGGGCCGGCTCGCGGGCCTGCGCTTCCGCCGCACGCGCGCCGAGAACGGCAGGATCATCCCGACCGACGAGACCTTCGAGCGCCGCGGATGTTATGTGATCAGCTCGATCGGCAGCATCCCGGAGCCGATCGAGGGCATCCCGATGCAGGGCGAGCTCTTCGCGTTCAGCGACTGGGAGCTCGGACGCCTCGCGGACTACCCGACCGTCTTCTCGGCCGGGAACGTCGTCACGGGCAAGGGCAACATCGTGGCCTCGCGCAAGCACGCGCGGAGCCTCACCGCGGCGATCAGCGCGGCCTTCCTGGGCCTCGGCCCGGAGGGCCACACGGGCGAGGAGGGCGCCGCGGACGCGGCGCACGCGGCTGCGCGCGAGGGAGGCCGCGCGATCGCCGCCGAAATCGCGCGGCAGCCGCGGATCGCGCCCGAGGCCCTCGCGCGCGTGCGCGAGCGCGTGCGGCGGCGCCAGCAGCAGGTCGGCTACGGCGGCGACTACGCCGCCTGGCTCGAGAAGGTCCCGCCGCCGGCCTGAGGCGGGCGGGATCGCGAGGTGGACGTCCCATGACGACCTACCGACGCGGGTCGCGTTCCGCTCTGCTCCTGCTCTCCGCCTCTGCTGGGCTGCTGGCCTCAGAGCCTTCGCGCGCACTCAGCGCGAGCTTCGTCTTCAGAAATGGCGTCTCGGCCGCGTCGATCGCCGGACTCGGAACGAGCGCGGTCGCCGTCTCGGGTGCGGAGCCCGCGACCCTCACGCTCGACCTCGAGGTCGGCATCGGCAGCGAAGGCCTGATCGCCATCGCACACGACATCGAGTTCGACCTCGGCCCGGACTTCGACGACGAGCTCGACATCCTGAGCTTCAGCGAGTTGAGCTGGGAGAGCGCGGATGGGACTCACAACCTGCGCCCGATCTCGCCCGGACTTGCCTGGATCCAGGAGAGCAACGCGCAGCAGGAAGGTCAGCTCTTCGGCTTCGAGGCCTTCACCCTGGGTTCGGGACCGATCAACGTGACGCTCAGCTTCGCCCGCGCGGTCTTCGTGACGAACCCCCCGAACGTGCAGACGGACGGGGACGACATCTTCACCACGAACGGAAACCCGATCGACTGCCGGATCGTGTTCTGGTTCGGCGGCTGCTCGAACGAGCTCCTCTTCGCCGCTGCGCGGGTCGATCTGATTCCGGAGCCGGCCAGCGGGGCGCTCCTCGGCCTCGGGTTGGCCGCGCTCGCCGCAGCGCTTCGCTGGGCGCGCTGAGCGGCCCGCACTCCGGGCTGCGATCCGGCGAGAGCCCCGCGAAGCTTCTCGTCACTGGGGGTCGGGGCGAGTCCGGGTCCTCGCGGACGCGAGCACGCAACGGCAGGCCTCGGTCCAGCTCGAAGCGACCGCGACCGGACCCGGCTGCGGCGGTTTCCGCGCGACGAGTGGATGCGGCGCAGCGGGAGCGGGGAGCCCGGTCGCCCCGACCCCACGGCTCGCGGCCCGCACTCCGAGCCCACCGCTCGCCAGCGCCGCGCACGGGGCGCCCGTCAGCCGTCGAGGAAGTTCTTGAGCATGCGGCTGCGGCTCGGGTGGCGGAGCTTGCGCAGCGCCTTGGCCTCGATCTGGCGGATCCGCTCGCGCGTGACCTCGAAGTCCTGGCCCACCTCTTCGAGCGTGTGGTTCGCGCGCTCGCCGATGCCGAAGCGCATCTTGAGCACCTGCTCCTCGCGCGGCGAGAGCGTGCTCAGCACCCGCAGCGTGTTCTCGGTCAGGTTGTTCTCGAGCAGCGCCTCCTGCGGCGAGAGCGCGCTGTGGTCCTCGATGAAGTCGGCCAGATGGCTGTCCTCGTCCTCGCCGACGGGGGTCTCGAGGCTGATCGGCTCCTTCGCGATCTTGAGCACCATGCGCACCTTGTCGACCGGCATCTCCATCTTCGCGGAGAGCTCCTCGGGCGTGGGCTCGCGGCCGAGCATCTGCACCAGGTAGCGCGTCGCGCGCACCAGCTTGTTGATCGTCTCGATCATGTGGACCGGGATGCGGATCGTGCGCGCCTGGTCGGCGATCGCGCGCGTGATCGCCTGGCGGATCCACCAGGTCGCGTAGGTCGAGAACTTGTAGCCGCGCTGGTACTCGAACTTGTCGACGGCCTTCATCAGGCCGATGTTGCCCTCCTGGATCAGATCCAGGAACTGCAGCCCGCGGTTCGTGTACTTCTTCGCGATCGAGACGACCAGGCGCAGGTTGGCCTCGACGAGCTCGCTCTTGGCGGCGAGCGCGCGCTCGCGCGCCTCGCTGTGGCGCTCGAGCGCGCCCATCACCTCGCCGCGCGTGAGCTTGATCTCGGATTCGAGCTTCCGGGTCTGCTGATCGATCTCGGCGAGGCGCTCGCGTGCGGCCGCGACCTTGGCGGCATCGCCGCCGAGGCGCGCGAGCGCCTTCGCACCGGCCGCCGTCGAGCGCGCCGCCTGCGCCGCGAGCTCGCGGAAGTCGGCCGTCGACACCGAGAAGCCCTGGGTGATCCGGCGCGCGCGCACGTTCTGCTTGCGCAGCTCGACGCCGATCGCGGTGAGCTTCGACGAGATCTCCTCGATGCGGCTCTTCGCGAAGCGCGTCTCGCGCAACAGGGCGACCATCTCGCGATAGAGCTGCGCGATCTCGAGGCGCAGGCGCGCGCGCGTCTCGTCGGTCGTGCGCGAGTTCGCCATCGAGGCGAGCTTCTTGGTGACCTGGAGGTCGAGTCGGCGCAGGCGGTTCAGCTTGAGGAAGAAGTCCTTGCGGCGCTCCTCGGGCGTGCCGCGGTCCACGTCGTCGACGTTGTCGAGCATGCTCTTGAGCTCGATCTCGTTCCGCTTGAGCTGCTCCGCGAGGCGCATCACCTCGCGGATGCCGAAGGGCGTCCCGACGACCGCGAGCTCCTGGTCGTGGATGCCGGCCTCGATGCGCTTGGCGATCTCGACCTCGCCCTCGCGCGTGAGCAGCGACACCTGGCCCATCTCGCGCAGGTAGACGCGCACCGGGTCGTTGGTCGGCGGCTCGTTCGCGACGCCGCGCCGGATCGGCGTGGGCTGGCGCAGCGCGGGTCCCGCGGCATCGAGATCGGGCGAGTCGAAGCCGTGGAGCAGGCTGCTCGCGCGGACGCCGTTCGCCTTGCCGGAGGCCGGCGCGACGAGCAGGCCCTTCGCGGCCATCACCTCGGCCTTGGCGAGCGGAGCCGAGGCGAGCGCCGAGGCGGCCGCGCCGTTGGTCTTGCCGGCATGGCCATTGCCATTGCGGCGAACGCGCGCGGGCTTGCCTGCTGCATTCGCAGCCGCCGCGCGGGCAGGGGTCTCCGGAGGACGGGGGGCTGTGGGAGGCATGCGGGGGGGCTCCTGTCTGATGACCTTCGTTCGCCTACGGCTCTCGTGACCGCCGTTCGCCATCGGCTCACTGCGCGGGGCTGGGGCGCCTTCTTCACCTCATGGGATCGCTCTCGGACTCACGGCAGGAGTACCCCTGGAGGGCTGGGCACCCCTCGGGAAACAGGAACCAGCGCGTCCTTCTCGCGGAGCACGCGCGACACGTCGGTCCCGGGCTCGCGCAGCTGCTGCGTGAGCTCGCGCTGGCGGCGCTTCGCCGCACGGCGGCGCAGCCAGGCCTCGGTGTCCGCGAGGATCCGCTGGGCCGCGCCGAGATCGAACTCGAGGCCGTCCGTCGCGAGCTCGCGTAACACGATCGCCGCCTCCGGGCGCAGCCCGGCCAACGCGCGCTCGAGCGCATCACCCGAGCGCAGGTCTTCGCACAACAGCAGCTTCACCACGTCCACGAGGGGGTGGTCGGCCGGAAGCAAACCGCTCAAGAGGTCGGGCTCGACCTCGGCCGCGAGGGACGGAAAATCGAGCAGGCACGAGGCCATGCGCCGCAGGCTGCGCTCTTCGGGGGTGTCGCCGAGGCGCCGCGCGGGAGCCGGCGGGAGAGCCTCCCGCTGGCCTTCGCGAGAGGCGCCCGCGGCGGCGCTGCGGACCGCTGCCTCCACGTGGCTCGCCTCGCTGCCGACCGCGAGCGCGAGCTGCCGCACGAGCTCGGCTCGCTCGACTGCAGACGCCACGAGCGCGAGCAGCGGGGCCACGGCCGCCACGGCGTCCGCCTTCTCCCAGGCCGTCGCGACTCCGCGCCGGGTCGCGCGCCGCAGCAGCTGATCCAGCGCGGGAAGCGCGCCATCGACCAGGGCCTGCAGCGCCGCGGCGCCGCGCGCGCGCAGGAAGTCGTCGGGATCGAGGCCCTCCGGAAGGACCGCCGCCCGGACGCGCAGGCCCTCGGGCAGCAGCACCTCGAGCGAGCGCTCCATCGCGCGCTGGCCGGCCTCGTCCCCATCGAAGAGCAACACGACGTCGCGGGTGCGGCGGCGCAGGTTGCGCGCGTGCTCGCGCGTGAGCGCGGTGCCGCAGGTCGCGAGCACGTGCTCGATTCCGGCCCTGTGCAGGGCGATCAGGTCGAAATAGCCCTCGACCACCACCGCGCGATCGCGGCGCCGGATCGGCTCGAGCGCGAGCGGGAAGCCGTAGAAGCTCTCGCGCTTGCGGAAGACCGGGGTCTCGGGTGTGTTCAGGTACTTGGGGTCCTGGCCCGCCGCGATCGCGCGCCCGCCGAAGCCGATCACGCGGCCGCGCACGTCGCGGATCGGGAAGGTCACGCGGCCGCGCAGCCGGTCGTAATGGCCCCCCCGCTCGCGCGCCGAGAGCAGGCCCGCGCGCTCGCCGACCTCGGCCGGGATGCCGCGCTGGCGCAGCGCGGAGACGAGCGTGTCCCAGCGATCCGGGGCGAGGCCGATGCCGAAGCGCTGGATCGTCGCGGCGTCGATTCCGCGCTCTTCGAGGTAACGCGCGCCGGGGTTTCCGGGCGCCGCGAGCGCCGCGCGGTAGCAGTCCTGGGCGAGCTCGAGCGCATCGAAGAGGCGGTCGGCGCCCTGGCTCGGCGCGCCGTCGGTCTCGGGGATCTCGATGCCGAGCTCCCTCGCGAGCACGCGCGCGGCCTCCGGGAAGGTCAGGTTCTCGACCTTCATCAGGAAGCTGATCGCGTTGCCGCCCTCCTGGCAGCCGAAGCAGTGGAAGGCCTGGCGATCGGGACTGACGTGGAAGGATGGCGTCTTCTCCTGGTGGAAGGGACACAGGCCTTTGTAGCTGCGTCCGGCGCGCTTCAGGGTCACGAAACGCCCGATCAGGTCGACGATGTCGACCCGATCGCGGAGCTGCTGGATGATCTCGTCGGGGATCCGACCCAAACGCGCCCCCGGACCCGATGGCTAAGAGCCGACCACCTGAACCCGCCCCCCGCGCCCCTGCGCGGGGGAGCCTCTCAGCGCGTCATCCTCCGCGCCTTCTTCAGCGCGCGCTTTCGCGACGCAGCCGCCTTCTTCTTCCGGCGGACGCTGGGCTTGTCGTAGTACTCGCGCCGCTTGAGCTCGGACAGGACGCCGGCCTTCTCGCACTGCTTCTTGAAGCGGCGCATCGCCACCTCGAAGGGCTCGTTATCGCGAAGCTTGATCAGCGGCATGCAGGCTCGATCTCCTCGCGGGATCGGGCTCGCCGAGCCCCTCTCCCGGTCCTTTCTGCCGGCGCCCTCGCGCGGGCGACCGATAACGATAAATGCGCTCGCGCTCTGACTTTTTTGGCACTCCGCAGCGCGCTCGCGCGACGCTAGCGCAGGCCATTCCGAGCATCAACCGATGGTTGACGCATCGGGATCCCGAGCTGGATCAAGCGTCGCTTCACCTCCGGCACCGTAGTCTCGCGGAAGTGAAAGATGGAGGCGGCGAGCGCGGCCTGCGCCCGGCCGCCTTCCGGTCCATCCGAGAGCGCCGCGGCCATGTCCTCGGCGCTGCCGCCGCCGCCCGAGGCGATCACGGGAACCGAGACGGCGGCCGCGATCGCGCGCAGGAGCGGGAGGTCGTAACCGCTCCGGGTGCCGTCCCGGTCCATGCTCGTGACCAGGAGCTCGCCCGCGCCGGCCCGCGCCATGCGGCCCGCCCACTCGACCGCGTCGATTCCGGTCGGCCGGCGGCCTCCGTGGGTGCAGACCTCCCATGCCTCCGCCGCTCCGCGCCGGCGCACATCGAGCGCGACGACCAGGTTCGCGCTGCCGATCTTCACGGCCGCCTCGCCTACCAGCTCCGGGTTCTGCACGGCCGCGGTCATGATCGAGACCTTGTCGGCGCCCGCGTTCAAGAGGTCGCGGATGTCCTGCAGCGAGCGCACACCGCCGCCCACCGTGAGCGGCATGAAGACGCTCTCGGCGGTGCGGCTCACGACCTCGAAGAGCGTGCGCCGACCCTCGTGGCTCGCCGTGATGTCGAGGAAGGTGATCTCGTCCGCCTCCTGCTCGTCGTAGCGGCGCGCAACCTCGACCGGGTCGCCCGCGTCGACGTGGTCCACGTACTGGACCCCCTTGACCACGCGGCCCTTGTCGACGTCGAGACACGGGATGATGCGCTTGAACAGCATCGGGCTAGGCCAGCGCCGCGACGCGCGCGAGCGCGCGCGGCAGCGAGACCGCGCCGGTGTAGAGCGCGCGGCCGACGATCGCTCCCGCGATGCCGGAGCCCGCGAGGCGCGCGGCCGCGACCAGGTCGTCGTCGCTCGAAACCCCGCCCGAGACGATCACGGGGATCGAGACCGCCTCCGCCACCGCCCGGGTCGCCTCGAGATTCGGGCCCGAGAGCATGCCGTCGCGCGCGATGTCGGTGTGGATCAGCGCGGCCACGCCCGCGTCCTCGAAGCAGCGCGCGAGGTCGACGGCCGTGGCGCTGCTCGCCGCGAGCCAGCCCTCGACCGCGACGCGGCCGTCGCGCGCGTCGATGCCGACCGCGATGCGACCCGGGTGCATCTGCGCGGCGCGCCTCACGAATTCGGGGTCGCGCAGCGCGGCGGTGCCGAGGATCGCGCGCTCGGCTCCGGCCGCGAGCAGGACCGCGAGGTCGGCCAGGGTCCGGATGCCGCCGCCGACCTGCAGCGGGAGCGGCCGCACGCGCGCCGCGATCGCCGCGATCGCGGCCGCATTGACCGGCCGGCCCGCGCGCGCGCCGTCCAGGTCGACCACGTGCAGCCGCGGGATCGCGTGCGCGGCGAAGCCGGCGGCGACCGCGGCGGGATCCTCGCCGTACACGGTCGCGCGCTGGTAGTCGCCCTGCGCGAGGCGCACGCAGCGGCCCTCGAGCAGGTCGATCGCGGGGATCACCTCGAAGCCCGCCCGCTCTGCGGCCGCGCGGGTCGGCATCAGCGGGCCTCCGCCGCCCAGGCGGCGAAGGCGTCGAGCAGGCGTCTTCCGGCGCGCTGGCTCTTCTCCGGGTGGAACTGGACCGCGAACACGTTGGCCTTCGCGACCGCAGCGGCGAAGTCGCCGCCGTAGTCGGCCCGGCCCACGACGCACTCGGCCGCGCGCGGCACCGCGCGGTACGAGTGCACGAAGTAGTAGTCGTCGCGCTCCGGCAGGCGCGCCAGCACCGGATGGGCGCCCTCGAAGTGCACGCGGTTCCAGCCGATGTGCGGGACGCGCAGCAGCGCGCCCGATGCGTCGCGCTCCGCGAAGCGCTCGACGCGGCCCGGCAGGATCCCGAGGCCCGCGTTTCGGCCGTGCTCGTCCCCTTCCTCGAAGAGCACCTGGAGCCCGAGGCAGAGCCCGAGATAGGGCCGCCCGCTCGCGATGAAGCGCTGGAGCGCGTCCGCCAGGCCGCTCTGCTCGAGGCTCGCGACCGCATCGGCGAACGCGCCGACGCCGGGCAGCACGACGACTTCGCTCGCGAGCAGCCGCTGCGGATCGGAGGTCAGCTCCGGCGCGAGACCCGAGCGCTCGAGCGCCCTGGCGACGCTGCGCAGATTGCCGGAGCCGTAGTCGACGAGCGCGGTGCGGGGGGCGGGCATGGGGGGTTCCGTGGGCGGGCGCGCGGGAGACTAGAGCGCTCCCTTCACCGTGGGCAGGCCCTGCTGCCGCGCATCGATCTCGAGCGCGAGCCGCAGCGCGCGCGCGGTCCCCTTGAACACCGCCTCCACGATGTGATGCGGGTTCTTCCCGTAGCGGAGCTCGACGTGCAGATCGAGACCCGCGTTCTGGGAGAAGGCGTAGAGAAAGTCCTCGGTGAGCGTCGCATCGAAGCTGCCGATGCGGTGGTTTCCGAAGTCGACGCGGTACACGAGGTAGGGCCGGTTCGAGACGTCGACCGACACCTCCACCTTGGCCTCCGCCATCGGCAGCACGCAGCTGCCGTAGCGGCGGATGCCAGAAGCGCTGCCGAGCGCCTCGCGCAGGGCCTGGCCGAGCGTGATGCCGACGTCCTCCACGGTGTGGTGCGTGTCGACCGAGAGATCGCCCTTGGCCGCGACGCGCAGGTCGAAGAGCGCGTGCCGCGCGAAGGACTCGAGCATGTGGTCGAAGAACGCGATGCCCGTGGAGACCTGGTACTCGCCGCGGCCATCCAGATCGAGCTCGATCTGGATCTGCGTTTCCCTGGTGGATCGCACCACCGCGGCACTGCGCTTGCGCTCCGAGCCCATCGTCCCCGCCTCGTGACCGCCGTCCGCCCGCGGTGTCAGAGCTCCAGCTCCGCCTCCCGCGCCGCCTCGCGCTCGCGCCGCGCGCGCCGGATCTTCTGAAGCCGCAGATCGACCGACTTCCCGTGGCCGGTCAGGCCCTCGAGCTCCGCGAGACGCATCACGTCGAGGCCCAGCTCGCGCAGCTTCGGCGGCTCGAAGCGGACGATGCTCGTCCGCTTCAGGAAGTCGTCGACCCCCAGCGGCGAGAAGAACCGCGCCGTCCCTCCGGTCGGGAGGACGTGGTTCGGACCCGCCAGGTAGTCGCCCACCGCGACCGGAGTGTAGTGTCCGAGAAAGATCGCGCCCGCGTTCTTGATCGGCTTCGAGCGGGCCTCGGCGTCGTCCATCGCCAGGACCAGGTGCTCGGGCGCGAACTCGTCGGCGAGCGCCAGGCACTCGGCGAGATCGCGGGCCACGATGATCGCGCCGCGCGCCTGGAGCGACTTGCGGGCGATCTTCGCGCGGTCGAGGCCCTGGAGCTGCTTGTTGAGCTGTTCCTGGACCTTGGCCGCGAGCGCCTTGACCGGCGTGATCAGGATCGCGCTCGCGAGCTCGTCGTGTTCGGCCTGGGAGATCAGGTCTGCCGCAACCCAGGCCGGCGTCGCGCTCTTGTCGGCCACGACCACGACCTCGCTCGGTCCGGCCTCGCCGTCGATCGCCACCTCGCCGAAGACCAGGCGTTTCGCCGCCGCGACGTAGACGTTCCCGGGGCCGACGATCTTGTCGACGCGCGGCACCGACTCGGTGCCGTAGGCGAGCGCGGCGATCGCCTGCGCGCCACCCATCTTGAAGATCCGGTGCACGCCGGCCATGCGGGCCGCGACCAGCACCTCCGGGCGGACCCTCCCATCGGCCCCGGGCGGCGTCGCCATCGCGATTTCCTTGACCTCGACCACCGAGGCCGGCACCGCGTTCATGATCACGCTCGACGGGTACAGCGCGGTGCCGCCGGGCACGTAGATGCCGATCCGCTCGAGCGGTCGGAGCCGGTAGCCCAGCGTGCCGCCGCCTTCCTCGCGCACTTCCCAGCTCGAGGGGATGCGCTTGCGGTGGAAGTCGCGCACGCGCATCGCGGCCTTGCCGAGTGCCGCGCGATCCGCCGGGTCAACGCGCTCGACGCCCTCGTCCCACTCCTCGCGCTTGAGCTCGAGCCGCTTGAGATCCGCTCCGTCGAAGCGGCGGCTGTACTCGAAGACCGCGGCGTCGCCGCGGCGACGCACGTCGGAGACGATCTCGCGCACGGCCTGCTCGACTTCGCCCGCGTCGTGGCGGCGCCGGTTGCAGAGGTTGCGGAAGGCCGCTGCGAAGCCGGGCTCGTCCGTCTTGAGCAGCGACAGCGCCAGCTTGCCGGCAGCCGCCTTCGCCTTCGGGTTCTTCGTGTTTCGACTCGCCATGGTCATCCCTCGCGTCGGATTCGGGCTCCCAGAGACGAGAGCTTCTCCTCGATCCTCTCGTAACCGCGATCGATGTGGTAGACGCGGTTCACCACCGTCTCGCCCTCGGCCGCGAGCGCCGCGACGACGAGCCCCGCGGAGGCGCGCAGATCGGTCGCCATCACCGGCGCGCCCTGCAGGCGCGACACGCCGCAGATGTGCGCCGAGCGCCCGGAGAGCTGGATCTCCGCACCGAGGCGCAGGAGCTCCGGCACGTGCATGAAGCGATTCTCGAAGACGCGCTCCTCGATCACCGACGAGCCCTGCGCGAGACACAGCACGGCCATGATCTGGGCCTGCATGTCCGTCGGGTAGCCCGGGAAGGGCGCGGTCACGACGCGGATCCCGCGCGGCGCGTGCTCGGCGCGCGCGCGCACCTGGTCCGGACCGGTCTCGATCTCGGCGCCGAGCTCGCGCAGCTTGTCGAGCGTCGACTCGAGCAGCGCGGTGTCGATGCCGCGCAGGCGCACGTCTCCGCGCGTGGCGACTCCGGCCGCGAGCAGCGTGCCCGCCTCGATGCGGTCTCCGGCGACGTGGTGCTGCACTCCGCGCAGCTTGCGAACCCCGCGCACCACGATGCGATCGGTGCCCGCTCCGATTACCTCGGCGCCCATCTTGATCAGCACCGACGCGAGCTCGACCACCTCGGGCTCGCGAGCGGCGTTCTCGAGCACCGTCTCGCCCTCCGCGAGCGTCGCGGCCATCATCACGTTCTGGGTGCCGTTGACGGTCGTCAGGTCGAAGGCCACCGAGCCCCCGCGCAGACCCTGGCTCGTGGCCTCCACGTAGCCGTGGTCGAGGCGGATCTTGCCGCCGAGCGCTTCGAGACCCTTGAGGTGCTGGTCGACGGGGCGCACGCCGATCGCGCAGCCACCGGGCTCCGACACGCGCGCGTGTCCGCAGCGCGCGAGCAGGGGTCCGAGGACCATGAAGGAGGCGCGCATCTTGCGCACGAGGTCGTAGGGGGCCTCCGGATTCGCGATCCGGCTCGCGTCGATGCGCACGGCGTGCGGATCCTCGGGATCCCAGTCCGCGCGGGCGCCGAGCGCGCGGATCAGCTCGAGCATCCCCTCGGTGTCGCGCAGGCGCGGGACGTTGCGCAGGCGGCTCTCGCCGCTCGCGAGCAGCGCCGCGGCCATCAGCGCGAGCGTCGAGTTCTTCGAGCCGGAGACGGCGACCTCTCCCGAGAGCGAGGCCCCGCCGGTCACGACGATGCGATCCATCCGCTAGCTCCCTCCGAAGCGCGCCGCCACGACGCGCGGCCGGCCCGCGAGATCGCGCAGGGTCCGGACCTCGCCCGCCCCCGCCGCGCGGCAGCGCGCCGCGATCGCGGGAGCCTGCTCCGGGGCCAGCTCGACCAGCAGCCAGCCCCCCGGCTCGAGCACCGAGGCCGCTCCCGACACCAGCTCGCTCAGCACGTCGAGGCCCTCGGCGCCGCCGAACAGCGCGTGCTCGGGCTCGTGGTGCAGCTCGGGCGGAAGCTCCCCCCGCGCGAGATCCGACAGATACGGGGGGTTGGAAACCACCCGGTCGAAGCGCCGTCCGAGCACCGGCTCGTAGCTGCGTCCTGCCGCGAACGCGATCCGATCTGCATGCTGCAGCTGATCGGCATTGGAGCGCGCAACCTCCAGCGCTTTTTCGCAGATGTCGGTCGCGAGAATCGAGGCGCGGGGAAGTTCCTGCGCCAATGCGAGGGAAATCGCCCCCGAACCGGTCCCCACCTCGAGCACGCGGAGCTCCTGCTCGCGATCCGGCAGGGTGTCGAGAGTGGCCTGGACCAGGATCTCGGTCTCCGGGCGCGGGACCAGCACGTCCGGCGTGATGGCCAGATCGAGAGACCAGAACTCCTTGCGACCCAGCAGCTGCGCCACCGGGATGCGCAGCGCCGCGCGGCGGCGGACCAGCTCGCGGAACGCGGCGCGCTCCTCGGGCCGCACCGGCTTCTCGAAATCGAGGTAGAGGCGCAGCCGGTCGACTCCGAGCGCCTTCGCGAGCAGGCACTCGGCGTCGAGGCGCGGGCTCTCGATGCCCCGCTCCGCGAAGTGGGCGGTGGTCCAGCGCAGGAGCTCGAGCACGCTCCAGCTCCTCTGCGCGGCCCGCTCCCCGGCCCCGCTCGGGACCCCGGCCGGCGCGGGCGGCAGCCCGCTCACGGGGCTTCTCCGAGGGCCTGCGCGCTCATGTGCGCGTGCACGGCGTCGAGGATCGGATCGAGATCGCCCTGCACGATCTTCTCGAGCTGGTGCAGCGTGACGCCCGCGCGGTGGTCGGTCACGCGCGACTGCGGGTAGTTGTAGGTGCGGATCTTCTCGCTGCGCTCGCCGCTGCCGACCTGCGAGCGCCGATCGCTCGCGCGCGCGGCGTCGACCCGGGCCTGCTCGGCCTCGAGCAGGCGCGCGCGCAGGATCTTCATCGCGCGCGCCTTGTTCTTGAGCTGCGACTTCTCGTCCTGGCACTGCACGACGACGTTCGTCGGGAGGTGCGTGATGCGTACCGCGGAGTCCGTCGTGTTGACGCTCTGGCCGCCCGGGCCCGAGGAGCGGAACACGTCGATGCGCAGGTCCTTGGGATCGATCGCGATGTCGACCTCTTCCGCCTCGGGCAGGACCGCGACCGTGACCGTCGAGGTGTGGATGCGACCCTGGGTCTCGGTCGCCGGCACCCGCTGCACGCGGTGCACGCCGCGCTCGAACTTGAGCCGGCTGAAGACGCTCTCGCCCGCGACGCTCGCCACGACCTCCTTGATTCCACCCGCCTCGCTCTCGGAGAGCGAGAGCAGCTCGACCTTCCAGCCCCTGCGCTCGGCATAGCGCGAGTACATCCGGAACAGGTCCATCGCAAAGAGCGAGGCCTCGTCCCCACCGGTGCCGGCCCGGATCTCGAGGATCGCGCTCTTCAGGTCGTTGGGATCGCGCGGCACGAGATGGACACGCACCTCGCGCTCGAGCTCTTCCTGCCCGGCTTCGAGCTCGCGCAGCTCGGCCTTGGCGAGCTCGCGCAGCTCGGCGTCGGGCTCGGCGAGCATCGCGCGCGCGCTCTCGAGGTCGGAGAGGAAACGGCGGTAGCGAGCGGCGCACTGCGCGGCGGGCCGCAGCGACGAGAGCTCCTTGGCGAGGCGTGCGTACTCACCGGCCTGCGCGGCGATCGCGGGATCGGCGAGCTGCTCCTCGATGCGGGCCGCCCGCTGCTCGAACGCTTCGATCTTGGCGAGGAGCTCCGTCACTGCACCGAGAACCTACACGCGCCTGCGGCGGAACCGGCACCAGCGCCCTGCGGATGCCGGCCGGAACCAAGCTGCCTCGCGAAGCGCGCGCCCCCCCCGAGACTCCCGGCGCGCAGCGGGACCGCGCGCGTCAGGAATTCATCGACTCCAGGAACTCCTGGTTGGTGTCCGTCGCCTTGATCTTCTCGAGCAGGAACTCCATCGAGTCCACCGGCGAGAGCGGCTGCAGCACCTTGCGCAGGATGTACATGCGGTTCAGCGTCTTCTCGGGGAGCAGCAGCTCCTCGCGCCGCGTCGCCGAACGGTTGATGTCGATCGCGGGATAGGTGCGCCGGTCCGCGAGCTTCCGGTCGAGCACGAGTTCGCTGTTGCCGGTGCCCTTGAACTCCTCGAAGATCACCTCGTCCATGCGCGAGCCCGTGTCGATCAGCGCGGTGCCCACGATGGTCAGGCTGCCGCCCTCCTCGACGTTGCGCGCGGCGCCGAAGAAGCGCTTCGGCTTGTGCAGCGCGTTCGAGTCGACGCCGCCCGAGAGGATCTTGCCCGAGTGCGGCACGACGGTGTTGTGGGCGCGGGCGAGACGCGTGATCGAGTCGAGCAGAATCACGACGTCGCGCTGGTGCTCGATCAGCCGCTTGGCCTTCTCGATCACCATGTCGGCGACCTGCACGTGGCGCGTCGCCGGCTCGTCGAAGGTCGAGGATACGACCTCGGCCTTCACGTTGCGCTTCATGTCGGTCACTTCCTCGGGCCGCTCGTCGATCAGCAGCACGATCAGGTAGACCTCGGGATGGTTCTCGACGATCGCGTTCGCGATGTCCTTGAGGATCATCGTCTTGCCGGCCTTGGGCGGAGAGGTGATCAGCGCGCGCTGACCCTTTCCGAGCGGCGCGATCAGGTCGATGATCCGGGTCGTGACCCCCCCCGCGCGCGCCTCGAGATTGAACTTCTCCTGCGGATAGAGCGGAGTCAGGTTGTCGAAGAGGATCTTGTGGCGCGCCTTCTCGGGCGCCTCGAAGTTGATCGACTTGACCTTGAGCAGCGCGAAATAGCGCTCGCCTTCCTTCGGCGGCCGGATCTGCCCCACGACCGTGTCGCCGGTGCGCAGGTTGAAGCGGCGGATCTGGGACGGCGAGACGTAGATGTCGTCCGGACCGGCGAGATAGTTCTGGTCGGGTGCGCGCAGGAAACCGAAGCCGTCCGGAAGCGTCTCGAGCACGCCCTCCGCGTAGATCTTTCCCTGCTTCGCGGTCTGCGCCTTCAGGATCTCGAAGATCAGGTCCTGCTTGCGCTTGCCGGCCGCGTTCTCGACCAGCAGGGACTCCGCGAGGTCGGTCAGGTCCTGCATCGGCCGGGCCTTGAGGTCGTTGACGTGGATCTTCTCGGTGGTGTCGTCGTCGTCGTCGCGGTCGACGAAATCGTCGAGCGAATCGTCTTCCGGGAAGTCCATCCGCATCTTGCGCGGATCGCGCGGATCGCGCGGATCCCTGGGATCGCGCGGGTCGCGCGGATCGCGCCCGTTGCCGCCGCGGGAGCGACGACCGCGGCCCCGGCGCGAGCGGCCGCCGCCTCCACCGCCGCCTCCGACGGGTCCGGGCTGGGAACTGGCTTCCGGGATTCGCTGGCTGGTCACGGTGTCTCGCTTTCCTGGTGATTCGCGATCCGCTGGATCGGGATCGGGTGCTGCAGGTGGGTGGAAGGAGTGGTTTGGATGGGTGGTTTCGCGTCTGGTCGCGCCCGGCTAGGTCTCGGATCAGCTGGGGGATCGCTCGGTGAACCGGAGTCTCGTGGAAGAACCGCGGGAGCATGTCCGCACTCGGCTCGTGCAGGGCACAGTCCGGGGGATCAGGCGGTCCGGAAAGAACCGGTCCGGGAGCGCGATCTGATGGGACTCTGTCTTTTTTCTTGCTTCGGATTCCCTGCGCGAAAAGTTGATCGGAAACCTGTGCCTCTGCTCAGCTGAGGGACCCCTCGGGGTCGATGGATGCTGGCTTGGCTCGATCGGGATCGGGGATGAGCCCGTTCCGGTGGTGTCCTCGGCTTCGAGGACGACCGCTCCCGCTCTCGGCGGCCGGCTTCGACTGGCCAGAAAGCGCCGCTGGGGAACCGAGAGCAAGCCTATGCGGGCGAATTCTGGGTGTCAACCCTGTTCGAGGCCTTTGCGGGCACTGCGATGAAGTGCAGCAGGCGCCCCGCGCTCGCCCCGTCGCGCCGGTACGAGTGGAAGCGCTCCGGATCGCAGCGCGTACACGCACCCGGAAGCGAGGCCACCCGCCCCGGCTCGAGGCCGAGTCCGAGCAGCGCGTGGCGCGCGACTCCGGCCAGGTCCAGAAACGCGTGCCCCGCGCGCGAGGGTGCCAGAAAGGCGTCGAGCGCGGCGCCGTAGCGCCGGGCGAGCGCCGCGAGCACCGGCTCGTCCACTTCGTAGCAGCAGCGGCCGATGTGCGGTCCGATGACCGCGACCTGTGCGGCGACCTCGCCGTCCGCTCCTCCCGTCGATGAGCCTAACGCCAGGGCCCCCGCTTCCACGACGCCCGCGGCGAGCCCCCGCCAGCCCGCGTGAACCGCCGCGACGGCCCGTCCATCGCGCGTCGCCATCAGGATCGGAAGACAATCGGCCGTGACGACGGCGATCGCAGTTCCGCGCTGCGCGCAGACGATCGCGTCGGCCTGCGGTCGCTCGCCCTGCGCGAGATCCTCCGCGCGCACCACGCGGCTGCCGTGGACCTGCCGTGGACGCCGCGTGTCGGGCGGCTCGGGTGCGCCGCGCACGCCGAAGCCGTGGCGGACGCGCAGCGCGTCGAGCAGCGGATGGCGCAGTGCGACCGCGCTCACGGGCATGCCTCTGCGCGGCGAAGCTCTGCGAGGAGCGCGCCGAGATCCGGCGCGAGGGGCGCCTCGAAGCGGAGCTGCGAGCCGCTGCGGGGGTGCGCGAAGCCGAGCACGGCTGCGTGCAGCGCGGGCCGCGCGAGCGGGTCTCCGGCGGCCGCCCTCCCGTACACCGGATCTCCGAGCAGCGGCAGTCCAGACGCGGCGAGATGCACGCGGATCTGGTGCGTGCGCCCCGTCTCCGGACGCACCTCCAACAGCGCAACGCGCGCGCGCGGGAAGCGCTCCCGCACGCGCCACGCCGAGTGCGCCTCGCGTCCCCGCCGCGTGCGCACGCTCATGCGCTTGCGGTCGCGCGGATGGCGCCCGACCGGTCGGTCGACGCGGCCCTCGTCGGCCTGCGGCAGGCCGCGCGCGAAGGCCAGATACACGCGCTCGATCGAGTGGTCGCGGAACTGCTCCGCGAGGCCGTGGTGGGCGACGTCGCTCTTGGCGGCCACGAGCACGCCGGAGGTGCCGCGGTCCAGACGGTGCACGATGCCGGGCCGCAGCACGCCGCCCACTCCCGCGAGCGCGCCGCAGCGGTGGAGCAGCGCATTCACGAGCGTTCCGCTCGCGTGACCCGGAGACGGATGCACCACCATTCCCGCCGGCTTGTCGACGACGATCAGGTCGTCGTCCTCGAAGAGCACTCCGATCGCGAGCGCCTCCGGCGCGAGCCCGGTCGCACTGGGCTCGAGCGGGACGGCGTCGATGCGGTCGCCCGCGCGCAGGCGCTGGCTCGCGCGGCACGCGGCGCCGTTGAGCCGCACCTGGCCGGCGTCGATCCAGCGCTGCGCCTGCGCACGCGACAGGCCGGCCGCTGCGGAGAGCGCCCGGTCGAGGCGCTGCGCTTCCGCCGCCTCGCCGACCACGAAGTGCAGCATGCGAGCAGCATACCGGGCACGCCGGGACCGGCTCAGCGCAGGCCGCGCGCCCTCGGCCCCCGGCTGCGCGCCGCCTCGTAGCCCTCCAGGTAGCCCCGCGCGACGGCGCGCCCGTCGAGCCCGAGGCAGTCCGCATAGGCCTGCACGAAGCCGCGCACGTAGACGGCCGCGGGCAGCGCGTCGTAGCGCTCCTCCTCGATCAGCTTCAGGTTGTGGGGGCTCACCTTGGTCAGCTCGGCGATCTTCTGGATCTCGAGGCCGCGCCGCAGCCGCGCTCTGCGCAGGAGCGCGCCGTTGTAGTCGCCGCGCTCCTCCTCCTCCTCGAAGACTGCGCTCGGAATCGCGCTCTCGGCGCGCGGCGGAGACAGCTCCCGCGCCGGTCCGACCGCGCGCCCTGGCGGCGCCGACGGCCGCGCGGACGCGGTCCGCGCCGGCTCCGATTCGCCGGACGCGAGCGACGAGTCGTAGCCGCGGCGCCCCTCTGGATCGGAGAGCACGCGATAGGCCGTCTCGATGCGATCGCGCAGCGCGGCGACGTCCCCCTCCCCGAAGAGCGAATAGCCTGCCAGCGAGTCCTCGGAGTAGGTGAGCAGCGCGAGGCGATAGGCGCGCTCGATCTCGACGCCGCTCGCGCCGCGGCTCGCTTCCAGGACTCCGTAGTGGTCGAGCTCCCAGAAGGGCTTCACTCGACGGCCCGAGTGGGAGCGCTCTCGGGAGCCCCGAAGCGCTGATGCGCGAGCTTCCGGGCCATGCGCTCCACGTAGATCGCCGCATCGCTGCGCGGGCTCGCGAGGACGAGCGGCTGGCGCGCGCGGACGGCCTGCAGCGCCGCCTCGTCGTGGTTCACGTACCCGAGATAGTCCGTCTCGATCCCGAAGTACTTGCGACAGACGCTGCGGATCGAGAACCCGAGGCGGATGTCCTCGGCGGTGCGCGCCTCGTTGACCACGAGCTGTGGACGGAACGCGCGCATCGTCTCCGAGAAGCGCGCGCCCTCCTCGGAGTCCACGAGCTCGATCTCGCGCAGCAGATCGAAGGGCGTGCGGATGCCGCGCTCGTTGCCGTGGTCCATCGCGAGGGTCACGAGCTTGCGCCCCTCGAGCGAGAGCATCGCCAGGCGCAGCCTGCGGTAGAAGGCCGCGCGCAGGAAGGCGTAGGCATTCTCGACCGAGGTCGGCTCGGGCGCGATCACGAGCACGCCGTCGTCGCCGATCATGAAGTAGTCCATTACCGCCGGGTGCGTGCCCGCGCCGAGATCGATCAGCACGAAGTCGGCCTTGAGCTCGCGCAGCGCGACGAGGAGCTCGACGCGGCGCTGCTGCGACGGCTGGGGCGCCGACGCGTTGCCATGCGTGCCCGCCAGGATCGAGAGGTGCGGAATCGGCGTGTCGAGCACCAGCTTCGCGACGTCGTCCTCGCGCTGCGCGACGAAGTCCGCGAGGCTGCAGGGGGGCTCGCGCATCCCGAGACAGGTATGGAGGTTGGCCCCCTCGAGGTCGGCGTCGACCGCGACGACCTTGTAGCCCGCTCGCGCGAGCGACACCGCGAGATTCGCGACGAGGAAGGTCTTCCCGACCCCGCCCTTCCCGCCGCCGAACGGGATCACGCGGGCGTTGCGCCCGCGCGCGGACCCCTTCGGCCCGTAGCTCGTGAGTGTTGCGGCCATGAGAGACACCCCCCTTCGCCTCTCTCGGACCTGGACTTTTCGCGCGTCAGCGCGCTAGTCGCCTCCTGGCGAGGCGCTCTTCGCGCCCGAATCGACGACCCCCAGGAAGGGCCGCCAGGCTTCCTGCTGTCCGGCCTGGCGCCCGAGATTGAAGAGCGGCATCCAGTGCGGGCGCTCCGGGTGCCGCCGGAGCCGCAGCTTCGCCTGCTCCGGTGTGCGCCCGCCCTTGCGCCGATTGCACTCGACGCAGCTGCACACGACGTTCTCCCAGGTGGTCTTGCCACCCAGCGCGCGCGGAACCACGTGGTCGAGGTTCAGGAGCGAGCGGTGTGGCCGCTCGCCGCAGTACTGGCAGGTGAACTTGTCGCGCGCCAGGACGTTCAGGCGGCTGTAGCGCACGCTCCGGCGCGGAACCCGGTCGAAGCCGCTCAGTGCGATCACGCGCGGGACGCGGATGCGCCCGCGGGGCGTCCCGATCGCGTCCTCTGCCTGCACCGGAAGTCGCATCCACGCCTCGAAATCGAAGGTCTCGTAGTTCTCGTTCACGGCCCGCGCCACTTCCTGGAAGATCAGCGAGAAAGCGCGGCGAACCGAAGTCACATGGACCGGTAGGAAGGAGCGGTTGAGGACCAGAACACTCGAGTTCAGCATCACCGTCGGAACACCATGTTAGCCCCGAAGTTGCGCCTGGGCGCCAGCTCCGTCGAGAAATCTACCGCGCCGCGTCGAGGACCGCGGCCAGCCCGCGCTCGAGTGCGGGCTCGTCCTCGTCGGAGATGGTCCGCAGATCGAGCAGCACGCGGCCCTCGCGAATGCGCGCGACCACGGGGAGCGGCGCGCCGCGCAAACGCCGCGCGAGGTCCTCGGCGCCCCCTGGAGCCTTCAGGGCGACCACCCAGGTCTCGAGCGAGACACCCGGCAGCGTGCCGCCGCCGATCTCGCCGCGGTCTGCCAGAACCTCGATCTCGATCCTCGCGCGCGCCAGCCGCGCGAGCCGCTCGCCCAGACGCCGGGCGCGCCGCTCGAGCTCGGGCGCCGGGCAGAGCAGCATTCGCAGCAGTGGAATCTCCCGCAGGGCACGGCCGTCGAGATAAGCCTCCAGGGTCCAGTCGAGAGCGGCCAGCGAGAGCTTGTCGAGGCGCAGCGCTCGGGCGAGCGGGTTGTGCCGCAGCGCATCGACGAGCTCCCGGCTGCCGAGCAGGAGGCCGGATTGGGGTCCCCCGAGGAGCTTGTCCCCCGAGAAGCAGACCAGATCGGCGCCGAGCCTGAGCCGGTCGGGAACGTACGACTCGTCCGGAAAGCCCCGATCCCGCAGATCGACCAGGGTCCCGCTCCCGAGGTCCTCGACGACGGGCAGGCCGCGCGCGCGCCCGAGCGCCGCGAGCTCAGGAAGCGACGCCTCGGCGACGAAGCCCCGGAGCTCGAAATTGCTGCGATGCACCTTCAGCAGGAGTCCCGTGTCGGGGCCGATCGCAGCCGCGTAGTCGCCGCTGCGCGTGCGGTTCGTGGTCCCGACCTCGACCAGCCTGACCCGGGCGCGAGCGAGGATCTCGGGCAGCCGGAAAGAGCCCCCGATCTCGACCAGCTCGCCCCGCGAGACGATGACCTCGCGGCCCGCGGCGAGCGTGTCGAGCGCGAGCAGCAGCGCGGCCGCGTTGTTGTTGACCGCGTGCGCGGCCTCGGCCCCGGACAGGAGTCGCAGTTTTTCCGCGACCGAGTGCTCGCGGGAGTCGCGCTCTCCTCTCCCGAGCGCGAGCTCCAGATCCGCGAAGCCCGCGGCGGCGGACGCGGCCGCGACAGCGCCAGCCGCGAGCGGCGCGCGGCCGAGGTTGGTGTGTAATGCGATTCCGGTCGCATTGATCACGGGCCCCGGGCGGAGCCGCGCGAGCTCCCTCGCCCGGACCGCGGATTTCTCTGCAAGGTCCTGTTCTGAAAGCGCTTCTTGTGGAAGCTGCGCGCGCTTTGCGGGCGCGTCTCCGAGCTCGCTCCGGGCCGCTTCGAGGACCTCGCGAACCGCCTGGAGGAGTGCCCAGCGCGGCAGCTCGGGGGCGGCCTGGGACACTGCGGCGCTGAGCCGATCGACTGCCGGCAGACTTCGCCGCGCGTCCGGGTTGCGCTCGCGGTCCAGGCTCATAACATCTGAGTCTAGGTTTTTGTGCGGTCCGCGGAGCGGACACGTTTCTTCCGACAGCTCGAAAACGAGTGCCTGACGGGTGGCGGGGCAGCTGCCGGGGAGGACTCGGAGCCAGTCTCCGGTCGAGGAGTTCGACGGGGCGGCGAGCGGTGGAAGGTCGAGCGCGGGCATCAGGCGGGGCCTCGAGATACGAGCTCCGCGAGCCTTGGTCGCTCGGCGGATCCGCACCGTGAAAGAGCGACTTCCTGTGCGATCCAGTCCGTTCATCAGGATTCTCGGGACCCGTCGATACGGTCCCGTCCAGCTGGAGCCCCTGACCGGAGCCACCAGCCCGCCCTGAGCCCCGCCCGTGCGACGGGGCCAGTCCCCCCGCACGCATCGACAGCGTTCGCATCGATCTCGAGAGCCCGACGGTCTGGCACGCCAACGCCGGAGGCAGGATCCCGTGCGGGGTTCGCGCAGCGGACGTGGGGGCGGCCCGGGCCGCGCCACGCTCCAGAACGAGATCGTGATCAATGCAATGGCCGGGGAGACCCGGGTCGCCGTGCTCGAGCAGGGCATCTTCAGCGAGCTGCAGATCGAGCGCGAGGCCGAGCGCAGCGTCACCGGCATGGTGGTGCTGGGCCGGGTCACGCGCGTGCTGCCCGGAATGCAGGCCGCGTTCGTGGACATCGGCCTCGAGAAGGCCGCCTTCCTCTACGCGGGCGATTACGTCGCGGACGGCGGCGACGCCGACCTCGACGACGAGGGCGCGCCGCGCCCGCCGCGCCGCCGCGGGCGCAATGGCCAGCGGCCGCAGCCCCCGAAGATCGAATCGATGTTGCGCGAGGGTCAGGAGATCGTCGTGCAGGTCGCGAAGGATCCGATCGGCACCAAGGGCGCGCGCATCACCTCGCATCTCTCGATCGCCGGGCGCCACCTCGTGCTGACGCCCTGGGCCGGCCGCGTCGGCGTGTCGCGGCGGATCGAATCGGATCGCGAGAGGCGCCGGCTGCGCGACGTCGTGAACCGCGTGCGCCCGCCGGGCCTCGGCTTCATCATCCGCACCGCGGGCGACGGTGCGAGCGACGCCGACGTCGAAGCCGACGTCCGCTACCTCACGGCCGTCTGGGAGGAGATCCAGGCGCGGCGCGACACCGCGCGCGCGCCGGCTCGGCTCTACTCCGAGCTCTCGCTCCCGCTGCGCGTGCTGCGCGACTTCGCCAACGCGCGCACGAAGCGGATCGCGATCGACGATCCCGGCGTCCACGCCGAGATGAAGGGCTTCCTCGATCGCTTCGTCGCGGAGCCGAAGCCGGTGCTCGATCACTACCAGGGCGCGCTGCCGATCTTCGACCAGTTCGGCCTCGAAGCGCGCATCGACGAGAACCTCGGCAAGAAGGTCTGGCTCAAGTCCGGCGGCTACCTGATCGTCGACCAGAGCGAAGCGCTCACCGCGATCGACGTGAACACCGGGCGCTTCGTCGGCAAGCGCGACCTCGAGGAGACGGTTCTGAAAACCAACCTCGAGGCCGTCAAGGAGGTCGTGAACCAGCTCCGCTTCCGCAACATCGGCGGGCTGATCATCATCGACCTGATCGACATGGAGAGCGCGGAGAACCGGGACAAGGTCTACCGCGCGCTCCAGGAAGCGCTGCGCAGCGACAAGTCGAAGACCAACATCCTGAAGATCTCCGAGCTCGGACTGGTCGAGATGACGCGCAAACGCACGCGCGAGAACCTCGTCCAGCAGCTGTGCCAGCCCTGCCCGCACTGCGAGGGGCGCGGCTACGTGCTCTCGCCCGAGAGCGTGGCCTTCAAGGCGATGCGCGAGATCCGCAAGGACCTGCCGCGCTTCTGCGGCCGCCAGATCGCGGTCTCGGTGAACCCCTACGTGGCCGAGCAGCTGCTGGGCCCGGCCCGCAAGGCCCTGCACGAGCTCTCGCGCGAGCTCGGGCGCGAGATCGAGGTGCGGGCGGTCCCGGGTCTGCACCAGGAGCAGTTCGAGGTGACGGCCCTGGACTCCGGTCCGCCCGTCGCGCTCTCGCTGCGCTGGCTGGTCGAGCACCGCCGGCCCGGGGAGGACGCCGACGCGCCCTTGCGCTCCGCGGAGCTCGACGAGCTCGACGACGACAAGCCGGAGGACGAGGCCGGGTCCGCCGGCGGCGCTCCGGAGACCGGGGCGGAGGAGAGCTGGGCAGCGTCCGGCGCCGAGCCCGAGGCGCGCGCAGACCTCCCGGAGCCCGAGGTCTTCGACATCTTCGAGGACGATCCGGAGCCCGCGGAGCCCGCGGCAGACCTTGACGCCCCCGGGGATGGAGCGAGACTCCCGCGCCCCGACAAGAGCGAGGCAATCTGATGTACGCGGTGGTCCGGACTGGCGGCAAGCAGCTGCGGGTCGAGCCCGGGAAGAGTGTGCGGGTCGAGAAGCTTCCCGGACAGGTCGGAGACAGCGTCGCGCTCGGCGACGTCCTGCTCGTCGCCGGCGAGGGCGCGGCCCAGGTGGGCACGCCCACGCTCCCGGGCGCCAGGGTGCTCGGAACCATCACGGCCCAGGCCCGCGGTCCCAAGCTCACGCTCTTCAAGGTGAAGCGGCGCAACAACTATCGGCGCAAGCAGGGTCACCGGCAGTCCTACACCGAGATCCGCGTCGACAAGATCGAGGGCTAGGCCATGGCGCACAAGAAAGGGCAGGGCAGCTCCCGCAACGGCCGGGACAGCCACGGACAGCGCCGCGGCATGAAGGCCTACGGCGGCGAGCAGGTGAACGCGGGCACCATCCTCGTGCGCCAGCGCGGCACCCAGATCCACCCGGGCCGCAACGTCGGGCTCGGTCGCGATTACACGCTCTTTGCGCTGATCGATGGCGTGGTGAGCTACGGGCGCTCGCAGGGTCGCGTGGTCGCGCACGTCCTCTAGCTGCGCCACGGCCTCTTCGCGGCAGGGCTCCGGCGCAGGTCCATGGAGTCTCCCCCGCGTGAATACCACCGACAGCTTCATCGATGAGTGCGGGATTTCCGTCGCGGCGGGGCGCGGCGGGGACGGCAGCGTCAGCATGCGCCGGGAGAAGTACGTCCCGCGCGGCGGCCCCGATGGCGGGGACGGCGGCCGGGGCGGCGACGTGCTGCTGCGGGCCGATCGCAACCTCTCGACCCTCGTCGATCAGCGCCTGCGCCGGAAGTACCGCGCCGAGTCCGGTGCCCCCGGCGCCGGGAAGCGCTGCTCGGGACGCGACGGCGAGACGCTGACGATCCGCCTGCCGGTCGGCACCCTCGTCTACGAGGCCGGCTCGGGCGCGCTGCTCGTCGACCTGACCGCGCACGACCAGGTCTTCGTCGCGGCGCGCGGCGGCCGCGGCGGCCGCGGCAATGCGCGCTTCGCGACTTCCACGCGCCAGACCCCCGACTTCGCGGAGCCCGGTCGCGAGGGCGGGAGCCTCGAGCTGCGCCTCTCGCTGAAGCTGCTCGCCGACGTGGGCCTCGTGGGCCTGCCCAACGCCGGAAAGTCGACGCTCTTGCGGCGCATCTCCGGCGCGCGGCCGCGCGTGGCCGCCTATCCCTTCACGACGCTCACGCCCTCGCTCGGCGTTTGCGAGTGGGACGACCAGCGCTTCGTGGTCGCGGACCTGCCCGGTCTGATCGAAGGCGCGAGCAGCGGCGCGGGCCTCGGCGATCGCTTCCTGCGCCACGTCGAGCGCACGCGGGTGCTGGTCCACCTGCTCGACGCGGGCTCGCTCGTGCTCGAGGAGCGCGATCTGCTCGCGGACTACGACGCGATCCGCGCCGAGATCGCCGCCTATCAGGCGGGGTTGCTCGAGCGCAGCGAGCTCGTCGTGCTCTCGAAGCTCGACCTCGTCGCCGATCGCGAGCGCCTCGCGCCGCTCCTGGCCGAGCTCGCGCGGCGCGGCAAGGCGGTCTTCTGCGTCTCGGCCGCCACTGGCGAGGGCATCGGCGCGCTGCTCCAGGCGATGGCGACCGCGCTGTCGCAGGCGCGGGCCGCGGCGTGAGCGGGCGAAGCTCGCGCGGCGCGCGGCGCGGCGAGACCGCGTTCGCCGCGGTCCCCGAGCGCGCGCTCGCGCGCAAGGCGCGGAGGCTCGTCGTCAAGCTCGGGAGCAGCACGCTGACCGACGCGGGCGGCCTCCGCTCGCGCGTCTTCGGCGATCTCGCACGCCAGGTCGCTGCGCTGCACGGGGAGGGCCGCCAGCTCGTGCTCGTGACCTCGGGAGCGATCGCCGCGGGCAGTCGCGCGCTCGGCTGGTCGCATCCGGGGCGCTCGATCCCCGAGAAGCAGGCCGCAGCCGCCGTCGGTCAGGTGGGATTGATGGAGCTCTACCGGCGCCGCTTCGCGCGCTTCGGAATTCCCGTCGGGCAGGTGCTCGTCACGCGCAGCGGTCTCGAGGATCGCGAGCGCTATCTGAACGCCCGCCATACGCTGATGACGCTGCTCGAGCTCGGCGCGGTTCCGATCGTCAACGAGAACGACACGGTCGCCACCGACGAGATCCGCTTCGGCGACAACGACAACCTCTCCGCCACGATCGTCAATCTCGTGCAGGCGGAGCTGCTCGTGATCTTCACGGACGTAGACGGCCTGTACCGGGAGCGGCCGGCTGCGGAGCGGCCCGCGCCCGCGATCTTCCCTCTGGTTCCCGAGATCACGCCCGAGATCGCGGCGGTCGCGCAGGGATCCGGCAACGCCTTCGGCCGCGGCGGCATGACGACCAAGCTCGAGGCCGCCGCGGCAGCGGCGCGCAGCGGCGCTGCGACCGTGCTCTGCAACGGGCGCACGCGCAACGCGCTCCTGCGCGTGGCCTCGGGCGAGGCGCTGGGCACGCTCTTCCTGCCCGGGAGTCGCCTCGCGAGCCGCAAGCACTGGCTCGCATTCACGCGCAAGACGCGCGGCTCGCTCGAGCTCGACGCGGGCGCCGTCCACGCACTCGTGAGCCAGGGCAGGAGCCTGCTGCCGGCGGGCATCGCGCGGGTCGAGGGAGAGTTCGGGATCGGCGATCCGGTGGCCTGCCTCGCTCCCGACGGCGGCGAGCTCGCGCGCGGCCTCGTGAACTACGCCTCCGAGGCGATCCGGCGCATTGCGGGTCAGCCGACCCGCCAGATCGAGCGCCTGCTAGGGTATTCGAACGGGCCCGAGGTCATCCACCGCGACGACCTCGTGCTGACCGCCACGGAGCCGACGGAGACTCCCGCATGAATCTCGCCGAGCAGACCCGCGAGATCGCGCGTCGCGCGCGCGAGGCCTCCGCGCGCATGGCCGAGCTCGGATCGCGCGCGAAGGACGCGTGGCTCCTGCGCGCAGCCGAGTGTCTCGAGCAGGACCGCGACGCGATCCTCGAGGCCAACCGCCGCGACCTCGCGGCCGCAGAGGCCGCGGGCATCGCCGCGCCGCTGCGGAAGCGCCTCGACCTCGCCAGCGACAAGTGGCCGGACATGCTGCGCGGGCTCCACGAGGTGGCCGCGCTGCCCGACCCGATCGGCCGCATCGAGTCGAGCTGGGTCCGGCCGAACGGCCTGCGCGTCGGCCGCATGCGCATCCCGCTCGGCGTGATCGGAATGGTCTACGAATCGCGCCCGAACGTCACCGTCGACGCCGCGGCGCTCTGCGTGAAGGCCGGAAACTGCGTGATCCTGCGCGGCGGCTCCGAGGCGATCCACTCGAATCTCGCGCTCGCGGCATCGCTGCGGCGCGCGGCGCGGGACGCGGGCCTGCCCGAGGACGCGGTCGCGGTCGTGCCCGTCACCGACCGCGCAGTGATCGATCACCTGCTCGTGCTCGATCAGTACATCGACCTGATCATCCCGCGCGGCGGACCGGGCCTGATCCGCGCGGTCACGGAGAAGTCCCGGATCCCGGTGATCAAGCACGACGCCGGGGTATGTCACGTCTTCCTCGACGCGAGCGCGGATCCCGAGATGAGCCGCCGCATCGTGCTCGACTCCAAGCTCCGGCAGATGGCCGTCTGCAACGGCCTCGAGACGCTGCTCGTGCACCGCGACGCGGCGCCGTCGCTCCTGCCCGACGTGCTGAAGGCGCTGCACGAGGAGGCCATCGAGATCCGCGGCGACGACTCCGTGTGCGCGGCCTTCGCCGCAGCCAGACCCGCGAGCGAACAGGACTGGTACGAGGAGTTCCTCGGCCCGATCCTGGCCGTGCGCGTGGTCGACGACCTCGAGGACGCGATCGCGCACATCCGCCGCTATGGCTCCTCGCACACCGAGGTGATCGTGACCGAGAGCTATGCGAACTCGCAGGAGTTCCTGCGGCGCGTGAACTCGTCGACGGTGGGCGTCAACTGCTCGACGGCCTTCGCCGACGGACAGCGCCTCGGACTCGGCGCCGAGATCGGGATCTCGACCTCGAAGCTGCACGCGTACGGGCCGATGGGCCTCGAGGGGCTCACGACTCTCAAGTTCGTGCTCGAGGGGAGCGGCCAGCTGCGCGAATGAGCACGCGTGGGAGTCGAGCCGGACGGCGCATCGGGATCTACGGCGGCACCTTCAACCCGATCCACCTGGGGCACCTGCGCGCGGCGGAGGAAGTCGCCGAGCGGCTCGCTCTCGAGCGCGTGCTCTTCGTTCCGAGCGCCGTGCCGCCGCACAAGCCGGACGCGGCGGGACCCCTTGCGCCTGCGGAGTCGAGACTCGCCTGGGTGCGCGCCGCGATCGCGGACAACCCGCGCTTCGAGGTCGACGAGCTCGAGCTCACGCGCGCGGGCGCCTCCTACACGCTCGACACCCTCGCCGAGATCGCGCGCCAGACGGCTCCCGAGCTGCCGACCTTCGTGATCGGGCAGGACGCCTTCGCCGAGCTCGGCAGCTGGAAGGAGCCGCGCCGCCTGCTCGAGCTCGCGCACTTCGCGGTGATGTCGCGCCCGCCGGCCGTCGCGGGCAGCCTCGAGGACTGGCTGCCGGCGCTGCTGCGCGAGGACGTCGAGCTCCTGCCCGGCGGCCAGCGCGGTCGCCACCGCAAGGCGGGCACCGAGCTGCGCCTGGTCGAGATCGCTGCGCTCGACATCTCGGCGTCGGAGATCCGCAGCCGCCTGCGCGAGGGGCGCTCCGTACGCTACTTGCTCCCGGAAGCCGTGCGCGAATCCGTGGAGCGGAGTGGAATCTACGCATGACGCCGACCAAGCGAACCGTCGAACCGGAACCGATCCCTGCGCCGAAGAGCGCCGCGAGGCGCAGCGCGGCGCCGAGGCCCGCGAAGCGCGCTGGCCACGAGACGCAGCTCGCGCGCGCCGACCGCGTCGCGCAGGCGGCGCTCGGGCGCAAGGCCCAGAAGCTCGTCGCCTTCGACGTGCGCGAGGTGACCTCGTACGCGGATACCTTCGTGCTCGCCACGGGCGGCTCGGACCGCCAGGTGCGCGCGATCGCCGACGCCGTCAAGCACGCGCTGCAGGAGACCGGCGAAGCGCCGCTCGGCCACGAAGGCTACGAGGAAGGCCGCTGGGTGCTGCTCGACTACGGCGATCTGATCGTGCACGTCTTCCAGGAGGAGGTCCGTGAGCACTACGACCTCGAGCGGCTCTGGAGCGATGCGCGCGAGCTCGAGCTGCCGAGTGTGAAGGCGGCCCTCGCCGCCGAGCGGGGAGCGCAGGCGCGATGACGCAACCGGTGATGCTGATCGTGCTCGATGGCTTCGGCATCGGCGACGCGGGCCCGAGCGACGCGACCGCGCTCGCGCACACGCCCTTCCTCGATCGCGCGCGGCGCGAGTATCCGACCTCGCGCATCGAGACCTCGGGGGCGGCGGTCGGACTGCCGCCGGGGCAGATGGGCAACTCCGAGGTCGGCCACATGACGATGGGCGCCGGGCGCATCATCGAGATGGACATGACGCGCATCACGAGTGCCTTCGCGCGCGGAGAGCTCGCCCGCAATCCGGCGGTGCGCGATGCGCTCGCCCGGCTCGAAGGGAGCGGCGGCCGGCTGCACCTCATGGGCCTCGTCTCGGACGGCGGCGTGCACAGCCACGAGGAGCACCTCTACGCGATCCTCGACTTCTGCCGCGCGCGCCGAATCCGGCCGGTCGTGCACGCCTTCCTGGACGGCCGCGACACGCCGCCCAGCTCGGGCCTGCGCTACGTGGAGCGGCTGCTCCCGCAGGTCGAGCGCGCGGGCGGGCAGATCGCGAGCGTCTGCGGGCGCTACTTCGCGATGGACCGCGACAACCGCTGGGATCGGATCGGGCGCGCCTACGCGGCACTCGTCCTGCGCCGCGGAGCGGAGGCCGAAGACGCGCCGAGCGCGGTGCGCGATGCCTACGCGCGCGGCGAGACCGACGAGTTCGTGCAGCCGACGCCGATCGCGGGCGGCGCGCCGATCGCCGACGGCGACGTCTGCTTCTTCTTCAACTACCGCGCCGATCGCGCGCGCGAGATCACGAATGCGCTGACCGGTGCGCTTCCGCAGCGCATGGACGCGGGCTCGTGGCGCGAGCGCCCGCCGCGCCTCGCGAGCTTCCTCTGCCTCACCGAGTACGACAGCGAGTTCGGGCTTCCGGTCGTCTTCCCGCCCCAGACGCCGCGCCAGATCCTCGGCGAGGTGCTGGCCGAGCTCGATCTCCCGCAGCTGCGCGTCGCCGAGACGGAGAAGTACGCGCACGTGACCTTCTTCTTCAATGGCGGCATCGAGCAGCCCTTCCCGGGCGAGGAGCGCGTGCTGATTCCGTCTCCGCGCGACGTCGCGACCTACGATCACAAGCCCGAGATGAGCGCCTATCAGGTCACCGAGACGGTCGTGGAGCGCATCCTCGCAGGCGACTACGGCTTCATCCTGCTGAACTACGCGAATCCGGACATGGTCGGACACACCGGCGTGCTCGACGCCGCCGTCAAGGCCGTCGAGACGATCGACAAGGGACTCGAGAGGATCAGCGAGGCGATCCTGTCCCGCGGCGGCTGCGTCCTGATCACGGCCGATCACGGCAACTGCGAGCTCATGGTCGACCCCGCGACCGGCCAGCCGCACACGGCCCACACGACGAATCCGGTGCCGCTGATCTGGATCGCCCGGGACTCCCCCGGCCGCCGGCTGCGCGACGGCGGACTCGCCGACCTCGCGCCGACCGTGCTCGAGCTGCTGCAGATCCCGAAGCCTGCGGAGATGACGGGGCACTCGCTCATCGCGGGATCCCCCGGCTAGCCTCGTCGCGTCCCCGGTCCCGGGGAGACCCGCGTGCGGAATCTCGCAGCCACCGCCCGCGCCGCGTGGCTGGGCGCGCTCGACCTCTTCCTGCCGGCCGTCTGCGCGGAGTGCGGGAGCTCGGTCTCGGCCGGCTGCGCGCTCTGCGCGACCTGCCTCCGGGCCCTGCCCGCCCTTCCCGCGGAGCTGCGCGGGCGCGCGCCGCGGCCCCTCGTCGCGTGCCATGCCGGCGCAGCCTACGACGGACCCGTCGGCCGCTGGATCCAGCGCTTCAAGTACCCGGGAGGCGGACCGATCGGCAGCGATCCGGCCGCGCTCGCGGTCGCGCGCTGGCTCGTGCGCGAGGCCGCCTGCGAGGCCCTGGCCGCGGGAGTGCCGGCGCCCGATCTGGTCGTGCCGATCCCACTGCATCCGCGCCGCCTGCGCGAGCGCGGCTTCAATCCCGCCGGCGTGCTCGCGCGCCACCTCGCGCGCGCGCGAGCGCTGCGCCTCGATCCCGTCGCGCTCGAGCGCGTGCGCGACACCCCGAGCCAGGCCGCGCTCGGCCGCCGCGAGCGGATCCGCAACGTGCGCGACGCCTTTCGCGTGCGGCCCGGGCTCGCGCTCCCCGCGCGCATCTGGCTCGTGGACGACGTGGTGACGACGGGCAGCACGCTCGCGGCCGCTGCGCGCGCCCTGCGGCGCGGCGGCGCCACGAAGGTGGTCGCGCTCTGCGCCGCGCGAACGCCCGGGCCGCCGGGCGTCCCACGAGAGCGCGTTCGGGTTCGCGATTCCCGGATCCGCGTCGGCGAAGCGGGCTCTCGCGCGGAGACCTCGCGGCGCGCTGCTAGGCCTCGCAGATCTCTCTCGCGCGCGCTGCGGCGCTGCGGAGATCGGGAAGTGCGTTGTCCTCTCCGATCTTCTCGAGCAGCCCCGAGCGCTCGAGCGCGATCAGGGGCTGGGCGTGCACGCCCGAGAGCAGGAGCCGCGTGCCGTCGCGACCGGTCTGTCGCAGCAGGTCTTCGAGCGCGTGGAGGCCCGAGGCGTCGATCACGAGCACGTCGCGCAGGTTCAGGATCATCACGCGCGGCGCGCGCTCCATCCGGCGCACGGCGTCCTTGAACTTCGCGACGGCCCCGAAGAAGAGCGTCCCGTAGACCTCGAAGACCTCGACGCTCGCGGGCAGGGCTCGCACGACGTCCGCATCCGGATCGCTGCGCTCCTCTTCGCCCGCCATGCGCCGCAGGTATCCCGTCTCGCTGATCTCGGCCATGCGGCGCATGAACAGGAACGCCGCGAGCACCATCCCGACCTGGATCGCGACCGTGAGATCGACGAGCACCGTGAGCCCGAAGGTCGTGAGCATCACGAGCACGTCGCTGCGCGGGCTGTGGAGCAGGCTCCGGACGACGTGCAGCTCGCTCATGTTCCACGCCACCACGAGCAGCACGCCGCCCAGCGCGGCGAGCGGGATCCGCGCCGCCCAGGCGCCGAAGAAGTACAGGATCGCGAGCAGCGTGAACGCGTGCACCATGCCCGCGATCGGCGTGCGCGCTCCGCTCTTCACGTTCGTGGCCGTTCGCGCGATCGCGCCGGTCGCGGGGATGCCGCCGAAGAGCGGCGAGACGAGGTTCGCGACGCCCTGCGCGACGAGCTCCATGTTCGAGCGGTGGCGCGTTCCGGCCATGCCGTCGGCGACCACCGCGGAGAGCAGCGATTCGATCGCGCCGAGCAGGGCGATCGAGACGGCGTCGGGAAAGACCGCGCGCAGATCCTCCCAGCCGAAGCTCGGGATCCGCGGCGCGGGCAGGCTCGACGGCACCGCGCCGAAGCGATCCCCGATCGTCTCCACGGGGAGCTCGAAGAGCGGTACGGCCGCGGTCGCGAGCACGATCGCGACGAGCGAGCCCGGGACCCGCGGCGCCAGCCTCGGCCAGGCCGCGACGAGCGCCGCGCAGCCGAGGCCGATCGCGCAGGCCGCCGGGTTCACGGAGCCCGCGTGGTCGAGATAGGCCGCGACCTGCGCGGGTAGCGCAGCCGGGAGCTCGGCGATGTCGAGGCCCAGCAGGTCGCGCAGCTGGGAGGTCGCGATGATCAGCGCGATGCCCGCGGTGAAGCCGACCGTCACGGGGAAGGGCACGAACTGGATGACGGTGCCGAGCCGTGCCAGGCCCATCACCACGAGCAGCCCACCCGCGACCAGCGTCGCGAGCGCGAGCCCCTCGACGCCGTGTCGCTGCACGACGCCGTAGACGATCACGACGAAGGCGCCGGTGGGTCCCCCGATCTGGACGCGGCTGCCGCCGAGCGCGGAGATCAGGAAGCCGGCGACGACCGCGGTCGCGAGGCCCTGGGCCGGCGAGACGCCCGATGCGATCGCGAACGCGATCGCGAGGGGAAGCGCGACGATCCCGACGATCAGACCCGCGGCCACCTCGCGCGCGAGATCGCGCGGGCCGAGGCCCTCCCGCAGCACGGTGAGGAGCTTCGGCTCGAGCCTGCCGCTGAAGTCGCCCGCCGAAGGAGTCGCCACCGCTTTGGCTGGAGCGCTGGACCGCGGCTAGCGGTCCAGGATCTCGACCAGCACGTCCCTCAGTCGCTTGGGATCCACCGGCTTCTTGAACAGCACGCCCTGCAGGCCCTGCATGCGGCTGCGCTTGATGATGTGGTCCTTGTCGTAGTGGAAGGCGGTCATCATGAGCACGGGCAGCTTCGGCCAGCGCTCGTGGACGGCGGAGAAGAGCTCGTAGCCGTCCATGTTCGGCATCACGACGTCGGAGAGCACGGCGTCGAAGTGGCCGGCCTCGATCCGGCGCAGGCCTTCGGCCCCGTCGCAGGCGGTCTCGACGACGCAGCCGTAGCCCTCGAGGATCTCGGCCATCGAGCGGCACAGGCCCAGATCGTCGTCGACGACCAGCACGCGCTTGCCGCGCAGGCGCGGATCCAGCTCGGCTTCCGCGCGCGGCGCGCGCAGGTCGATCATGCGCGCCGGGCCGATGTACTCGACCGTCTCGTACTGCTCCGACTCCGCCATCTTCCCGAGGCGCTCCAGGATCTCGCTGATGCGCGAGACCTCGCGCCGCATCGCATCGATGCGCTCGTACTCGACCGAGCAGTCGCGCTCTCCGGCGAGCTGCTCGACGTCGCGCTCGAGCAGCTCGAGCTGGTTCACGAGCACGCAGAGTGGGTTGTTGATCTCGTGGGAGAGGCCGACGGTGACCTCGCCGAGCGTCGCGAGCTGGTCCTTGCGCAGGATCTCGCGCAGGTCCTTCGCGAATCCGATCGTGCCGTCCTCGCGGCTCTCCTCGTCGTAGAGCACGGTGCCCGAGATCGCGACCGGGATCTGCTCGCCGCTCTTCGCCTTGAAGGTGGTCTGGAAGGAGCTCACGATGCCCTTGCCGCCGTGGCCCGCGTCGCGGAGCGCCTGCATCACGCGGCGCGCCTCGGCGACGTCCGGATACACCTTGCCGACGAACTCGCCGAGGACCTCGTCGAGGGTGTAGCCCAGGCTCCGCGTCGCGCCGTCGTTGTAGTAGACGATCTTGCCGTGGCGATCGGTCGCGCAGACGATGTCCGTCGACTGCGCGACGAGCTGTTCCAGGGTCTCCTTGGAGAGCGTCATCTCGCGTCTCCCCGCCTAGCCGATCCCGTGCTCGGCGAGCCAGCGCTCGGCGTCGATCGCGGCCATGCAGCCGGTTCCCGCCGCGGTGACGGCCTGCCGGTAGGTCGGGTCCATCGCGTCCCCGCAGGCGAAGACGCCCTCGATCGAGGTGCGCGTCGTGCCCGGCTCGACCTTGATGTAGCCGGTCGAGTGCAGCTCGATCTGGCCCGCGAAGAGCTGCGTGTTCGGCTGGTGGCCGATCGCGACGAAGAGCGCCTCGACCGCGAGCTCGCGCGTGCTGCCGTCCCGCACGTCCTTCACGCGCACCCCGGTCACGAAGTCGTCGCCGAGCACCTCGTCCACGACCGCGTGCCAGACGAACTCGATCTTCGGGTGCGCGCGCGCGCGCTCCTGCATGATCTTGGAGGCGCGCAGCTCGCCGCGCCGGTGGATCAGGTAGACGACCGTGCCGAAGCGCGTGAGGAAGAGCGCCTCCTCGAGCGCCGTGTCGCCGCCGCCGACGACCGCGATCGGCTTGCCGCGGAAGAGCGCGCCGTCGCAGGTCGCGCAGGCCGAGACGCCCTTGTTCTGGAGGCGCTGCTCGGAGGGAAGCCCGATCCACTTGGCGGAGGCGCCGGTCGCGAGCAGCACGGCGTCGGCCGTGTACGCCGCGGACGCGGTCTCGATCTCGAAGGGCCGCTTCGAGAGGTCCACGCGGATCGCGTCCTCGTTGACGATCTCCGCGCCGAAGCGCTCGGCCTGGCGCCGGAAGAGATCCATCATCTCGGGACCGGTGACGCCCTCCGGGAAGCCCGGGTAGTTCTCGACGTCGGTGGTGAGCATGAGCTGCCCGCCGTACTGGAGACCCGCGATCACGAGCGGCCGAAGCTCCGCGCGCGAGCTGTAGACCGCGGCCGTGTAGCCGGCCGGTCCGCTGCCGATGATGACGATCTTGCGATGCTCGATCTCCGCCTCCGTTCGCTCCATCCCGAGCAGCTTGTCGAGCTCCCCCGCCCCCTGCAGGGCCGCGAGCTCGTCGAAGCCTCCGACATAGCGCTCACCGATGAAGATCTGGGGCACCGTGCGGCGCCCGCCCGAGCGCTGGATCATCTCCGAGAGGCGCGCGGGGTCGGCCTCGACGTCGATCTCCGACCACTCCTGCCCCTTGCTCGCGAGCAGGCTCTTGGCCCGGTCGCAGTAGGGGCACCAGCTCTTCGAGTAGATGGTGATCGCGGGCATCAGGATACGCGGCCTCCGCCGGGGACGGGACCCGCAAGCTTAATACCGGCATCGGCCCTCGACCACGGCCGGCCGGAGCGCGCGGTCGGCGCCTCCGGCGGCGCGCTGCGAGCCGGCGCGGCGCCGCTGGCGCAGGGACGCCTCGCCACTCAGAGCGGCTCCGTGATCGGCAAGTCCTCCCACATCAGCTGCAGGAAGGTCCCGATGAAGAAGGCCATGAAGCTCATCAGCAGGACTGCGGATGGATAGAGCAGAAAGGGTGCGATCCCGATCACTTCCGGGAGCTGGCCCGCGAAGGCCGCCGGTGCCGACGTCGAGAGCTGCCAGTTGCGCTCGACCATGAAGCCGCCGACCAGGCCGGTCAGCAGGATGCCGAAGCCGAAGGACTGCAGATGCCCCAACAGGAAGATCTGCCGGGCGCGCGCGAAGGCGACCCGCGGATCGGCGAGCCGCCGCTGCACCTCGATGTAGAGGTACAGGAGCGTCGTGAAGCCGAGCAGGAGCGAGATGCTGACGATCACGAGCCACGACTGGCGCGCGAGGTCCCAGGCCTCGTCGATGAAGAAGATCGGCAGGTAGCCGACGATGATGCCGGCTCCGATCCGCGGGACCCCGGCGCGGAAGAAGGTGAGGTCCTTCTTCCAGCAGAACCGGTAGAACAGGAACCAGAGGACCGCCGCGTAGACCAGCAGCAGCTCTGCGGAAGCCAGCGCGTCGAAGAGCAGCGGCGCGCGCTCGTAGCCGACGGCCGCAGCGCCAAAGGGCGTGGCGAGGCCGAGCAGGCTCAGCAGATAGCCCCGCGCTCCGTGGTGCGAGAGCAGGGTCTCCGAGTCGTCGGCCGCGCGCGCGAGCTGCGCCGTGTGGTGGATCACGGCGGCGGCGTGCGTGATGTCGTACTGGCGCAGGAACCAGGCCTCGAGCCGGCCGAGCACGCGCCGGCAGTCGCGGTTGCCCGGGAGCCGCAGGAAGGGCGCGAGATCGCGTCCGCGGCGGATCTCGAGGCCGCGCTGCGCGTGCACCGCGCGCCGCACCTCGAGCTCGCGGCTCTCGAAGGGAGAGTCCTCGACCTCGAAGGCTCCGTTGCTCTCGTCGAGGCAGACCTCCTCGAGCCAGCGGAAGTACGCGCGCTGGGCGAGGCGCACCACGGCGCGGTTGACCGCCGCGGGCTCTCCGCTCTCGAGGATGTGGAAGAAGCCCGCCTCCGAGAGATCGTCGGCCGGCTCGACCGGGTCGACCCGGCCCGCGACGTAGGCCTCGAGATAGGCCGGCTCGACGCGGTGCTCGAGCAGCCCGCGCAGACAGCGCGCGAGCAGCTTGCGCAGATGCAGTCCCGCGATGCGCAGGCCGGGCCCCTCGTCGCCCTCGCGCCGGCCGAGGAAGCGCTGCACCACCTGCGCCGTGATCGCGACGTCGCCGTAGCTGCGCGCGAGGAGCTGCGGCTGCAGCCGCGGGTCGGCCTCGAGCCGATCGAGGATGCCCTCGAGGTAGCGCGGCAAGCCGATCAGGAGCCGGCTCACGAGCAGCTGGCTGTCGCGCCGCGAGGCCTCCGGCGCGAGCAGCCGCGGCTTGCGCGCGAGGTCGTCGAGCTGGAGGAAGATCTCCGCGGGATCGTGGCGATCGACGTGGAAGGAGAAGGTCTCGGGGAAGACGCGCGCGAAGCCCGAGCCGGCGTCGCGCTCGAAGCGCAGCTCGCGCGCGTGGAACGCGTAGGTCACGCGGAAGACGAGCGCGAGCCGCTCGACGCGCAGGTCGAGGCGCTCGAGCGCGGGAGCGCCCGCCGCCTTCTGGGGCGCGTCAGAGGATCCGCTGGCCAGGATTCTCGCCCGACTCGTAGTAGTCCTCCACGCGCTGATTCAGCGCGACAACGGCGGCCGGAAGCTCGCCCTGCAGCGGCCAGCGGCGCGCGGCGATGCGCATGCGGTCGCGCAGCAGCTGGGCGTCGGGAAAGCTCTCGCGGCGGAACGCGTCGTCGACGTCGAGCCAGTGTTCGATCGCGGTCAGGGTGCGCGTCGCGCGCTCGGCGAGCTCCTTCATCCCCATCGAGCCGATGCCCGAGCCGCGCGCGGTCTCGGTCAGCTGCTGCAGCGGCGCGCGCGACGCCTCGAGCAGCGGCCGCAGCGTTTCGCGGTGCTGGACGAGCTCCGAGAGCAGCTCGTTGAGCCGGCGCTGCAGCGGCTCGTGCGAGATCTCGCGGAGCAGGATCACGCGGCCGATCGGGGCGCCCGCTTCGTCCTGCAGGCTGCGCGTCGTGATGCGCAGGCGCGTCGTCTGGCCGTCGCGGCGCAGCTCGACGTCCTCGTAGGCGACGTCGCGCTGCCCCGACACCTCGGAAGCCGCCGCCGCGACGACCTCGAGACCGCTGTGGGCGAGCAGCTGCTCGAGCGGGAGACCGCGCGGATCCCCCGCGAGCGCCAGGTACTTCTTGACCGGTCGGTTCGCGGCGCGCACGCGGCCCTCGCCGTCGATCGCGATCGCGCCCGTGTCGAGCTCGTCCATCACCGCTTCCAGGAAGACGTTCGCGCGCTGCAGGTCGCCGAGCAGCGCCTCGTTGAGCTCGGTCAGCCGGTAGTGCTCGACCGCTCGCTTCATCACCTGCTTCAGGTGATCCGGCTCCCAGGGCTTCGCGATGTAGGCGTAGATGTGCCCGTCGTTGATCGCCTGCACGATCGCATCCATGTCGCTGAACCCGGTGAGGATCATCCGCACGGTGCGCGGATGCCGCTTGCAGACCTCCGAGACGAGCTCGACGCCGCTCATGTCCGGCATGCGCTGGTCCGAGAGCAGCACCGCGACCGGCGCCTTCGCGTCGAGCAGCTCGAGCGCCTCGCGCGCGCTGCTGGCCGTCAGCACCTCGTAGTCGTCGCGGAAGGTGAAGGTCATCGTCTCGAGGATGGCTTCCTCGTCGTCGACGACCAGGATGCGCGCGCGGGGGGAGCTCATGCGGCCGCCAGCCGGAGCGGTCTAGAAGCCGAGCCGGCCCGAGCTGCGGCGACGCACTTCATCCTTCGCCTCGCGTTTGGCGATGTCGGCCCGGATCGCCTTGCGATCCGCCTGCAGGCGATCGCGAAGCCGCTCGCGCGCGACGCTGGACCAGGGCCGCTGCTCCATGTGATCGCGCACCTTGCGAAACTTCCGGAAGCCCCAGAGCTCGTGTTTGAACTCCTCCTCGACGAAGCGGATCATGATCGCGTCGTCGAGGAAGCCGAGTCCCGGCACGTGGTCGGGGATCAGATCCTCGGGATTCGCGAAGTAGCCGAGCGCGGCGAGCACGGAGTCGCGCACGCTCGCGGGCGCAGCGTAGTCGGCATCCTGGATCAGGTCGACGAGGTCGGCCAGCACCTCGATCGCGTCGGTCACGAAACGCGGCGTCTTCTTCGAGGCGCGCACGATCTGCACGATCTCGCGGGCCTGAACTAGGATGGCATCGGGGTCCTGCTCCTTGGCACCCTTGCGCACCTGCCGGTAGAGCGAGCGGTAGTAGGCGACGTCCTCCTCTTCGAGCGTGAAGACGACCTTGAACTGGGCCATGCGGATGGACCCTCCGGGGCGCGCGCAGGTCGCGGACTCTATCAGTAGCGCGCGTAGTCGATCAACCGATCCACCGAACGCGCCCAGTCGCCCTCCCAGCGCTCGAGCACGACCTGGCCCGGACTCTTGCCGAGCTCGATCTGCTCGAAGATCGGCTCGAGAAAGCCGGTCTCGTCTGCGGCGCGGCTGCCCGCGTGCGCGATCCGGCGCAGGCCTTCGCGCGAGATCCGGGTGAGCTCGAGCGCGGCGTCGCGCATCGGCAGCGAGCCGAAGCGCGCGGCGAGCCCGCGGCGCGCGACCTCGCCGCGCAACGCCTCGCGCTCGGCGACTCCGAGCCGGCTGCCGAGGGCGAGCGCGGCCGCGCGCGCCTGGTCGTCGTAGAGCAGGCCCTTCCAGAGCGCCGGCAGCGAACAGGTGAGGCGGGGCGGCACCGCGTCCGCTCCGCGCACCTCGATCACGCGCTTGAGCCTCACCTCGGGGAAGAGCGTGGTCAGGTGGCGGTCGAAATCGGCGAAGGTCGCGCGCTCGCCGTCGATGCCGCGCGCGAGGAATTCGCGAAAGCGGGTCGGGTGGGCGGCCCGATAGCGCCCCTCCCGGACCAGGAAGAACATCGGAATGTCGAGCGCCCACTCGATGTAGCGGCGGTAGCCGAAGTCCGGATCGAAGGCGAAGGGCAGGAGACCACAGCGGTCGGGATCGGTGTGCTCCCAGATGTGCACGCGCCGCGAGACGAAGCCGTTGGCCTTGCCCTCGCCGAGGCTCGAGTTCGCGAAGATCGCGGAGACGATCCCGGTCACCGAGAGCGCGGTGCGCAGCTTCGAGACCATGTCGGCCTCGCTCGCGTAGTCGAAGTTCGCCTGGACCGTCGCGGTCGCGAACATCATCTCGAGCGGCAGCGCGCCGCGCGTCGGCAGGTAGCTGCGCATGATCCGATAGCGCGCCTTCGGCATCACCGGCCGCTCCGCCACGCCGTGCAGAGGGTCGAGCCCGAGTCCGAGCCACTCGATCCCGAAGGGCTCGCTGACGCGCTTCATGAGCGCGAGGTGCGCCTGGAACTCGTCGCAGGTCTCGTGGATCGTGCGGAGCGGCTCGCCCGAGAGCTCGAGCTGCCCGCCAGGCTCGAGCGTGATGCTCGCCGCGCCCTTCTCGAGGGCGATCAGCGCGCCGTCCTCGTAGATGCGCTGCCAGCCGTCCTCGGCCGCGATCCGCTCGAGCAGCGCCCCGATCCCGCGCTCGCCCTCGTGGGGGACCGGGCGGTGCGTGCTGCGGTAGAGCCCGATCTTCTCGTGCTCGGTGCCGACGCGCCACTCCGGCGGCCCCTTCTCGGCGCGCCGCAGGAACTCGACGAGGTCGTCGATCGATGCGACGGGCTGATCGGAGCCGAACTGGCGGTGGCCCGACATCGGGCGTCTCCTCGCGGCCAGGCTCGGCATCCGCGGGAACCGGGCAGACTCCCAGCTCTCTCACGGCGTCGCTGCCTCCCGCAGGAAGCGCTCGAGGAAGTCTCCCAGGGCCTGCTCGATCTCGGCAACCGCGTCGAGCGGGAAGGTCAGGCAGGGCCCCTCGGTCTTGCCCCGTCGGAAGGGGCCAACGAGCGTGAGCTCGCCGCGGCTCTTTGCGGTCACGATCGCGGCGTGCCGGCCGCGCGTGATCTCGAACTCGAGCGCGCGCACGTGCTTGTCGTCGGTGCGGATCTCGGAGATCTCGGCGCGCAGCTGCGGGGCGCCGGCCTGGGTCGCGGCGCGCTGGAACTGCGCGAGCGCGCGCGCGATCTCTTCTCGCAGCTCCTCGAGCCGGCTGCGGGCGCTCTTGAGCCCGAGCGCGTGCTCGGCCTCGCGCGAACCGAGTTCGTCGCCCAGGCGCATCAGGCGCTCGGCGAGGGAGCTCGCTTGGGGGGGCTGGTTCATGCGGGACGGACTCCTGGTCGGCGGGCGCGCTGCCTACGATGCCAGAAAGTCCGCGGCGTTGCAGGGTGAATCGCCGGGCGACGCGGCCGGAGCGCCGGCGCGGAGCGCTACAGCGCCTCCTGGGTCTCGAAGCTCGGCCCCGTTCCGAGCTGGGCGAGGAGCTGGTCGCGGGTGCCGTAGAAGCTTCCGCGCAGCCTCCCGGGGATCGGGTTCGCGGTCGGCCGGGAGACCCGGGCCGGGTCCACGTACTTGCCGTCCTTGGTGATTCGGAAGCAGATGTGCGGGCCGGTCGCGAGCCCGGTGGAGCCGACCAGACCGATGACCTGCTTCTGCGACACCCGTTGCCCCACCCGGAGACCCTTTGCGAAGCGCGACAGGTGGGCGTAGTAGGAGACGTAGCCCCCCTCGTGGCGGATCTTGACGAGGTTTCCGTAGCCGCCGGCCCAGCCGCGGTAGATCACCTCGCCGTTGCCGACCGCCCAGACCGGCGTGCCCTGGGGTGCGGCGTAGTCGATGCCGTGATGCGGCCGCGTGATCTTCAGGATGGGATGGCGGCGGGCTCCGCTGAAGCTCGAGCTGATCCGCGAGTAGCGCAGCGGCGCCTGCAGCAGGCTGCGCTGCACCGCGCTGCCATCCGGGGCGTAGTAGTCCCCCTTGCCGGGCTCGCGCTCGAAATAGACCGCCGTGTGATCTCCCACCGCCGCCTGGAAATGGGCCGCGAGGATCCGCCCCGAGCCGAGGTACTGCTCGCTGCCGTCGGCATCCACCTGGTACAGGCGTTCGTACAGGATCCGGATCTCGTCGCCGGGCTGCACCGCGCGCGCGAAGTCGATGTCCCAGGCGAAGATCTCGGTGAAGTCGACAGCGAGCTGGGGCGATTCGCCGAGATCGACCACGGTCTTGTAGACGCTCTGCGTCACCGTGCCCGCGAGCTTCGCGACGCGCACCTGCTTCTCGCTCTGCTCCCGGCTCACGCGGTAGCCCTCGGAGCTCGGCAGCACGCGGAGCGATTCGCTGCTCGACGGGCGGAAGCGGAAGTCGAAGACGCGGCCGAGCTCGTCGCCATCGAGGCGGAACCGCTGGCCGGGCCGGACCGTGCGGACGTCGAACACGCGCGCGAGCTCGCGCGTCGCGGTGTCGATCGAGGTCCTGGCTGCGCCCGCGCGGCGCAGCGCCGCGGCGAGGGACTCTCCCCGCCGCACCACACCTTCGACTACGATCCGTTCAGCGACGGTGACCGGCTCGAGCGTGGACACGGCCGGCGCTGCCGCCGCGAGCAGCAGCAACCAGAGCATGGCTCCGCCGACCGCGCGCACTAGCGCTCGGACTCGCATCGATCGGGCGCGCGGATGCGAGCCTGCTGTGGTGCCGCTTCGCTGTCTCATACGGAGATCGAGCTGGAACTCCGTGCTGGCGTGAACTCATTCTCGACCTGCCCCGCTCCACCTGTGGGTGACCGGCTCGAACGAACGCGTATTGTTACTGCATCGGATCGCAGCTTGGCACCCTGAATGCCTGTTTTTGTTCTTTCTTTCGAGGGTGATTCCCCACATATGGATGCTTGAGGTGGAGCGGCGCAGGCCCCTTTCCATTCCTTGTATGGCGTCGGTGGGAGCGCACTCACTCTCGAAGAGTCCTGCGCTCGTGCTCGCACTCCTCCTGCTGGTCGCCTGCGCGAGCAGACCCGTCGCTGCCCCGCTGCCCACGAGCACCGAGCCGAGCGCTCCGCTGCGGGAGCGCATGGCGCGAACGCTCTCCGAGGCGATCCGCATCCGCACCGTCAATCCTCCCGGCCGCGAAGCGGCGCTCGCGGAGTACTACGCGCGCCTGCTCAGCGCGGCGGGTCTCGAGACGCAGGTCGTTCCGACTCCCGCGGCCGACGGCCGCGGTCGGCGGGCGGCGGCCTGGGCGCGCTGGCCCGGACGCGGGCTGCGCCCTCCGATCGTGCTCCTCTCCCATCTGGACGTGGTCGCGGCGCGTCCGGAAGAGTGGCAGCGCGACCCTTTTTCGGGGGAGCTGCACGACGGCTTCGTGCACGGGCGCGGCGCCCTCGACGCGAAGGGAGTCTCGGTCGTGCACCTCTTCGCGCTCTCCGAGCTCGCGCGCCGCAGGCTGACGCTCGACCGCGACGTCATCTTCCTGGCGACCCCCGACGAGGAGAACGGAGGCCGCCTCGGAGCGGGCTACATCGCCGAGCGGCGCACCGAGCTCTTGCGCGGCGCGCGGGACCTCCTGACCGAGGGCGGGAGCGTGTTGCTCGGCACCGCGAACCAGCCCTCGAGCTGGCGGGTGTCGGTCGCGGAGAAATCCCCCTGCTGGGTGCGCGTGACGGCGCACGGCGAGTCGGGCCACAGCTCGGTGCCGCGCCGAGGCGATGCCGTCGATCGCCTGCTGCGCGCGCTGGCGAGGATCCGCGAGCTGCACTTCCCCGACCGCGTCACGCCCGAGACGGCCGCGATGTTCCGCGCCCTCGCGCCGCTCGCCTCCGAGGCGGACCGCAGCGCGTACGCGGACCTCGAGCTCGCGCTCGCGAGCGACCCCGAGTTCCGCGAGCGCTTCGTCGCGGGCGACGCGCAGCGCGCGCTCGTGCAGAACACGCTCGCGATCACGGTGCTGCGCGGCAGTCCGCGCACGAACGTGCTGGCCTCCGAGGCGATGGCGCATCTCGACCTGCGGCTGCTCCCGGGCGGAAACTGCGACGACGAGATCGAAGGGCTGCGCCGCGCGGTCTCGGACGCGGCCGTGAGCCTGGAGGCGCTGCTGTCCTTCCCGTCGCGCACCTCTCCGACCGACACGGCGCTCTACCGCGCGGTCGCGCGCGTCGCCGCGCGCCAGGAGCCCGGCGCGGTGCTCGTGCCCCAGGTGAACTCGGGCTTCACCGACGCCCACTACTTCCGCTCGCTCGGGCTCGTCGCCTACGGCTTCACGCCGCGCTGGCACTACCAGGGCGAGCACCTCGGCGTGCACGGGACGGACGAGCGGATCTCGGTCGAGAACCTCGAGCGCGGCGTCGAGACCCTGATCGAGCTGCTCCAGGAGCTCGACGCGCTCGAGAGGTGAGGGCCCGCGCTAGCGGGCTTGCAGCTCGCGGATCGCGCGCGCGACGTCTTCGAACATCGGCTCGATCTGCTCGAGCTCGAGGCAGGAGAACGCGACGCGCAGGTCGGGTCCCCCGGTCGCGATCAGCCCGACGCCGTAGCGCTCGAGCAGCCGCAGGCGCACCGCCTCGCCGTCCACACCCTTCGCCTTCACGCACATGAAGTAGCCGCTGTTGAAGGGGTAGGGCTCGAAGGCGCCGCGGAAGCGCTCCTGCCGCACGATTTCGTAGACCTTCTCCGCGCGGGCGCGCAGCGTCTCGCGCTTCTGCTCGCGCTCGGCGTCGATCGTCGGCGCCGCGAGCGCGCGCTCGACGAGCGTCTGCGAGAGCTGCGAGCTGTTCGAGACCGCCCCGCGGATCGCGCCGCGCACCTTGGCGTCGAGCACCTGGCAGACCTCGTCGGCACTCTCCGCGCGGCCCGGCCCGAAGCTGAGGAAGCCGCAGCGCAGCCCCCAGACGAAGAGCTCCTTGGTCGCGCCGTCGAGGCGCAGCGCGAGCAGGTTGGGGTGTCGCCCGACGGCCGCACCGAAGAGCGACTCGCTCATCGAGCGCTCTCCGAGGTGGTAGAAGAGGCCCGTGTAGGCGTCGTCGAAGATCGCGACGACGCGGGTACCGCGCTCCGCCTGGCGCAGCAGCGCCGCGACGATCGCGTCGCCCTCGGCCGGGGTGGGCATGTAGCCGGTCGGGTTGTTCGGGAAGTTGAGCAGCACGAGCAGCTTCTGCCGCTCGCTGCCCTGCGCTTCGAGCGCCTTTGCAAAGCCGGCCGTGTCGAAGCCATTGCCCGCGTAGAACGGAAACGTGACGATGCGCGCGCCGAGCCGGATCTCGTAGGTGAGCCGGTAGTTGCCCCACAGCTTGTCGGGCAGGAGGATCAGGTCGCCCGGGTCGACGAAGAGATCGCCCGCGAGCGCGAGCCCGTGGGTGATCGCGGAGGTCACGATCGGCAGCCCGAACTTCTTGCCGCGAAGTGAGGGGTTCTCGGCCAGGAGCTTCGCGCGCCAGCGCTCGCGCAGGCCCTGGCGACCCGCGGGCGCTGCATAGCTCACGGCGTCCGCGGCTTCGATGTCCGGCAGGTGACACATGACGGAGGGCAGGGCCATCGGCTTGCCGCCCTCGGTCGCGATCCCGATCGTCGCGTTGAAGCGATGCGCCTTCTCCTTCGCCTCGGCGGTCTGGGACAGGATCCCCTTCGGGAAGTAGAGCCGGCGCCCGAGCGCCGAGAGCATCTCCCAGACCTCGGGAGCGGCCTTCTGCAGCCGCAGCGCGAGCTCGCGCGCGATCGGGTTGAGCGCCTCGAGGTCGGCGCTCGAGGCGGGGGCAGCGGGACGCTCGGGGGACATCGACGGACCTCTCGGCGCGGCGCTCGGTGTGGGGGGAGCGGGGGCGGCGTGCGAAATCTACAGAGGCCGTTCCAGGACGTCCATGTAGCTGCCGAAGCCGTGGGCGCGCCAGAAGCCCTGTCCGATCGCGTTGCGCGTCAGCACCCGCACCTCGACGCGCCGGGTTCCGCGCGCGCGCAGCCAGTCGAGCGCTGCGCCGACGAGCGCTCCTCCGGTGCCCGCATGGCGCTGCTCGGGCCGCACGAAGAGGTCGAGGATCTCCGCGCGCTCGCGCTCCTCGAGGATCGGCGGCCCGCGGTCGATTCGAACCGTGCAGAAGCCCGCGAGGCGCGCGCCGGGCGTTTCCGCGACGAAGCAGGCCTGGTCGCGGTCGCCGAGCTGGTCGCCCAACAGTCGGCGCAGCTCGCTGCGCGCGTCGGGTCCCAGGCGGAACAGCGGAGTGAGCTCGGCGTGGTGCTCGCAGAGCGCGAGCCACAGCTCGACGAGGGCCTCGAGGTCCGTCCGGCGCGCGCGCCGCAACCGCAGCGCGGCAGCGGGCCGCGCGCCCGCGGCGGCCTGCGCGTGGCGCTTCGCGCTCACGGCTGCGGCACTCCGAGGCGCCTGCGGATCTCCTCCTGGGAGCGCTCGCCGAGCGGCTTGACCGGCCCCGAGCGGCGCATCTCGAAGCGGCCGCTGCGGCTCTCGTCGCGCGTGAAGCCGCCGCGCAGCTCGTCGCCCCCCGCGCGGATCTCCGCTGTCGCATAGCGGGTGACGCCCTCGAGCGAATCCTCTTCGCTCGCGCCCATCAGGTCCCTCTGGGTGAAGACGGGGGCCGCGGGCAGGCCCTCGACGCTCCAGTCCTCGACGTAGGACACGAGCTGGGACGCGCTCTGGACCAGGCGGTCGCCGCTGCGCCAGCCCTCCGCGTCCGAGCCCCGGAGGCGCTTGCTGTTGCGACCGCGCGAGTTGACCTCGAGGCCGCTGCGAATCTGCGCGCGCTGGCCCGCGTTCGGCTCCCACGCGTGCAGCACGCGGGACTGGCGCGCGCTGCCGAGCGACTCGAAGCGGCCGCTGTCGTCGCTGAACAGCACGATCGGGTACTCGGTCCAGCGCAGCTCCCCTTCGCCGGGCTCGAAGACCCAGATCTTCTCGTCCCAGTGCCACGCGCCGGGGTTCGCGCTCGACGCGTCGCGGTAGTGGATCAGCACGTGCCAGGTTCCGGCGAGCTCGAGCGGCGGCTCCGCGGCTCGCGCGTCGGGCTCCCCGGCACGCGCGCGGCCGACCAGGAGCGCGAGCGCGAAGAGGGCGCCGCCGATCGCCGCGCGCGCGAGCCGGGGCCCCGCCCGGCCGCCGATTCGCCGCCCGCTGCGCATGCTCCCGAGGGTAATCTGTTTCCCAAGTTGGGCGCTGCGCCTCCCTCGCAGTCGGAGCCGGCTCGCCGCGCGCTCGGAACACGACGGGGTGACGCTGCGCAGCCTCTCCGGGCCTTGGGGCCGATCCTGCGCGACCTGCGCCGGCGCGCTGCACATGGCACAGGGCTTGCCCAGGTGTTGCCCGGGGCAGTGTGGTCGACGGCCATTGCTGCGCGGGTGAGACCGGAATGCAGGCTCTCTGGATCATCGATCGCGAGGCCGCGCGACGCGCGCTGCTCGCGCGCCTGTGCGGCGCCGGCGACGACTGCGTGCTCGGCGGGCCCGAGGCAGCGCTCTTCGACGCGGCGCCGCGGCCCGAGGTCGTGCTGCTCGGCGTCTCGGGCGACTTCGAGCAGGAGCTCGCCTTCGCGCACCGCTACGCGGCCCGCCTGGCCGACGCGGCCTGGATCCTGATCGCGCCGACCGGGCGCGAGCGGGACGCGCGCCGCCTCTTCGACACCCTCGAGGCCGAGCTCTGCTCCTGGCCGCTCGACTCGCGCTCGCTCCGCTGGCGCGTCGAGACCGCCGCAGCGCGGCGGAAGAGCGGCCCCCTGCCGCTGTCCCAGCGCCCCGCGCTCGACGCGCTCACCGCGCGCATGAGCCGCTGGTTCTCGGACCTCGCCCTTCCCGAGCTCGCGCGCGCGAACGAGCCCGCGCTGCGCGACGTGCGCATCTGGATCGAGGGCGAAGCCGGCACCGGCAAGTCGCTGCTGGTCCGCTACCTGCACAGCTTCGGCGGCACGCGCTCCGGCGCGCTGATCCATCTGCCCTGCCGCAGCGGCATGCAGGGAGAAGAGCTCGAGCGGATCCTGCGCTCGCGCACGCGCGGCGAGCGCGCCGCGAAGAGCTCGACGCTCTGGTTCGAGGACGTCGACCGGCTGCCGCCGAGCGCGCAGCGCGAGCTGCGCGACTGGCTCGAGGTCGGACCGCCCGACCCGAAGCTGCGCAGCGCGCGCCTGCGCTGGATCGCGACCGCGCTGCGCCGGCCTGGCGGGCCCGCCCTCGACCCCGCGCTCGAGGAGACCTTTTCGGAGCTCGTGATCCGGATCCCGCCGCTGCGCGAGCGACGGCACGTGATCACGGCCGTCGCGTCGGACTGCGCGACGAGCTGGTGCGCCGAGCGCGAGCTGCCGCCGCGCCATCTGCACGAGAGCGCGATCTCCGCGCTCGTGCTCCACGACTGGCCGGGCAACCTGCGCGAGCTCGAGGCCGTGATCGTGCACAGCCTGTCCGCGAGCAGCCGCGAGCCGCTGCGCGCGGGCGACCTCGTCTACGCGGGCGCCCCCTTCGCGCCGCGCGGCGCGCAATCGCCGGAGGCGCTGCTCGGCCCCGCGCCGCGACCGCGGCGAGAGCCGGTCGCGGCCGAAGCTCCTGCGCCGCGCGCGGTCGACGCGCCGCAGCGGCTCGTCGACCTGGATCCGGAGCTCGTGCTCGATCAGCTCGAAGCGCCCGGCGCAGCACCCGGCGCACCCGAGCCCGCTGCGGGGCCCGCCCCGGAGGTGACCCCCGCCGTGCCGGAGCCGCAGCCGGAACCGGAGCCGAAGCCCGAGGCGCCCGCGGCTACTCCCGCGGCCGCGCCCGCCGCAGCCGGCGAGGCGCCCGCGCGACCCGCAGCGGCCGCGCCTGCGGGCGAACCCGGCGAGCTGCGCCGCCTCGCCCAGGCGCTCGCCCACGAGCTGCGCAACCCGCTCTCCTCGATCCTCACCTTCGCGCAGCTCCTGCCCGAGCGCTTCGCGGATCCGGAGTTCCGCAGCGCCTTCAGCGAGGAGGTCCAGCGCGACGCGCGGCGCGTGAGCGAGGTGCTCGAGCGCCTCGCGCGCTGGAGCGAGCTGCCGGCCCCGCGCGCCGGGCGCGCGAACTCGACACAGCTGCTCGAGGAGATCCTCGGCGCGCGCCAGACGGCGATCCGCAGCCGGCGCCTGCTCGTGTTGAAGGAGCTCGAGTCCGAACACCCGGAGGTGTTTGGCGACGCCGAGCAGCTGCGCCTCGCGCTCGAGGGCCTGGTCGACGCGGCCCTCGCGAGCGTGCCGGACCGCGGCGACCTCTACGTCGCGTCGCACTATCACGCGAAGAACGGCCACTCGACGCTGCGCGTGCTGTGCCGCTGCGGCGCAGCCGCGAGCCGTCCAGACAGCGACCCGGGAGTCCCCTCGCTCGGCCTGTCGATCGCCGAGTCGGTCGTGCAGGCGCACGGCGGCAGCCTGACGCTCGCTCGCGGCGGCGACGACCGGGTCTTCGTGGTGGACCTGCCCGCACCGGGCTAGCGAGCCGACGCCGGGACGCGCGGGGCCCGGGCCAGCGCCAGCCGCTACGTTCCGGCGGCATGCCCCACATGCTGATCGTCGACGACGAGCTCGGCGTGCGCAGCTCGCTGCGCTGGCTGCTCGCCGGACAGCACCGCGTCAGCGAGGCCGACAGCGTCGACGCCGCGCTCGAGCGACTGCGCGCCGAGCCGATCGACCTCGTGCTGCTCGATCTCGTGCTTCCGGGCCGCAGCGGCCTCGAGCTCCTGCTCGAGCTCAAGAAGCGCGAGCCCGCGCCGCCCGCGATCATGATCACCGCCACGCGCAGCCTCGACGCGGCGGTCCAGGCGATGCGCGAGGGAGCGGCCGACTACGTCACGAAGCCCTTCGACGCCGACGAGCTGCGCATCAAGGTGCAGCGCATCCTCGAGCGCGGGGCGCTCGAGCGCGAGGTCGTCGAGCTGCGCGCGCGGGTGCAGGCGGCGGAGAACCCCCCGGGCCTGCTCGGCCGGAGCCGCGCGATGCAGGAGCTGTTTCGCAGCCTCCGGCGCGTCGCGGGGTCGCGCGCGAGCGTGCTGATCCGCGGCGAGAGCGGGACCGGCAAGGAGCTCGTCGCGCGCGCGCTCCACGAGCTGTCGCCCCGCGCGCAGCAGCCCTTCGTCGCGGTGAACTGCTCGGCGATCCCCGAGAACCTGATCGAGAGCGAGCTCTTCGGCCACGAGCGAGGCGCCTTCACCGACGCGGTCGACCGCCGGATCGGAAAGTTCGAGGCCGCGGCCGGCGGCACGCTCTTCCTCGACGAGATCGGCGAGCTCGCGCTCGCGGTGCAGCCGAAGCTGCTGCGCGCGCTGCAGGAGCGGCAGATCGAGCGCGTGGGCGGATCGGGCCCGATTCCCGTCGACGTGCGCATCGTCGCGGCCACCCACCGCGACCTCGAGAAGGCGGTCGCCGAGAACCAGTTCCGCTCGGATCTCTTCTACCGGATCAACGTCGTGCCGCTCGCGATGCCGCCGCTGCGCGAGCGGCCCGAGGACGTGGCCGCCCTCGCAGAGCACTTTCTCGCGCGCCAGGCCGAAGAGGGCGAGCTGCCGCCGCGGCGCCTCTCGCGCGCGGCGCGCCGCGCGCTCGAGCGCCATGCGTGGCCCGGCAACGTGCGCGAGCTCGAGAACGCGATGGCGCGCGCCGCGCTGCTCTGCGAGGGCCGTGAGATCCGCATCGAGGATCTGCCCGAGGCCCTCGCGCGGGAGGGCAAGCTCGACGCGCTGCGCGAGGGACTCCGCGCCGGCCAGCTCTCGCTCGAGCGCGCGCTCGCGGGCTTCGAGCGCGAGCTCGTGCGCGAGGCGCTCGACGCCTGCGGCTGGAACCAGACGCGCGCCGCGCTGCGGCTCCAGACGACGCGCCGCGCGCTCAAGCTGCGGATGGACCGGCTCGGGCTCGAGCTCCCGCCCGAGCAGGAGGAGCCGAAGCCCGAGCCGTGACCGGCCGTTCCGATCGGAACACGCTCGAAATGCCTGCGATTCCAGAAAGCTCCGAGCGGAGCTGCGCCCCCGTGGTACGCGGCGGTGCGGCCGGGAGCCCGCCGCGGGCCGCGGGCGGCGCGCAGCGGCCCCGCGCGTGCAGCGAATTTTGCGTGGACTTCCGCACAGCTGCGCATCGCTTCTGCGCGCTCCCGATGGGTCTGGCACGCGCCTTGCTGAGACAGCGCCACGGGGAGGTGACATGTCCGCACGCTCGCCGGAAGCGAAGGCGCAGGGCTCCGAAGGGCGCGACCGGCCCCGCATCCTGGTCGTCGACGACGAGCGCGGGCCGCGCGAGTCGCTGCGCATGGTGCTGTCGGGCCGCTGCGACGTGAGCCTCGCGCGCAGCGGAGCCGAGGCGCTCCTGCGCCTGCGCGCGGAGCCCTTCGACCTCGTCACGCTCGATCTGCACATGCCCGGGATCCAGGGGCGCGAGCTGATGCCGATCCTGCGCGACGAGTTCCCCGGCGTGGCGGTCATCGTGATCACCGGCTGCGGAAGCGTCGCCTCCGCGAGCGAGGGCATCCGCTGCGGCGTCGCCGACTATCTGCAGAAGCCCTTCGACGTCGTGGAGCTCCGCGCGGCCGTGGAGCGCGCGCTCGCGCGAAAGCGCGCGCGCGCGCTGCTCGCGGACTGCGTGGAGCAGCTCGGCGGGAGTGCGGGCGCCCGCGGAGCCGAGTCGGACTCGCAGCGCAGCCTGGCCTTCCTGCACCGGCTCTCCGAGACGCTCGAGGTGCGAGACCCGCACATGCTGGGTCACACGCGCCGGGTGGCCTTCTTCGCGGAGCTGCTCGCGCATCGGCTCGGAGTCTCGGCCGAGGAGCACGCAGTGCTGCGCAGCGCAGCCTTCGTCCACGACCTCGGCAACGTCGGGATCGCTCCGGAGCTGCTCGCGCGGCCCGACGCACTCGAGGCCGACGAGCGGCTCGCGATCGAGGACCACGCGGCGATCGGCGAGCAGCTGCTCCAGTCGCTCGAGCTCCCGCGCGCGGTGTGTGCGGCCGTGCGCCACCACCACGAGTGGTGGGACGGGTCGGGCGCTCCCGACGAGCTCTCGGGCACCCGGATTCCGCTCTCCGCGCGCATTCTCGCGGTGGCCGACGCCTTCGACGCGATGAACAGCGGGCGCCCGCACCGCGAGGCGCTGCCGCGCGAGGTGGTGCAGCTCGAGCTGCGGCGCGGCGCGGGCCGGCAATTCGATCCGGATCTCGTGAAGGAGTTCCTGACGATCCTCGAGACGGGCGTCTGCGAGCTCGACCCCGAGTGGGTGGCCGACGCGGTGACCCAGGCCACAGCGCTCGATCGGCCCCGGCCGATCTGCTGACCAGGCCCCGGGAGGGGCCAGCGCCGCGGCCGCGCGCGCTCCAGAGCTTCGATGCCGGGGGGCGCTTGCGGGGGCTCGGGCACGTCGCCGGGCCCCCGCGAGCAAGATTCCCGGGTCCCGCGCCGCGGTGGAGCGCGGAAAAGCTGGGGTAGCCTCCGCCCATGTTCGGAATCGGCATGACCGAGCTGGTCGTGATCTTCGTGATCGGTCTGCTCGTGCTCGGCCCGAAGCGGCTCCCGGAGATGGCGCGCAGCCTCGGCAAGAGCCTCGCGGAGTTCCGGCGCGCCTCGACCGACCTGCGCCGCGAGTTCATGGCGGTCGGCGACGAGACGCCCGAGCCTCCGGCGCGAACGCCATCCGCAGCTCCCGGGCCAGACGCGGAATCCGAGAAGCCGGCGCGCGACAGAGGCTCCGAGCCGACCGGCTCCAACAGCGAGCTGCCCGGTGGATGAGAAGCGGCTCCCGCTCACGGAGCACCTGGCCGAGCTCCGCGGGCGCCTCTTCAAGATCGTGCTCGCGTGGGTGTTCGCGACCGCGCTCTGCTGGAACTTCGCCGAGGAGCTCTTCCGTTTCCTGCTCCAGCCCGCGGTCGCCGCTCTCGGCGCGGATGCCCAGCTGCAGGCCATCTCACCGGCGGAGATCTTCCTCACCTATCTCAAGTGCGCGGCGCTCGCGGGCCTGTTTCTCTCGCTGCCGGTCTTCTTCTGGCAGATCTGGGCCTTCGTCGCGCCCGGGCTGTACCCGAACGAGCGCAACGCGATCGTCCCCTTCGTGGGCATCTCGACGGCGCTCTTCGCGGGCGGGGCGGTGTTCGGCTACTTCGTGGTCTTCCCCGCGATGTTCCAGTTCTTCACGTCCTTCGACAGCGATTTCGTCGAATCGGCCTGGACCATTCGCGACGTCTTCTCGCTGACGACGCACATGTTCCTGGCCTTCGGGGCGGCCTTCGAGCTGCCCGTCGTGGTGTTCTTCCTCGCGATCACGGGGATCGTCGATGCGCCCACGCTCTGGCGCGGCACGCCCTACGCGGTGCTCGCGATCTTCATCGTGGCGGCGATCTTCACGCCGCCGGACGTCGTCAGCCAGATGCTGCTCGGTGTGCCGATGGTGGGCCTGTACCTGCTCGGCGTCGGCGTCGCCTACCTCTTCGGAAGCGGGCGGGAGCGCGCTTCCGGCGCTTCCGACAAGCAGCTCGCGAAGCGCTAGGCCCGGGCGCAGCTCGGCGCGAACGAGCAGCGGCGCGGCGGGCGGACCCGAGACCACATAGAGCTCGAGCGCCGAGAAGGGCTGCTCCCGGAGCGCGTCCGGGAGGAAGAGCGAGAAGGCCCGCGCGGCAGCGGATCCCGCCGCGAGCGGGGCGATTGCGCGGATGCGGCCGCCCACCGCCGCTGCGACCGCGTCGAAGCCCAGAGCGCCCGGTGCGCGTTCGGGGTCGCCGCGAAGTCGCCCGATCACGCGCAGCGGCACGCGACCGGGCGGCACGAGCGCCGCGCCGGCGAGCTCGATCCGGGGAGCGCGGGCGCCGTCCGCCGCGGAGACCCGCAGCGCCGAGAGCTCGCGATCGAAGAGCGCCGGCGCGCGCGGGCCGCGCGCGTAGAGCCCCGCGACGCCGCCTCCGATCGGGAGCAGGCGCTGTTTCAGCTCGAGGCTCGCGCGCCGGCTCGCGAGGTCGTCCGGCACCTCGATCCGCTCGCCATCCACGGCGACGGCGAGGCGAGGCGGCCGCGCCGCCGCCGCGCGGGCGCCCGGGTCGCGCGGCGCGAGCAGCGAGATGCCGTCGTGGGGCCAGGGCAGCGCGCCGCCCAGGAAGGCAGCCACCGTCGGCGCGATGTCCACCGCGGCCGCGGGGCGCGAGTCGACGGCGCCGCGCGGCAGGCCGGGCGCGCGCAGGAAGAGCGGCACGCGCAGCAGATCGCTCGGGTGCGGATGCCCGCCCGAGAGCGCGCGCTCGCGCACGCCGGGCCAGAGCGAGAGTCCGTGGTCGGCCGTCACGATCAGCAGCGCGGGATCGTAGAGCCCGATCCGGCGCAGCCGCGCGACGAGGCTGCCGAGCATCCGATCGACCAGCACGGTCTGGAAGAGATGGCGCTGCCACGCCTCGCCGACCCACGCTTCCTCGTGGTCCCAGCGCTTCTCGCGGGCGGAGAGGCCGGGCGTGAAGGCCCAGGTCGGGTACGAGCGGGCCTCCGGCGTGTACTCCCAGGGCACGTGCGGAAGCACGCAGTGGACGAACACGAGGCAGGCTCCGCCGCAGGGCTCGAGCGACCTCACGAACTCGCCGAAGGCCGCGACCCGGCTGCGACCGCGGGCCTCGCGTCTGAGCTCGGCGACCTCGTGCGCGGCCGCCGCGCTGCTCGCGTCGGCGCCGCCGTGTGCGGCGAAGCCGAGCCAGTCTTCGTCGACCGGCGGCAGCCCGCGGGCGAGCGCCGCGGGCAGCGCGAAGTGCGCGTAGAGCAGCCCGAGATCGGAGAGCAGCAGCGCGGCGTGGACCGCCTCCCGCTCCGCCCGCGCGAGGCGCCGCGGCAGGAGCCGCGTGCGCGGCTCCTGCACGCGCAGCGCGAGCTGCGGGGCGAGCCAGGCGAGCAGGTTGTCGGGGTGGTCGGAAGCGAGCGGCAGCTTCGCCGGATCCGGGTGCCGACCGCTCAGGATCGCCGGCAGCGCGAGCGTCGTGAGTCCCGCCGCGGCCGAGCTGTCGGGAAACCAGATCGAGTCGGCCGCGAGCGCGGCGAAGTTCGGGAAGCGCCCGGCGTCGATGCGGCCGTCGCGGCCGAGCAGCGAGACCAGCGGGAGCTCGTCGAAGACCGCGAGCACGACCGGGCCCGGGCGAGGCGGCGGCGGATGCGGCGCCCCGTCCTCCCCCGCGCCGATCCGGCCTAACAGACCGCTCGCGGCGAAGCCCGCCGCGTACACCAGCACCGCGACGACGAGTGCGGAGGCGACGCGCCTCGCGAGCTCCACGCGCGCGACGAGAGCGGCGCCTCCCGCGGCCGCGAGCGCGGCGAGCAGCGGGGCGGCCGCGGCTCCGCCGGGGAACACCCGCGCGAGCGATGGAAGCAGCGCGAGCGCGAGCAGGAACGCGAGGCAGACGAGGCGAGCCGGCCCGCGCGCGAATCGGGGCAGACCCGCCGTCGCGAGCGCGGCGATCCCCCCGGGACCGAGCAGCAGCGCGAGCGCGAGGCAGAGGCCCTGCGCCGGAGCGAGGTCGTGGGAGATCCAGAACTCCGGGCTGCGCTGCAGGAGCTCGAGGAAGGGTCCGCTCGCGAGCGCCCCTGCCCCGATCAGGGCACGCCAGCCCACATCCGCTCGTGTATGGTGGTTCGGCTCGAAACGCCAATCCTCGTGGCCGTTGGCCGTCGGTGTCGTCGTGGAGATGCGAGACCTCAGCACGCGTTTCGCGGTTGCCCTGGCACTCGTGCCTGCCGTCGCCTTGCTAGTCGCTCCGGCCGCGTCAGCGCGCAGCGAACGCCTGCGCTGGAGCCACGCCGAGCCCGAACGGGTCGCAGGCTTCCGCGCCCAGATCGGTTACGCGCCCGACAGCGTCGCGCTCAGCATCGATCTGCCCGGAGCGCAGCCCGACGAATCGGGCATCTACTCCGCGCGGATCGAGGACCTGCCCGAGGAGCTCACGCTCTACGTCGCGATGATCGCCTACGACAGCGAGGGCCGCGAGAGCCGCCGCTCCAACGAGAGGGAGGCGCTCGCCGACCGCGACGGGGACACGGTGCCGAACGACGCCGACAACTGCCCGGACGCCCCGAACGCGCTCCAGCGCGATCCCGACCAGGACGGCGTCGGCGGCGTCTGCGACAACTGCGCCTTCGTCCCGAACCCGCGCGTCGGGACCCTCGGCATCGCGGAGCGGCGCGCCTGGCAGGTCGTGACCGGCGGCCAGTCCGACCAGGACGCCGACGGCATCGGCGACGCCTGCGACTGCGATCTCGACCAGTCCGGCGTCTGCACGGTCTACGACCTCGTGCTGCTGCTCGAGGCCGCCAAGGTCGGCGCGGCCGAGCGGGCCGGCGGCGACCGCGATGGCAGCGGGACCTTCACGATCTCGGATTTCGAGGACTTCGCGAGGCAGGTGGGACAGCTCTACGGCGTTCCGGGTCCGAGCTGCGCGAGCTGCCCGCTGCTCTGCGAGGGCCCGCGCTGCCCCGCGCCGCAGGCACCCGACTAGCGGCTTCAGGCAGTCAGCAGCGCGAGCGTGGCCTCGCGGCGCCGCCGGGCGACCAGCTCGGGGCTCTCGACGGCGATGCGCTGGTCCGGCTCGATCTTGAAGATCGGCTGTCCCTTCTTGACGACGCTCGACTCGCGGTCGTGCATCAGGTTCGCCGTGACCGTGCCCGCGAAGGGCGCGAGCACCTTGTTGAACATCTTCATCACTTCGATGATGAAGAGCGGCTGGCCCGCCTCGAAGTGGTCACCGACCTCGACGAGCGGAGGAAGATGCGGCGCCTCGCGGGCGTAGAAGCTTCCGCCCATCGGCGCGACGATCTCGTCGGCGCTCGCGCGCGGCGCGGGCGCGAGCGCGAGCGCGTGGCGCGCGGCGGCCTCGGCGTCGAGGAAGCGCTCCGGGAAGACCACCTGGAGCCCCGCGTCGACGCCGATCTCCGCGAAGCCCGAGCGCAGCGCGATGCGCGCGGGCAGCAGCAGGAGCCCACTGCCGAGCTGGTGGCCGCGGTGCGCCGCCTGCACGGCGCGCCAGAGCAGGTCGTCGCCGCCCGCCAGTGCGGCCTGGCGCGGCCCCTCGAGCCGCGCGGCGAGCTCGCGCCAGTCGCGCGTGCCGAGCTTCTCCTCGACGCGCGCATAGAAGTCCCGAGCCGCCTGCAGCACCGCGTGATCGTGGTCCCAGATCTTCTCCGACGGCGGCTTCTCCGGCGTCCAGTCGAGCGCGAGGTAGTGGTGGAGCTCGTCGAGCACGCGCACGGGATTCGCCCGGAAGCGGACGTCGTCGCCGGACCGCTCCCAGAGCTCGCCGTCGAAGCGCCCCGCGAAGCCCGCGAGCAGGTGCGCGTTCGCGAACAGGCGCTGGAGCGGGCGCAGCAGCAGCGTCTGCCGCGCGGCGAGCACCTGGCGCGCATCGGCGTCGGGCTGGCGGCGCAGGCACTCCTCCCACGCGACCTCGAGGTCGAGCCCCGCGACGAGCTCCTGGAGCGCGCCGACGGCCCCGAGGTAGGGGCCCATGAAGCGGGTGGTCGGCTCGGCCATGTAGCCCCTGCCGAGGAACCAGGAGACGAGTCCGTAGTGGAGCGGCGCGTTGGTCTGGAGGTCGTCGCCGCGCAGGTCCATGCAGCGCAGCACCTCGGCCATGCGCGCGAGGTTCTCGCGGCGGTTCGCGCCCTCGCACAGCACGAGCGCGACGTTCGAGTCGTAGGCGCCGGCGAGGTTGTAGTAGACGAAGGAGCCGGTGTCCGGGTTGCGCAGGCCGATGCCCTGATCGAAGCGGATCTCGCCCGGAATCGGCTCCGACCAGCCGCGGATCAGACCCCCCGCGTGCGGCTGGAGCGCGGCGTTGGTCGCGTTGACGCGCACCTCGATCCCGGAGACGGCGCGCGGCCGCCGCACCGGGCAGGGCACGCGGGCGCCGTGCACCGAGAGCAGCAGCATCGCCTCGATCAGCCGGTCGAGCGTGAAGCGCTCCGTGGGAAGCGCGGGATTCTCGAAGTCGAGCTCGTAGACGAGCTCCGTCACACCGTGTTCGACCTGGATCCGGGTGTTCATCTCCATGAAGAAGTGGTCGAAGCCCGAGACGATGCACTCGAAGGTGGAGACGGAGTCGAGGCCGGTCGCGAGACCGAAGCGCTCGCTCTCGGCCTCCATGCGCGCGAGCGTGCGCTTGTCTCCCGAGAGGATCTCGACCGCCCGGTCCTCGCCGCGGGCCCGAGCGAGCTCGATCTCGGCGTCGAGCAGCTCCTGCGTGAGCGAGACCTCGAGCAGCTTCTGCTCGTGCATCTGCACCGAGCAGTCGCGACCTCCGAGCGAGAGGCACCACTCGCCGTTGCCGATCAGCTGGATCTCGTTGTGGCGCGTGCTCTCGATGTTGAGCTCGATCAGGAAGTTCCGGTTGGAGCCGGGCGCGGTCACCTTGGACTCGGCCAGCACGGCCAGAACCGCCGCGGCGACCTCTTCCGGCCGGCCGACGACGCGCTGGCCCTTGCCGCCGCCGCCGGCGATGTGCTTGAAGCGGATCCGCCGGCCCGGATGGTCGGCCCAGATGCGGCGGCACTCGGTCTCGGCCGCCCGCTGCAGCTCTTCGATCGTGACGAGCTCCTGGCTCGCGGCATAGCCCGCCTGGAGCAGCTCCATCGCGTTCGCCTCGAGCGACAGCCCGGCCGCGAAGCTCCAGTCGAGCCCCTTCTCCGCGGCGAGCTCCTCGAGGCTCGCGCGGTCCTTGACCCTGGCTCCGAGCGCGAGCGCCGAGACGTTGTCGACGCCCGGAATCACCGCGTTGCCGAGGCCGCGCGCGAGCTTCTTCGCCTCGTCCTTGGCGCCGGCCCGGTGCACCACGCGCGAGGAGGGCCCCACGAACCCGAGCCCCGCCCGCTCGATCGCCTCGATGAACTCGGCGTCCTCGGCCATGAAGCCGTAGCCCGCGAAGAGATGGGTGTAGCCGTGCTGGACCGCGATCTCGATGATCTCGCGGATCCGGCGCAGCTTCTCCTCCTGGCCAGCTCCGATGTAGTCGGGCACGCGGTGGACGTTGTGCGGGAAGCGGAAGTCGCGCAGCTCGGGCGCGAGACAGCGCGGGTAGACGACCGAGTCCTTCTCCGAGAGCAGCATTCCATACTCTCGGATGCCGATCTGGTCGAAGACGTCGAAGGCCTCCTTGCGCACCGGTCCGCGGCACACCACGAGACACTTCACGTGCGCGAGCGAGAAGGAGCGCAGCCACTCCGACTCGCACTCGTGGAAGCGTCGCGCAATGCGGCTCTGGTCCAGCAAGGCTCTCGCTCTCCGCCCGGGCTACTCGAACTCGCGCTGGGGGCCGCTCATCGGGCAGGGCTCGTAGTGCCGCATCAGGAAGGCGAGGTTCTCGGCCAGCACGCGCCGGCTCGTGCCCGGGATCACGACCCTCGATACCGAGCCCAGCGCGAGCGCCTCCTTCGGATTCATGAGCTCCTGTTCGTAGCGCTCGTTGAGCTTCGCGAGCCCCGCCTCGCGGAGCTTCGACGCCTCCGCGCGCTCCATGCCCTGCGCGAGCCGCTGCTTGAACTCGGCGTCGAGCGCGCGGATCTCGTCCTTGTAGACGAAGTCCTTGCCGGCCGGACCCATCACCGCGATGCGCGCCATCGGCATCGTGAAGACCATGTCGGCGCCGACGAAGTGCGAGTTGTAGCTCGCGTAGGCTCCGCCGAAGGCGTTGCGCAGGATCAGGGTCATCGAGGGCGTGCGCAGGTCGATGATCGAGTCGAGGAAGCGGCGCCCCTCGAGGATGATGCCGCCGGACTCCTGCTCGCGGCCGGGCAGGAAGCCGGTGGTGTCCTCGAGGAAGATCATCGGGATGTTGTAGAGGTTGCAGAAGCGGATGAAGCGCGTGCCCTTGCGCGCGGCATCGATGTCGATCTGGCCCGACGCGACCGCCGAGTTGTTCGCGACGAAGCCGACGACGTGGCCCCCGATGCGCCCGAAGGCCGTCACGAGGTTGCGCGCGCGCGCGGGCTGCAGCTCGAGGAACTCGCCGTGGTCGCAGATCTGCTGCAGGTAGAGCGTGATCTCGAAGGGAGCGTTCATGCCCGCCGGCGACTCGAAGGTGCGCCGGAACAGGATGTCCTCCTCGACGGTGAAGCGGTCCACCGGATCCGAGGTGACGCCGAAGGGCGCGAGCTCGCGGTTGTTGTTCGGCAGGTACGAGAGCAGGCGCATCGCGAGGCGCAGCGACTGCAGCTCGTCCTGCGTGGTGAGATCGCAGACACCGTTCCCGCCGTGCACGCCCGGGCCGCCGAGGTCGTCGGCGCTGATGTCCTCGCCGAGCACCGACTTCACGACTCCGGGGCCGGTGAGCCCGATGAAGGTGTCCGCACACTGGATCATGAAGGAGCCCTGGCGCGGCAGGTAGGCGCCGCCGCCGGCGTTGTAGCCGAACATCAGGCTGATCGAGGGCACCACGCCGCTGATCCGGCGCAGGGCCGTGAAGGCCTCGCTGTAGCCGTCGAGGCCCCCCACGCCGGCCGGCACGAAGGCGCCGGCCGAGTCGTTCATCCCGATCAGCGGGATGCCGTGCTCGCCGGCCATCGCGATCAGGCGCGCGAGCTTCTCGCCGTTGGTCGCGTCCATCGACCCCGCGCGCAGCGTGAAGTCGTGGCCGTAGACGGCGACGTCGCGCCCGCCCAGGGACAGGATGCCCGTCACGATCGAGGCGCCGTCGAGATTGCGGCCCCAGTTCTGCCAGAGGAAGTTCGGCTCGAGCTTCGAGAGGCAGCGGATGCGCTCGAAGACCGTCATGCGGCCCTTGGCGTGCTGGGTGCGCACGCGCTCGCCGCCGCCGCCGAGGGTCGGCAGCTCGAGCAGCTCCTGGCCGAGGTCGAGCGCGCGGTCGTAGATGCTGGGAGCTGCGCCGTGTCGCGCAGCCGGGCGGCGGGCCGCGGGGCCGGGCTCCGGCGCGAGCGGATCGTCGAGGCGGTAGCGCGGTCGAGGGGCGTCCATCCGGGGCTCCGTTTAGCATAGATCCGGTGCCGGGTGCGGGATTCGCGGCGCAGTGACTCGATGCGGTGGATGCGAAACCCCAGGGGGGAGCAGTGAGCCAGTGCGACCCCGACTCGGCAGCCCCGCTCGACGCCTCGAGCCTCGAGCGCCTCGTGCCCGACCGACTCGATCCGAACCAGAGCACGGGCAGCGAGACCTATCGCCTGCACCTCGAGCGCTACGAGTTCGCCGCGCGCGAGGCGCGGCCGGGTCGGCTGCTCGATCTCGCCTGCGGCGCGGGCTACGGCACGCGGCTCCTCGCGGAGCGCCGCAGCGACCTGGTCGAGCTGTTGGGCGTCGATGTCGATCCCGCCGCGGTCGGCTACGCGCGCCTGCGCTACGGGGCGGGTCTGCCGCAGCTCCGCTACGAGGTCGGCGACGCGCTCGCCTTCGAGGAGGGCGGGGGCTTCGACACGATCGTCTCGCTCGAGACGATCGAGCATCTGGCCTGCGCGCCGGCGGCATTCCTCGCGCGGCTGGCGCGGCTGCTGCGGCCCGAGGGCGTGCTGGTCGTCTCGGCTCCGACGACTCCCTCCGTCGACCTGAATCCGCACCACCGCCACGACTTCAGCGCGCAGAGCTTCCGCGCGCTGTTCCGCAGCCACGGCTTCCGCGCGCGAGCGGAGCTGCCCCAGATCCAGCCGGTCGACGTGCTCGCGCTGCTGCGCGGCAGCGAGACGCGCATGGCTGGCGTGCGGCCGGGTCTCGCGAGCTGGTACTGGAAGCACCCGGATGCGCTCCTGCGGCGCGGGCTCGCGACCCTGCGCCACGGCTTCGCCAACCACTACCTCACCGTCGCATGGGAGCGCTCCCGATGAACGAAGAAGAGCTCGACCGGCTGCGCCAGGCCTTCCTCGGCGCTCCGGAGTCCGGCGCGACGCAGATCGTCGCGATCGCCGCGGCGGCATCGCTCGCCGCGGTCGTGCTGTGGCTCGTGCGGCGCCGCAAGCTGCGCGAGGAGTACACGCCGATCTGGCTCGCGGTCGCGGGCGCGCTCATCGCGGTGAGCCTCGAGCTCGACCTGCTGCGCGCGATCACGAGCGCGATCGGCGCCTGGACTCCGAGCTCGACGCTCTTCTTCCTCGGCGAGCTCTTCCTGGTCGGGATCTGTCTCAACTTCGCGGTGCGGCTCTCGCGCATGGGCGTGCAGATCAAGCTGCTCGCCCAGGAGATCGCGCTCCTGCGCGGCGAGCGGGACGCGCCCGCGGCGGGTGGACTCCGGACCCGGGACCGCTGATGGCCGACCCGGCGCGCCCGCTGCTCCTGATTCCGGCCTGGAACGAGGAGCGGCGCCTGCCCTCGCTGCTCGAGGCGCTCGCGCGCATCGCACCCGAGCTCGAGATCGTCGTGATCGACGACGGCTCGAGCGACGCGACCGCAGACGTCGCGCGCGCGCGCGGCGCGCGCGTGCTGCGCCATCCGATCAACCTGGGATACGGCGCCGCGCTCCAGACCGGGTACAAGTACGCGCTGCGGCGCGGTGCGGAGCTCGTCGCGCAGATGGACGCCGACGGCCAGCACGACCCGGCCGACCTGCCGCGGCTGCTCGCTCCCGTGCTGCGCGGGGAGGCGGATCTCGTGATCGGCTCGCGCTTCCTCGGCGAGGGCGCGTATCGCATGGGGGCGCTGCGCAGCGCGGGCCGGCTGCTGTTCCGCGGCATCGCGCGGGCCGCGGGACTGCGGGTCACCGATCCGACCTCGGGCTTCCAGGCGCTCGGACCGCGCGTGCTCGAGCTCTACGCGAGCGAGCTCGTGTTTCCCTCGGACTTTCCCGATGTCGACGTGCTGCTCGCGGCGCACCGGCGCGGGATCCGGATCGCCGAGCGCCCGGTCCAGATGCGCGCGGCCGAGCGGGAGTCAACCCTGCACGCGGGCTGGCGACCACTCTACTACGTCTACAAGATGCTGCTCTCGCTCTGGGCGCGCCGCTAGCGGCTCGCGCGGGCGCGCCTGCGGGCGCTACGCCGCGAAGCCGAGCTCGCGCGAGAGGCGGCCCGCGGCACCCGTCAGGTGCGGTGCGATCTCGCGGTGCATCCGCTCCTCCCCGAGCCGGTACGCCGGGCCCGAGATCGAGAGCGCCGCGAGCACCTCGCCCGTGGGCCCGAAGACCGGCGCGGCGGCGCAGACGAGGCCCTCCTCGCACTCCTCGAAGTCCATCGCGAAGCCCTCGGAGGCGACCGCGCGCAGGTGGTCGAAGAGCTTGGTCGTGTCGACGATGGTGCGCTCGGTGTGCAGCGAGAGCCCCTGCCGCGCGATGCTGCGCTCGAAGTTCTCGCGCAGCGGCTGCGGCGCGAGGCTCATCAGAACCTTGCCCGCCGCGGTGCAGTGCACCGGCAGCCGCTGGCCCTCGCGCGTCCCGGCCTTCACCAGGCGGTCGGCCTCGACGCCGTCGAGGAACACCACCTCGTACTCGCGCAGCGTGGCGAGGTGGACCGACTCGCGCACCTCGGCGGCGAGCTGCTCCATCACGGGCCTGGCGCGGCGCACGAGCTGGCGGCCGCGCAGGAAGGCCTGGCCGAGCTCGAGGGCGCGCAGGCCGAGGCGGTAGCGCTCGTCCGCAGTCTGCTCGACGTAGCCGTGGTTCTCGAGCGTCGCGAGCAGACGGAACACGTTGTTCTTGTGGAGCGCGAGCTCTCGCGAGAGCTCCGTGACTCCGAAGTCCTCGGCGTGCCGGAAGGCATCGAGGACGCGGAGCGCATTGATCACCGTCTGGATCGAGTACTCGCCCTTCGCTTTCTTCTTCGCCGTCACTGCACAGGCCTCCCACCCCTGGAAATCCTGGAGTTCGAACGCTTGCGTGCGACCCTCGCGCCGCACGCCGATCCTCTCGAGCGCGTCGCTGCGATCCGGTCTCCCTCGCCCGGGACTCCCTGCGACGGCGCGAGCCGAGCTGCGGCTCCCCGAGGGAGCCGATCGGCGGCCGACGCGCCCGCGCAGGCGTCCGACCGGCGGCGGGAACCGCCCGGTCGGATCGGCTTCAGCGGGGCCAGCGTCATCGGCATCGAATGGGTCCGGGGTGGCTGTCCTGAATCCGTCCAGCGCTCGTCCGAGAACGCGACCTTATTCCCCGACCCGGATCGGCTTGTCAAGCGGATGTTTCGGATTCTCCGTCGGCGGTCGCTGCCCTACGCTGGATTGTGTATCCGAGAACGGCTCCAGTGGCCCGACGGGAAAAGTGAATTCTAGATGCGCGCGCGCCGCGCGCCGCACCGCTTCTGCGAGAAAAAAAACGAGCCGCAGCGGCGCGGCACGGCACGCCCGCGCTAGAGCGATTGCGATGGTTCGTCGCCGCTCGCGCCCGCGCGGCTCTCGCCCTCGCTCGCGAGCAGCTCGAGCAGCAGCAGTCCGACGCCGACCACGATGCAGCTGTCGGCGACGTTGAAGTCGGGCCAGCTGAAATCTCTCCAGAGGCGCACGTGCAGGAAGTCGATCACCTCGCCGCGCCAGACGCGGTCGATCAGGTTCCCGATCGCCCCCGCCATGATCAGCCCCAGGGCAAAAGAGGGCAGCCGGTCCCCAGGGGCCAGCTTCGTGAAGAAGGACGCGATGATGCCGACGGCGACGACCGAGATCGCGACGAAGAAGACCAGGCGCAGGGTCGGATCTCCGTCGGCGAAGAGACCGAAGGCCGCCCCCGTGTTGCGGACGTGCGTGAGGTAGAAGAACCCCTGCACGATCTCGACGCGATCCGCGTAGCTCAGGTGCCGATCGACCGCGAACTTGGTCGCCTGGTCGAGCGGGAGCGCCACGAGGAACGCGCTGAGTGCGGTGCGCAGCTTCGGGGTCATCGAATGCGCGGACCCTAGCGCAGCTCGGCGGCGGAGAGACGTCCGTCGCCCCACTCGCGGGGCGCGAGCTGGCGCGCGCGCTCGAGCAGCGGCGTGCTCTGCTGGAGCCTACCGGCCATGAACAGCGCCTGCGCGCGCAGGCCGAGGAAGTGCGGCTGCACGCGCTCGGCGAGCCACGCGTCATCGGGCATCAGCGACTCCGCTCGCTCGAGCGCGTCGAGCGCCGCGCTCGGCTGGACGCGCTCGACGCGGTGGCGCGCGAGCGCCAGATACGCGAACGGGTTCGTCGAGTCGAGCTGGATCGCGCGCTCGTAGAGGCCCTCGGCGCGCGCCCAGGCCCTGGCCTCGTCGGCGGACAGGCCGTTCAAGAGCAGGCCCATCGACGCGCGCCGCGTCGGGTCGCCGTCGCCGCCGACCTCGGAAAGGCGCAGCGGCGCGCTGCCGAGCACGCTCCCGAAGGGCCCGCCTGCGCAGGCCGAGAGCAGCGCCGCCGAAAGCGCGAGCGCGAGCCAGGCCCTCACAGCTGACCCCGCAGCCAGTCGAGGAAGCGGCGCCGCACCCACGGGCTCTCGTCGCCGAGACCGCCGGGACAGGTCTCCACCGGCTCGGTGCCGCTCAGGAAGTACTCCGGCCGCCGGCCGGGACAGCCGTAGAGCGCGAGCGCGCCGGTCTCGGGATCGATGTCGACCGTCTGGATCTCCGAAGGCCGCGCGAAGCCGCCGCGCACCTCGCCGCCGGTCCACTCCTGCACGAAGCGGCGCCAGACCGGCAGCGCGCCGACGCTGCTCGGGATGCCGAGGCTCTGCGGCTCGTCGAATCCCACCCAGACGACGGCCACGAGATGCGGCGTGTATCCGATGAACCAGAGGTCGCGCTCCTCGTTGCTGGTGCCGGTCTTCGCCGCGATCGGACCGCGCAGGCCCGTGCTGCGCACGCCCGCCGCCGTCCCGCGCTCGGCGACGCTCTGGAGCAGCGAGGTCGCGAGGAAGGCCGTGCCCTTGTCGATCACCTGGGGAAAGGGCGGGCGCCTGCGCTCGAGCGTCCGGCCCTCGCGGTCGACGAGGTCGTCGACGCTGCGGATCTCGGGGCGCTCCCCCTGATTCGCGAGCGTCGCGTAGGCGCGCGCCATCTCGAGCGGCGAGACGTCCGCGGAGCCGAGCGCGAGGCTCGGAACCTGCGGCAGCGGGCTCGAGATGCCGAGCCGGCGCGCGACGTCGACCACGCGCGCGATTCCGACCTGCTGCGCGAGCCGCGCGGTCGCGACGTTGTACGAGTGCGCGAGCGCCTCGCGCACGCTGACCTGTCCGTGGAACTCGCGGTCGAAGTTCTCGGGGCGCCAGGGACCCGAGGGCGTGGACAGGCTGAGCGGGCTGTCGTCGAGGAAGGACGCGAGCGTGATCGCGGGTCCAGAGCCCCGCGGCTCGAGGGCCGCGAGGTAGACGAAGGGCTTGAACACACTGCCCGTCGGGCGCCGCGCCTGGGTGCAGCGATCGAACTGGGAGCTGCGGTAGTCGCGCCCGCCGACCAGGGCGAGCAGCTCACCGGTTTGAGGGCGCACCACCACGATGCAGCCCTGCAGCGGCTTGTCCCCAGCCTTGCGGGCGAGCCTCGGGAAGCGCTTCTCGAGCTTCTCGAGCTCTTCGCGCAGCGCCATCGCCGCGAGGCGCTGCGCGCGCGCGTCGAGCGTCGAGTAGATGCGCAGGCCCTCGGCCGTGAGCACCTCCTCGTCGTAGTTCTCGGAGAGCTGGCGGCGCAGGAAGTCCATGAAGTAGCGCGCGTCGCCGGCGTCCGGCGTGACGTCGGCCAGCCGCAGGGGCTCGGCCCTCGCGCTCTCGAGCTCCTCGTCGTCGATGCGTCCCTGCCGGTGCATCAGCGAGAGCACGAGGTCCCGCCGCTCGAGCGCGCGCTCGCGGTTGCGATAGGGCGAGATCCCGTTCGGGCTCTGGATGATCGCAGCGAGCAGCGCGGACTCGGCGATCGAGAGGTCGCGGGCCTTCTTCCCGAAGTAGAGCCGCGCGGCCTCGCCGACGCCGTGGACGGCGGTCGAGCCGCGCTGACCGAGGTAGATCTCGTTGAGATACGCGCCGAGGATCTCGTGCTTGTCGTAGCGGGCTTCGACGATCACGGCCATCAGCGCCTCGTTGAGCTTGCGCCGCACGGTGCGCTCCGGCGTCAGGAAGAAGTTCTTGACGAGCTGCTGCGTGAGCGTGCTGCCGCCCTGCGTGACCCTTCCGTGCCGCAGATTCGCGATCAGCGCGCCGCCGATGCGGCGCAGGTCGATGCCCCGGTGCGTCTCGAAGCGCTGGTCCTCGACCGCGAAGATCGCCTGCCGCAGGTGCTCCGGAGTCTCCTCGAGCGACACCAGCTCGCGCTGCTCGCGGTCGGGCCCGTAGTACGCGCCGATCGACTCGGGCTCGAGCTGCACCGCGACGAGCTCGCCGCCGTCCGGGACGCCGTGGATGTCGCGGATGTAGCGGCCGTCGAGGCGCAGCACGACGTTGCGGGCCGGCTCGGGCCGGGCCGGGTGCTCGAAGGCGCGCAGGTGCACGCGCACGTGACTCGGGCCCCAGACGTATTGACCCGGCGGGAGCTCCCTGCTGTTCGCGGCTTCGCGGTAGCCCTGGTGGCGCAGGCTGCCGCGCAGATCGACGAGCTCGTGGTCGAGCCCGGGGTAGATCAGCGAGGGCGCGGAGTAGACGCGCGAGGGCACGCGGAAGCGGCGTCCCTCGAAGCGCGAGACGACGATCTGGTCGAGCCGGCGCATGTAGCCGGCGAAGGCGACGCCCGCGAGGAACGACAACACGAGCACGCCCGTCCCGATGAGCCTGAGCCAGCGCGCCATCCGCCGCGTTTCCCCCGGACTGGAAAAATAGCGCCTCCGGGCGGGCCGGCCTTGCCAAATACCTTTGCTTTACCGAGATTTGCGCGCATGTCGCAGCCCCGCGAGCCGCGCCCGACCGGGACTCCCGCCCGCAAGCTCTGGGGCGGGCGCTTCCGCGCCGACACGGACCCGGTGGTCGAGCGCTTCAGCGCCTCGATCCACTTCGACCGCGCGCTCGCGCGCTTCGATCTGCGCGGCTCGGCGGCGCACGCCCGGATGCTCGCGCGCCAGGGGATCCTCTCGGCCGAGGACGAGGCCGCGCTGCTGCGCGGCCTCGCGCAGATCGAGGCCGAGATCGAGTCGGGGCGCTTTGCCTTCGACCCCGCGCTCGAGGACATCCACATGAACGTCGAGGCCCGGCTGCGCCAGCTGATCGGCGAGGCCGCGGGCCGCCTGCACACCGGACGCAGCCGCAACGACCAGGTCGCGACGGACCTGCTGCTCTACCTGCGCGAGACCGAGGCGGCCGCGGAGCGCGGCCTCCACGAGCTGCGCCAGGTGCTGCTCGAGCGCGCGGCCGAGCACGTCGACAGCGTCCTGCCGGGCTACACCCACCTCCAGCGCGCGCAGCCGGTGCGCCTCGCCCACCACTGGCTGGCCTTCGTCGAGATGCTCGGCCGCGATGCGGAGCGCATGCGCGACGCGCGCCGGCGCCTGCGCTTCTCGCCCCTCGGGGCGGGCGCGCTCGCGGGCTCGACGCTTCCGCTCGACCGCGAGAGCACCGCGCGCGAGCTCGGCTTCGAGGCGCCGTCGCAGAACAGCATCGACTCGGTCGCCTCGCGCGACGCCGCGCTCGAGTTCCTCGCGGTCGCGGCGATCGCGATGATCACGCTCTCGCGGCTCGCCGAGGAGCTCGTGCTCTGGTCGACCGCCGAGTTCGGCTTCCTCGAGCTCGCCGACGCCTACTCGACCGGATCGAGCCTGATGCCGCAGAAGAAGAACCCGGACGTCCCCGAGCTCGTGCGCGGCAAGAGCGGGCGCGCGGTCGGCAACCTCGTGAGCCTGCTCACGACCGTGAAGGCGCTGCCGCTCAGCTACAACCGCGACCTGCAGGAGGACAAGGAGCCGGTCTTCGACTCGGCCGCCACGCTGCGGGACTGCTGCGAGGTCATGACCGGCGCGGTCGCGACGCTGCGCGTGAAGCGCGAGTCGATGGCGCGGGCGGCCGACGACCCGCTGCTGCTCGCGACCGACCTCGCGGAGGCGCTCGTGCGCGCGGGGGTCCCCTTCCGTGAGGCGCACGAGGCGGTCGGCCGGATCGTGGGCCACTGCGTCGAGAAGGACCTCGACCTGCGCAGCCTCACGCGCGAAGATCTGCGGGCCTTCCACACCGCGTTTCCGGCGGGCGCCAGTGAGCTGCTCTCGCTCGAGCGCGCGCTCGAGGGCCGCAGCCAGATCGGCGGAACCGCCCGCGCGCGCGTCGAGGCCGCGCTCGCGCGCGCGGGAGAGGAGACGCTCCGGGCGCTGGTGGAGCTCGAGCGCGAGGCGCGAGACGCTGCCGGAAGCGGAGGAGAAGTAGCGTGAACGCGAGCCGCAGATCCGCATGGCTCGGGCTCGCCGCCGCAGCCGCCCTCGGCTGCGGAAGGTACGGGCCGCCCGTGCGCGCGAGCCAGGCGGCCGCGCGGGAGGCCGCCGCCCAGCAGCCCGCGCCCGCCATGCCCGCTCCGGCCGGCGCGCCCGCAGCGCCGGACCGCGAGGAGGAGCCCGAGCCGTGACCGCCACCCCCCCGCGCATCGTGCGCGTGAACCAGGCCTTCGCGCGCCGCGGCGGCGAGCTCTTCGCCGAGGGGGTGCCGCTCGCGCGCATCGCCGACGAGGTCGGCAGCCCCGTCTACGTGTACAGCGCGAGCGCGCTCGAGCAGAGCTTCGACGAGATCGACCGCGCGTTCGCGGCCGTGCCGCACACGGTCTGCTACGCGATCAAGGCCAACATGAACCTCGCGCTCGTGCGCACGCTCGTCGCGCGCGGCGCCGGGATCGACGTCACCTCGGGCGGCGAGCTCTTCCGCGCGCTGCGGGTCGGCGCCGACCCGCGCAAGATCGTGTACTCCGGCGTCGGCAAGACGGACGCCGAGATCGACGCCGCACTGCGGGCGGGGATCCGCATGTTCAACGTCGAGTCGCGCGCCGAGCTCCGGCGCATCGACGCGCGCGCGGGCGAGCTCGGCGTGGTCGCGCCGGTCGCGTTCCGCGTGAACCCGGACGTCGACCCGAGGACCCACCCCTACATCTCGACCGGCCTGCGCAGCAGCAAGTTCGGGATTCCGATCGGCGAAGCCATCGAGGCCTATGCCGAGGCCAAGTGCCTGGCCCATCTGCGCGTGGTCGGTGTCGACTGCCACATCGGCTCGCAGCTCACGCAGCGGGAGCCCTGGGCCGACGCGCTCGCGCGCGTGCGCGCGCTCGTCGTCGAGCTGCGCGCGGCGGGGCACGCGATCGAGATCCTGGACGCCGGCGGAGGCCTCGGCGTGACCTACCGGGACGAGGAGCCGCCCACGCCGGCGGAGTACGCGCAGACGCTGCTCGCCGCCCTCGGCGATCTCGGCTGCCACCTCGTGATCGAGCCCGGGCGTTCGATCGTCGCGAACGCGGGCGTCTTCGTCACGCGCGTGCTCTACACCAAGAGCAACGAGGACAAGCACTTCGTGATCGTGGACGGCGCGATGAACGACCTGATCCGCCCCGCGCTCTACCAGGCCTACCAGCACATCGAGCCGGTCGGGCCGCCGCGCGGGAGCGAGCGCAAGGTCGACGTGGTCGGCGCGGTCTGCGAGTCGGGCGATTTCCTGGCGAAGGACCGCCCGCTCTCCGAGGTCGAGCGCGGCGACCTGCTCTGCGTGCGCTCGGCCGGCGCCTACGGCTTCGCGATGTCGAGCAACTACAACGGCCGCCCGCGCGCGGCGGAGGTGCTCGTGCGCGGCGAGCGCTTTGCCGTCGTGCGCGAGCGCGAGAGCCACGAGGACCTGATCCGCGGCGAGCGCATTCCGCCGGAGCTCGTGTCGTGAGCGCGCGCACGCTCGAGTTCACGAAGATGCACGGCGCCGGGAACGACTTCGTCGTGCTCGACGGCCGCGAGGCCGCCGCGGGCGGTCCGCTGCCGCCGCTCGAGTCCTTCGCGCGAGCGCTCTGCGACCGCCACTTCGGCGTCGGGGCCGATCAGGTGCTCGTGCTGCGCGACTCGCGCGACGCCGACTTCCGCATGGAGATCTGGAACGCGGACGGCTCGCAGGTCGAGATGTGCGCGAACGGCATCCGGGCCTTCTACAAGTTCCTGCGCGACCGCGGGCTCACCCAGGAGGACGAGATCGGCGTCGAGACGCTCTCGGGCATCGTGCGGCCGCGCTGGGCGGGGCCGGGGCGGGTGACGGTCGACATGGGCCGGCCCGTGCTCGCGCCCGCGAAGATCCCGACCCGGCTCGGCAGCGGCGACGGCCCGCTGCTCGACCACCCGCTCGACGTCGACGGCGAGCGCTACGCGGTCTCCTGCGTCTCGATGGGCAACCCCCACTGTGTGATCTACGTCGAGGATCCCGAGCGCTTCCCGGTGGAGCGGGTGGGCCGGAGGATCGAGCAGCACCCCGCGTTCCCGAACCGCGTCAACGTCGAGTTCGTGCGCGTGCTCGCGCGCGACCGGATCGAGCAGCGCACCTGGGAGCGCGGAACCGGCGAGACGCTCGCCTGCGGCAGCGGCGCCTGTGCGGTCGCGGTCGCGTCGATGCTGCGCGGAGCGGTCGATCGCGAGGTGCAGGTCCAGCTGCGCGGCGGAGAGCTCGGCATCCGCTGGGAGCACGACGGCGCACACGTCTTCATGACGGGACCGGCGGTCGAGGTCTTCTCGGGCCGCATCCCGGTCCCGGGCTGACGCGGGCCCGGGGGAGAGCGAGCGAGCCATGCCCTTCGCAGGCGTCTACACGGCCCTGGTCACGCCCTTCCGCGAGGACCGGGCGGTCGACGAAGCCGCGCTGCGCGTGCTGGTCGAGCGCCAGATCGCAGCGGGGGTCGCGGGCGTCGTGCCCTGCGGCTCGACCGGCGAGGCGGCCACGCTCTCGCACGCCGAGCACCGCCGCGTGATCGAGCTCGTGGTCCAGGCCGCGCGCGGGCGCGTGCGCGTGATCGCGGGCACGGGCTCGAACAACACCCACGAGGCGATCGAGCTCACCGTCGCCGCGCGCGACGCGGGCGCCGACGCCGCGCTCCTGATCTCGCCCTACTACAACAAGCCCACGCAGGAGGGCATCGTCCAGCACTACGCCGCGGTCGCGCACGCCGCGCAGCTGCCGCTCTTCGTCTACAACATCCCGGGCCGCACCGCTTCGAACATCCTGCCCGAGACGCTCGCGCGGCTGGCCGATCTCGAGCACGTCGTGGGCGTGAAGGACTGCTGCGGGAACCTCGACCAGGTCTCACAATCCCTCGCGCTCTGCCCGCCCGACTTCTCGCTGCTCTCGGGCGACGATTCCTTCACGCTGCCGCTGCTCGCGCTCGGCGCGCGCGGCGTGATCTCGACCACCTCGAACCTGGTCCCGCGCGAGATGGTCGAGCTCGTCGCGGCCTTCGCCGCGGGCGAGGTCGAGCGCGCGCGGGCGATCCACTTCCGGCTGCTGCCGCTCTTCGGCGCGCTCTTCTGCGAGTCGAACCCGATCCCGGTGAAGGCCGCGCTCGCGCTCGTCGGCGCGATTCCGCGAGACGACCTGCGCCTGCCCCTGACCCGGATCAGCGCGCCCAACCGCGAGCGGCTCGGGGCCGTGCTGAAGGAGCTGGGGCTCGGCGGATGACGGCGGCTCGCAGCGTGTGTGTCGTCGGGGCGCTCGGACGCATGGGGGAGTGCGTGCGCGCGGCGCTGGCCGGCGAGCCCGCGCTGCGCCTGGCCGCCGCGCTCGAGGCACCCGACCACCCAGGTCAGGATCGCGAGCTCGCGCCGGGCGTGCGCGTCGGCGCGGACCCGAAGGCCGCGCTCGCGCGCTGCGAGATCGCGATCGACTTCGCGATCCCGGCCGCGACGCTCGCGAACCTGCGCGTCGCGGCCGACGTCGGCTGCGCCTACGTGACCGGCACCACCGGCTTCAGCGAGTCGCAGCGCGCGGAGATCGCGGCGCTCGCGCGCCTCGTCCCGGTGATCCACGCGCCGAACTTCTCGATCGCGGTGAACGTGCTCGCCTGGCTCGCAGAGCGCGCGGCCGCGCTGCTCGGACCGGGCTACGACGCGGAGCTCGTCGAGCTGCACCACGCGGCCAAGCGCGACGCCCCGAGCGGGACGGCGCTGCGCCTCGCGGAGGCCGTGGCCGCGGGGCGCGGGCAGTCGCTCTCGGAGCACCTCGTGCTCGAGCGCGCGGGCGAGCGCGGCGCGCGGCCGGCGGCGGCCATCGCGCTGCAGTCGCTGCGCGGCGGCGACGTCGCGGGTGAGCACACGCTGCTGTTCCTCGGTCAGGGCGAGCGCCTGGAGCTCGTGCACCGCGCGAGCACGCGCGACCACTTCGCGCGCGGCGCCGTGCGCGCGGCGGCCTGGCTCGCAGGCCGCGCGCCCGGTCTGTACCCGATCGAGCGCGCGCTCGGCCTCGAATGAGAAGGCCCCGGAAGCGCGCTGCGCTTCCGGGGCCTTCGGGTTCACGCGCGGCCGGGCCGCCCGGGTTCTAGATGTCGAAGTACAGCTCGAATTCGTGCGGCACCGGGCGCAGCCGTACCGGGTCGATCTCCGCGCTGCGCTTGTACTCGATCCAGGTCGTGATCGCGTCCTCGGTGAAGACGCCGCCCTTCAGCAGGAAGTCGTGGTCCTCTTCGAGCGCGGCGAGCGCATCGTCGAGGCTGCCCGGGAGCTGCGGCACCTTGGCCGCTTCCTGTGCGGAGAGCGCGTAGATGTTCTTGTCCAGCGGCTCGCCCGGATCGAGCTTGGCCTCCACGCCGTCGAGACCGGCCATCAGCATCGCCGAGAAGGCCAGGTAGGGGTTGCAGGACGGATCCGGGAAGCGCACCTCGACGCGCTTGGCCTTGGGCGAGGCCGAGTACATCGGGATGCGGCAGGCCGCCGAGCGGTTGCGGCTCGAGTAGGCCAGGTTGATCGGCGCCTCGTAGCCCGGCACCAGCCGCTTGAAGGAGTTGGTGGTCGGGCAGGTGAAGGCCGAGAGCGCGGGCGCGTGCTTCAGGATCCCGGCGATGTAGCTGAGGCCGAGCTTCGAGAAGCCCGCATAGCCATCTCCAGCGAAGAGCGGCTTGCCGCCCTTCCAGATCGACTGGTGGCAGTGCATGCCCGAGCCGTTGTCCTGGAACAGCGGCTTCGGCATGAAGGTGGCCGTCATGCCGTGGCGGCGCGCGACGTTCTTGACCACGTACTTGTACTTGAGCACCTGGTCGGCCATCAGGCGCAGCGTCTGGAAGCGCATGTCGATTTCGCACTGGCCGGCCGTGGCGACCTCGTGGTGCTGGGCCTCGACCTCGATGCCCAGGTCCTGCATCGCGAGGCACATCTCCGTGCGGATGCCCTGGAGCGAGTCCGTCGGGGGCACCGGGAAGTAGCCTTCCTTGTGGCGCGGCTTGTAGGCGAGGTTGGCACCGCCCTCCTCGGCGCCGCTGTTCCACGCGCCCTCGACCGAGTCGATGTGGTAGAAGCCGGCGTTCGCGGTGGTCGAGAAGCGCGCCGAGTTGAAGATGAAGAACTCGGCCTCGGGCCCGAAGAAGACCGTGTCGCCGACGCCCGTCTGCTTGAGATAGGTCTCGGCCTTGCGCGCGATCCAGCGCGGGTCGCGCGAGTAGGGCTCGCGCGTGATCGGATCTGCGATGTTCGCGATCAGCACGAGCGTCGGGTGCTCGAAGAAGGGGTCGATGAAGGCGGACTCGGGATCCGGCAGCATCAACATGTCGCTCTCGTTGATCACCTGCCAGCCGCGGATCGACGACCCGTCGAAGCCGAGCCCGTCTTCGAAGGTGCTCTCGCTGAAGGCCGCCATCGGGAAGCTGCAGTGCTGCCAGGTTCCGACCCAGTCGGTGAAGCGCAGGTCCACCATCACCGCCTTGTGCTTCTTTGCGAGCTCGAGTGCCTGTTTTGCGTCCATCGGAAGCGTCGTCTCCTAGAGCGGCCCCGCGCGGGGTCCGCGATGTTGAATGTCCGAGTGTGCGAGCGAAGAGGCTGAAGGCGCTAGATCGCGTCCGGACCGCGCTCTCCGGTCCGAATGCGGATCGCCTCCTGCAGCGGCGTGACGAAGATCTTGCCGTCGCCGATGCGACCGGTGTTGGCGGAGTCCACGATGGCCTGTACCGCCTTGTCCACCATCTCGTCGCTGACGGCGATCTCGATCTTGATCTTGGGCAGGAAATCCACGACGTACTCGGCGCCCCGGTAGAGCTCGGTGTGACCCTTCTGGCGGCCGAAGCCCTTCACTTCAGTCACGGTCATCCCCTGGATCCCGACCTGGTGAAGGGCTTCCTTCACTTCGTCGAGCTTGAAGGGCTTGATGATGGCCTCGATCTTCCGCATGGCGCGACGATCCTCCGTGGACCCGGTCCTCTAGCGGACCGGAGAGCCCCGCACCCCGTCGGGGAGGAGAGCGAGGACGGTATCACGGACGCCGCGCCCGTTGCGACCTGGCTCTGGGATTCTGCAAAGCAAGTCGCGTGCCGGGTGGAAGGGGTTTCCGGCGCGCCGCCGGAGGGCGGCGCCGGGAATTCCCGGTCGCGCTGCTGCGGGTTCGGGCAGGCCTGCCCAGACTTTGAGCGACCCGGCCCGCGAGCCGGCTGCTCGGGTCGGGGCGCGCCGGACTAGGCGACCTCGAGCACGGCCGCCCCGTCTTCGCGGGGAACCAGCGTCCAGCGGCGCCCGTGGTAGCGGACCACTGCTGGCCGATGGGCCACCGACACGATCGCCGACTTCGGCAGACGCTCGGCCAGCAATTCGTACATCCGCCGCTCGGCTTCCTCGTCGAGCGCGCTCGTCGCATCGTCGAGAAAGATCCAGCCCGGCGCGTGGAGCAGGACGCGGGCGAGGGAGAGGCGCTGCTGTTCGCCCGCCGAGAGCCGCTTCTCCCAGTGGTCCGTCTCGGAGAGCCACTCCGCGAGCTGGGGCAGGCCCACCGCGCGCAGCGCCTCGCGGATCTCCGGGTCGGAGAAGCTCCGATCCGCATCCGGATACGAGACGGCCTCGCGCAGGCTCGCGATCGGCAGATAGGGCCGCTGCGACAGGAACTCCATCCGCGCGCCGGTGGGGATCTCGATGCGTCCCGAACCGAAGGGCCAGTGGCCCAGGATCGCGCGGAACAGGATGGTCTGACCGGCACCCGAAGGGCCGAGCACGACCACGCGATCCCCCGGCGCGATCGAAGCGCTCGCGCGCTCGAGCAGGACCCGCCCATTCGGGAGCGCCAGGCACAGCTCCCGGAGTCGGAGCTCCGGATCGTCCGTCGACACGATCGCGACCCCGGCCCGCGCGAGCTGGGCCTGGGTGTCGTCGATCGCGTCGCCGAGCGTGAACAGGCGCTCGATGCTCGCGCGCCACTGCGCCAACTCCTGGTAGGCGTTCACGAACCAGGTGAGCGCGCTCGAGACCTGCGCGTACGCGATCCCGGTCTGCGCCACGCTCCCGAGCGTCAGCCGCCCGAGGAAGTAGCCGGGCGCGGCGAGCAGCAGCGGGATCGCCACGTTGGCCTGGCCGATCGAGATGGTCAGCAGCGCGAGATTCCGCTGCGCGCGGATCAGCTCCCACCAGTTCCGCACGATCTGCGAGAAGCCGTCGAGCGCGCGCTCCTGCTCGCGCGCCTCTCCGCGCGAGAGCGCCACCGCGGCCGCGCTCTCGCGGAAGCGCACGAGCGTGAAGCGGAAGTCCGCCTCGAAGCGCAGGCGGTCGAAGTTGATCGGAACCAGGCGCCGGCCCGCGCGGTGCGTGATCCAGGTCGCGATGCCCGCGTAGACGAAGGCCACCCACATCATGAGGCCCGGGATGCGGAGCTCGGTCCGGCCGATCCGGAGCGGCCAGTCTCCCGAGAGACTCCACAAGAGCCCGGCGAAGGAGACCAGCGTCGCGAGCGCCGCGAGCAGCGAGAGCGAGAGGCCGAGCGCGCTCGCGACGAAGTTGCGCACGTCCTCCGCGATGCGCTGGTCGGGGTTGTCGGCCGCGCTGCGGTGCAGCTCCATCTGGCAGCAGGCGTGCGGCGAGATCCATTCCGCGAGGAAGTAGCCGGTGAGCCAGCGCCGCCAGCGGATCTCGAGCAGCTGGCGCAGGTAGATCCGGAAGGCCGAGCTCAGCACGTAGCCGAGCACCGCGGCGAGGAAGAGGCCGATGCCCTGGAGAAAGGCCGCCACCTCTTTCAGCTGCAGCGCGTCGAAGATGCCGCGCTGGGCCTCGGCGAGGACGAAGGTTCCGAAGACCGTCGCGAGCTCGAGTGCGACCGCGCCCGCGAGCAGCAGACCCCCCTTCGCGGCCTCGGGCGAGGTCCAGTAGAGGCGCACGAGCTGCCAGAGACGACGTGCGAAGTCGGGACCGAAGACCGCTCGGGCGGGCGCCTCAGCCACGGCCAACGGCTCGCCTCCTCGAGACAGTTGGGGGCGCGGCACCTTGCGGCACCGCGCCCCCGTTCTGGGCTACTCGAAGGAACCGTTCTCTCCCGCTAGAAGCGGTAGAGCATCTCCGCGATCGCCATCGTGCGGCTGTCGCGGGTGGCCACCATCGCGTCGGGACCCACGAAGAAGTTGTCCGTGCTGCTCTCGGCGTCACCCATGTCCCAGCGCACTTCGCCGCGCAGCGTCAGGCTGTCCGTCAGCGCGTGGTCCAGCGTGCCGGTCAGCGAGTACAGATCGAAGGAGTCATCCGCTCCCGCGAGCGGGCAGCCGCCGTTCCTGCAGACCTCGGCACCCTTCACGTACTCGAAGCGCGTCGCGAGGCCCGTCCTCTCGGTCAGCTTGAGACGCCCGGCGACCGCAGTCGCGTAGATGTTCTCCTTCGAACCACCGCCGGTGTCGTTGCGCTGCGTGATCCAGTCGAAGTTGAGCCACAGAGCGAGGGCGTCGGACGGGTTGTAGGTCGCGACCAGGTCGGTGTAGAAGACCTGCCCCTCGTCGCTGTTCCCCGCCTGGGAGGCGAAGCCCGGCAGGAAGCCGGTGTCGCCGGGGCCGATCAGACCCGTGAGCTGCACCTTGTAGTTGTCGCCCGCGATGCCGCCCTGGATCAGTCCGGTCTTGACGTTGTTGGTGTCGAAGCCGCCGTTGACGGTGTTGTCGATGTTGTTGACCACACCCGCGCCCCAGTACATGCCGCCCGCGAGGTTGCCCGACAGCGTGACGCCCGTGTGGGTCACCGGCTGCAGCTGCCAGACGAGACCGCGCGTGACGTTCCAGTTCTGGTCCTGGCGGTAGGACTCGGCACCGATCAGCGTGCCGAACTTGCCGGCCTTGACCTGCACGCCGTCGCCGATCGCGGCCAGGTAGGTCGCGTAGGCCTGGTACAGGTAGGTGTCGTTCGAGGTCACGTTGCCGCTCGCGGTCGTGGCCGAATTGCCGCCCTGCTGATCGGCGGAGACACCCCAGGCCACGTCGACGCCGAAGCCCGCGCGGCTCTCGGCCGTGGACGCCTTCGACATCGAGATCAGCGCCTGGTCGAGCTGGAAGTTGTTGTGGTAGCGATGGAAAGGCGCGCCGAGCGCGAAGGCGTTCTGGTTCTCGCCGCCGCCGGCCGTGCCGCCCGCGCGCGAGCCCGGGAACACCCGCGTGTTGTCCGGGTTGTGGAAATTCCAGTTGTAGCTGGCCGCCACCAGCCCGTTGAACTCCGTCTCGTTCAGGAACTTCGAAAGAGACGAGATCGCCGAGCTCTCGTCATCGAGACCGGCCTTCTGGAGCACCTGCTGCTGCTCGGTGACGCGCTCGTTGGCCTGCTCGAGCTGATCGCTCGCGGCCTGGAGCTTGTCTTCGAGCTGCGACATCCGCTCCTGCATCTGGCGGAGCTGCTCTTGGACGTCGTCCGCAACCGCCAGCTGCGGCGTGGCCAGTAGACCGGCCGTAGCAGCGACGAGGCACTTCCACCTGGAACGCATTCGATTCCCCTCCTGGATGGCTTCCAATCGCCGTCTTGCCGAAGGACCGGGCCTTCGGAGACGGACTCGTTGTTCCAGTTGCCACCACATGGCGGCGTCCGGAGACAACACCTCGACAGTCGTCCTGGGGGGACCGTGCAACGCTCGACGAACAACAGGGGCCGCTATCGGCTCGCACTCTGTTCCCGGCTGCGACTGACGCCTCGGGAGGCGCCTGGGTGGGAGCGGTCGCCGCAGCTCGCGAACGGATGTCGATTAGCACGGCAGTTTTTCGGCTGCCAATGGGGCGGAAGCCCGGCAGCGAACGTGCCTGTTGGCCCGATTTCTTGTCCCGTTCGCGGGTTTCTCAGGGGTGTGTGGCACCCAGCCACTCGAGCGTGCGTCTGCAGCGGGCCCGAAGGGCAGGGTCCGCGCTGCGCTGCAACCGAACTAGGTCCGCGGGGGTATCGAGATCGGAGCCTGGCGCGAGCAGCTCCACACCTAGCTTTGCGCGCTCGGCTGCTGCGAGCGTGTCCGCGAGCACCGAGGTCGTGCTCATCGGCAGCTCGAAGAGTGCGTCGTGCGGAGCCCGCAGTCCGACGAGATCGTAGCCGCCGTCGAGGCCGGGGCAGAGGACTAGCGGCACGCGGTCGAGCGCCGCGAGCGCGGCGCCTAGCACCTCGGGGGCAAGCTCGGGGCTGTCGCTGCCGCGCAGCAGGATCCGCCGCTGACCCGCGGCCGCCGCGCTCCGGACCGCGCGCTGCATCCGCGCCGCGAGATCCGGCCCGCGCTGGCCGACCAGCCGGAACGCGGGCGGCGCGACCCGCGCGAGCTCCGCGCAGGCCTCCTCTGGATGCACCGCGAGCCAGGCCTCGAGCCCGAGCGCGGCGCAGGCGGCGGCGCTCGTCTCGAGCACGTCCGCGAGCATGCAGGCGTAGAGACCCGCGGCGGCCTCCGGCGAGAGGCTGGGCGTGAGGCGTGTCTTCACGGCGCCGGGCCGCGGGGCCTTTGCGAAGACGATCAGGACGCCGGCCGAGCGGGCGGGGCTCACCCCCGGGGTGCCGAGGGGCGGACGAAAGGCAGCTCGGCGACCGCGCCCGCGAGCTCGCCGACGCGAACGGTCGTCTCCGGCTCGGCCGCGGCCCTCCGCAGGAATGCGAGGGCAATCGGACCCACAAGCTGCGAGCGCACTGCGCTCGTGATCTCCCCGACCTGCGCGCCCGCGACCTCGACGCCGGACCCGCGCGGCGGCAGCTCCTCGCGGCTGACCTCCGGGTCGAAGGCGATCCCGACGAGGAGATGGGAGACCTGGGCGCGCGAGCGCATCCGCTCGACCACCTCCTGGCCCGTGTAGCAGCCCTTGGTCGTCGAGATCGCGGCCTCGAGGCGCGCCTCGGCCGGCAGCACATCGGGACCGAGCTCGCAGCCGAAGCGCGGCGTGCCCGCCTCGACGCGCAGGATCTCGAGCACCTCGAAGCGCCCCTCGACGAGTCCGAGCGGCGCGCCCGCATCGCGCAGCGCGGCCACGAGCGCTTCGTCGCTGCCGGCGGGGGCAAATAGCTGCAGCGCAGACTCCCCGCTCACGCCCCACGCGCCTAGCGTCACGGGCTGGCCCGCGATCTCGACGTCCGCGCCGCACTGCGGCGCGAGCGCGGGCAGTGCTCCCGCGAGGCGCGCGACGACCGCGCGCGCGGTCGGGCCCTCGACCGCGAGGCGCGCGTGGTCGGCGCCGGCCTCCACGAGCTCCACGTCGTCCGCGACGATCAGCTTTGCGAGCGCCTCGCGCGCCGCGCGCAGCGCCTCGGCGTCGCCCTCGAGCCAGAGCTCGTCGCCGCGCTGGAGCACGTGCAGGTCCGCGACGATGCGGCCCTGGCGCGTCAGCAGCAGCGCATAGCAGCCGGAGCGCTCCGGGCCTGGCGCGAGCGACTTGATCTCGTTGCTCAGCATGCCGTCGAGCCAGCGCACGCGGTCGGCGCCGCGCACGCGCAGGAGACCGCGACCCGGGAGCCGGAACAGGCCGGCGCCCTGGCGGATCGCGGCGGCGACCGAGGAGAGACCGGGCGCCGGAGCCGGCCGCGTCATCGCGGCCCGCCGAGCCGGGCCGGCAGCTCGGGCGGCCCGTAGAGCCGCTCCGCGCGCGCATACTGCTCCTTGCGCCAGCTCTCGAAGCAGCTCGAGACCGCGTCGTACTCCTCCTCGCGGTCGATGTCGAGCGCGCAGCCCCCCGCCTCGGTCACGACGAGCCGGAACGAGCCGCCGAGCAGGCCGCCGACGCCGCGCTCGATCCGCTCCGAGGGGATGCGCCACCGGATCCAGTCCGCGAGCCCGCTCCAGCCGCGCCGATGTGCGAAGCCCGCGAGCACCATCAGCGCGTAGTAGCCCGCGACCGCGAGGCCGCCCTGCTCGCTGCGCAGCAGGCGCCAGGCGAGCGCGGCGATGTTTCCCCATTCCTTCTGATGGCGGTGCTCGTACATCTCCTGCAGGTAGAAGCGGTTCTCGATTCGCGCGGGGCGGATCAGGTGCAGATTGCTCTGGCGGAAGCGGCCCTCTCGGACGTTGAAGAAGGCAGGCGCGACTCCCGGCGCGCCGGGCGCGGCCGGCAGGAAGCCGCGCATCGACTCCTCGGTCACGAGACCCAGCGCATAGCAGCAGTCGAGCGCGCGCGACTGCTGGATGAACGCGGAGATCTCCTGGGGGGTCGCGAGCGGCAGGTCCCCGGACAGGTAGAGCACCTCGCGATCGCGGTCCTCGGGACCCGGCTCGCGGCCCTCGGGCGGCGCGCCGGGCAAGAGCCGCCGATAGGTCTGCCAGCCATTCTCATAGAGGCTGCGGAACTGGGGCACGAGATGGAGCGGCTTGACGAGCTCGGCGCGCAGCGCGGGGTCTTCGAAGACCCCGCGCAGGCGCTCCTCGTTGCCCACGACCCACACCTCCGAGACCTCCGGCACGCGCTGGAGCGCCGCGACCACGTGGGCCACGAGCGCGCGGCCCGCGATGCGCAGATACACCTTGCTGTCGCCGTAGACCGCGCGAGCCGCGCGCTGATCGCCTGCGGTCACGATGGCGGGCACTGCGTCGGGGCGTGCGCGGCGATCCACGGGCCCATTAAAGCACCGCAGGGGCGCGAGCGCGGCTCGCGGTAAGATGCGCTCCGCATTTTCAGCGATTTGCCGGAGGATTCGATGCGCGCGGCCCTGCTCGAAGCACCCGGGAAGCCCTTCGCGGTGATCGACGACCTCGAGGTCGCGGAGCCCCGCATCGGCGAAGTCCGCGTGCGCGTCTCGAACTGCGGGATCTGCCACTCGGACATGACCTACGCCGATTCGGGCCCGGGCGTCGCGGTCCCGGTCGTGCTCGGACACGAGGCGGCCGGGGTCGTCGAGGCGGTGGGTCCCGGCGTGCGCAGCGTCGCGCGCGGCGACAAGGTGATGCTGACGCCGCTGGGCTCCTGCGGGCGCTGCTACTTCTGCGCGCGCAGCCAGCCGACCCTGTGCAGCGACGCCCAGCACTTCATGACCGGGCTGATGCCGGACGGCAGCTCGCCGCTCTCGCGCCGGAAGCAGCTCGTGTACCGCGGCTTCGCGGTCGCGGGCTTCGGCGAGGAGACGGTCGTGAGCGAGGCCGGCTGTGTGAAGCTGCCCTCGGACACGCCGCTCGACGTCGCCTGCGTGATCGGCTGCGCGATCCAGACGGGGGTCGGCGCGGTGCTCAACACGGCCAGGGTCGAGGAGGGCGCGAGCGTCTTCGTCGGCGGCCTCGGCGGGATCGGCATCTCGATCGTGCAGGGCGCGCGGATCGCGGGGGCGAGCCGGATCATCGTCTCGGACCCGGTCGCCGCGCGCCGCGAAGCCGCCGGCCGCTTCGGCGCGACCCACGCGCTCGATCCCGGGAGCGACGACGTCGTGGCGCGGCTGCAGGACCTCACGAACGGGATCGGGGTCGACTACGCCTTCGACGGCGCCGGCAGCACCCAGGTCATGCAGCAGTGCATCGCGGCGTCGCGGCGCGGCGGCACGAGCGTGCTCGTGGGCGCGCCCTCCGGCCTCGCCTCGCTCGAGATCCCGATCGTCTCGCTCTTCCTGTCGCAGGAGAAGCGCGTGATCGGCTCGCTGCTCGGGAGCTGCCACTCCCAGCGCGACGTGCCGCGCTTCCTCGACTTCTGGCGCCGCGGCCTGCTCGACCTCGAGGGCATGATCAGCCAGCGCCGCCCGATCGAGCAGATCCGGGAGGGCTTCGAGGACATGCGCGCCGCGCGCGGCATCCGCACGGTGCTGAGCTTCTGATCCGCCCCGGCGCAGCGAGCGATTGCCTGCGCGGAGCACTCCGGAGGCTCCGCGCGGGCGCGATCGCGCTCGCGGGCGCGCTGCTCGGCTGCGCCGCCGGCTCCGGCGGCCCTCCCAACATCGTGCTGATCCTCGCCGACGATCTCGGCTACGGAGACGTCGGCGCCTACGGCGCGCTGCGCATCGCGACGCCCCACATCGACCGGCTCGCGGCGCAGGGGACGCGCTTCACGAACGCCTACGCACCCTCCTCGATCTGCTCGCCGAGCCGTTATGCGCTGATGACGGGCCGCTACCAGTGGCGCACGCCGCGCGCCGCCGAGACCGCCGCGATCCTCGAGGTCGATGCGCCGCTGCAGCTCGCGACCGACGGCAGCGCGCTGCCCGCGCTGCTGCGCGCGCACGGCTACCGCACGGCCGGCGTGGGCAAGTGGCACCTCGGACTCGGCCCGGGCGGGCGCACGAACTGGAGGGAGGCGCTGGTCCCGGGCCCGCTCGAGGTGGGCTTCGACGCGTACTTCGGGCTGCCGGCCAACGCCGAGAACGCGCCGAGGATCTGGATCCGCGACCGCGCGGTCGAGCGCGAGGCGGGCCCCGAGCCGCGCCGCCCGGTCGACGTCGGGCCGCGCCTCGCCGACGAGGCCGTGGCCTTCCTCGAGCGCGTCGAGCGCGAGCCCTTCTTCCTCTACTACGCGCCGACCGAGCCGCACATCCCGATCGCTCCCCTGCCCGCATTCCAGGGCAAGAGCCACGCGGGTCCCTACGGCGACACCGTGCAGCAGCTCGACGCCCACGTCGGCCGGATCCTCGCGGCGCTCGAGGCGCGCGGCTTCGCGGAGCGCACGCTCGTCGTGTTCACGAGCGACAACGGCGGGCTGCTCGATCCGCCGGGAGAGGAGCCGCCCCACACCGCCGCGCACCGCGAGGCGCTGCGCCTCGGCCACCGCATCAACGGCGACCTGCGCGGGCAGAAGCACTCGATCTGGGAGGGCGGCCTGCGCGTGCCGCTGATCGCGCGCTGGCCCGGGCACGTCCCCGCCGGCGCCGCGCGCGAGGACCTCGTGAGCCTCGTCGACCTGCTCGCGACCAGCGCGGATCTGCTGGACGTCGCGCTGCCGCCGGCCGCGGGTCGCGACGGAGTGAGCCTGCTGCCCGCTCTCTTCGGAGAGCCGCCGCGCGCTGCGCCGCCGCGCGCGCTCGTGCTCCACTCGGCGCAGGCGCTCTTCGCGCTGCGCGAGGGCCGCTTCAAGCTGATCGAGCGGAGGGAGAGCTTCCCGCCGCCTTACCATGCGAACGCGTTCTTGAAGAAGCCCGGAAATCGCCAGAACAGCTGGCAGCTCTACGACCTCTCCGACGACCCGGAAGAGGCCGTGAATCTCTGGGAGTCCGACTCAGCGCGCGCGGAGCGCCTCCGGAAGCGCCTCGACCAGATCCGCGGGCAGGCTCCGGGCTAGCGACCGCCTCTCTCACCCGCGATCCGTGCCACTTGCATCGACGCCCGATTGTGTGGGATAAGCCACATCTACTGGGCGGAGGAGGTCGCCCACCGGGATCTGGCGCCAGCCAACGTGCGTTGAGGGAGTCGCGCGATGTCGCTGTCGAGTCCGCGGATGCTTGCGATTCTGAACGCTTTTCTCGTCGGGAGCGGCGTTCTGCTGGGGTTTCATCCCAGCGGGCCGAGCCATGCGTTCCCGCTCTTCGGCTGCGAGCCGCCCGAGCGGGGCAGCCGGGTCGCGAGGCCCTTCGGCTTCGACCCCGGTCTCGCGCACCGCTGCCTGGCCTCGGCCAAGCCCGGCCTCGAGAACTACTACGAAGACCTGAGCGATTGCGAGGGGTTGCCCGGCGGAGCGTGGACCGTCGCGAACCACAGCGGGCCGAGCTGCGAGATCGGTCCCGACGGACAGAAGTTCCCGATCAACGACGGCGCGAGCCCGATCCGGCTCAAGTGGATGCGCGAGCCCGCCGCGGCGGGCCCGGGCGGCTGGGCCCTCGACATGGTGACCGACTTAGAGCAGCGCGAGCACCCCTGCTGGCGCAGTCCGGAAGGCAGCTTCACCTGGCTCACGCTGCAGAACAACTCCGCCCAGACGGGTGTACCGCTGCCGCGGCCGGACCAGCTCGAGCAGGTCGTCCACGTCTTCTATCAGGAGCGCAACGCGCGGCGCGAGAGCCACACGCGCATGGGCGTGAGCGCGCAGGTGTTTTGGGACGGCGTCGCCCACCTCGTCGAGATCGATCTCTACACGAGTCCCTTCTGGGCCGACGCGCATCCCGACCCGGACGTGATCGTGTCGCGACCGCTGCGGCCGAACCAATCGAACAGCGGCCGCTACCTGCTGCTCGCGGGCCGCGCCATGAGTCCGACGGCGCTCGGCGTTGCGCCCGAGCAGGGCCGCGAGGTCCGCGTGCGCTGGCACGCGATCTTCGGCGATCTGATCCGGCGCGGGCTCTTGCCGGCTCCGCTCGCGCAGGGCCGCGGCGCCGACGGCTGGGAGAGCACGGCCTCGGGCGACGTCGCGGTCTACACCGAGGTCTACAAGCGGAACGCCTCGGCGCTCGACGGCGCCGTCGCCGCGCTCACGGTGCGCGACTTCCGCGTCGAGTCCCGCCCGCCCGAGCGCGGCGGCTACATCGCGAACGTCGCGACCTGCGACGCCGCGCTCGGCCGCATCGTGGTGACCGGCTCGGGCCTCGAGCGCGGCTCGCTGCTGCAGCTCTTCAACCGCTACCACATCCCGGTGGGCGCTCCGATCGAGCCGATCAGGCGCCGCGGCAACCGCGCGCTGCTCTTCGAGCTCGACGCCGCGGCGCTGCGGCAGCGGCCGACCTTCCTGCGGATCACCGAGCCGGGCTCGGGCCGCGCGTCGAACTTCGCGCGGACGCCCTACTAGGGCGGGCGCGCGCGGAGCCCGAGCCTCAGCGCAGGTCGAAGACGAGGAGCTCGCTCGCGCTCCGAGCGGTCAGCCGGAGCTCGGACTCCTCGCTGAGCGCCGCGCCGTCGCCGGCCGCGAGGCGCGAGCCCCCGAGCGCGACCTCGCCGCGCGCGAGCTGGACCCACGCGTGGCGGCCCGGGCGAAGCGCCAGCGCGGCGCTCTCGCCCGGCGCGAGCAGCGCCGCGTAGAGATCGACGTCCTGGTGGATCGCGACCGAGCCCGCGCGCCCGCCGCGCGACGCGACGAGACAGAGCTTCCCGCTGCGCGCCTCGGCCGGGAAGTGCTTCTGCTCGTAGCCCGGCGCGAGGTCCCGGGCCTCGGGCAGGATCCAGATCTGGAGCAGGTGCACGCGCTCGGAGTCCGACGCGTTCATCTCGCTGTGCGTGATGCCGCTGCCAGCGCTCATGCGCTGCACGTCGCCGGGCCGGATCGTCCCGCCGTTGCCGAGGCTGTCCTCGTGTGCGAGCGCGCCCGCGAGGATGTAGGTGACGATCTCCATGTCGCGGTGCGAGTGCGGCGCGAAGCCGCGGCCGGGCTCCACGCGGTCCTCGTTGATCACGCGCAGGTCGCGGAATCCCATCTGCGCGGGGTCGCGGTAGTCGGCGAAGGAGAAGGTGTGGTGGCTCTCGAGCCAGCCGTGTTCGGCGTGGCCGCGGTCGGCGCTCTTGCGGATGCGGATCATGCGGACCTCCAGCTCTCTCTGCGAGTGCGCGGGCTCAGAGCTCGCGCAGGTAGCCCGTCCCGCCGAGGTGCCGCACCTGGGCGCGGATCCAGGCCGCGCGCTCGTCGGTGGCGGGGCCCGGGCGCAGCACGCTGCGGCGGCGCGGGTCGGGCAGCACCGCGGCGAGGCGCGAGGCCTGCCACGGATCCAGCCTGCGCGGCGACACGCCGAAGTAGGCGCGGCTCGCGGCCGCCACGCCGAAGACGCCGGGGCCCATCTCGGCGACGTTCAGATACACCTCGAGGATGCGCCGCTTCGGCCAGAGCAGCTCGATCCAGGCCGTGAGCCAGGCCTCGAGGCCCTTGCGCAGCCAGCTGCGGCCCGGCCACAGGAAGAGGTTCTTCGCGACCTGCTGCGAGAGCGTGCTCGCGCCGCGCACGCTCGCGCTGCGGCGCTTCTCCTGGCCCGAGAGCGCGCGCAGGATCGACTTGAAGTCGAAGCCGTAGTGCCGCGCGAAGAGCTGGTCCTCGGCCGCGATCACCGCGACGGCCGCGTGCGGCGAGATCTGGTCCCAGGGCACCCACTCGAAGCGCACCTCGTGGGGCTGCTGCAGCATCAGCGCCGAGAAGGGCGGCGGCACCCAGCGCAAGATAAGGATGGGAGGCAGCGGCGCGAAGAAGAGCAGCAGCGCCCCGAGCAGGGCCCGGCGCCTCCATACCTGCCACGCGTTGCGGAGTGCCACGGGTCCGGAACTGTACCCGCCTCGCGCGGCGCGGCCGCGGGGTCGAGCTCGAGGCCGCGCGCGCCTCAGCCGAGCCCGTGCTGCTGCATCCGGTAGCGCAGCGTGCTGCGCGGTAGACCGAGCGCGCGCGCGGCGCGCGCGACGTTCCCGCGCGACTGCTCGAGCGCGAGCAGCAGCGCCGCGCGCTCCTCGCCCGCCTCGCGCGCGGAGCGCAGGAGCCACGCGGATGCGGCGGGCGGCGCGGGCATCCGCGCCTGCGGCCGCGGAACCGGATGCTCGCGCAGCGCGCGCTCGACGTCGGCGGCCTCGAGCTCCGCGCCGGCCGGCGCTGCCGCGAGCCAGAGCCGCTCGAGCAGGTTCAGGAGCTCGCGCACGTTGCCGGGCCAGTCGTGCGCCGCGAGGCGCGCGAGCGCGGCAGCGCCGAGGCGCAGCGGGATCGGCGGCGAGCCCGCCTCCGCGCCGCGCGCCGCGATCCGCGCGAGGCCGCGCTGCGCGAGCTCCGCGATGTCCTCCGCGCGCTCGCGCAGCGCGGGCACGCGGAGCTGCACCACGTGCAAACGGAAGAAGAGATCCGCGCGAAAGGCGCCGGCCTCGACCTCGCGCGCGAGGTCGCGGTGCGTCGCCGCGACGACCCGCGCGCGCAGCTGGCGGCTGCGGTTGCTGCCGACGCGCTCGAACTCGCGGTCCTGCAGCGCGCGCAGGAGTCGCGCCTGGAGCGGCAGCGGCAGCTCGCCGATCTCGTCGAGGAAGAGTGTGCCCGCGCCGGCCTCGTCGAAGCGGCCCGCGCGCTCCGCGAGCGCGCCCGTGAAGGCGCCGCGCTCGTGGCCGAAGAGCTCGCTCTCGAGCAGCGCGGGCGCGAGGCCCGCGCAGTCGGCCACGACGAAGGGCTGGGCCGCGCGCCGGGAGAGCCGGTGCAGCTCGCGCGCGACGAGCCCCTTGCCCGTGCCGGTCTCGCCCGTGATCAGCACGGTCGCGTCCGAGCGCGCCGCCCGCTCGAGCCCCGCGCGGAGCGCGCGCAGTGCGGGGCTCCCGCCGAGCAGCGGGCTCGGGGTCGCGGCGGGCAGCGCGGCGCGCAGCGTCATGCCGTGGCTTCTCCGGTCCGGGGTGCAGGGACCTGCTCGCCCGAGAACTAACGCGGGAAACGGCCCCAGCTCAACGGGCAATTGCGCGCTCTCCTGCGGTGCGCGTGCGGCGGCGTCGCGCGCGTGTCGGGCGGCGGTCGGGAGCGGCCGATCCCCGTGGGAAGTCCCTATCTATTAGTGGGCGGCGCCTGCGCTTCCCAGACTCGGACATAACCGGACGTTCCCGGTCAGTGGAGATCACGAGAACCCGTGTTTTTTCACACCGTTGCGAAAATGGTACGCCTAGACTCTCTCCGGGGAATGGAGCCCCTACCGGATGCGGGGAACGGTCCTCTTGGTGGATGACCAGCCGCTGCCCCGCCAGGCGCTGGCGAACGAGCTCACCGACGCCGGCTTCCGCGTGATCCAAGCGAGCGACGGCGAGGAGGCCTGGCTCCGCTTCGCGGAGTCGCCTCCCGACGTCGTGATCACCGACATGGTGATGCCGCGCGCCGACGGCCTCGAGCTCCTGAGCCGGATCCGCGAGCGCTCGGAAGTTCCCGTGATCCTCTTCACCGCGCGCGGCAGCATCCAGAACGCGACCGCTGCGATCAAGTCCGGTGCGCAGGACTTCGTCGCGTCGCCCGACGTCGAGCTCGAGGACCTCGTGCGCCTCGTGAGCGACGCCGCGGCGCGCTCGCGTCCGAGTGCGGAGCACCCGGAGCTCGAGCAGCGACTGGTAGGCCGCTCGCGCTCGCTGCAGAAGGTCCGCGAGCGGCTCTCCGGCCTCGCGCCGCTGCGCACACCGGTCCTCGTCTGCGGCGAGCCCGGAACCGGTCGCGCGACCGCGATCCGCGCGCTGCACGAGCTCGGCGCGACCGCGGGCGGGAACCTCGTGCGCCTGAGCCCCGATACGCCGCGCCTCGACACGCGGCTCCCGGCCCCCTCGGCCGTGCACCTCGCGGGCATCGACGACTTCGCCGAGGCCGCGCAGCGGGAATGGAGCGAGCGCCTGCTCGCCGCGGAGCGCGAGGGCTGGAAGCGCGGCCCGCGCATCCTCGCGAGCGCGGCCGACACGCCCGGAGTCCTCGCGAAGGACCACCACTTCGAGCGCGGGCCCGGTCGCGCGCTCCTTCGCTTCGCCGTCGAGCTCCCGCCGCTGCGCACGGTCCGCGACGACATTCCCGCGATCGCGCGCCACCTGATCGAGCGGATCGGCGCGCGGCTCGGTCGCCGGATCGGGATCTCGCCCGCCGCGCTCGAACTCCTCGGCGAGCAGCGCTGGCGCGGCAACGCCGCGGAGCTCGGTCGCCTGCTCGAGCGCGCGATCACCTTCTCGCGCGGCCGCCAGATCCGCCGCGAGCTCGTCGCAGACCTGCTGCGCGAGCTCGAGGAGGACGTCGGAACGCTGCGCGCGCAACGCGCCGTCCGCGAGCGCGACCAGCTGATCCAGGCCCTGCGCGACACCGGCGGCAACATCTCCCGCAGCGCCGAGATCCTCCAGCGCAGCCGCAGCGCGGTCTACCGCTTGATCGAGAAGTACGAGATCCCGCTGAAGCGAGAGGATTGAGTCTGCAGATCCACGACCTGACGCGGTTCTCGCTGGAGCACCCGCGGGCGCACCTCGCACTCCTGGCCGGCGCCACATTGCTACTCGCGCTGGGTGTTCCGAAGGTGCAGCCCGAATACGGGTACAGGGTGTTGATCGGAGACGAACATCCCGCGATCCAGTCCCTGGACGCCATCATCGCGGAGTTCGGAGGGGGTCTTCCGGTCCAGATCGGCTGGAGCTGCGAGGGGGCATCGATCTGCAAGAACGTCTTTGATCCAGGATCTCTCCTGATGGCCGACGCAATCACGCGATCGCTGGAGTCGGCAGATGGCATCCGCGCTGTACGCGGACCAGCAAACTCGCCGGTTCTGGTACCGGCGCCCGACGGCTTCTCCGTACGAACGCTGGTAGCAGATGGCGAGGTAGCCTCGGATCTCGACACGCTGTTGGAGGCTGTGCGGCAGGATCCATTCTGGAAGACGCTGATCTCTCGCGACGAGCGGGTGACGACGATCCAGATCCAGGCACGAGACACGACAGATGAGGTAAACAAGAGCGTCGTCGCAGCCGTAGAAGAAGCCCTCGTGCCTTTTCGCGCTCGAGGAGTTCAATTTCATCTCTGCGGTGACAGTATCGAGAACGTACTCGGAGGACGTGCGCTCACAGAGAGCAGCGCGCGCCTGGTCCCACTTACGGTCGCCGCGATCTTCTTGGTCCTCCTGCTTCTCTCTCGCTCGCTGATGGAATCTGTCCTCGCTGTCGCAACGATGGGTGTGGCCTACTTCTGGACCTTCGGGCTGCTGGGCTGGCTCGATTGGCCCCAGGACGGGATTCTGGAGGTATTGGCACCCCTGATCCTGGTGATCGGTATCTGCGACTCGATGCACTACCTCGCCCGCGCATCGGAGCTTCGGCACCTCAGTGCCGGCCGGGCCTCGCGCATGAGCCCCCTGCTCCAGGCGGCGGAACAGGTCGCGTTGCCATGTTTCTTCACCTCGCTGACAACGGCGGCCGCCTTCCTCTCGTTCACGTTGAGCGACCTCGGCACCTTCGTGCGGTTCGGCTCGATCGCGACCTTTGGCGTAATGGCCTGCTATTTCCTCACCTTCACGCTCCTTCCGATCCTCGCGATGCGCGCTACGCCTGGCGCGCCGCAGAGACGCCCTCACTCATGGAACCCGGCGCTGAACGCGATGGCAAGCGCCTGTGAGCGACGCGCGCCGGCGATCCTGATCCTCTCCGTGGCACTGCTCACTATCTTCGGTTATGGCTGGGCAACGCGACTTAGAGTGAACACCGACTGGCTGGAATCCTGGGGCGAGGCCAGCGAACTCGTGCGCTCCAGCCGTTTCCTCTCCGCCGCAGGACTGCGCTCGGAATCACTCGAGGTCTCGATCGAACTGCCCGGTCCGGAGACGATTCATCAGCCGGGGAGCCTGGAACGAATCGAGCTCATCGAACGAGAGGCACTGCAGGTGTCACAGTTAGAGGATGCATTCAGCCTGCTCGACCTGCTGCGCCGGGTAAACCGGTTGCTTCACAACGACGATCCGACATTCGAGCGCATCGGAGCGAGTCCGGCAGAAAACGGTCAACTCCTCGAGCTCGTGGCGATGAACGAGCCCGACCTGTTGAGCGCATGGCTCAGTCTGGATCACCGATCGGTGCGCCTGTCCCTCACCCAGAATCAAGAACTCAGCCAGCGAGAGGCCGCGCAGGTCATTGGAGCCGTGACGCGGATGTTGGACGATCGGCTTCCCTCTGATTGGAACCATCACCTGTCAGGTGAGATCGCCATTACTCACGACTGGCTCCGCGACGTTCAGCGGACCCAGGTCTTGTCCTTTCCCTCCGCTCTCGTCTTGGTTTTCGGCATGCTGGCCTGGTTCTTCCGCTCTGTTTCGCTTGCGGCTGCAGCGACGATACCGACATTGCTTCCCGTCGTCGTGACATTAGGTGCGATGGCCTGGGTTGGGCTCAGTCTCGACGTCGGTCGGACCATGATCGCAGCAGTCGTCATCGGGATCGGCGTCGACCACAGCGTGCACCTCCTCGATGCGTATCGGAGACGAAGGCATAAGCGCCTCCAACCGCGCGGAGCTCTGCGGGAGGCATTGCTCGAAACTGGACGCCCGATCGTCCTCACCACCATCGCGCTCGCGCTCGGCTTTCTCACCCTGCTCGGCTCCGCGTGGCAGACGATCTCGAGCTTCGGCTTCTTCGTGTCGGCCGCGATGGTCGGCGCGCTGCTCGCGACGATCTTCGTCGTGCCGTCGCTGATCCTGGTCTTCGCGCGCGATCCGGACGAGCCGGCGGCATGAGCGCCCGCGCGCGCGTCGAGCGGCTCCGGCGCCAGGCGCCCGCGCTCGCGCTCGTGCTCGTCGCGATCGTGCTGGTCGACATTCTGTTCTCGAAGCGCGCGTCGGCGCCGGGCTGCTGGATGTTCCCGAACGGGCACGCGCTGCACATTCCCTTCCTCGACTCCTGCGGCACCTTCGCCGCGAACGCGGCAGCGGGGGTCGCAGAGGCCCCGGGCTCGCGACTGCGCGATTTCCTGCGCGGCGTCTCGGCGAGCGCGCTGCTGCTCTTCGTGCCGGTGATCCTGTTCCTGCGCACGAGCGCGGCGTCCGCTCCGCCGCTCCTGATCTTCTACTCCTGCCTCGCGAGCATCGTCTCCGGTGCGCTCGCGGGCCGCAGCTCGATCGTGGCCTCGTATGCGGCGCTCGTTGCGCTCTGCGTCGCGCCCGCGGCGCTCTTCCATCTGAGCCTCGCCTTCCCGAAGCGCCGACCGCTCCTGATCGAGGTGCCCCAGATCGCGGGCGTGCCCTACTTCCTGTCGGCCGGGCTGCTCGTGGTCGGAATCTTCGCAATCGATTCGAAGCCGCTGCTGTGGCCGCCGCTCGTCTCGCTGATCGGCTCGCTCGGTGCGGCGGCCTGGTTGATCCTCCTGCTCTCCTGCTGGTTCGCGCTGCGCGAGTCGCGCTCGCGCTTCGAGCGGGCGCGCGCGCGCTTCGTGCTCTCGGGCGGTCTGCTGCTGCCGCTCGGGCCGACCCTGCTCCACGCGCTCCACTACGACGCCTCCTCGCCGGTGCTGCAGACCTATCTCTGGTCGAGCGCAGCGCTGATGCCGCTTCCGATCGCGCTCGCGATCACGCGCTACAACCTCTTCGACATCACGACCCACGCGCGCTTCGTGCTCGCGCGCGGGATCCACATCGCGCTCGTGAGCTCGGTCCTGCTCGCGGTGCTCGGAATCTCGCTCGGCTCCTTCTCGCTCGGCCCGCAGCACGGCGCGGAGATCTTCCTCGGCGCAGTGGCCGCGGCGATCGCGCTCTCGGCGCTGCAGCTGCGCGTGGCGCCCGCGCTCGAGTCCGCCTTCCTGCCCGAGCTCGAGCGCTTCCGGCGACTGCGCGCGGACTTCGAGCGCGGACTCGAGCGCTGCTCCGACGCCGCCGAGGTCGCCGAGCGGCTGCTGCGCGCACTCGGCGACGGCTTGTCTCCGAAGTCCGGCGCCGTGTTCGTCACCGGCAGCGAGGGATTCCGCGCGCTCGCGCGCAGCGGGATCCCGATCGAGGGCGGCCCCGCGCTCGCGGAGGAATGCCAGCGCGCGCTGGGCACGCAGGGCTGCGTTTCCCTCGCGCTGCTCGCGGAGGCGGAGCTCGACCTCCTGCCCGAGCTCTCGGCCTGCGACGTCGAGCTCGTCGCGCGCCTCGCCTCGGCGCGCGGCGATCACGGGCTCCTGCTGCTCGCCGCCCGCAGCAGCGGCGCGGCCTATCGCGGCTTCGAGGTCGCCTTCGCGGATTCGCTCGTCGCGCTCGCCGCCGCCGAGCTCGCGAACCTCGAGCTGACCCAGGAGCTGCTGCGGCGCGAGCGCGCCGCGACGACCGGCCGCATCGCGGTCGGCCTCGCGCACGACCTCGGCAAGGATCTCGACTGGCTGCTCTGGCTCGTCGGGCGCCTGCCCGATCGCCTCGACCAGCCCGCGAAGCTCGAGCGCGACGTAGCGCTCCTCGGGCAGTTCACGCGCGAGGTGGTGCAGGGCGTTCGCCGCTTCATCCGCGACGCGCTGCGCGCGAGCGCCGAGCCTTCTCCGCTCTGCCCCGCGAGCGACGTGATCGACATGTCGATCCGGCGCGCGGCGCGGCACCACGGCGAGGACCGCATCGCGGTCAGCATCGACCCCGCGCTGCGGCGGCTGCGCCTGCACGAGGACGTGCAGCGCGCGATCGTGAACCTGCTCGACAACGCGCTGCGCGCGAGCCCGCCCTTCGAGGTGGTGCGGCTCTACGCGACGCAGGCGCACGAGCGCGTCGAGATCCTGATCGAGGACCGCGGCGACGGAATCCCCGCGGAGCTGCTGCAGTCGGTGCTCGAGCCCGGCTTCACCACGCGCGAGCGAGAGGGCGGCTCAGGCGTCGGCCTCGCGGTCGCGAGCGAGATCGCCGCGAGCCACGGCGGCACCTTGCAGCTCGGGCGCAGGCCTCGCGGCGGCACGCGCGCGGTGATCTCGCTTCCGATTCCGGCGGGAGAGCCCTGACGATGCGCGGCGCGCTCGCTTCGCCCGCGGCCCGCTGCCTCGCGCTGCCGCTCTCGCTGGTTGCGCTCGCGTGGCCCGCAGGCGCGCCCGCCGAGGGCGCCGTGCGCAGCCCCGAGGCGCTGCTCGATGCCGCCTTCGCGAACCGCTACGACGTCGACCTGACCGCGAACATCGAGCTCGTCGTGCGCAACCCGAAGGGCGAGGCGCAGCGCCGGCGCGTGCGCGCCGCGCAGAAGGTGATCCGCGACAAGGTCCACTCGATCGGGCGCCTCGAGTTCCCGGAGTACCTGCGCGGGATGACGGTCTTGACGGTCGAGGCGGTCGAGCGCGGGCACGACGCCTTCCTGTTCATGCCGACGCTGGACCGCGTGCGCCGCATCTCGACCGCGCAGAAGGGCGATTCCTTCTTCGGCACCGACGTGACCTACGAGGACCTCGAGCGCCAGCGCGCCGCCGACTACGAGGTCGGCGCGCCGCAGCGCGAAACACGCGCCGGCGTGCCCGTGCTCGCGATTCCCGCGCGGCCGCGGCGCCCGCAGAACTACGAGCGCGTGATCTTCGTGCTCTCCGCCGGCGAGGACGTCGTGCTCGAGAGCCACTACTTCAAGCGCGGCTCGAGCCGGCCCTGGCGCATCATCCACCAGCCGCGCGAGCACATGGTGGTGCTCTCCGGGCACCTGCTGCCGACGCGCCTCGCGGTCGACAACCTCGACCGCGGCACGCGCACCGAGGTCTGGCTGCGCGATCTGCGCGTCGGCGTCGCGCTGCCGGACAAGGTCTTCTCGATCGCCAACCTCGAGAGCCAGGGGCCGATCCCGGGCAGCTGAGCCGCCCGCCGGGCGGGAGCGCGCGCCGCACGGCTAGGCCTGCGGCAGCGCGCGCACGTTGACCGGGATCGCGCTCATGCGCGGGATGCCGCTGTAGGGGTCGTAGTCGCGGTCGACCGGCGAGAGGCGGCCGGTGTTGCTGCCGATCTCGCGCAGCAGGTGGTCGCGGTCGGGCGCGTCGCCGAAGGCGTGGGGCATCGAGATCACGCCCGCGCGCACGTCCGGCGCGGCCTCGACCACGCCCTGGATCGAGGCGTGGCCCGAGTCGATCTCGATCGCGTCGCCGCTCGCGAGGCCGAGCGCGGCGAGGTCCTCCGGGTTCATGAAGGCCGGGTTGTAGCGCCAGCGCCGCGTGAGGCGCGGGAGGTCGCGGCCCGCGGAGTTGTGCACGTCGGGCAGGCGGCGCGAGATCAGCTGGAAGCGGAAGCCCGGGGCGCGCTCGAGGGGCTCGCGCGCGACCTCGGCGAGCTCGGCCAGCATCGTCGCGTCGGCGAGCTCGAGGCGCGCGCTGCAGCCCGGATCGCGCGGCTGCACGCGCGCCTCGGGAGCCGCGAAGATCGCGCCGTGCGGGTGCTTCTTGACCTCTGCGAGCGGGATGCGCGAGCCCTTGGTCAGCGCCTCGAAGAGCTCGTCGGTCGTGGGCTTGCGCTGCATGTCGAGATCGAGATAGGCGGGCTCCGAAGCGGAGGGCCCCCAGGAGTAGGCCGCGTAGAGTCGCAGCGGCAGCCGCATGCGCCGCGCGAGGTCGTAGAAGAGCTCCCAGTCCTCGATCAGCTCCGAGCCCGGCGGCGGGCTCACGAGCGCGGGTGTGTACTGGCCCCAGGGCACCGAGTACCCCATCGCGTAGGGCGTCAGCGTCTCGGGCGGGAGCGACATGCCCGGAACCTCGAGCGAGAGCTTCGGCGCGATCACGTAGTGCGCGGTGCGCGCGGTCGCGGACATCTTGATGTCGAGGGTCACGTTGAGGTCGAGCGCGTCCATCGCGGCCTGCGTCTTCTTCTGGTCGGGCCAGGCCGCCATCGGGTTGCCGCCGATCGAGAAGAGCGCGCGCACGCGGCCCGGTCCCTCGAGCAGGATCTCGTCGGCGAGCGCGGCCGTCGGCAGGCCGGCCGCGGTGTTCGTGAGGCCGCGCACGCGGATCTTCTCGCCGAAGCCCCAGCCGGGGCTCGGCGCGGCGGGCTGCGCGACCGCGTGCGTCGGCGGCAGCAGCACGCCCGGGTTCGGCACCGGCTCGCCCGCGCGCAGCCAGCGGCCGCAGAGCGTGTTGAGGCAGAGCAGCAGGTATTCGGTCAGGTTGCCGCGCGGCGCCATGTTGGGGCCGGTGCCCGCGTTGGCCATCCCCCGGCGCGCGCCCGCGAAGCTGCGCGCGGCGCGCACGACGAGCTCGGCCGGAACGCCCGCGCGGCGCGCGACGTAGTCGGGCGTGAAAGGCTCGACCGCGCCGCGCAGCCGCTCGAGGCCGCTCGCGTTCTCGGCGACGAAGGCCGCGTCGTAGAGCCGCTCCTCGAGGATCACGCGCAGGATCCCCGCGACGATCGAGGGATCCTCGCCGGGCCGCGGCTGCAGGTGGATCGCCGCCTTGCGCGCGGCCTCGCTGCGGCGCGGGTCGATCACGATCAGCTCGAGCCCGCGCTTCACCGCCTCGTGCAGGTGGCGCGACGGGTTCGCGCTCGGGATCCCGATCGACTTCGAGACCTCCGGGTTCGCGCCGACGAGGAGCCAGGTGTCCGCCGAGTCGAAGGTCTGCGGCCCGCCCTGCCAGCCGCCGTGCAGCGCGGCCGCGATCATCTTGCCGGGCTGGTCGATCGTCGCGCTCGTGAAGCGCATCGGCGAGCCGATCGCGTCCATGAACGCCATCGCGACCGGCACCGTCGCGGGATAGGGGAAGGAGAAGGTCCCGGTGTAGCTCGCGACCGCGCGCGGGCCGTGCGCGGCGAGGATGCGCTCGAGCTTCTCGGCGATCTCGCCGATCGCCTCGGCCACCGGGATGTCCGCATAGCTGCCGTCGGGCATGCGCTTCTGCGAGTGCAGCAGCCGCTCGGGGTGGCTGTGCTGCTCGGGCAGCGCGCGGCCCTTCGCGCAGGTGTAGCCGTGGTAGACCTCGTTCGAGTTGTCGCCGAGCACGCGCACCGCGCGCCCGCTCTCGATCGTGACCTCGATCGGGCAGCCGGCGTGGCAGAAGCGGCACAGCGAGAGCTGGGTCGTGGGCATGCGTCCTCCCGGGCGGTCGATCCATCATAAACCGAAGAGCCGCCGCGCGTTTGCGCCGAGGATCTGCGCCTGCTCCTCGCGCGAGAGGCCCGAGGCGAGGATCTGCGGCAGCAGATGGCTGATGCGGCGCCCGACCGGCCACGAGTAGAGGTCGGTCCCGAAGACGACCCGCTCGGCCCCGAAGCGGCGCGCGAAGTCCTCGATGAAGTCGAAGTTGTAGGAGAGGCTCGTGTCGAAGAGCAGCCGCGGCGCGAGCTCGGCCACGCTGAAGCACTGGCGCGTGGCTTCGAAGGACGAGAAGGGGTCGAGCACGAGCATCGGCAGGTCGGGGAAGCTCCGCGCGAGCCCCGCGAGCTTCCAGAGCGCCTCCTCGGGCGTCTCGTCCATCGCGTGGATCACCGGCACGAGGCCGAGCTCGCCCATCTTTGCGACATAGCGCTGGATCCAGCGCGAATCGAGCGAGACGCCCTGGAAGCGCGTGTGCAGGCTCACGCCGGCGAGGCCGAGCTCGCGCCGCATGCGCTCGAGCTCGGCGAAGCTCGCGGGGCCGTCGCGCGGCTCGACGATCCCGAGCGCAGCCGGGAAGCGCGCGGGGTTGGCGTCGCGATAGGCCGCGATGCGGTCGTTCTGCGCGCGCGTGTCGGCGTGGCCGTGGATGCGCAGGTAGCCGTGGCCGGGGATCACGAGCGCCTGGCGCACGCCGCCCGCGTCCATGATCTCGAGCCTGGAGGCGAGCTCGCGCGCGGCGTACTCGGAGGCCGAGAGGCCCGCGCCGTCGACGTCGCCGCCGAGCGCGGAGAAGGCGTCGCCCACGTGGTGGTGGCAGTCGAAGACGTCGAAGTCGGTCGCGACCGTCAGTGCGCAGCTCCCTGCGCCCGCGCGCGCGGCGCGCGTGCGCAGGGGCAGCATGCCACACGTCGCCGGAGTCGGGGCGGGGCGGTGGGCCCCGCGCGCGATCCGCGGAGCAAGCGCAGAGCGCGGAGCGATCGGCCTGCTGGCACGACGCGTGCAGCTGACTCGAGGCGGGAGCTCCGTGCTCCAGAGGTTCTTGCGTGCTCGACTACGACCCCTTCTCTCCCGAGGTGCAGGACGACCCGCTGCCAATCTACCGGCGGCTGCGCGACGAAGATCCCGTGCACTTCCTGCCGCGCTACGGAGCCTGGGCGCTCTCGCGTTTCGAGGACATCTGGAACGCGAGCAGCGACCCCGCCTTCAGCGCCGCGCGCGGCACCGCCCCCGCCCAGCTCCTGACCCGCGAGCAGGGCGTGAGCCCGATGATCAACTGCATGGACCCGCCCGAGCACACGCGCCTGCGCGCCGTGATCCGGCGCTGCTTCCTGCCCGCGCACGTCCGGCGCCTCGAGATCACCGCGCTGCAGCTCGTCGAGGCGGTGCTCGACCGCGCGTCCGAGCGCGGCGAGCTCGACGTCGTGACCGAGCTCGGCTCGCAGCTCTCGGTCGCGATGACCTGCCTCGCGGTCGGGCTCCACCTCGAGGACGGGCCCGAGATCGTCTCGCTCGTGCAGCGCTTCTTCCGGCACGAGCCCGCGACCTCGGGCATTACCGCCGACGGCCTCGTCGCGCTGGGCGAGCTCCAGACCTTCTGCGAGGAGCGCGTGCGCGCGCGGCGCCGCTCGGGCCGCGACGCCGCGGACGCGCTCTCGGCGCTCGCGCGCTTCGAGCGCAGCGACGGCCGGCGACTCGGCGACGCCGAGGCCGCCTCGCACCTCGCGATGCTCGTGATCGGCGGCTCCGAGACCTTCCCGAAGGTGCTCGCGAACGGCGTGCTGCGGCTCTGGGAGCACCCCGTCCAGCGCGCGCTGCTCGCGGCCGAGCCCGAGCGGATCCCGGCCGCGCTCGACGAGATCCTGCGCTACGACATGCCGACGCAGTTCCTCGGCCGCACGCTGGCGCGCGACGTCGCGCTGCGCGACAAGGAGCTGCGCTCGGGCCAGACCGTGCTCTTCCTCTACGCCTCGGCAAACCGCGACGAGCGCGAGTTCGCGCGGCCCGACGACTTCCTCGTCACGCGCAAGCCGCCGCGCATCCTCTCCTTCGGCGCGGGCACGCACCAGTGCCTCGGCCGCCACATCGCGTACATGGAGGGCCGCGTCGCGCTGACGGCGCTCCTGCGCCGCTTCCCGCACTACGCGGTCGACCTCGCGCACAGCGAGCGCCTGCGCACCGAGTTCGTGCAGGGCTTCTCGGCGCTCCCGATCGAGCTCGGCGCGGCCGCGGCGG